>Ga0316576_10000609_pt1 | contig 17186 bp, 12 predicted proteins | sample S0NA_FD_203075 | JGI IMG/M metagenome (GOLD analysis project Ga0316576, IMG submission 203075) | Rhizosphere microbial communities from salt marsh grasses in Alabama, United States - S0-2_050615r3r5 | ecosystem: Host-associated > Plants > Roots > Rhizosphere | place: USA: Alabama | collected... | reverse complement strand
CTGCCAGCAGAAAGCCCACAATTGCCGCCAGCCAGATAATAATTCCCACGACATTGGCCGCCTTCTGGCCGATCAGGTTCGTCAACAGCCATGAATAACTGTTCCAGGTTGGACTGGCATCCAGGCCAAGAGCCGGAAGAATACACATGATGTGGCCAATACCATGAATAAAAAACACAATCGCAATTAACCATGTCAGTTTGCTCATCGTTACTCTCCTTAGTTGACAATCATCAACGGGTCACTCGTTACAGGTCGTGGGCAGCTGTTGGACTGCGATTAATGGCAGTCCCAGATCACGAATACGCATCAAAACCCCATGCAGGGCAGCCTGGTCCGCCAGGGGGCCAAAAAGGATCGTTTCATCGGATCCCTCGTAGCGCATCTGCATACTCCCGAAGGCAGAACGCAATGATTCATCCAGGCGGCTCTTCACGCGGATCTCGTAAAAGTTCGGTCCATCACTATCCATCTCGAGCGCTTCCTCACTTGCATCTAGGATAATTTGACGGCCGTATTTTGTAATCACTCAAAGGGGTAATCTTGAAATAGAGCTGGTAGTTACACCCTTTTGGCGAGAGCATTGGATATGTTGATATAATCCAGACTGCGAGTTTGTCGAAAGAAACTGCTTTAGTGAAAGGAGGAAACCATGGTCTTGAACACGTTGGGCAACCTAACTTCCAAAAGCAGGGCTGAAAAGATCGTCTTTGCCCCCCTTACAATCTTATTGGCAATCTGCTACTTTATCGTGTCAATTTCTAAAACATCATAGCAGGGGGCAGATTCGGGAATCTGCCCGGTTCCCCGATCCCTGCCCCTAACTTACAGCAGGTCTAATTCACGCGCGCGGGCCACAGCCTGCGTACGGCCGTCGACCCCCATCTTTTCATAGATATGGCTGCTGTGCTTTTTAACCGTGTTCAGAGTCACTGTCAACGCCGCGGCGATCTCCTTATTTCGCTTGCCTGCGGCGATCAACCTCAACACTTCCATCTCTCTTTCGCTCAGCGGCTCGACCAAACCACTCCGCAAGCCTGCCCGAGGAAAAAGCGACAGCAGCCGGTTGGCATACGGTTGTGGAGCGCGGCCTTGATCCCTTAAAATGCGTACCAGGAGCCCCAGGTCCTGATCCAGGTGAGAGGCCAGAATCTGTGTCTCTATAAAAGCAAGCACGGCTTGTTCAGGAGCAGAGAGATTCATTCCCTTCTCCAGGCAGGTCAGGGCTTCCTCCCGTTTTTCCATCACTTCTAAAGCCAGCGCCTTTAACAGCGACATCTCTACGACGCGCGTCAGGCGAGAGGCGCATTTCTGCTCCGCACTAGGCACCACTACATCGTACAGCGCGAGAACTTCCGGCCAATCTCCCTCGGCTAATGAGAGTCGCGCTTGTGCGGTCTTATAGACTTCGTCTACGACAACGGGCATTCGCGGCAGATAAGCTTCCTTCAGCCATTGTCTGGCCCTGACCCGCTCACCCTGAGCCAGACAAATCAGCACCGCGTAAGCTGCGAGATGCACTTTTTGCAGATCCAGCGGCGCAAATGTCTGCGCCTGATCCAGCGCTGCAGCCGCCCCCTCCCAATCTTTTTCTGCCGCTCGCACTCGCGCCAGCATGCAGTAGGCGTCGAGATGTTTGTAGCCAACGCCTCCCTGCCCGCTGATCGCAAAGCCCCGATCCAGGCTAAGCGCCGCATCCGCCAATTCGTACCGCTCAAGTTGTACGGCCGCGAGTCCAATATGACCCATACCTACAAAAGGTGGAGGGATGAGGGCATCCCTAGTTGCACCTAATTCGATGATCTCCCTGCTTGTCGACTCCGCCTCGTGCAGGCGTCCCTGGTGGAAATAGCCCTCGGCGATCGTGGACAGGGCATGGGCGGCCAGGAAAAGATTGCCGCCAAGCAACGCCAGTTTATGAACTTCCCGGCTGGTTGCCAGCAGTTGTTGCGTGTCGCCGGCCAGGCCATGCGACCCACCGGCGGCATTAAGCGCCCGCGCGCGGAAAACGTAGTCCCCGGCGGGTAAGTAGGCCAGGGCTTCTTCCACCTCGACCATTACCTGATTGACATCTTCTTCCATCGAGGCGCAGTTGGCCATCAAGGTCGCCAGTTCGCCGCGTATGGCCTCATCTTGCGCCAACTCCGGCTCCTCTTGCAGCAGCCGGCGCGTTGCCAATAAAATCTCTTTTGCTCCTGCAGCGTTGCCCGCTAAAAACAAAGACCAGGCCTGGAAAAGGCGCAGGCGCGGCCGCAGCAGCACAACGTCCAAATCCAAAGCTCCGATCCAGTGCAGCAGGGTATTCAATCTCCCCTGCTGCATCACCTCTCTGGCATGTTTTTCTACTACTTCCGCCGCCCAGTCCATATCACCACAGCGCAGTGCATGGTAGACGGCCTCTTCAAGAAAACCGTTCATTTCGTACCATTCCGCGGCGCGGCGCTGCAGCCTATTGACCTCGGCCGTCGAATAGCTGCCCACTAGTCGGGTTACCAGCAAATCAGCGAATAAGTGATGCGCGCGGTACCAATTATGAACCTCATCGAGGGGGATCAAAAAAAGGTTTTGATGGTACAGAGACCGCAGCAGCGCAGCACTATCCTCGTTGCCGGTCACGGCTGTACATAGTGGGGCACACAAGCGGCGCAGTACGGCCGTTTCCTTCAGAAACTGCTGCACTTCCGGCGGCTGCTTGGCCAGCACCTCATCCATCAAGTAGGCCATGATGTAATAATGGCTGCCGGCGAAAGAATCAATGAATGCCTGGCGATCGACATCTCGCCGCCCAAGCGCCAGGGCGGCCATTTGCAGTCCGGCCACCCATCCCTCCGTACGTCTTTCCAGGATCGCCAACTCGTGCGCGCTCAACTCCAGGGCCAGTTTCTCGTTCAAAAGTCCCGCCGCCTCTGACTGTTCAAATCGTAGGTCCGCCTGCCGCACTTCAGCCATTTCCCGCCGCGCCCGCCAGCGTGTCAGCGGCAGCGGGGGATCGGCGCGGGTCAGCAATAAGACATGGTGCTGAGGCGGCAGATGCTCTACCAGGAATTCGACCTGCTCATGAACCGCTCCCTCGCTGATCACGTGATAATCATCGAGAATAAGAACGATTTGCTGATCATAAGATTCCAAAGCATTCAACAGGTGGGTAATCACCACCGTCATTGACGGTGAAGAGGGCGTGGCCAAAGAAGCCAGAAGCTGCACGCCAATAGGCAGATTTTTCCGATCCATCGCTGCCAGCACATACGACCAGAACAGCACCGGCTCATTGTCCGCATCGTCCAGGGAGACCCAACAAAATACTGTCTCCGTATCTTGGTGCTCCCGGATCCACTCGCCGACGAGCGTCGTCTTACCGTAGCCGGCCGGGGCGGAAATTAGAGTCAGAAGAGAACTGGAGCAAGCCGCGTCGAGCTTATCAACCAAATGGGGACGTGGCACCAGGAACGGCCGTGCCGTAGGGCAGTAAAATTTTGTTTGCAGAAGCGTCTGCGCCGAGCCTGTCGAAGCGATCACGCCTGTATTCATCACACCTGTATTATAGTGAGGACCTACGCACTAGGCATTTCAGGAGGCGTGTTTCGAAAAAGAGCCGGCCCCGCTCAGATTGGCGTTTTTAATCCGCCGCAGAGGCGGCCGCAGAGGCGGCCGCCTCCGGGCCGTGCAGGCATTGGTAGAGCTGCGCGGCGTCCTCGGTGCGGATAAATGCCGTGACCTTATCTCCTGCGCGGAAGACAGTATCGCCGTGGGGGATGACCACGTTCTTATTGCGTTCAATGGAAACAAGTACACAATCTTCGGGCAAATTTGCCGCGACTTCGGCCACGGTTTTCCCAACCACCTTATCTCCATCAACAAGCGCTACATCCACAAATTCTGTGCCCTCCGCGTATTGGCGCTGCATATTCTCCGTCTTCTGTTGGATCTCCACGCGGCGCGTTAGAGCCAGGTTATAAGCGCGAGAAATGTCCGTGCGCCGCACCACGCCGACGACCTGGTATGGGTCTTCTCGCGACACAACCGGCAGGCGCCCCAGGCCCCGCGGGGCCATTCGACGCAGAGCATCGCCCATTGTCTCATCCGGGTAGGCAACCTTTATATGCGGCCAGGTTGTGGCGATTTCGCTGGCCGGCGTGTCGCCGGGCAGGTTATCCTGCCTCGCCTGATCCAGATCGGTAATGGTAACGATCCCCTCCAATTTGCCATCGGCGTCGAAAAGCATCAGGCCATGATGGTGTGTTTTGGCGAAGATATCAGCCAGATCGGCCAATGTTGTATCGGAGAAAATGGGCTCGACACGGCGGCTCATCACCTCTTCGACGGTGACCCCTTGCAAAATATCGAGGTCGCGGCCGCGTTGCAAGCGAATCCCGCGCCGGGTTAATTTCAAGGTGTAGATGGACTCGCCGTGCAGCATCCACTGCGATACCAGTGTAGCCACCACGACCGTCAACATGAGCGGTAGGATAATGCGATAATCCCCGGTTAGTTCGAAGAGGATGATTACGGCCGTGATCGGCGCGTGCGCCGCCGCGGCAAATACAGCGGCCATGCCCACCAGGGCGTAAGCGCCCTGCGGTGCGGCTACCCCGGGAAAGAGACGGTTGACGCCCAATTCAAAGGCCGCCCCCAGCATAGCGCCCATGAATAGGGAGGGGGCAAACACGCCGCCGGATCCGCCCGAACCAAGGGTCAGGTTTGTGGCCAGCATCTTGGCAATGAGGAGGATGAAAGCGGCGCCAAACAGCAGCTGATTGGACAGGGCGCCTTCAATGATCTCGTAACCCACATTGTATATCTGTGGGACAGTATCCCAGGTAACGGGTTGGGCCAACCGGATCAGCGGATAGGCAAAGGCGAGCACACCCAGAAGGGCGCCGCCGACGGCCGGTTTGAACCATTCCGGAAGAAATTTAATATCATCGAAGAAATCTTCCGTCCAATATAAAGTGCGCGTAAAGAGCACCCCGGCCAAAGCCGCCAGCAGGCCCAAAACAGGGTAAAACAAAAACTCCCACAGCGAGTTGACGCCGTAGGCAGCGGGAACATTAAATGCCGGTGAATCGCCAAAAGCCGCACGGCCGATCACACTGGCTGCGACTGCGGAGACGACAACACTGCTGAAATAACGCACGCTGAAACGACCTAAGATGACCTCAAGGGCGAAAATGACGCCGGCGATCGGCGCGTTGAAAGCCGCCGCGATACCCGCCGCTGCGCCGCAGGCCACCAGGTTGCTGGTCCGCTCGCTGGATAGGTCCAGGAGCTGTCCTAGCGTGGACCCTATCGCCGAACCAATCTGGACCATAGGTCCCTCACGGCCCGCGGATCCACCGCTGCCGATCGTGATCGCCGAGGCCGTCGACTTAATCACGGCTACAATCGGCCGTATGCGGCCGCCTTTGATGGCCACAGCTTCCATCACTTCAGGCACGCCGTGTCCCTTGGCCTCACGGGCCCAATTATAAATAAGGATGCCGGCGAACAGGCCGCCAATCGCCGGGACCAAAATGACATAAGCCTTGCCCAGGCCGCTGGTTACATCGGGAAACCATTCATATCCAACCCAGGCGACAGCCTTGATAAGGTATTGGGTGATGACCGCTCCAATGCCGGTCAAAATACCCACGATAAGCGCCGTCCCAATAAAAAACACTTCTGGGCGCGGCTGCCACCAATCCAGCAGCTGGCCCAATTTGGTAGAAACATAAGATGAGATTTTTTTTGATAGCGTTAAATCTTGTGGTTGATTCATTTTTTCAGTCGTTCACTTCCTTTCTAGCAACAGGAAATTATAACTCGCTGGGGCCCGAATCTCCAATTGCCATCAAGCAGCTAAACAGACAGATTTATTATAGTAAGACTAGTGTTAAGGTTGGGCGTTAATATTGGATCTACTAGCGGATAAAAGCTGAAAATTAACATGCTTATCCAATAAGGAGATAGACATGAAAAAATTGTTCATTCTGGCAGCTTTAATAAGTCTCACTGCCAGTGTCTTTGTAATGTCTGTATCGGCCCGTACAGATGATTTACCTATCGTTGAGTTTCTCGGCGATGGTCCGGGATCATTTCAGACCACGCTCGATGATATCATCGTCAAGGTACCGCCGTTTGATTTCGTTTATGTCATCGGACAAACCTATACTGCTTCAACAAATGAAAGAGTGTGGGGCGTCAGCGGTGCAAACCAGGCGCCTCCCGCCGAATGGCACCAGACGGTAGATCTCGGTCCCGTTCAAGCGGGCTGCATCTCCAATTACGTCGGTATTGATGACGATATTGACGATCGCATTAACAGCTTTGAATTGAATGGCCAAACGATTGAGACCGTCACGCAGGGCATGGTTTTCAGCGGTAGTTTTGTAATTCCCTTTGATGGAAACCTGACGTTTATTGCCAACGACAGTGTTGGCGGTTGGTTCACGGCTTGTGATGATGTAGCGCTTACAGCAACACCCAGGCCGACTGATACGGCAACCCCAACCTTCACCCCGTCCCCAACAGCAACAGAAACAAATACGCCCAGCCCGTCACCCACGGCAACGGAGACAGGTACGCCCGGTCCGTCACCCACGGCAACAGAGACGGGCACACCGGGGCCTTCACCGACAGCAACGGAGACTGGCACACCCGGTCCGTCACCGACAGCAACAGAAACGAACACGCCTGGTCCTTCACCAACAATAGTTAACACACCTGGAATACCGACCGTAACAACAACCGCCCTGCCGCCTACGCCGGAGGACCTGCCTCCCACTCGACCGCCACGCGAAGATGCCTGCACGCGCATCAACTTTGAAGTGAGCGGCGACGAAGCGGTTCGCGGCCTGTACGTCGTGCAAGAAACAGGCGGCAGGCAGTTAGCCTCCTGGTATGCCCTGGACGGATGGCAGGACAGCGGCTGGTTCAAGGATATTGATATCTCACACCAAAATGTATACGTGCAGGTGCTCTATTATCCCGGCCCCGATACGACCCCGACCGTCTTGACAATTCTGAATCATGCACCGGATTCGGCCGACGGCTGGATGTCCTGGGGCATGTGCCATGCGCTGGAAGTAGGCTGGCCGGATTAAATTCAGACCACGGCCCCTCGTTGTTTAAAATCAGGCCCGTAGAGACGCGTCCCTACGGGCCTGAATCTTTCCTGAGTTCTTAATATACCCAACATATCATCTTCACATTTCCTCAACATTTGTCCTCTATACTGGCCGTTAGTGTATTAAAATGGAGGAGTATCCATGCGCAGAAGTTGGATAGTTTTATTTGCGCTCATGCTTTTCAGCAGCGTCTTCATGAGCGCCTGTTCGTCTCTTTCTACCTCTTTACTCTTTGGCGACAACGCGGCGGATGAGAGTGAATCCGAGCTGCAAACAGCCCCGGTGCGCCAGGGTGATATTACCCTTTCAGCCACCGGTGCGGGAACAATTGTGCCCGCTGAAGAAATTGTGGTTGGCTTTAAGAGCGGGGGTATTTTGCAAGAACTGCTTGTCAGCGTTGGCGATGAAGTAAAAGCCGGCGATGTTTTGGCGCGCCTGGACAACACGGCCGCTTTGCAGCAGGTCGCCAATGCCGAGCTGCAAATGACCCAGGCAATCATGCAGACAGACGCCCAATCAACGGAGACCGGCGTCAGCTTTAACGATCTCAGCGTGGAGCAGGCTCAGCTCTCATTAGAGCAGGCCCAGAGAGCGCTGGATGAACTGCTGAACTGGCAGCCGGATGAAGATGAGATCGCCCAGGCCGAAGCTGGGCTGGCGGCGGCAAAGGCGGGATATAATGCCGCCGTAGGTCAGGAGTCGGCGTCCAGCAGCGAGCTTACGCTCAAGCAGATGGACGTGGACGATGCCCAAGAAGCTGTGGCGGAGGCGCAAGAAGCCTACGACACAGCTTTTGATCCGGGCCGCGAGTGGGAGCTTTATATTGATGATCCCTCCTGCCGGACAGGAGAGCAATATCCCAACTGCACTGGAGAGCCCTACAGCGACAATATCAAGCGCGAAAGAGATTCGGCCGAAAGCGCTGTCAAACGCGCCCAGGAGAATCTGAAGGTCGCCCAGATCAACTACGATGCCGCGGTTTCCGGCACAAATTACAGCAGTTCGGTGAACGCCCAGAACAGTGTCTTGAGCGCCGAGCTGGCGTTGAAAGCAGCGCAAGAAGGACCTTCGAAAGACGAGATCGTGGCCGCGCAAACGGCCGTGCGCCAAGCTGAACTGGCTCACCAGCAAGCCCTGCTCAACCGCGAACTCGACGAGAAAATCGGAGTCGCCCAGGCGGAACTTACTTTGCAAGAAGCACAGGATGCCCTGGCAGCAACGGAATTAACTGCCCCGGCAGACGGGACGGTCATGGCCATCACCGCCAATCCAGGCGAGATGGTTGGCTCGGGCGAATTGATCACCCTGGCCGACCTTAGCCAACCTATCCTGGAGATCTATCTCGATGAGACGGATCTCGATAAAATTAGCGTGGATTACGAGGTAGACGTGACCTTTGACGCCCTACCCGACGACATCTTCACGGGTCATGTCATCGAAGTGGACCCGATGCTCACCAATCTCAACGGTGTCTCCGTTGTTCATGCGCTGGTGCGCCTGGACGAGGATTCTTTTTCCAAACCGCAGACGCTGCCCGTTGGCCTCAACGCCTCGGTGGAAGTGATTGGCGGCCGGGCGGAAAACGTGCTGTTGGTGCCCGTAGAGGCGCTTCGTGAAGTATCATTGGGCCAGTATGCTGTCTTTGTCCTCGGCGCCGACGGCGAGCCCGAACTACGCTTCGTCGAAGTCGGACTGATGGACATCTCCTTCGCCGAGATCACTTCCGGGCTAGAAATGGGCGATACGGTAACAACGGGTTTGGTAGAGACGAATTAAATAGTTAGTCAGTGGGTCAGTTGGTCAGTTTGTCAGCTGACTAACTGAGAAACTGACTAACTGAAAAACTTGATGAATAACCAAACAATTATCCAGATTGAAAACCTGCGCAAGGTATACGGCATGGGCGATATCCAGGTGAAGGCCCTGGACGGCGTGGATCTGCGTATCGAGCACGGGGAATTTGTAGCCATCATGGGCCCTTCGGGGTCGGGCAAGAGCACCTTGATGAATATCCTAGGCTGTCTGGATCGGCCGACGGAAGGGCATTACTACCTGGCCGGCGAAGATGTCAGCGGCCTGAACAAGGTGCAGCTGGCGGCGATCCGCAATCGCCAGATCGGCTTTGTCTTCCAGTCGTTCAATCTCCTGCCGCGCACGAGCGCCCTGCGCAATGTCATGCTGCCCCTGGTCTACAAGCGGCAGGATAAAATGACGCCCCAGGAACGGGAAGAGATGGCCATGTCCGCCCTGGAAGCGGTAGGCTTGGCCGAGCGCGCGCACCACGAACCCAACGAGCTTTCCGGCGGCCAGAAACAGCGCGTGGCTATTGCCAGGGCGCTGGTCAATGACCCGGCGCTCCTGCTGGCCGACGAGCCCACGGGCAATCTGGATACCAAAACAGGCAACGAGATCATGGCCATCTTGAAAGACCTGCACCAGCGCGGGCGCACGATCGTCGTTGTGACCCATGAAGAAAATATCGCCGCGCAAACAGAACGGACCATTTTGCTGCTGGACGGCAAGATCGAATCGGACAAGAGGGTAAACAATGGCAGTTAGCATGGAATCACAGGTCCAGACGCACAGCGCGCCGGCGGAGGCTTCTTTGAACGGCGTCAGCGGCATCATCAGCCCCAAGGAAACTTTGCGCATTGCCTGGGAAGGCGTCCTGCGCAACAAAGTCCGTTCTTTGCTGACCATGCTGGGTATTATTATCGGCGTGGCCGCGGTGATCATTATGATTTCGATCAGCGCAGGCACGGAAGCGCAAATCGCCGATCGCATCCAGGGACTGGGCGCGAACCTAGTCTTCATTCAGGCTTCCTTCGGCCGCGGCCGTCCGGGAGCTGAAAACAGCAACCAGCCGCAGCTCGTCTTCAGTGACACGGACATCATTGAGAGTGTGCCCGGCGTCCTGGGCACGGTTGTGGAGATGCCCTCCACGCAGTCGGTCAAGGCCGACGGCAAGACATTGACGGATGTGACCGTTTTGGGTACAACGGCCGATTTCCCCTCCGTGCGCGAGGTACCCGTGGCCGACGGCCGTTACTTTAACAAACAGGAAGTCGATCGCGGTTCCAAAGTCGCCGTACTAGGCTCCAGCCTGGCCGACGATCTCTTCGGAGACGCCGATCCGGTTGGCAAATCCATCACCGCCGGCAACACGAAACTGAGCATCATCGGCGTGGCTGCGGAGAAAGGAACAGTCGGCAACACCGACTTTGATTCCCAGATGTACGTACCCATCCAGGTCATCTTTGACAAATTCATTCCCTCCCAATTTTCGCGCTTCATGGGCGATAACGTGCGCCTGATCTACGCCCAAATAGACGAAGACGCCGACATGGATCGGGTGATGGAACAGATCGAGTTGAAGCTGGCCACCAGCAAAGGTGTATCCGTCGACGATCTGCCCTTCACCATCCAGACCCAACAGAGCATCATCGACACCCAGGCGGCGACCACGGCGGCCTTTCGTAATCTGTTAGCCTGGGTGGCCGGTGTGTCGCTGATCGTCGGCGGCATCGGCATCATGAATATCATGCTCGTCAGCGTCACCGAGCGCACGCGCGAAATTGGCATCCGCCAATCGGTCGGCGCGACCCCCAACGATATTCGCTTGCAGTTCCTGACCGAATCCGTGATGTTGAGCCTGGTCGGCGGCCTGATCGGCATTGTCCTGGGCGTCGGCGGAGCGCTTCTTTTCGGCCAAACGGGCGACATGCCCACCGTGGTTGTGCCCAGCTCGATCCTTCTGGCGTTTGGTTCGGCGGCCCTGATCGGCGTCTTCTTTGGCTATTTCCCAGCCAACAAAGCGGCGCAGCTCGATCCCATCGAGGCCCTGCGCTACGAATGATTCAATTGGGGATTTGGGATTGCGGATTTCGGATGTCGGATGTCGGATGTATAGAACTGCCAACTAAATACTTAATACTAAATACTATTTACTTCTCACTCTGCAACCTTGCAACTCTTTATAGGTGAATTAATGAAAAAATGGACTGTTATTTTAATTAGTATACTGGTTTTTTCGGTTGTTTTGACGGCCTGTTCCGGGGAATCCGCGTCTGTCGCCGAGGAACTTGGAGAAATCGGCCCTACGGCCGTGATGGAGGCGGTAAGCGGCGCTGACAAGACGCTTTCAACCGATTATCGCGATGCCCTGCCGCTGGATCAGCAGCTTGCCTTCGGCACCTTGCAGCTTGAAAACACCGATCTAGCCGTAACAGCCGATCAGGCGGAGACACTCCTGCCCTACTGGCGCGTGTTACAAAGTCTCAATCAAAGCGATAACACGGCCGAAGCGGAAGTCAACGCTGTTGTCAAGCAGATCCAGGAAGCCATGAGCGGGGACCAGATTTCTGCGATCGCGGCCATGCAGCTCACGCAAGAAAAACTGCAAACCATGCTCGAAGACGGCTCGATTAACTTTGGATTCGGCCGTGGCCAGGGTGGAAATACGAACGGATCGGGAAATAACCTTCGCCAGGGCGGCGGTGGATTTCCAGGTGGCGGAGGACCTGGCGGCGGCGCAGGTGGTGGATTCCCGGGTGGTGGTCCAGGCGGTGGCGGTGCTCCAGGGGGCGGCGCCCCCGGTGAAGGTTTACCGGATGGTTTCAGCGGTCAAGGAACAGACCAGTCCGGCTCACAGGCCACCGCTGATCCTACGGCGATGTTAGGGCAGATGTCCTCCAACATCGTCATACGCCTGCTGGAGACAAAAACGGGCGAAGTGCCGCAGCGCGGCTTCGGCGGCATGGATGCCGCCTTTTCCGAAGCTGCTAAATTGAGCGGTTTATCCGAAGAGGAACTGAACCAGGCGATGGCCGATGGGCAAACGCTGGGCGAAATTCTGCAAGAAAATGGCGTATCCATTGAAGAAGCCAAGGCGGCGATGATTGAAGCCATGGCCGATGTACAGCTGCCTGAAGGCACAGACCTTGAATCCTGGGTCGAAAACATACTTTCCGGGACGCGTGGTCTTCCTCCGGACGGCGGGACGCCTCCAAGGGCTCCGGATACCGGCAGCCAGTCATAAAGATATTTTTATCAATTTTCCCAGAAACTGATTAGCGAATTTTTCACGGAATCGCGTGATTAGTTTCCGGGAAATTAGCGCATTCTAAGGCAGGGCAGTTTGCCAAACTACGGGCCGGCGCAAGCCGGCAATCGAGAGTGGGCCGGATATAAACCTCCGGCCCATTTTTGTAACAGTCAGGCAGCGGTTTGCAGCTGTCGTGTTATAATCTTATATTGTCGCGATTTAGCAAATCGCGCTACATATGAAAATGGTTTTTAACACAAAGAACGGTGCCCCATGTCCGATGAACAACAAAACGAAGAAACCGCCCAGGATAAGACCCTGGTCGAGGATCAAATCGTCACCAGCCAACACAGCGTGACCATCAACGGCCGTACCCTAGAGTACACGGCGACGGCCGGGACTTTTGTGCTCCAGGAAGAAGATGAAGAGGGAGGTAGCCAGCAAAAGGCTAAAATCTTCTTCGTCGCCTACTCCCTCGCCAACGTGAAAGAACCTGAGAAACGGCCGTTGACCTTCTCTTTCAATGGCGGCCCCGGCTCCTCTTCCGTCTGGATGCACATGGGGCTGCTCGGCCCCTGGCGCGTCGATCTGGGCCAGGACGGCTACCTGCCGCCCCCGCCCTACCGGCTGGTGGAGAACGCCTATTGTTTCCTCGACGAAAGCGACCTGGTCTTTATCGATCCCGTCTCCACGGGTTACAGCCGCCCGGTGGAAGGGGAGGAAGCGAAACAATTTCACCACTTCCAAAAAGACATTGAATCGATCGCCGAGTTCATTCGCCTCTATACGACGCGCCAACAGCGCTGGTTATCGCCCAAATTCCTGATCGGCGAGAGCTACGGCACCACGCGCGCGGCGGCGCTCAGCAGTTTGCTTCAAGAGAAGCACGGCCTGTATCTCAACGGCATCATGCTCATCTCCTCCATTCTCAATTTCCAAACGGCCGTTTTTAATCCCGGCAATGACCTGCCCTATATTTTCTTCCTGCCTACCTACGCGGCCATCGCCTGGTATCACAAGCAGCTTGACGAGTCGCTCTTTGAGGAACTGGAGCCGCTGCTGGCCGAGGTCCAGGAATTCGCGCGGGGTGAATACGCCGCGGCGCTGTTCCAAGGTTCGCGGCTCACAAGAGCGGAAAAAGCACAAATCGCGCAAAAGATAGCCCGTTACACCGGCCTCTCCCCAGCCTACATCGAGCAGGCCAATCTGCGACCGGAGATCCATCGCTTTGTCAAAGAACTGCTGCGCGACCAGCGGCGCACCATCGGCCGTTTGGACGGCCGTTTCCTGGGCATTGACCGCGACGCCGCCGGAGAATATTACGAATACGATCCCAGCTACGCCAACACACAGGGCCCCTACACGGCCGGATTTAACGACTATGTGCGCCGGCAGTTAAATTTCGAAAGCGACCTACCCTACGAAATACTGACCGAGCGCGTCCATCCCTGGAATTATGAAACGCACCAGAACCAGTACATCAACGTCGCCGAATCGCTGCGCAAGGCCATCAGCAGCAATCCTTTTCTAAAAGTCTTTGTCGCCAATGGCTACTACGACCTGGCTACGCCCTTCTTTGCCACGCAGTATACCTTTAACCATCTGGAACTGGAGTTCGAGCTGGAAGAGAACGTCTCCATGGCCTACTACGAGGCGGGGCACATGATGTATATTCACCTGCCTTCGTTGGCACAGCTCAAGGAAGACCTGGCCGATTTCGTACGCGCATCCTCAAACCCTAACCCGGATTAAGTTAGCTAAATAAAGTAAATAGGGGAAACAGATCATGACGATGAACAGCCCAAGCGATGTTTTGGAACGAAAAGACGTACCGCCGGAGAGCAAGTGGCATTCCGAAGCACTTTTCGCCTCTTGGGAAGCGTGGGAGGCAGAAGCAAAAGCCCTGGAATCCATGCTGCCTCAGTTGCCGGCCTTTGAAGGCACCCTGGACCAGGGGCCATCCGTGCTTGCCGATTGGTTAGACCTGGTGATGGGCATGGACCGGCGCTTGATGCGTCTTTATGTCTACGCTTATTTCTCCAATGTCGTCAATGCCAATGATGTGGCAGCCAAGGAGCACCTGGGCAAGATCATGGGGCTGTTTGCCGAATATAATGCTGTCACCGCCTTCGCCGAGCCGGCTATACTGCAGCAGGGCGAAGCGCTGCTGGACTGGGCCGCAGAAGAACCACGTCTAGCACATTATCACCATTACTTTGAGGATCTCCTCCGTCAGCGAGCGCACCGGCGGTCGCCCGAGGTTGAAGAAATTTTAAGCATGGTTCAGGAATCTTTTTGGCAGGCCGAGCACACACCTTCAGAATTGACCGACCTAGAAATCAAATTCGCCGCTGCCCTGGACAACCAGGATAAAAGACATCCCGTGATGCAGAGCACGATGCCATCCATCCTGCAAGATCCTGATCGGGAACTGCGCCGCACGGCCTGGGAAAATTATAGTGACGGGTATTTAAGCTTTAAAAATACGTTGGCCAGCTGCTACCTCACCAGCGTCAAGCAAAATCTCTTTATGGCCCGGGTGCGCGGCTATGACTCGGTGCTGGAGGCGCGATTGAATCCGGCCAATATGCCGCTTGAAGTGTTCCACAACCTGATCGACGCCTTTAGAGAAAACATCCCTACCTGGCACCGCTATTGGGAGGTCAAACGCAAGGTGTTGGGTGTGGACGAACTTCATCCGTATGATATTTGGGCCCCAAGTACCTTAAACCCAAGCAATGACGGCCCCGCTAAAGAGAACCTGCCGCCCATCCCCTACCAGGAAGCGGTAGCTATGATCTGTGAAGGTATGGCTCCCCTGGGCGAAGAGTACGTGACCGTTTTGCGGCGCGGATGCCTGGAAGGCGGCTGGGTGGACTATGCGCCGAATGCCGGCAAAAGACAGGGGGCCGCATCCTGGCCTTCTTTTGACTCACCTCCTTTCATTTATATGAGCTATGATGACACGCTGCCCGCTGTAAGCACGCTCGCCCATGAGTTAGGTCATTCGATGCATAGTTACCTAACGGATATCAGTCAACCACAGATTTATAATAATCTTTTCCCGCTGTTCATGTCAGCCGCCGAAACGGCCTCAAACTTTCACCAGGCTCTCGTGCGCGCCCATCTGCTGCAAACCAGGGCCGACGATCCTGCTTTCCAGCTGGCCTTGCTCGATGAAACCATGGACAATTTCCATCGTTACTTCTTCATCATGCCCACCCTGGCCCGCTTTGAGTTTGAAGTTTACAGCAGGGCGGAACGAGGCGAGCCGTTATCGGCCGATATTCTCAACAACTTGATGGCCGATCTCTTTGCCGAAGGCTATGGGGACACCATGAGCGATGACCGGCAGCGCACGGCGATTACCTGGGCCCAGTTCGGCCACCTCTATACCCCCTACTATACCTTCCAATATTCGTTAGGGATCAGCGCCGCCCATGCACTGGCCGAAGAGGTGCTCGCCGGTAACAATGGGGCGGCTGATAATTACCTCAATTTTCTCAAGGCAGGGAGTTCGGCATACCAGATGGATCTTTTTAAAACCGCCGGCGTCGATATGACCAAGCCGGATGTCGTAGAAAAGACCTTTGGCGTTTTGTCCGGTCTGGTAGACCGCCTGGAAGACCTGACCTCCTGATCACCTGAAAATGGAGCAGCCCATGAGCGATTACGAGATAACGACCAAAGAAGTGCCCCTGATGCGCGTGGCCATCCTGGCCGACATTATTGAGAGCTATAGCAAAGTCGGCCGTTTATACAAAGAACTACACGCGGCCCTGGAAGAAAACGGTATCGCGCCCACCGGTCCGCAGCTGGCCATCTATTTCGACGAGGAATATACCCCGCACGACGTGGATGTGGCCGTCGCCGTGCCCGTCAAGGTGCCCCTAGGCACAAAGTTGCCCGAAGACAGCCGCGTTCAGCTTGACGATCTGCCCGGCGGCCTGATGGTCTCCCTCGTGCGCACCGGCCCCTGGGACGACTTCCGACCTGCTTACCAGGCGATCATGGCCTGGCTCGTGGCCAACGATTACCAGATCGAAGGTCCCAACCGCGAGATCCAGCTAAAAGGTCCCGCATCCGGCGTCCCACCGCAAGAGCTGCAGATGGAAATTCAGTTTCCGATCCAAAAACGCTAACGCAAACCTCCGAGGTCTTTGGGGTATTCTTTTAACAAACTAAAAGTTGAAAGACCTCGGAGGTTTTGAAGAGGATAAAACTGAAGGTTGATTATTTTTTCTTTTCAGCATCCTTCAACTTAAACAGTTCATCCGGGGTCGGCACTTGCAGCGGCCACTGGTCATTTTCCTGCAGGCGCTTAATTTCCAAGCGCACAAACTGCCCGCACTCATGCTCTAATTCACTCTCTTCGAGGAAGCAGTCACAGGGTCTATCCTGCATCACCTCAAGACTGCTGGCGTAAAGAAGAAGGGGATCTATTTGCGCCAGGTGTTCGCCAAAGTAATGGGGACTAATGGCATCACAGTGCGCCTTTTGCCGCGCCAGGATGATTTCCGCTTCGGACGCGACCCACATGGACAGGCAGCGCACCCGGCCCAAATGAAAAATCGGCGCCGGGGATTTCAAGACCGCGACAGTCTCTTTCTCGTCCGTTATGATTTCTAAATCACCACCAAAAGAAAAAGCTTCGACGCGCTTTCCTTTGCGGTCACTTAGGATGATACGCCCTGCACATACCTGGTATTCTTTGACCAAAGTCCAGGGGTTTCTGACATGAAGGTATTCAAGCTGACGACCCTTATGGGAAGCGACCAGGTAACGCGCTTCTTCGGGGTCAAAATGGCGGTAGGTGGGTGTCTTATGAATAATCACATCCATGCGCGGGTGGCCGGGATGTTCAATCGATTCGTAGGGATAAAATACATACCCTAAATCAGGTTCTTGTGATAAATCTTGCATAGTAGTTTCTCTTCAATCCGGCCGGAGCATGATATGGAAAGCTCCAAACTGCCGGGTATTTAACAAATTCCCTCTATTCTACCAGCTTATCACTCAAACCTCTTCAAACCTTGGAG
>Ga0316576_10000608_pt1 | contig 17190 bp, 11 predicted proteins | sample S0NA_FD_203075 | JGI IMG/M metagenome (GOLD analysis project Ga0316576, IMG submission 203075) | Rhizosphere microbial communities from salt marsh grasses in Alabama, United States - S0-2_050615r3r5 | ecosystem: Host-associated > Plants > Roots > Rhizosphere | place: USA: Alabama | collected... | reverse complement strand
AAGCGGCGGCGCAATTCGGCGGCGCGTCGGATCAGCCCGACCTCGGTGATCAACACCACTGCACCGCGGCCGCGCATCGGGGAGGCGTGGACCTCCCACATCCCGCGCGGGTTCTCAACCATGACCCGGCGGGCCGGCTCGCCGCCGGCCGCGGTGCGCACCGCGTCGACCGCGTCCGGCGCGCGCAGCACGTCGAGCAGGTGCGCGTCGGGGGAGAGTGAACCGACACCGAGGAATTGTCGCGCCTTGGCATTGGCGAGTCGGATACGGAGGTCCGGCCGGACCACCAACAGCCCTTCACCGAGCCCGTTGGAGACGTCCTCGAACAGAGACTCGAGCTCGGCCCGCTCGGCCGAGCTCTGGACGAGCTCGGCCTTGACCTCGCGGACCCGCCACCGCGCGTGCTGGGCGCTGTCGACACCGAGCTCGGTGACGACCTCGGCGAGCGGCAGCACGGTCTCGCGCCAGATGATGGCCGCCAGCACGCCGACCCCGACCAGCCACAGTGCGACCGATGACAGCACGACCCAGAGGTCGCTGCGCCCGACGACCACCAGGTCGACGACCAGCAGCGGAAGCGCTGCCAGCACCACCACGACGAGGTGGCGCGCTCGGCTCATGGGTAGCCCCGGAACCGATAGCCGGCGCCGATCACCGTCTCGATAGCATCGGAGCCGATCTTGGCGCGCAGCGCCCGGATGTGGACATCGACGGTGCGGGTCTCGACATCCGACGAAATCCCCCAGACCCGCTCGAGGATGCGCTCCCGTGGCGCGACTCGGGGCCGGTTGGTGATCAGGTACCAGAGCAGCTCGAACTCGCGCACCGTGAGCCGCACCGGCTGACCGTCGACGGTCACGTCCATCGGTCCGCGCCGGACGACCAGCCGCTCGTCCGAGTACTCGTCCTCGGGGACACCGCCGTCCAGGGCGCGGCGACGCAACAGGGCTCGAATCCGACTTTTCAGCTCACGCAGCGAGAACGGCTTGGTGACGTAGTCGTCGGCGCCGAGATCGAGCCCGAGCACCCGGTCGCTCTCCTCGACCCGGGCGGTGAGCATGATGATCGGCAGGTCCTGCACCGACTCGGTCTCGCGCAGCTCGCGACAGACGCTGAGACCGTCGAGGTCGGGCAGGTTGAGATCGAGCAGCACGATATCCGGCGGATTGTCGAGGATGCCGTCCAGGCCGTCGCGCCCGGTGGCGAACTGGTCGACCTCGAAGCCGTCCTTCTCGAGCGCCAGCTTGAGGGTGCCGCTCAGGTCCAGGTCGTCCTCGACGAGAGCGATCTTTTCTCGAACCATGGCCGTCTCCTTGTCTCCAGTTACTCGTTCCCGGTCGGCGGCAACGGTGAGTGCTTCACCGGCGCGCCCTCCACGAGGTAGATGATCTCCTCCGCGATGTTGGTCGCCTGATCGCCGATCCGCTCGGCGAACCGCGCCACCAGGACCTGGGTGATGAGGCTGTGGACCGCGTCCGGATCGGTGCGGATCCGCTCGAGCAGCGCGCGGAACAGATCCCAATACAGTCGGTCGACCTGGTCGTCTCGGCGAATCACCTCTCGCGCCTTGTCGGCATCGCGCGACACGAATGCCTTCACCACGTCGGTGACCATGGCGCGCGCCTGCGCCAGGATCCGCGGCACCTCCGACACCGGCGAGCTCCAGGGGCCGGTCGTGATGTCGAGCACGTAGCGCGCGATGTTGACCGCGTTGTCGCCGATCCGCTCGAGCCGGGGCGCGATCTTGATCGCGGTGATGATGAACCTCAGGTCGCCGGCCATGGGGTGGTGACGGACGATGAACTCGGTGCCGAGCCGGTCGATGGTGAGCTCGCAACGATCGATGCGGTCGTCGCGCTCGATCACCGACCGGGCGAGCTCGGGATCACCGGTGGTGAGCACCTTGGCGACGTCGTCCAGGCTCTTCTCGGCCAGCCCGGCCATGGTCAGCAGCTCCTGCTTGATGGCGTCGAGATCGGTGTCGAAGATCCGTTGCATGCGTTCTCCCCGGTCTAGCCGAATCGCCCCGTGATGTACGCCTCGGTGAGACGCTCCTTCGGGTTGGTCAGCAGCGTCGTGGTCGACGCGACCTCGACCAACCGGCCGTCCATCAAGAAGGCGGTGTCGTCGGCGATCCGCGCCGCCTGCTGCAGGTTGTGTGTGACGACGACGATGGTGTAACGCTCCTTGAGCTGGAGCAGCGTCTCCTCGACCTTGGCGGTCGAGATCGGGTCGAGCGCCGACGCCGGCTCGTCGAGCAGCAGGATGTCGGGCTGGTTCGCGAGCGCGCGCGCGACGCACAGGCGCTGCTGTTGGCCACCGGACAGATCGAGCGCCGAGCGATCGAGGAGGTCCCGCACCTCGTCCCACAGCCCGGCCAGACGCAGCGACCGCTCGACCATCTCGGCGCCGAGCTCGCGCTCCGGAACGCCGGCCATACGCGGGCCGAACGTGACGTTGTCGCGAATCGACATGGGAAACGGGTTCGACTTCTGGAACACCATGCCGACCCGTTTGCGCAGCGCCTCGAGCTGGACGCCCGAACGGTAGACATCGACGCCGTCGACCAGCACGCGGCCCTCGATGCGGACACCCCGGATCTCGTCGTTGAGCCGGTTGATGCAGCGCAGGAAAGTTGTCTTGCCGCAACCCGACGGGCCGATGATGGCCACGATCCGGTGCCTCGGGACGGCGAGCGACACGTCGAGCAGCCCCGGCCGGTCGCCGTAGTACACGGTCAGCCCCCGGGTCTCGACGGCCGGGTGGTCGCTGGACGGGACCATCAGATCTCCACCAGCCGGTACGTCGACCGCAGGCGGCGCCGGATGACGATGGCGGTCAGGTTGATGACGAGCACGAGGAGCAGCAGCACCAATGTTGTGGCGAAGGCCATGGGCTTGGCGGCCTCGACGTTCGGCGACTGCATGGAGACGTCGTAGATGTGAAAGCCGAGGTGCATGAACTTACGCTCCAGGTGGACGAAGGGCGGAGTGCCGTCCACCGGCAGGCTCGGCGCGAGCTTGACGGCGCCGGTCAGCATCAGCGGCGCCACCTCGCCCGCCGCCCGACCGACCGCCAGGATCAGCCCGGTCAGGACGCCCGGCATGGCGGCGGGCAGAACGATCCGGCGGATCGTCTGCCAGCGGGTCGCGCCGAGCGCGAGCGCCCCCTCGCGCCAGCCCGACGGCACCGCCAGCAGCCCTTCACGGGTCGCCACCACCACGACCGGCACGGTGAGCAACGCGAGGGTGAGGGAAGCCCACAGGATGCCGCCGGTGCCGAAGGTCGGCGCCGGCAGCCGATCGGAGAAGAGCAGCTCGTCGATCCCGCCGCCGATCCCGTAGACGAAGAAGGTGAGTCCGAAGATGCCGATCACGATCGACGGGATCCCGGCCAGGTTGTTGACCGCGTGGTGGGCGATGGTCAGCGGCAGCCCCGGTCGGGCGTACTCGGTCATATAGACCGCGGTCAGCACGCCCAGCGGCATCACCGCCAGGCTCATGATCAACACCATGAGCACGGTGCCGAACAGCGCCGGATAGATGCCGCCCTCGGTGTTCGCCTGACGCGGCGACGCGACGAGGAACCGGCCGAAGTTGGCCACCGTCACCCCCAGCCGTTCCCAAACGCCGAGTGTGTTGGGCCACTCGACGTCGAGCACGTCGGTGAGCGGCACCTCCACGGTCGCATCGGCGGCTGCGATCTCGAGACGACCGGCCGCCAATCTCGTCGCGATCGCGCCGGACGCGTCGCCGAGGTCGGTGAGCTTGGGACCGAGCTCGGCGGTCGCGGCGGTGATCTGCTCGGCCACCGAGGCGGCTTCGGCGCGGCCCTCGGCGGAGCCTCCGAACGCCGAGCGGTCGAGCTCCGCGAGGCGGTGCTCGAGGCGCGTCAGGGGCCGTCGGAGGTGGGAGATCTCGGCCTCGAGCTCGGTCCGTCGCCGCCACAGCTCGGCTGCGTCATCGACCACGCGCTCGACCATCGTGCGGTCGTCCACCGGCCGCCATCGACCATCCAGATCGACGATCGCCGAGACGACGCCGTACGCGTCACCGTTCGTCTGCCGGGTGATGCGGGCGAGATCGTCCGGCGTCGTCGCAGCCTCGATGTCCGACTCCTCGATCCACACATGGTCTCGTCCGGTCAGCTCCCGGTTGCCGACCTTGACCAGCACGCGCTTCGCTGCGGAGCTGCCGCTCCGGTGCGCGACCTGGTGGCGCTCGACGACCTCGCCGACCACCACCCGCCCGTCGACCAGATCGAGCCGCCACACCGAGGCGGGCCAAAACCAGCGCAGCGCATTGACTCCGACAATCCAGATCAGACCGGCGAGCAGGCCGACCACGACGACGGTCGCCGCGGCGGTCGATAGCACCCCGGGGCCGATCCGGCGACGGCCGACGGTGGTGAGATCAGAGCCGGACATAGCGCTTCCGCAAACGACGCCCGACCAGCTCGGCGACGGTGGTGAACACGAGGCACAGCACGAACAGCAGAAACCCGGCGAAGAACAGCACTCGGAACAGCGAGCCGCCGACAGCCGCCTCCGGCATCTCGAAGGCGATGGCGGCGGACATGGTGCGCATGCCGTTGAACGCCGACAGATCGAGAATCGGCGTGTTGCCGGCGGCCATGAGCACGATCATGGTCTCGCCCAGCGCCCGACCGAGGCCGAGCATCACCGCGGCGGCCATGCCCGGAGCGGCGGCCGGCGCGACCAACCGCACGGCAGCCTGCCACCGGCTCGCGCCGAGCGCCCGCGCTGCCAACACCTGCGACGACGGCACCGAGGAGCAGGCATCCTCGGCGATGGTGAAGATCACAGGGATCACGGCGAAGCCGAGCGCGATCCCGATGACCAGACCGTTCCGCTGCTCGTACTGGATCCCGAAGAGGTCGAACAGAGCCTGGGGGAACCCACCGCCGAACAGCCGAGCCTCCAGCCAACCGGCAGCGACGAACGCACCACCGCACACCACGACCAGACAGGCGACGAGAGCTGCCAGCTCGGCCCCCTCCGGCGCCCGCCGCCGAAAACCGTGCGGCAGCAACCGCCAGACGCCGAGCGCGACGAAGATGGCGGGAAGCACCGCCGCGGCCGCCGCGAGCACCGGAAACAGCCAGAGCTCGAGCCGCGGCGCGAGCCAGAGGGCGGCGAGAAAGCCGACCACGACGGTCGGCACCGCGGCCATCATCTCGACCGCAGGCTTGACGATCGACTGCAGCCAATCCGGTGCCAGCTGCGACACGTAGAGCGCGGCGAGCAACGCCAGCGGCACCGAGATCAGCATGGCGTACAGGGTCGCCTTGACCGTCCCGACGAGCAGCGGCATCAGTCCGAACTTCGGCTGGTAGTCGTCCGCGCCGCCCGAGGTCTGCCAGATCGACCTCGGTTCGGCGTAGCCCTCGTACCAGACGGGGAAAAAAAGCGTCCGGAGGCTGATCTCCGGATGCCGGGCGTCGACGCTGCGCTGCAGCAGCCGCCCGCCGGCCGCCGCCGCTGTCCGGTCGCCGCGCCAGGCCAACGCCAGCGCCGTCACCGGGGCCGTCGACCATTCGCGATCGACCAGGATCCGGCCCGATGTGGCGTTGTACAGGGCCACCCGACCGGTGCTGTCTCCGACCGCGAACGTCCGGCCGCGCGGCGCGGAAACGAGTGCGGTGGGCGCGCCGGTGCGGGGCGCGAAACGGTGAACCGTCCGCCAGACGGGATCGACTCTGCGCACGTCGACATCCGTACGTCGCGCCCATGCCGCCAGGGCTTCGGTGTCGGGCACGATCGCTCGCGCGCCGGGCTCGACGACCACCGAATCGAGTTCGAGCGGCGCCGTACGCCGGTTGATGACCTCGGCGCGCGGAGTTTCGATGAGCACCGCGACCGCACCATCATCCCCCGCCACCGCCAGTGACCGTCCACCGGCGAGGAAACTCACATCCGTGACAGATTCCAGATCCGTCTCGACGCCGACCGGCTCGAGATCGGGAACCCGGTAGAGGAAGACCCCCCCGTCGGCATCGACCACCGCGATCAGGGCCAGGCTGTCGGACACCGCCACCTGAGCAACACTGCCGGTTGCCAGCCGGACCGCGTCACCGCGTCGCAGACCCGAGCGCCAGAGCCACAGCCGGACCTCCTCCGGGTTCCACACGGCGGCCGCGAGATCGCCGTACGGATCGGCGGCCGCGGTGCAGCCGATGGCGTCCACGGGAAGCTCGGCCGCGGGGACCGTGGCCAGCTCGTCGATACGAAAACCCGGCTCCGAATCAACGCCGGCGCGTCCCGAGACCACCGAAACGCGACGGACCATGAGCCGACGATCGGCGGTGAGCATCGACAACGCTCCGTCGGCGCCGGTGTCGGCCGCCAGCACCACGGCGCCGGCAGAGATCGGATCGCTACGCAGCACGCGATCGCCGCGTGCCGTCGCCAGCCGGCCCGAGCTCTCTAACCACCAAACGGTGCCGCTCGGTCGGGTGGTGCCGATCGCGATCGGTTCGGCGTCGGCGATCTCGACCACGGGACCCACCGTGGCCGGCCGGAACAGCGGCAGCGCCTGGGCCGCGATGCTGACCACGATGGCGAGCACGACTACGATGACGCTGACCCCGGAGGTCCGGATCACGGCCGCCGCCAGACGGTCCTTGCGAAGCTCCGACTGCGGCGTCCGCATCCCGCCCCCTACTCGTCGAGGCGCGCCAGCTGGCGGTTGACCGTCGCCGCATCGAGGGGATGGAAACCGGCCCGAATCACGACCTGCTGACCCTCCGCGGACAACAGAAACCGAAGGTACTCCCGGACCAGCGGATCGAAGCTCCGCTCCGGCGACTTGTTGACATAGATCTCGAGAAACCGGGCGAACGGGTAGCGTCCGTTGGCCGCATTCTCCCAGCTCGCAGCGATCGGAGGCGAGGCCTCGTTCCGCGCGATCGGCACCGCACGGACCCCCGCGGTGGCGTAGCCGATGCCCGAGTAGCCGATGCCGTAGAGGTCGTTCTCGACGCCCTGGACGACTGACGCCGAACCCGGCTGCTCCTTGACCGTGTCCTTGTAATCGCCGCGGCACATGGCGTGAGTCCGGAAGTAGCCGTAGGTCCCGGAGGCGGCGTTGCGTCCGTAGAGCGAGATCGGTGCGCGCTCCCAGTCGCCGCCGAGACCGAGCTGGCCCCATACCGTCAACGACCGCTCGCCGCCGCAGCGCAGTGTGCGCGAGAAGATCGCATCGACCTGGGCGACCGTCAGCGACGAGATCGGGTTGTCGCTGTGGACGAAGACGCCGACGGTGTCGAGCGCGACCTCGAACCTCACCGGCTGGTAGCCGAAGCGTTCGACGAAGGCATCGGCCTCGCCACCCGTGATCCGGCGCGACATGTTGGCGATCTGGGCCGTGTTCTCGAGCAGCGCCGGGGGCGCCGTCGACGAGCCCTTGCCCTCGATCTCGATGGTGACCCGCGGGTGGATCCGACGGAACTCCTCGGCGACCAGGGTCTGCAGCACCAGCATGGTGTCCGAGCCGACCGCGGTGAGGGTGCCGGTCAGCCCTTGGGTCGGCCGGTAGTGGGGCAGGTCCGGGTCGAGACGGGGCACGTCATCAGCCGCCGCGGCAGGCCATACCAGCAGCAGCAGGACGGTCAGGAGGGGTTGCACCATGTCTCTCATTGGCCTTCGAGTCCGGCCTGGGTCCGGCTGGACGACGGTAGTCGGCTGGTGTGAAGCCCCTGTGAAGCTCGCCCGAAAGACCTTGCGAAACCCACCGCAGCGCGCATGACCCGATCGCTCGACACGATGACAAACCAAGATGTAAAGAGGGTTTATGCGCTTCATTGGGGGACCTTCCAGGCGGTGGATTCGGCTTCACGCCATCTTAACACCACGTACGAACTGGTCCCGACGACGTCAGTCGTCGACCCATGGGGCGATAAACCCGACCTGCTCGACCACCCGTTGGCCGTCGGGCCCGAGGCACCACTCGACATAGTCCCGGCCCGCGCCCTCGGCGGGCGCGGCCGCGTAGTAGTAGAGGTACCGGGCGAGCGGGTACTCGCCGCGGCGAACGGTGTCGGCCGATGGTGCAACGTCGTCGATGAGCAGGTGGTCGACGGCGCCGTCGTGGGCGAGATCGCCGTACCCGACCGCGCCGGGATCGGCCGCCACCCGGGCGATCACGTCGCCGACCCGTGACGCGACCTCCGCGTTGGGCGTGAAGTCGGCCCCACCGAGGACGTGATCGCGGAAGAAGTGGTGGGTTCCGGAGCTCGGCGGCCGGATGACGATCCGGACCGGGAGCTCGGCGCCGCCGATCTCGGACCAGTCGGTGACGGCGCCCGAGAACAGCCCGGCGAGCTCGGCCAGGGACACCGATCGGACCGGGTTGGTCGGGTGGACGTAGACGCTCAGCGCATCGCGGGCGATGAGGTAGCGCAGGCCGATCGTACCGAAGGTCCGGTTCAGAGCCTCGATCTCGTCCGGCCGGAACGGGCGCGATGCCGCGCACAGATCGACAGCGCCGGCGAGCAACTGCTCGACGCCGTGCCCGGTCCCGCCGCCGCTGACCCGGACCGCGACCCCCGGGTGGCCGCGCATATAGGTCTCGGCGAGGCGGCGGTTGAGCGGCAACATGGTGTCCGATCCGGCGATGACGATCTCGCGTTCGCCGCGCGGCGTGGTCGCGCACGACATCACCAGGACGAGCCCGGTCATCACGACCAGGACGAGCAGCAGCGCGTCAGCGGTCTGACGCCAGCGACAGCAGCCGTTCATAGGCATAGGGCGAGCCGGGGTGCCACTCGGGTTCGGTCGGGCTCGACGCGAGCTGCTCGACGAAGCTCAGAATGGCATTGCAGTGAGCCGCCGCCGCGTCGAAATCGATCGGTTGCTCGAGATCGTCTTTCGGCGAGTGGTAGCGGTCGGACATCCACGCGAGTGCGTCGGCGATCGCATCCTCCCGACTCCGGCCCGGCCAGTCGAAGCCCTCGAGGACGAGCACCGACGGCACGCCGGCTTCGGCGAAGGCGAGCTGATCGCCGCGGGCGTAGGCGTCGTGGTTCCAGATCGCGTCGGGCGGCCGGCTGACCCTCAGACCGAGCGGCCTGATCGCCCACTCCAGTCGAGCCCCGAGATCGGACAGGCTCCCGCCGATCGCTACCAGGTCCTTGAAGTCATCGAGAAAGGCGAGTCCGTCGACGTTGACCGCCGCCACCATGTGTGACGGCGGCATCGGCGGGTGATCGAGGAAGGTCCGGGCCCCGAGCAGGCCGGCCTCCTCGGCGGTGGTCAAGAGGAATGCCACCGACCGTCGGGGCGCCGGCCGATCGCGATCGAGCTCGCGCGCCATCTCGACGGCACAGGCGACGCCGAGGGCGTTGTCGACGACGCCGTTGTAGATCCGATCGCCGCCGATCTCGGGCCCGATCCCGAGGTGATCGTAGTGGGCGCTGACGACGACGAACCGGTTCCGCAGTGCCGGGTCCGTGCCGGGCCGGACCGCGACCAGATTGGACGCCACGGTATCCCGCATCCGAAACCGGCCGACGAAGCTCATCTCCACAGGCAGGTGGAAGCTGCGCAAGGTGCCGCTCGCCGCCATCGCGAGCACCGACTGCAGATCGTACAGAGCATCGCCGAGCAGCCAGGCCGCAACCTCCGGGTGGATCACCGCGCACAGGTGCTCGGGCAGCGAGTAGGCGAGGCTGAGGTTCTCGAAGGCATAGGCGCGGCGAGTTCGCTGCCAGTCGGCGTCGAGCGCGGGACCGATCGGCGGGATCAACAACGAGCCGACGGCGCCACGGGTGAGCGCGATCGTCTGCTTGGTCTCGAGCCGCGAGTAGACGGTCGGCGCGGCGCCGCCGAAGAAACCCGGGTCGTTCGAGTCCGGCTCTCCCGCGAGGAACACCACAGTCTTGCCGCGGACGTCGATGTCGGCGTAGTCGTTGTAATCGAACTCTGGGGCGACGATGCCATAGCCGACAAACACCATCGGCACCGGCCGGGGGATCAGCGTCTGGGAGCCGGCGGTGGCCAACACGTAGTCACGCCCGAGCGCGAGGGTTCTCTCCTCACCGAGGTTGGACACCCAGAAGCGGCTCGCTGGCAGCGGCGTCGTCCCGTGCAGTGGAACCCGCTGCCGGTACCCACCACGGTCGCCGAGCGGCCGGAGCCCCGCTGCGCGCAGCTGACCCACGAGGTACTCGGCGGCCCGCTCGCCGCCGGGCGTGCCCGGCGCCCGGCCCTCCATGGCGTCGCTGCCCAGCACCTCGACGTGGTGCCGGATCGCGTCCGCCGTGATCGGCCCCGCGTGCCCCCCGGCTCCGAGGGTCGGCGTCGAGCCGGTGAGCAGGAGCCCGAAGGCGACGCTCATGATCGATCGTCTGATCACCCTCCAATGCTACCGGACTTTCGCCGATCAGGACCGCCGCAGGGACGTCGCCCGAGACCGGACGAAAAAAGCCCCGGCGGGCGCCGGGGCAGTTGGACGAAGGACGGAAAAGTAAAGTGGAGAAAAGCTTACGGCGTTGCGGCGATGTAGCTCGCATCGCCGTTGACGTTGTCGACCACCGAGCCGTAGACGAACAGGTTGTCGCCGCCCGTGGTCTCGTAGGTGATATAGAGATCGCCGTAGTCGGCGAGCGCCGGGAACAGGGCGCCGACGTTGCGCTGCAGCATCTCGTAGCCGCCCGCGGTGGCGGTCACCGCGTCGATCATCGAGCCGTCGGTGTCGTAGGCGGTGAAGGTCACCTCGACCGCCTCGGCGTTCGGGTTGAACCAGCCGAGGTTCGACCGGAAGCCGGATCCGGCGTCGGCGTTGACGTTCTGCAGGAAGATCACGTTGCCGGCGGCCCAGCCGTGCGACAGCACGAGACCGGCCTGGTACTGGCCCAGGGTGCCGGCGCCGGCATCCGACTGATCGTTGTAGATCCGGGCGCCGGCGGTGATCGGCTGGTCCGACGTGATGATGACGCCGCCCTTTTCGGCCGACAGGTTGAACACGGTCTGGATGATGTCGGGGACGACGAGCTGCTCACCGGCGCCGATCGTCACCGTGGCGGTGGCGGTCGGCGAGCTGTGGCCGCCGGCGCCCTCGCGGTAGTAGTCGATCATGACCGTGGCGTCGGCGTTACCGGTGTTGAGCACCCGGACGTCGGTGACGAAGTTGGTGCCAGCCTGGCCGGGCAGGCTGGCGATCACGGGGTGGTACAGCACGGTGCCGGCGCCGCCGCCGCCGCCGCCGGCGCTCAACGTGCCGGACAGGAAGGACGAGCCGTCGCCGACCTCGACGCTCCACGAGGTCGGGTCGCCGGCGACATCGGACGCCAGATCGGAGCTGACGGTGCCGCTGGCGACACCGGCCATGAAGGTCGGCTCGAGGTCGATGGTGTCGGTGCCGTCGGTCAGAACGGCTGAGCTCGGCGACAGACCCGACACGACGATGTTGTAGTCGATGTCGTCACCGTTGATCGAAATGGTCGCGAAGCCGGTTCCGGTCGCGCCGGTCAGAGACGCCGTGTAGGCGGCGGCGCTGGCGATGGCCGGAAGCAGCAGGACGCAAACGGCTGCGAGAAGTGCGCGTCTCATGTCTTCAACTCCCCTCTAGTTGTCCGAGAACGAGGTCCAGCCCTCGTAGATCCAGGGCGCGTTCGGATCGACGCCGCCGATGTAGTCGAGCGATCCGGCGTTGGCCGCGCCGGCCGCCGGCGAGCCCGGCAGCGGGGTGATGTCCGGCTTGATCGGGTTGAGCGGGTCGGCGAGCATCGGATCGGCGAACAGGTTGGCGTTGGCGTCGCTTTCGAGCATGGCGCCGATCACCGCCTCGTCGTCGCCCTCGTACGGCTCGGCGTTGCCGAAGATGATCGAGTTGGCGATGTTGAGGTTGCCGTCGGCGATCTGGCCCAGGCTCTCGTCGGTCTGGATCCGGATACCCGAGCGGCCGAAGTTGTAGTAGATCGCGCCGACCACCAGGCCCGCGGTTCCGGCCCGCATCCGGGCGCCGGAGCCGTTCTCCACACCGGGCACGTCCTTGAGGCCGACCAGCGTGACGTTCGCGATCTGCGGCATGGAGCGCGGCTCGAAGTCGAATCCGAACTCCCAGTTGTCGTTCTCGAAACCGTTGTCGCCGTCGTCACCGCGTTGGATGGCGACCGCGTTGTCGATCCGGCCGGTGAAGCCCAGGGTCCAGTCGATCGAGTCGTCGCGCGCACCGTAGATGAAGACGTACGCGGTGTTGACGGTGCCGCCGAAGAACTCGATGCCGTCGTCCTGGTTGAAGGAGACCTGAACGTGGTCGACCACGGTGCCGCGGCCGACGCCCTGCAGCGCGATGCCGTTGAGCTCGTTGGTGTCCGAGAACCGGATGCCGGCGAACTCGACGCGGATGTACTGCAGCACGCCCGAGCTGTCGTTCGGGTTGTCGCCGCCGAACGGACCCGACGCGCCCTCACCGGCGTCCGGGTTGGTCGGGATGGTGGGATCGTTGACCGGCGCGCGACCGTTGAGGACGAGGCCGCCCCAGTCGCCCGCGGCGCGGTCGCCGAGCGGCTGCACCGACGAGAAGATGATCGGCAGCGACGGCGTGCCGGTGGCGAAGATCTTCGAGTCCTGGATGACGACCAGCGTGCCCTGGTTGTCGGTCGAGCCGAGGATCACCGTGCCGGGCTCGATGTACAGGTTGGTCGGGGTCGGGGCAGGCGATCCGGTGATCGGGTTGCCGCCGACGTAGACCGGCGCCGAGTTGAGCAGGTAGACGTTGTTGTTGGTCCACACCGTGTCCTCGGTGATCGAGCCCGACACGGTGACCACCTCGTCGATGTGGTTGTACATCGCGTTGTCGCGTGACACCACCATCTGGCCGCTGGCGTCGCGCAGCTCGAGCACGAACTCGTACATCCCGGTCGGGTTGTCGGGCGCGGCACCGAAGGCGCCGTTGTCGCCGAGCAGCACCAGATCGGTGAAGCTGGGCGCGTAGATCGGCAGTGGGCTGTCGCCGTTGCCGAACAGGTCGACGACCACACCGCGCTCCTCGAGACCGCCGGACGCCGAGATGTAGCGGCGCTCGTGGGTCACCCGGTTCTGCCAGTACAGGTACATGGTGACGGGCTCGCCGTAGCCGTTGCCGTCGATGGTGGCGACCACCGTCGGCGTGTCGCCGCCGGCGTATGGGTAGACGTAGTAGTCGGTTTCGAGCAGGATCGCCGGGCGATTGGCGACCTGGGGCATCAGCTTGGCGGTTGCCGGGGCGACGCCGTACGGCGCGTCGTCGATCACAGCGGGGCGCACCCAGTCGGGCAGCTCGGCCGCGGCCGGCGCCGCGGACAGCACCCTGGCGTCGACCGGCACCGCCACCGACAGGAGACCGCAGCACAGCGCCGCGGCACAGGCGAGGGTCACAGACCTTCTCATCACGAGTTCCTCCCTTTCATTGGCTCATCAGTAAATAGCCGCCACGGTGGGTCGCTTCCCGGCTCGTGGCCATCACGGGCCTCATCGTGGCGGCGACATGTCAAGGTCGTGCTTACCTGAAGTTAACTCCGAGTGAAACGCCGATCTTGCGGCCGGGGTTCCAGCCGCGCCACGGCTCGCCCCCCTGGGACCAGTCGCGGCGCTCCTCGGTCAGGTTCTCGCCCGCCAGCTTGACGCTCCAGTCGGCGCCGAGCAGCCGGAAGCCCTGGCGGTAGACCAGGTCGATGGTGCCGCGCGGGTCTTCGACCACGTCGTCGAGGCCGTTGGTTCCGGCGTAGGCGATCTTCTCGCCGGTGAAGTTGTACAGCAGCCTGACCATCGAGCTCGACGACGGATTGAGCCACTCCAGCACCAGGTTGCCGACGTGGTCGGGCTGGCCGACGAGCGGCCGGTCGAGGTTGGTCTGGATGGTGTTGGGCCCGAGCTGGATCTGCGAGTCGATGTACGAGTAGTTGACGATCAGGGTGAAGGCGTCGAGCGCCCCGAGCCAGGCTCCCATGTTGCGCCGCAGCTCGAGCTCGATGCCCTGGTTGCGCGCGCTGTCGGCGTTCTGGAAGGTCTCGGTCAGCGCCGCACCCGACACCTGGACCGCTTCGATCGGATTGGTGAAGTCCTTGTAGAACAGGCTCAGCGCGATGACGTCGCCGGCCGACGGGAACCACTCCCAGCGCGCATCGTAGCTCTGGATGGTGGCGCTGATCAGGTCGGGGTTGCCGGTCTGCTCGAGACCGCCGGCGATCGGCTTGAAGCGGAACGGCGCGAGCTCGCGGAACTCGGGCCGGTTGACGGTCTGGCTGGCCGACAGCCTGAGGTTCTGGTTGGTGCCGAGCCGGTACACAACCGACAGAGCGGGCAGCCAGTCGCGGTCCTCGATCAGCGAGCTGATCGGCGGCTCGTCGGGGTTCTGGCGGTCGAGGGTGATGACCTCGATGTCGGACGCCTCGTAGCGCACGCCGCCGATCACGCGCCAGCGGTCGAGCGACCAGTCGAACTGGGCGTAGGCGGCACCGATCGACTGGTCGCCGGTGTAGAAGTCGGTCGGCCGCGTGATCTCCTCGATCTCCCAGCCATTGGGGCGGATGTTGTCGGACACCAGGATCTGCTCGGGTGACTGGGTCAGATCGACGCCGAAGGTCGAGCGCGGCCGGAAGCGGAGCCGCCGGCCCGCGAACTCGCGGTCGTTGCTGGTGTAGGCGAGACCGCCCTTGATCGAGCCGTACCAGTTGTCGCCGGACAGGAAGGTCGTCCAGTCGACCGCACCGTCATTGAGCGTGTCCTCGAGATCGTTGGTGTAGATGAACAGCGACTGGGCGTTGTCGGTCAGCTGGAAGACGCCGTTGTTGGTCCGGTCGAGGTAGAGCGAGAAGCGCAGGTCCGAGTCGGTGGTCGCCTTGGACGCGGCGCCGCGCCACTCGAGCAGGCTGCCGAGCGCACCGATGTCGAGGTAGTGCTCGCCTGACAGCTGGAAGGTCTGGGTCTGCTGATCGCGGTACTCGACCTTGTAGTCGCGGATCTCGGCACCGAAGTCGCTCGACGTGCCCTCCTGCAGCCGGGTCTCGGCCGCCGAGATGGTCGACAGGATCGAGCGGAACTTGAGGTGGTGGTTGTCGGTGATCCGGTAGGCGAGGTTGCCGACCAGGCCGGTGGTGACCTTCTCGACGTCACGGTCGAAGTCGTAGTAATCGGCGAGGAACTGGTTGTTCGGCGACGACGTCGAGTAGCGGTAGAAGTTCTGCTCCTCCTCGGTGGTCCGGTAGTCGTGGTCGTAGGTTCCGGACACCACCAGGCCCAATCGCCCGAAGCTGTTGCCGTAGCTCGCGTTGAACCCGGTGTCGAGCGGGGCGTTGCCGGCCGATCCGTCGAACGGCGCCCGGGGGCCGGCGCCGTCGGCGGTCCACACCGGTCCCTGAGCGAGAATGTCGAGCCCGATCTGCTGCAGCTCCTCTGGGGTGAAGCCCTCCCCGGTGAGGGGGTTCTGGCGGGTCAGCGACTCCTGCGGCAGATCCGCCGGCAGCGGCTGGCCGCCGCTGCCGCCGAAGCCGAGACCGCCGGCGTACTGGCCGAAGGCATTGCCGGTCGTCACGCTGTGGCTGGCCGCCGAGAAGCCGACCGACGCGGTCTGTGTGACCGGAAAGTCGAGGGTCTCCAGCTCGACCAGCCCGGCGGCGAAGTCGCCCGGCTTGTCGACGGTGTAGGACTTCGAGACCTTGACCTTGTCGAGCAACCCGGCCGGGTACAGATCGAGCGGCACGACCTTCTTGTCGAACTCGGTGGACGGGATCTTCGACCCGTTGAGCGAGGTGTTGGAGTAGCGGTCGCCGAGCCCACGGACGAAGACGTACTTGTCGTTCTGCAGCGAGATGCCGACCACCCGCTTGACGACGTCGGCGGCGTCCGAGCCGGTGTTCTTCTTCATCTCCTCGGCGCCGATGGCGTCCGAGATCTGGGCCGCATTGCGGCGCTCGGCGAGCAGCGCCGCCGCGGTCGAGTCGTCGGCGGCCGCCTCGACGGTGATCGCACCGACGAAGACGCCGGCACCGGCCGCGGCGGTGGAGTCTTCGTCCCCGGCGGCGGTCTGGTCGGCGGTCGCGCCCGCCTCGGCGACCATCGGCTCGGCGTCGCTCGCGATCGCCGCGCCGTCGTCCGTCGGGGCCGGCGCCGGCTCAGCCGCCGCCGGTTCGCTCGCGACCGCGGTCGGCTCGTCGGCCTGCGACGGCAGCAGCACCACCGCGAAGTCGGCGACACCGCCGTCGGTCACGACGACGTCGGTCACGCGCTGGACGTCGAACCCGTCGCGGGTCACCGTCACGGTGTAGGTACCGTTCGGCACGGTGTGGCGGAAATCGCCACCGACGCCGGTGCCGAAGCTGATCTCGGTGCCGTCGATGGTCAGGGTCGCGCCGCGCACCGGCTGACCGGTGAAACCGTCGATGACGACACCGGAGACGATGCCGTCGGCGGCGGCGGGAGCGGCGATCAACGCAGAGCTCGCGCCGAGCAGGGCAACAAGCCCCAGGATCTTCCAGTTCATGATGCTGTGTCCTCCGTCCGTCCTTCGTGTTCGAGGCGGGCGCGGGGCCCGACTCGCCGGAGGCGCCCATTCCTCCGGCCGCCGCCATGAGACCGGAGGCGGATGAAGCACGTCGAAGCGTCAGGTAAAGATTGCGTGAAGCTGCACCCCGCCGAGTTCTGTCGAGGCCAACTCGATCCCGCTCCCGATCATGATCCCGAGAGGCCCGACTCGGGAACGGGAACGGGATCGGGTACGGCAGCGAACGGGCTGCACGTCAACCGCTCGAGACGGGCCTCTCAGGTCCCTATTGCCCGATCTCGAAGCCCAACAACCGGCCGACCATGGGAGCGACCTCGGTGGCGGCGAGCTCGTCGGTCCGGCCGGCGCCGATCGCCGCGCCGCGCGCGAAGAACATGCCGCACATCTGATCGTGCCACGCCAGGAACCCGTGCTGGCCGTAGTAGCGGCTCGGCGTCAGGACCTCTCCCGTCAGGCGCCCGGTCGCCGCGAAGCCCGGGTTGAGAAAGACCACGAGGTCGCCGCTCGCCGGGTTGTCCAAACCGAGCTCGACGAGCTGGTCGCGGCCGGCGACGCGCTCCACCACCGGAGCCCCTTCGAGGTTCAGGTCGGCCAGGACCTTGACCGCCCGGGCGAGCAGCTCGCCGGCCTCCGAGCGGCTCACCACCCCGCCGGTGTCCCGTCCGGCGAGGTTGAGATAGAGGTGGGC
>Ga0316576_10000607_pt1 | contig 17197 bp, 16 predicted proteins | sample S0NA_FD_203075 | JGI IMG/M metagenome (GOLD analysis project Ga0316576, IMG submission 203075) | Rhizosphere microbial communities from salt marsh grasses in Alabama, United States - S0-2_050615r3r5 | ecosystem: Host-associated > Plants > Roots > Rhizosphere | place: USA: Alabama | collected... | reverse complement strand
CGCCGCAGGATATGAAGGCGCTTAGCAAGCAGTTGAAGAAAAAGTGCGGCACGGGGGGGGCAGTGAAAGAGGATACTATTGAGATTCAGGGCGATCAGCGCGACGTCGTGGCCGCGGAACTGCAGAAGTTAGGCTATAAAACGAAGTTTGTGGGTGGTTGAATAAAAGAGTTAATTGGTGGGTATGGTGCGATTAGCTTTTCTCGGCATAAACCATACGCTCGATGGCCATCGAAGGCAGGTCTCGGCCGGTTGGCTTCATGTACCGTTCGTTCAGATCATCATAGCCGAGATCTTCTACTAGATGCCAGCCGTATTCCCCTAAGAAATTAACCATTTCCTGCGGCGCGAACCCATAGTGCCATACGTGACTCTTGACCACCAGCTGCTTGTAGGTCTTTTCCAATACGTAATAGTTTTTACCCTCGATAAAATCTTTGAGAATATAGGTAAATACCAGTTGGCTACCTGCGCCGGCCTGGGCAAAGAAATCGAAGGTCCGGCGCACGGCCGTTTCCGTGAGGTATTGCGAAACCGCTTCCCAGATGAAGAAGGTCCTGCTGCCAATGTCATACCCATGCGCAGCCAGCACGGCCCCGATATCTTCTTCCATGAAGTTGATTGGCACAAGGGTGACATTTGCCGGTACCTGGCCCAAGGCTTTCTTTAAAGCGGCTTTCTTGGCTTCAATATTGGCAGGCTGGTCAGCCTCCCAGGCTGGCACATTCGCCAAAGCCGGCAGCCGGTAGAGGCGTGTGTCAAAACCTGCGCCTAGATTGACGATGGCGTCGATTGATCCATCAGTAACAGCTTCTTCTACGCGCTCATCGATGTAACGTTTGCGGCAAATGATGCCGCTCCAGCCGCCTTTTAAGCGTTTTTCTGTTGAAGTAACCATCCAGTCCCGCAAGAAAGGCGTGCGCATCACCTTGACTGTAAATTGATAACTTGCGGGTAGTACCTTTAGGGCAAGATCGTCATGAATCACGCGCTGCGCGGCGGGAAAGTTTTGTTCCATGGCGACCATGACTGTAGGTCCTATCGCCGTTCCCGCGGCAGCATTAATGTCGATTTTATCTTCGGTCATGTCAGATAGTTTGCCAGATTTTTTCCAGTTCAACCAGTACGGCTTGCTTGACGGCCGTCCCCGAGACCTGGGTATCCCAATACTGGCGGCCGAGGATTGGATGCCCTTTAAGTAGATCGCGAGGCAGGATTAATTCTTCAGGGATGAGCAGCGTATCGTATTGTAGTTTGACGTAGTTTGTATGCACGCCGAGGGCTGCTTTTTCTTCGTCCCAATGGGGAGCGGCGAAGGGATGAGAGACGGCCGTGCCGGAGGCGAAAATGCCGCGCGGTTCTGTACCCTGCTTGAGCATGAAGAGTCGATCGCCGGGCTGAATATGCTTATTACGGCCGCAGCCCCAGCGGCTGGTCACGATCTCGCCCGCGGCCACGCGCCGCGCTTCCTGCGGCATTTCAGGCCAGGGCCAGCGCAGCGAATTCCAGGTCAAGAGATAGGTCGTTGAATGCGTCATTTCTGTTACTTATGTTATGACGCCGCCGCCATTGCGACGACGCCATTGCGTTCCGGGTTTCCTGGCGGGATGTCCAAGGAGGCTGTTAGAGCAGGCCGCGCCGGCTTAAATTCGCCATTAGCGCGGATATACCGAATTCCCAGGGTGGAGCTTGGTCACAGTAATCCACGCGGTTTTGCAGCACGCCCAGCTTGTCCGCGCTGATCGTCACGATGTCCCCGATCTTATGGGTAAATCCTTTCCCATAAGCTGCAGCGCCATTATCGCGATCCTGGGTTGGAGCAAACAAAGTCCCCGTTAGCAGCGCCAGGCCGTCCGGGTATTGGTGATAAGGGCCGATTGTTTGCCGGACCAGATCCAAGATATCGCGGCTGATTAGACTCATAGAGACCGTCTCATCAAGCTTAAAGCCATCTTCCCCTTCTACCGTCAGCGTTACCGCCATTTGGCGAACGTCATCCAGCGAAAAAGTATTGTCAAAAAGGCGAATGAAGGGCCCGATGGCGCAGGAGGCGTTGTTGTCCTTGGCTTTGCCCAGGAGCAGCGCGCTTCGGCCTTCAATATCGCGTAGATTGACATCGTTGCCCAGGGAGGCACCCAGGACCTCCGCGTCAGCATTGACCAGGAGCACCACTTCCGGTTCGGGATTGTTCCAGGAGGAAATGGGCAAAATACCGACTTTATCGCCTGTACCAACCGTGGACAGGGGCTGGGCCTTAGTGAATACTTCCGCATAAGGACCTATGCCCACTTCAAGATATTGCGACCAGAGTCCTTCAGATTGCAAAACTTCTTTTAATGCCTCGGCTTCCGTGGAGCCGGGTTGGATATTGGTTATATCCTCGTCCAACCGGGATTTAATCTTTTCGCGCACGGCATTTGCTTTCAAGGCGTCTCCACCGGCGCGCTCTTCGATTACGCGTTCCAGCATGCTGACCATGAAGGTGACGCCACAAGCCTTGATGCTTTGAATGTCTACCGGCGACAGGAAATAAGGCACGCTGCTATCGCGCCGTACGCGCAGCGTGTTGGCCATGATCGTGTCATAACTGCCTAACCGTTTAAGCTGTGAGAGGTCGGCCATGGCGCGGGAGAACCTGGCGTTGAGCAGATCGCCGGATGTGGGCGCGAGCGGGCTGAGATCGAAGACGCCGTTTGCGCTGATCAGCACCGGGCTGGGCCCGGCAACTGTACCGGTTATTTGTGCAGGAATCCAAACACGGCCGATCAGTGTTCCCGCAAATCCATCCGCCGGCAAATAGGATCTCGTATCAGCTTCGTTCATCAAGAATCTCCCTTTGCTTGCTCCCCAGCTCAATTATAATCTGGCTAATTAGCAATCTCTGAGGTGATATTTTCTTGCGTCCAACGGCCGTCTACCAGCCGCCACATGTCTCCTGTCGGATTTTCATCGCGCAGTTCCGGCGGCAGGCGATGCTGTCGCACATTGTCGTAGCAGCGCAGGGCGGCGAAACGGTGGATTGAGGCGGGAATGCCCACGGCCGTGAAGCCCGGATGCCCTGTTGCCGGATAAGGGCCTCCGTGGACCATGGCCGGAGAGACGGCTACCCCGGTAGGCATCTTATCGTTGAGCAAACGGCCGACTTTTGTAGCCAGCACCGGCGCAAGCCGGTCGTAGGCGTCATCATCGGAACCCTGGCTGTCAGAATAAATAGTGCCTGTTAGATTACCTTCCAAAGAAGCGGCTGTGGCTGTCATTTCCTGGGCGTCACGGGCCATGACAACAAGCGATACCGGACCAAATGCCTCTGTTTGCAGACCTGCCGGATCTACCAGGAATGCTTCGCCAGAAACGCGCAGCAGGGTATTCGTATGCCGGAAGCCGTCACCTGTTCCCCCGATGACTATTTCGGCACCGGCCTTTTGTAAAACAGACAGGCTGCGTTGGATATTCGCGGCGCCAAATTCACTTAACAAAGGGCCTGATGCGTTGTTTTGAAAAAGGGCCGCTGCTGTTTGCAGGAACTTTTCTCCATCTTGTCCTTGGGGCACGATGATTAACCCGGGATTGGTGCAGAACTGGCCTGAGGCCATCGTGCAAGAACCAAAAAACTCAGCGGCAATCGCTTCGCCGCGCTCTGCCAACGCGCCTGGTAAAACATATACAGGATTCACGCTGGACATTTCCAGATAGATAGGTTTGCCGGCCGCATCTGCGGCCTGCTTCAAAGCCAGCCCCGCGCCACGGCTGCCGGTAAAAGCTGCGGCGGCTACATTTGGATGGGCCACGAGTTTCAAGCCATCCTCCGGGGCGCAGTGATAAAACATTTGCACCGTTCCCCGTGGCAGCCCGTAGGCGTCCAAAGCTTCCCAGGCCGCTTCGGCCAGCAGCCGGCTGGTGCTCAAATGGCCCGGATGCGCCTTGGCGATCACGGGATTGCCGGCGGCGATGGCCGCGGCAAAATCGCCGCCGGAGATGGCATTGAAAGCTAGGGGAAAATTATTAGGCCCAAAAACGATCACCGGCCCATTGAGTGGACCATACATGGAACGGATATTGGCCGCGCTGTCAATGGTCGCCATACGCCAGGAACGTTCGCGTACGGCCGCTCCCGCCTGGCGCAGCTGATTGGTTGTGCGAGCTAATTCGATTGTTTTCAACCGTGGTTCATAGGGCAGAGCCGTTTCCAGGGCAGCCATGCGGCAGATTTCATCCCCATTGGCTTCAATATTCTCCGCGTAGGTTTCTAAAAAGCGGGCAATCTTTTCCGGCAGACTTGTGCCCAGGTGGCCCGCTGCGAATTGGGCATTGTTCACGGCCGTTTCCAGATCGGCGAAGGTTGATACGGGATATTGGTCGACCAGCTTTTCTCCCGTCTTTGGGTTGTGTGAAGAGATAACCTGGCGATGCTGTTTACTTTCATTTTTCAGGCCGTCAATAAATGGGGGATAGATCAAGATTTTCACTCCTTCCAAGTAAATTGCTTCCCAAGGAGATCGGGCTGCTGTTCTATTTCTTGCCGGCTTATCCTAGCGCCATTCAATTATCAGAGTTCCAGGCAGCCGGCAGATGCCTCGCAGATTATACATCGATTCATGATGTACGGGTCAGCGGTAGCTGCAGCTGGATTGTGCGGCTGAGGAGCAGAGTGCGTAGTTTCTCTTTTTCGATGCCGAATAACTGCAGGATAGTGTGCGCGGCGCGGATGAGCAGGTCGCTGTAGCGGGCGATATCCACGGCGGCGGGATTGAAAACTTCGGGCAGATCCCAGGCATAGACGCCGGGATTGCCGCGGGTGTAGATGAACTGGACGCGCTGCCCGGGACGGCGCTCATAACCGTGCACGGCCAGCTGGCGTAAGGCGCGAGCAGCGGGGGAAGCGGCGCGGAATTCGTCGGGTAGGCGGCTGACCCGGTGGGTGATGAGCAGCGTTTCCGGGGACAGCTGTCCGCCGCGCAGCGCGGCAATGACGCCGCGCAGATGGCTGATGATCTCCGGCAGGGCATCCGCCGGCGGCCGATCTTCCGGCAGGGCGGCCAGGATTTGCAGGGCCTCCCGCTGCGCGGCGGCGATGAAGGGTGGGGTATCGCCGCGGTTGAGTTCGATGCCGCGCGTTTTGATCGTGCCGTCCGCGAAGATGCCGAAATAGCGGTTGGGCACGGGTATGCGATCATCGAGGCAGGAAGGGAGAAAAGCGACCCAGCGGTAGATGCCTTCCAGAGCAATGGGCAGGCCTGTGCGTTCGGCAATGGTGTCTAGCAGCTGCCGCACTTCGGCTTCCGTGACTGGCTTATCGGCTGCTTGGGAACTCTGGCGCTTCACCCATAGAGCGTCGACATACATGTGCAGCACCTGGTAGCCGGCTTCCTCGGCCGTTTCTTTGGACGTGAGCAGGACATCACGGCTGCATGCGGTGACCGCTTCATGCGCTTCGATACGGCCGAAACGCGCATTCTTATAGCCCAGATATCCGAAGCAAACGACGAGCAGCCATTTAAGGCCGGCCGCGCGCGCTTTGAGCGGCTGGTAGCGGCAGTCGCGGGGGTCCATATCCGCCATCTGTTGCTTGAGCGCCAGGCGTTTAGCGATTAAGGGGCGTAAGGTGGCCGGGACAACGCCTTCGCGGCTCTGGTCGATGGGACGATCCAGTTCGGGAATAATGCTGTCGAGATCTCCTCCTTGGCCGACTGTTTCCGGGGAGACGTTGTAGTGCACCATGAGGCTGGGATACATGGAGATGAAGTCGATTTCGGCTACGTGGCGGTGCAGCCCGATCAGCGGCTGGTAGACAAGGCCGCCGCGATCGGCGTGGATGAGCTCGCTCAGCGTTTTGAACTCTTCCGCCTGCTGCTTGGTATGTGGGACGAGGATGCCGCGCCGCAGGGCCATCTGCATCTGCATTGCCGTGACGCCGGCGCCGGGCGACTTGCGGGCCACTTCCTGCACGGGTAGGCCGGTGACGCGCGCCTGTTCCAGCACGCCGGGCAGGCCGTAGTCGCCAACCATGACCGCGTTTTGCTGGTCGATGTGCCAACGGCCGTAGAGGTGGAACTGGCTGCCGCGGTAAACGATCTGTCCGTAGGTGAAATAGCTGTTTTCTTTGCGCTGCAAAGGGCGCTTGTGGCTGTCGCGATTGGGGTTGAAATAGGTGATGCCCTGCTGCTTGCAGAAAACCATCAGCCGCGGGAAAAGCCAGGTGTCTCCCCAACGGGTGAGGATAAGATCGGGGTCGTAGCGGTTGATATTAGCACGGATGGTCAGCATCAGCCCGCGCCAGGGCTCTATAGGAATGCGCATGGGGCCGCGCGCACCGTGGATGGTCACAAAGCGTGGAGAGTCGTGCTGTGGGTCGACATTAGGCTCGATGCGCAGGATGCGTAGGGGCGGCAGCTGCGGGTTCAGGTCCCAGGGTGAGTCGAGTGCCTCTATTGCCTGAACGTGATCTGCTTCGTCAGCAATCAGGCGGCAGCGGGCCAGTGGAAAGAGATCAAGGGCCGCGGCATAGCGCACGGTGAGAGGTATATCGGTGTTGTAATAGATAAGGGCAGGGAAGCGCCGCCAGAGGTCGTGAAAACAGCGCGGCTGCTCGGCGGGATTGGTCACGCTTACGGCGAGCACTTTCTGCGGGCCGCTAAACAGATCCAGTTGTTCACTCCCGGACAGTGTTTTTTGGATAGGATCGTTTTGCAGGAACCGCCATGCCTGGCGCAGGAGATCAGGAGGACCTGCGGCGTAGAAGGTAATGGGAAAGTCGTGCAAGAAGCGTTTGCGCTCGCCGCTTTCGGTGATGATCCACAGAACGAGCCCCTGTTCTTCGCCCGCGTATAGATCGAGAAGCCAGCCGCGTACCTCATTCATCCAACAGGCGCTTCAGGCGCTCGATTTCTTTTGCCTGTTCAAGGACCATGGCTAGAAGAATAGCTTCGAAAGGCAGGGCATGAGCAGCCTGGCTGATGGCCGCGGTGTTGCGGCGCGCGCCGGCAAAAAGCATGTCGAAAATGCGTTGATCCTCTTTGCGCAGCGCACGGCGGAAGCTGGTGAAAGCCTGCTGCTCGTCGAGGATGATCTGGTTGGCGGTTTTGACGGTACGTCCCATGATTGGTAATCAGATCCTATAGAGGTACCATCTTTTAGAAAGATGGCACCTCTTTGTGCTGTGTGGGACGAAGGACGTGATCCGGCGGTTGGTTAGGGTGGGTTGAGGGTGCATGAGGCGATAGCTGAATGATCTGTAATAGAACTTATGTTCTTCTCATTTTTCATTCTATCGCCCATGCCTATTTTTGTCGCGTGAATATTACGTTAATGCAGACCGCCGCCGGTGGCGTCTTGTAAGGTTTCAAAGATCATGTCCAGATTGAAGGAGGCCGGTTTTTGCCGCGGCGGGTAATCCACCAGGCTCTGCATTTGCAGGGCTACCAGGTTCTGGGCGATGTACAGCGCGAAGGCTTTGTTCAGAACCCAGTCCCAATAGGTATTCGAATCGGTATCGGCGCGTTCGAAGGGATCGCGGCGCAGATTGAATATCTTGGGCAGGCGCAGCTCCACGAAGGGTTCGGCCCACAGCTGCATCGTGTGCGCGCGCTGTTCGGCGAAGACTACCTTCCAGTCACCGCCGCGCAGAGCGACCAAAGCCCCGTCATCACTGACGTAGAAGAATTCTTGCCGCGGGCTCTCGTCCGTTTCACCCAGCAGATAGGGCAGCAGGTTATGGCCGTCAACATGCACCTTGTAGGTCATATCGTCGATCGTATAGCCGTCTAATAACTTCTCGCTGACATCAGGATCGCCGGCCGCGGCCAGGAGGGTGGGCAGCCAGTCCTGGTGTGCCGCAATGCCGTTGAGGACCTTGCCCGCTTCGAACTTGCCCGGCCAGCGGGCGAAGGAGGGTACGCGAAAAGCGCCTTCCCAGTTCGAGTTTTTCTCACTGCGCCAGGGCGTGATCGCCGCGTCCGGCCAGCTGTTGTAGTGCGGGCCGTTGTCCGTTGAATAGAGCACGATGGTGTCCGCGGCGATGCCCAGCTCATCGAGTTTGTCGAGCATACGGCCGACTGCCTGATCGTGCAGGACCATGGCGTCGTTGTAAAAGCCCTGGCCGCTGATGCCCTCCGCCTCTTCGGGAATGTGCGTGCGGAAATGCATGTGCGTCGAATTCCACCACAAGAAGAAAGGCTGATCATTCTCAACCGCACGGTCGATGAAGTCCAGGGCCAGATCGGTGACCTCGTCATCGATCGTTTCCATGCGTTTCTTGGTCAAGGGGCCGGTATCCTCAATACGGCCGTCCGCATAAGTATGTAAAACCCCGCGCGGTCGCGGCAGGACGCTCTCCGGCAGGTTGCTAGGATAGTCCGGATCTTCGGGCTCTTCTTCTGCATTCAGGTGATAAAGATTGCCGAAAAACTCGTCGAAGCCATGATTGGTGGGCAGGAACTCATCCTTGTCGCCCAGGTGATTCTTGCCGAACTGGCCCGTGGCGTAGCCCAACGGTTTCAAAAGCTCGGCGATCGTCGGATCTTCCTCTTCCAGGCCGATCGGCACACCGGGAGCGCCAACCTTGGTCAGGCCGGTGCGCAGCGGGTTCTGGCCGGTGATAAAGGCCGCACGTCCGGCGGTACAGCTCTGTTGGCCGTAATAATCGGTGAACTCGATGCCCTCCTGGGCGATGCGGTCGATATTCGGCGTGCGGTAGCCCATTGCGCCACGATTGTTGTGACTGATGTTGTACCAGCCGATATCATCGCCCCAGAGGACGAGTATATTGGGTTTTTTATTTGCCATATTTTTCTCCTTGTATGAATTGAGCCAATACAAACGCTGTAAGATCGTAACAGAGGGCATATCGTAAGTCAATGCGGAAGTGTGTCGAATGTTTGCTATAATCAGACCTATGACAACTTCTCCCATCATCAGCCTGGACAGCGTGACGGCCGAAAATACGCCGCCACGCTTTCATTTACTGACCAAACCCAGCGGGTCCACCTGCAACCTCGACTGTACCTACTGCTTCTTTCTCTCTAAGGAAGCGCTCTATCCCAACGCCAAAATCCGCATGTCGGAGGCCACGCTGGAAGCTTATATCAAGCAGCTTCTGGAATCGCAGCGCACGCCGACGGCGACCGTGGCATGGCAGGGCGGTGAGCCGACGCTCATGGGCCTCGATTTCTACCGCAAGTCCATTGAGTTCGTCGAGAAATACCGCCGCCCCGATCAGGAGATCGAATATACGTTTCAGACCAACGGCGTGCTGCTTGATGATGAGTGGTGCGCCTTCTTGAAGGAACATAATTTCCTGGTCGGCCTGAGCGTGGATGGCACCCAGGAGATGCACGATACCTACCGCCTCAATAAAGGAGGCGAGGGGACCTTCCAACAGGTTATGCGCGGCCACAGCTTCCTGCGCAAGCACGGCGTGGAGTTTAATATCCTCTGTACCGTCAATGTCGCCAACCAGCACCACGGCCGAAAAGTGTACCGCTTCTTCCGCGACGAACTGGACGCAACCTGGATGCAGTTTATCCCCATCGTTGAGCGGGCCACCCTGGAGACGCTGCCCATTGCCAATCAAGGCTGGAGCGAGCGGCCCGGCGGAGAGAGACTGCTCTATACTCAGACGGGAAATATGGTCACCGAACGGTCTGTGGGCGGTGAACAATACGGCCGTTTTCTGGTGGACATTTACGAAGAATGGATTCGCCACGATGTCGGCGATATTCACGTCCAGCTGTTTGACGTGACACTGCACGCTTATTTCGGCGAATACCTGCTCTGCATCCATGCCCCCACCTGCGGCTACGGCCCGGCCCTGGAGCATAACGGCGATTTCTATGCCTGCGATCATTACGTGGAACCGGACTATAAGCTGGGCAATATCCACGAAACGCATATGCTGCAGATGGTCGCTTCCGATTTCCAGCGCACCTTCGGCAACAATAAGCGCGATTTACTGACCCAACAGTGCCAGGCCTGCGAAGTACGTCCTCTCTGTAACGGCGGCTGCCCAAAGGATCGCTTTATCCTCTCCCGTGACGGAGAACCGGGGCACAATTACCTCTGCGACGGCCTCTTCTTCTTCTTTGATCATGTGCGCCCGACGATGAATATTATGGCCCGGCTGGTGCAGCGCGGCCAACCCGCGGCCCGTGTCAAGGAGTGGGTTCTCGCCGAGGATAAGAAGCGCGGCCGTAATGACCCCTGTCCCTGCGGCAGCGGCAAGAAGTTCAAAGCCTGCCACGGCGCCATCGGAAACGGCCGTTCATGGCGCGATGATCGAATCTAGGGCAAGCCTTTATCGAGATTGGTCCAATTTTTAAAATTCTATATCCATAATCATAAAGCGATTGAAATTGGACCAATCTAATGACCGTAATCTTTCTCAAACTGTTTTAGGTAGCAACTTGGCTTAACTGTTTTCAGTGATCGTCCGATCTCGTCCGCGTCCTAAATCCCCGCTCGCGACAGCCTGAATCCTGTTAATCTGTTTCGCTGACCACCCGTACTGGGAAGGGCTCGGTCATGCTGCCGGCGTAGAGCGTCCGGTGCGGGAAAGGTATCTCAATGCCCGCCTCGTCAAAAGCTTCCTTGATTTCTTCGCGAATACTGTTCATCAAGAGCAGGTAATTTTCCTTCATGACCCAGACTGAAAACTGAATTCGCTGCGCTGACTCGCCAAAACCTTGAAAGACAAACAGCGGCCGCGGTTCTTCCAGACTTAAGGGATTGTTGTCGGCCACGTTAATCAGGATATCGCGAATTCGGCCGATATCCTCTTTATAAGCGACGTTGATGTCCAGGTCCAGACGCCGGATGGGGAACTTGGTCAGCGTCCAGAACTTTGTGTAAAGGCGGTCATGCAACGGATGGGTATGGCCCGACTATAACCATCGGCCAGCGGCGTGAGCCATGACCCTTCTACGTATCGTTGTCCTCGTTGCAAGCCAGGCCGGAATCGCGCTGTGTTCATGCCACTCATCCAACCCGTCCCCGGCATCTTTTGGCTACTTCGCGGCACATGGAATCCATTAATCTCTATAGTGAATGGCTCGCCGACCGCTACTTCCTGGATCATTTCCTGGACCATCACCGCATTGGCAGCTTGCGCATCAAACCGCTCCGCACTGAATAACTGGTACCACGCACTTCAATCTTCTTCAGTCAAGCCTAACGCCAGCAGCAATTGGGTGATCGTGTGGCGCGCAAAGGTGAACAGTTCAGCCATGACTAATCCCAATACGCGATTGAATACCCGCTCTTGCTTAAATATCGTCTCGTGCTTGCTAACAAGTCTCATCAACTCAGGTAGGGTGCGATCAAAATTGGTGTAAAAGCGAGCATACGCGAAAATAGGGAGTATGGACGAAAAACAGACCCCCAATGAAGAACAAGAACCCGCTGATGAGTTGAGTCGTAAGATGAGCCAGTGGCAGCAAGCTAATCCTCAAGCCACACTGACCGATATAGAGGAGGCGGTCGAAGCAGAATTGGCCCAATTGCGCAAACGATTAGTCGAAGGGATGGTACGGGAAAAAGAAGCAGCGATTGATGAAGTGCCAGATTGTCCCCAATGTGGCGCGAAAATGGTCAAGAATGGGCGGCGGAAGCGGAAGCTGAAAGGCAAAGAAGGGCAAGAGCTGGAGTTTGAGCGGCAGCAGTGGCGTTGTCTGGAATGTGGGACAACGCTTTTTCCCCCTCGATAGGCTGTTGGGACTGCTGCGGGGGCGTATACGCCCGCAGGTTCAGGAAGCCATCACGCGCTTAAGCAGCCGAATGAGTTATCGCGAAGTACGTCAAGAGCTGGAGTTGCTGTGGAAGGTGGGGATCAGCCAAGGGAGCATGCGGGAGGTAACGATGCGTCATGGACATGTGGCCGACAAGCTAATCCAGGAAAAGGTCGCCTATTTGGAAGCAACAGCGCCGGTGCCTACCGCGCAGCCGGAACAGATGGTGATGTGCACGGATGGGGCAATGGTCCAGGTGACCAGTGGGGAGTGGCGTGAGGTAAAAACGGTCACCTTCGGTGAGTTTCGACCCCATTGGGACGCCAAAGAGCACAAGGTGGTCACCAAAACAGAGCAAATCAGCTACTTTTCGCGGGTGGAGACGGCTGAGGCTTTCAGTCGCTCGGCGCTGGTAGAGTGGCATCGTCGTGGCGGGGAGAATGCACACACCATGGTTGCCGTTCAGGATGGCGCACTGTGGATTCAGTCCTTCATCGATTATCACTGCCCGCAGGCGGTGCGGGTGCTTGATTTCGCGCATGCTCTGGAGTATGTGGCTACTGTCGGACGAGCTATTCTTGGAGCGGAGACAGAAGCCTTCCGACAATGGTTTGCGCGCATGTCTAAACAGTTAGGTTGCCAACCGCCACAACGCACCATCAATGAATTGTGGTTGTTGTACCGCCAGCATCTTGACCATCCGGAGGGGGAGGCGATTGAAGTGGCCATTCGCTATTTGGAAAAGCGCCTGCCGATGATTGACTATCCGCGCTTCCGGCGTCGCCAAATCCCGATTGGCTCGGGCAATGTTGAAAGCGGTCACAAAGTGGTCATGCAACAACGGATGAAACAGGCCGGTATGCGCTGGGCAGAAGAAAGCTTAAATCCGATGCTCGCCCTGCGCGTGGCTTTGTGTAACCAAACCTGGAATTCAACGTGGCGTGAGATTGAAGCACAGGTGCGTCAGGAAAGGTATCCAATTTATGCCAAACAGAACCAGAATGTGAAACAGCCCATTGAGCCCAAGGCTGTCACCGAGGAAGATTGTCAGCGTTTGACCAAATTGGCCGACCGTATTGGCGGGAAGAAAAGACAGCCATGGCAAAATCATAATTGGATTTTCCCTAATCGGCAGAATTCTATACACCAAAATTGATCGCACCCACTCAGGTAATAATCGTAGCGCTGGTTGTTCTTCTCTGATATCGTTCATTAGGGATGTCCTTGTTTTTATTTGTTGTTGCCAAACAAACATTGCAACAAGTACATCCCTTTTTCTATAGCCAATTGAAAAAGGCCAAACACCAGGTTGTTCCGAAGCCTGTACATAACTTAACAGTTATATAACCAATGTGGTATATTATGCCCCATGCAAACAATTTTTAACGTTATTGCCGATCCTACGCGCCGTCACATTCTCGACCTGCTGCGCCAACGTCCTCATTCGGTGGGCGAGTTGGTGGATGAACTGCAGATCAGCCAACCCGGCGTTTCTAAGCAGCTGCGGCTGCTGCGCGAGTCGGGCCTGGTCCACGTGCAGCAGCAAGCGCAGCTGCGCTGGTACCACCTCGACCCCGAACCGTTGCAAGAGGTTGATACCTGGTTAGAGGCTTACCGAGAATCTTGGTCTGAGCGATACGGCCGGCTTGACGCCTATTTGCAAAAATTACAAACCCAGGAGAAAGAAAACAACGATGAATAAAGATACAAAGACCTATCTTACCTTGCCTTCTGATCAGGAAATTCGCATTACCCGCACTTTTAACGGGCCGCGCGATCTGGTCTGGCAAATGTGGACAACGGCCGAACATTTGCGCCATTGGTGGGGACCCGAAGGCTGGGCTTTGCCCATCTGCGAGATAGATTTCCGTCCTGGGGGGAGCTGGTTCTACTGCATGGAAGGCCCTGACGGCATGCAGTCCTGCGGCAAGGCAACTTACTTTGAAATCGAAGCGCCGCAGCGTCTTGTCTATGAAGACGCTTTCGCTGACGCAGAAGGCAATGTTGTCGAGGAAATGCCCGTGGCTCAGATCATTCTCGAATTTATCGAGGAAGGGGACAAGACGACGGTAATCAGCACCACGCGCTATCCCACGAAAGAAGACCGCGACAAAATACTCGAGATGGGTGTGGAAGTGGGCATTGACCAGACAATGAACCGCCTCGATGAATACCTGGCGCAAAATTTAGAATAAGCAGAATTGAAATCTTGCAGCGCAGTTTGCTAAATTGCGAGCCACTTGGCCGGCAGTTGGACAGATTGCGCTGCAAAACCATTTATTTAAATCCCCCGCGGATCAGTCACACGGCCGAAAAAAAGAATCGTGCCGGTTGCGATATCGCGAATCAGGAAGATGAAAGGCCGGTCAACCGTGAATTCAATTGGTTCTACGCGTATGGGCATCGCCTTGGTGGTCATAATCACGGCCGTCGCCGCCGCCGCTTCCGTACCTGCCTCATCCACGGCCACAAAAGCCTGGTGCATGATATCGGATATTTGCAGCGTGTCGCTCCCGTCCATGCCTGAGAAGTCGGCCTGATCGGAAAAAGCGAGCGGCATGCCCATTTTCGCCAGCACGGACGCCAGCTCCACAGGCGATTCGAATTTAAATTTAGGTATCGTCAGGGCCACGCTGCTGTATGTCAGTTTCTGCAAGATATCCTGCAGAGTAGTGGTGGACAGGTCTTGCTCGATTGCTGCAAACTTTTCCGGCTCAGGCAGCAAGAAGAGCATCGCAAGTTCACGGCCAACGTAAGGCAGTTCCAAAGCCTGAAATCCTTCACCCTCGCTATATGAGAAAAATTCTGTTTGGCGCATCATGGGCACGCGGATGGGTTCGCCTTCCGGCGGGTAGAAAGGACCCTCTTCGGTATTAACTGCTCTAAAGGGGCTCTGCCAGGCGGCGTTAAAGTAGATGGCGTTGGTCAGTACCAGGCGCGCCATCGTGTCGATCGCCCCCGGCGGCAGCAGGTCTTGAATCTTCTCTTCCGTTTGTTCGCTGATCCATTCATTAATTACCAGGCGAGAGTCTTCCGGCGCGCCGGCGAAGTCGAGCAAATTCAGCCCCGCACCGTAATTCTCGGCCAACGTGTCCAGGAACAATTCCAGGAACGAGTGTCCTTCCTGGCCCCATAGGGCATTGGCTGTACTGAGCCGGAAGCTTTTTCCTTCTAGCCCTCGTGCACCCTGGCCGCGCTGCCTAAGCTGCAGATCGAGGGCGTTGAAGGCCGGGTGCAGCCGGTCCTGAGGGAATAGAAAATGCAGCGTCTCAGCCATCTCCTGCCCGGTCTCACCGCGCGCCCCGGCATAAGTCATGGCCAGGGCCAGGGAAATGCTGTAAGGCGAGTAGAATAGATTACCCGCTCCAGCTCTGAGCTGCTGGTAAAGATCCAGGGCGAAGACGCCGATGCCCTCGGCTACCTCGGCCAGCTTGGCGGCGGTAACGACAGGCTGAGTGTCTCGTTGTTTCTCCGATGCGACGGTGCTCACGCTCTTGCTCATAGATTTATTCCTTGTCTATCTTGTTTGATCGGCTAATTCTCTTTGGTTTCAAGATCATTATAGGACAAGTCAGTCGCTTTCTACACCGGTTAACCAGCGGGTGAGGGTAAAAGCGACAATAGCCAGGCCGAGCAGGATCAGGGCTGTGACATAGGTGACCCGTAAATCCCGTTCCAGAGCGCTGTAAACCAGCAGGGGCATCGTCTGCGTGCGTCCTTGAAGATTTCCGGCGAATAAAATGGTCGCCCCAAATTCGCCCAAGGCGCGTGCCCAACTGAGGATCAGACCGGCCAGCAGCGTCTGCGTACTTTGTGGCAGGATCACGCGCCAGAAAGTCACCCAACGGCTGGCTCCATCGACGGCAGCGGCATCTTCATAGGTGCGCGGCAGGGATTCAAAGCGGCTTTGAGCGGCCCGTATATAGAAAGGCGAGGAAGTGAACAACTGCGCCAATATCACGGCAATGATAGTGAAGGTGATTGTGATATTGAGATTGGCTAGGGGCATGCCCAGCAGGCCGCGACGGCCGAAAGCGGCCAGTAATGCTAAACCCGCGACGACCGGCGGCATGACGATCGGTATTTCAATAAAGATGGTCAGCAGCCGTTTGACCGGGAACTGGTAGCGGGCCAGGATATAGGCCAGGGGAGTGCCTAATAGGAGAATGAGCAGCATCGTTACCGACGTGGTTCCCAAACTGAGCATTACGGCCGAAAAAATGGACAGTGTCGAGGCCAATAGGCTGCCTTCTAAAGTGATCGCCCGCCAGATCAAGGCGATGAAGGGGATGATCAGGAATAAAGCCATCATCCCAGCCAGGACGACGGTTACAAATCCGCTGACACGATCCTGCCAGGATGATCGGCTTCTTACCACGAGGTTTACCTGCAGTGGCTTTACAGCCATGGTTTTAGTTGTTCGGGGGCGGGCCAAAACCCCACGTAGATAAAATGCTTTGTCCTTCATCGCTCAATATAAAATCAATGAAACGTTGGGCCGTGTCCGCATGCGCCGCGTCGCCTAATGGCGCAATGGGGTAGGTGGCAGTCACATTTTGGGCGTCGGGTATGGCTATTTGCTGCACCTTTTTGGCGATATCCGGGGTGACGTCTGAGGTATAAATGATTCCCGCATCAGCCTCACCGAGAGCGACCTTAGCCGCGACCTGGCGCACATTATCTTCTTCCGATACCAGGTTGTCGTAAAAACCTTCCTTAAAATCGGCCGGCATCGCCGACGCAATTTCGTCGGTATATTGGCGGACCGGCACACCTTCCACTGCCAGAACCAGCTGCACGTCCGCTTGAGCCAGATCTTCAAAAGAACCAATGCCCGCCGGATTGTCGGCCGGGATAATAACGGTTAAGCGGTTGGTCACAAACAGAACCTCTGAGCCGGCTGAAATTCGGCCGTCGTCGATGACATTTTGCATCTGGGTTGGATTGGCCGAGGCGAAAATATCGGCGGCGGCGCCCTCTATCAGCTGCGCTGCGAGTTGGGATGAGCCGGCGAAGTTGAGCACCACTTTTACACCTTCATTCTGGGCCTGAAACGCTTCCGCCAGGTCGTTGAAGGCATCTGTAAGGGAGGAGGCGGCAAAAACTGTGAGATCTTGTTGCCCGTCGGATGCTGTTTGGCCGCCTTTACAGCCCGACAAGGCTATGATAAGCAGTAAGATAAATAGCCATTTACTTTTCATGAAATTTTTCCTCTTCACATTGGTCGAGCCAGTCGATCATGGCCTGAATCTGGCCTAAACGAAATTGATGAACCAGACAGCTGTACTGGCGGCCGCAAGCCTTCTCTTTATCGATGATTGCCCGCTCGGCTGCCAGCCAGGCATGGCACTGAGCGCGTTGGGCCGTCATTAAACGTGCAGTAAAATTTGCACCCTCCCGCCGGGCGAAATAAAGCTTGACCAGGAACTCCAGGCGCAGGGAACGGCCGTTTTGGACCGGACTCCCCAGCCAGCCCAGATA
>Ga0316576_10000605_pt1 | contig 17199 bp, 15 predicted proteins | sample S0NA_FD_203075 | JGI IMG/M metagenome (GOLD analysis project Ga0316576, IMG submission 203075) | Rhizosphere microbial communities from salt marsh grasses in Alabama, United States - S0-2_050615r3r5 | ecosystem: Host-associated > Plants > Roots > Rhizosphere | place: USA: Alabama | collected... | reverse complement strand
GGCGTTGACCACCACATCCGGCCGAATGACTGTTTCACGGCCCGTCAGGCTGTTGCGCAGGCGCGCGGCATAAATGCACCCGGCCCTGGTCTCGAAGCCGACCACTTGGGAAAATCGCAGGAGCCGGCATCCCTTCTCTCTGGCCTGAGCCATGTTGTCCAGCGATAATTTGAAAGGGTCGATGGCGGCATCTTCCACGGCATAGGCCGCGATGACGTGATCAGAGAGGGCCGGTTCCATTTCCCTCGCTTCCGTGGGGGAAAGAGGGCGGGCCGGGATGCCGCTGGCTGCGCACATGGCAGGGAAATCGGCGATATAGGATTCATCGTCCCCGTCCACGGCCACAAAAAGACCGCCGGTATCCTCGATGCAGTGGGGCGCCAGCTTTTTCAACAGCAGATTTTCCCGCCGGCATTCCGCGGCCGCGGCCGGATCCGATGCGATGTAACGGGCACCGCTGTGAAGCAAGCCGTGGTTCCCCCCGGAAGCACCGGCATTGATATCCTGCTTCTCGGCCAGAATGCAGTCGACACCGCGCAGGGTTAGATCACGGGCCAGACCGGTTCCTGTGACGCCACCACCTATAATAAGGACCTGGGTTTGCAAAGCCGCTCTCAGAGACTTGCTGTCGTCTTTCGGGTAACTGCATTTACCAACAAGATTTTCTCTTGTGAAAACGAAAGGCGCGTGCTACGGCCCACAAAGGCGACAATTTGGCCTTAATGGCTCATTTATATGTCAATTCACTAGCATACATGCCAATTTTTGTCACGTAAATTTTCCTTTAATGACATATTGATAAAATAATTTTCTAAAACGAAAACAAAAGACCCCTCCACCCCGCAGAAAGTGTGATCCTTATGGAAGTAAAAAAAAATGATAACAGTATGTTAGATACAAACAAGCACCGCGTTAAGGATCGTTTCGTTGCGAACGGCAAATCTGCCCCGGTTCGCGAGCGGCATGAAAAAATTCAACATCTCGTGCGCGCCAAAGGGTTTATTACCATCGAACATCTGGCGGCGCAGTTCGAGGTTACGCCCCAGACCATTCGCCGGGATATCAATATCCTGAGCCGCGAGGGGCTTATCCATCGGTACCACGGCGGTGCCGGGCTCCCGCCCAGTACGGAAAATGTGGCCTACACCCAACGTAAAATCCTCTGCCTCAAGGAGAAAGAGCAGATCGCCCGCATGGTGGCCGCCTGCATACCGGACCACGCTTCCCTTTTTATCAATATCGGTACGACCACGGAGGAGATTGCCAAAATGCTCTGCGGTCACAAGCGGCTGCGCGTGATTACCAACAACCTCAATGTGGCTTCGATTTTAGCCGGCAGCGAAAATTTCGAAATCATCGTCGCCGGGGGCCTCGTGCGGCCCCGGGACGGCGGTATCGTGGGCCCTTTGACCATCGATTTCATCCAGCAGTTCAGGGTCGATTTCGGCATCATCGGCATCAGTGGTATCGACGTGGACGGCACCCTGCTTGATTTCGATTATCGCGAGGTGCGCGCGGCCCGGGCCATCATCGACAATTCACGCAAGGTTTTTCTGGCGGCCGATCATACGAAATTCGGGCGCAATGCCATGGTGCGACTGGGTAACATCGGCGAGATCGATGCCCTCTTTACCGACCGACAGCCCGCCGAGGCCCTGACCGAAGTCATGAACGCCAGGGATGTTGAATTGCATGTGGCGCAGTCAGCGGTATATCCAGCGGAGGGTACCGATGCGGAGAAATTGCACTGAAAACGAAACGGTGTTTTCACTTGCGAAAAAATTTTGCCTGTGTTAATGCGCCAAAATACCCCATCTTTACTCGCACATATCCATATACTTGTAAGACGTTCGTTGGAGGCGGATCCTAAGAACTCGAGAAGGCCGAGGGGGGAGGCATGGGTCTGGCGCTTAAAAATGTCGACAAAATCGTCGGCGGCGAAACCCACCTGAAGGGAATCGATCTTGAATTCGAGACCGGATCCCGCAATGTCTTACTAGGACGCACTCTGGCAGGAAAAACCACCCTCTTGCGCATCATGGCGGGTTTGGATCGTCCTAGCCGGGGGCAGGTGCTGGTGGACGGCGAGAACGTTACCGGCGTTTCGGTGCGCAAACGCGGCGTCGCCATGGTGTACCAGCAGTTTATCAACTACCCTTCCCTCAGCGTCTATGCGAATATCGCTTCTCCCCTTCGGCGCAGCGGTCTTAACAAGCGCGAAATCGACCTGCGTGTGCGGGAGACCGCCGAATTCCTGCATCTCGACGATTTACTGAATCGTCTTCCAGCTGAACTTTCCGGCGGCCAGCAGCAGCGCACGGCCATCGCCCGGGCATTGGTCAAGGACGCCCAACTTCTGCTGTTGGACGAGCCCCTCGTGAACCTGGACTATAAACTGCGGGAGGAATTGCGGGAGGAATTGCGGGACATTTTTCGCAAGCGCTCCGCCATCGTCGTTTACACCACCACCGAACCCTCTGAAGCACTCATGTTGGGCGGCAACATCGTGGTCTTAGACCAAGGGCGCGTTCTGCAGACCGGGACGACCGCAACCGTCTACCAGCATCCCGAAACCTTGCGCGCCGCTGAGGTTTTCAGCGATCCGCCCATCAACGCCCTTCCCAGTAAGATCACAAGCGGCCGGGCGGTCATGGGGGGCGACATCCCGATTCCATTGACCGGACATCTGAACGGTCTTGAAGACGGATCCTACCAATTTGCCTTTCGGTCCAACCATCTGTGGCTTTCCAGCCAGGGCAACGGGGACATCGCCATCCATGGAAAGGTGGACCTGGCCGAAATCAACGGGTCGGAAACCTTTGTGTATGTAAAGCGCGGGGAGAGCGCTTTCGTGGTGCAGCAGGAAGGGGTGCATCCCGTTTCCATGGGCAGTACAATTACCGTTTTCATCCATCCAAAACACCTGTTTGTTTACGACAACGAGGGCCGGTTGGTCGCCGCGCCTCCGGTCAACGCATAAGGCCCCTCACGACAGTCGGGAGAGGATCATGGCGCGTATCGAATTCGTCGAAATCGCTCACTCCTATTATCGGAATCCCCAAGCGCCGTCGGATTATGCGCTCAAGGAAATCAATACCGTATGGGAGGACGGTGGCGCCTACGCCCTGCTGGGACCCTCCGGATGCGGGAAAACAACCCTGCTAAACGTGATTTCCGGACTGCTCAAACCCAGCCGGGGGAAGGTTCTCTATGACGGCAGGGATGTCACCGCTCTGCCGCCTGAAAAACGCAACATTGCCCAGGTATTCCAGTTTCCGGTCCTCTACGATACCATGAGCGTTTACGATAACCTCGCATTTCCTTTGAAAAACAGAGGCTTTAACAAGGAAGACACTGTCCGCAGAGTACAGGAAGTGGCTGAAATTCTCGATCTGACAAAGGATCTAAGGAAAAAAGCCGCCGGCCTCAGCGCTGATGCCAAGCAGAAGATTTCCCTCGGACGCGGCCTGGTGCGGAGCGACGTGGCGGCCGTGCTTTTCGATGAACCCCTTACCGTCATCGATCCTCATTTGAAATGGCATCTGCGCCGCAAGCTCAAAGAAATCCACGAGCAGCTGAAACTAACGTTGATTTATGTGACCCATGACCAGGTGGAAGCCCTTACCTTCGCGGAGAAGGTGATTGTCATGTACGAGGGTGAAATTGTCCAGATCGGAACCCCCGAGGAGCTTTTCGAAAATCCCCAGCACAAATTCGTGGGCTACTTTATCGGGAGCCCTGGGATGAATTTCCTGCCCTGCACCATCGAGGGGCCGACGGCCTGGGTAGGCGGTGTCAGAATTGATCTGGCGCCGGAAACCGCGGCTCTGGGAGCGAAAGCCACAGGTGCATTGGAGTTGGGCATCCGGCCCATGCACCTGGAGGTGCATGGAGCGGCCGTCGCGGGCGGGGTGCCGGCCACGGTCACGTCACTGGAAGACCAGGGCAGTTTCAAGATACTGACGGCGGCCTTCGACGGCCATACGATTCGGGCGCGTTTGCCGGAAGATCGTCCGGTGCCGGACAAGAAGGCCTGGTTGACGTTTCCGCCCTCGCGGACGAAGCTTTTCGCTGATGAACGGCTGGTGGGCTAAGGGAGAGTCCATGGAAAAATGGGAAGACAACAGGGCCTGGTACCTCGTGCTGCCGGTGTTTGTCGTGGTGGCTTTCAGCGCCATTATCCCCCTGATGACCGTGGTCAATTACTCCGTCCAGGATATTTTCGGGCCGGGCAACGCCGTCTTTGTGGGAACGGAATGGTTCAAGCAGATGCTCACGGACTACCGCCTTCACGACGCCCTGTGGCGTCAGTTTCTTTTCTCCGGTCTGGTCCTGCTGATCGAAATTCCCCTTGGTATTCTTATTGCCCTGGCCATGCCCAAAAAAGGCTGGGGCGTTTCCGCCAGCCTGGTCACCCTGGCCATCCCCCTGCTGATTCCCTGGAATGTGATCGGCACCATCTGGATCATCTTCACCCGGCCGGACATCGGTCTTTTTGGTGTCGGCATCAACAGTTTGCACCTTCTCGACGTGCCCTTCGATCATACGGCGCGGCCCTCCTTTGCCTGGGTCACCCTGATGGCCATGGAGGTCTGGCACTGGACACCGCTGGTGGCACTGCTTTGCTATGCCGGCTTGCGTGCCATCCCGGAGGCCTACTACCAGGCGGCGAAGATCGACGGTGCTTCGTCGTGGGCCGTATTTCTTTACATCCAGCTGCCCAAGATGCGCGGTGTCCTGACCATCGCCGTACTGCTGCGCTGGATGGACAGCTTTCTGATCTACGCTGAACCATTCTCCCTGACGGGCGGCGGACCGGGGAATTCCACCACTTTTTTGTCCATCTATCTGGTCAAGCTGGCCACCGGACAATTCGATCTGGGCCCGGCGGCTGCGTTTTCCCTGATCTATTTCTTGATTGTTCTGCTGTTCAGCTTCATTTTTTACCAGGCCCTCCTGAACGTCGGCAAAGGAGATAAGGTTTCATGAAAATACGCAAACGAACCATTGCGCTGTTCCTGTATTTCCTGCTGCTCATGGTGCCGATCTACTGGATGCTCAACATGTCGCTGCGAAGCAACGCCGATATCCTGAGCACGTTTTCTTTGTATCCCGCCGACATAACCTTCAAAAACTACATCAAGGTCTTCACGGACCCGACCTGGTACTCGGGCTATATCAATGCCATCATCTACGTCGGCATGAACACGGTGATGTCTCTGGCGTTTGCCCTTCCGGCGGCCTATGCGTTTTCGCGCTATAAATTTCTCGGTGACGGCCAGATGTTCTTCTGGTTGTTGACGAACCGCATGGCCCCGCCGGCCGTCTTCCTGCTGCCCTACTTCCAGCTCTACTCCACCGTGAACCTTATCGACACCCACATTGCGGTGGCCCTGGCCCACTGTCTGTTCAACGTGCCCCTGGCGGTATGGATCCTGGAAGGTTTCATGTCGGGGATTCCCAAAGAGATCGACGAGACGGCCTTTATCGACGGCTATTCGTTTCCAAGATTCTTTTTTACGCTCTTCTTGCCTCTCATCCGGGCCGGCGTCGGCGTGACGGCTTTCTTCTGTTTCATGTTCAGCTGGGTCGAGCTTCTGTTTGCCAGGACCCTTACGGTGACCGAGGCCAAACCGATTGTCGCCACCATGACCCGGACCATCAGCGCCACGGGTTTGGATTGGGGCCTGCTGGCGGCCAACGGCATCCTGACCATCGTGCCGGGTGCCCTGGTCATCTGGTTCGTACGCAATCACCTTGCCAAGGGCTTCGCCCTGGGCCGTGTTTAGAAGGGAATGCGAATGAGCTTGGAATGGATGTATTGGACGGTCCCGACGGCCATTTTCTTCTTCATTATTTTTGTGATGATTTTCGGCATGTTCGTCTGGGAACTGGTGTCGCCGACCATCGAACGCCGCGGATTCCTGAAAATTCCGACCACCCGGGGAACCCGTTTCTTTATCGGGCTATTGGGAACCGCTTACATCCATCTGGCCTGGCTGGGTCTCACAAATGCAAGCCTTTGGATCGCCCTGCCGATTTCCGCGGTTTGGGTATTCATTGTGATGCGCTGGGGATGATTCCGGCGCAATCTGGTGCAAAGCGGTTTGGCACCAGCCATTTTTCACTGTCGCTCCACCTCGTTTTAAAAAAGGACGTGTCCCCTTCGTTCGGCGATTACAGCCTTCTCGCCGGCGATGCCGTCCGAACAATCCAATCCCACCCCCGAAGGCGCAAAGGAGGAGCCCCATGCAAGTAAAATTGAAAAAGACCATGCTGCTGGGAGTTGCAGTGGCGATCATGTTAGCCATGGCGGCGGGCCCGGCCGTGGCGGATATGGCAGCCGCCAAGAAGTGGGTTGACGAAGAGTTCCAGCCGTCGACCCTGTCCAAGGAACAACAAATGAAGGAAATGGAATGGTTCATCAAGGCCGCCGAGCCCTTCAAAGGCATGAGCATCAAGGTGGTTTCGGAAACCATTCCGACCCACGAGTATGAGTCCAAGGTGCTGACCAAGGCCTTCGAAGAGATCACCGGCATCAAAGTCTCTCACGACCTGATCCAGGAAGGCGACGTCATTGAAAAGCTGCAGACCCAGTGGGCCTCGGGCCAGAACATCTATGATGGCTGGATCAACGATTCGGACTTGATCGGCACCCACGCCCGCTACGGTTATGTGGTGCCCTTGAGCGATTTCATGGCCGGCGAGGGCAAGGACGTGACCCTGCCCACCCTGGATGTGGATGATTTCATGGGCAAATCCTTCACCACCGGTCCGGACGGCAAACTCTACCAGCTGCCCGACCAGCAGTTTGCCAACCTCTACTGGTTCCGCTACGACTGGTTCAAACGTCCCGACTTCCAGCAGCAGTTCAAGGAGATCTACGGCTACGAGCTGGGGGTGCCGGTCAACTGGTCGGCCTACGAGGATATTGCCGAATTCTTCACCGAGCATGTGCGTGAAATCGACGGCAAGGCCGTCTTCGGGCACAACGACTACGGCAAGAAAGCCCCGGATCTGGGCTGGCGTTTCACCGATGCCTGGTTGTCCATGGCCGGCGCCGGCGACAAGGGCATTCCCAACGGCAAACCGGTCGATGAATGGGGCATCCGCATGGAAGGATGCCGCCCGGTGGGGGCCACCGTGGCCCGGGGCGGCGCCGCCAATGGCCCGGCCGCCAAATATGCCCTTCGTAAGTACATGGAATGGCTGAGAAAATATGCACCTCCGGGCAGCCTGGGCATGGATTTCTACACCTACCTGCCCTTCTTGGCCGGCGGCAGTGTGGCCCAGCAGATCTTCTGGTACACGGCCTTCGTTCCCAGCATGGTGGCCCCAGGCCCCACGGTGAACGAGGACGGCACCCCCAAATGGCGCATGGCGCCCTCGCCCCATGGACCCTACTGGGAAGAAGGCATGAAGCTGGGCTACCAGGACTGCGGCTCCTGGACCTTCATGAACAGTACGCCCCTGGAGCGCCGCAAGGCGGCCTGGCTGTTTGCCCAGTTCACGGTCTGCAAGACCACCTCACTGAAGAAGGCCCATGTGGGGTTGACCCCCATCCGTGACAGCGACATCCGCCACGAATCCTTTACGGAGCGGGCGCCCAAACTGGGCGGTCTGGTGGAGTTCTACCGCAGCCCGGCCCGCGTGGCCTGGACGCCCACCGGTGTCAACGTGCCCGATTATCCGAAACTGGCCCAGTTGTGGTGGCAGAACATCGGCGAGGCGGTGGCCGGTGAGGTGACGGTCGATACGGCCATGGACAACCTGGCCAAGGAGATGGACCGCGTGATGGAGCGTATCGCGCGTTCCAAGACCCAGGGGGAATGCGGTCCCAAGCTGAATCCCGAGAAGGATGAAGCCTACTGGCTGGAGCAACCAGGGTCCCCCAAAGCCAAGCTGGCCAACGAAAAACCCCAGGGCGAAACGGTCGACTACGACAAGTTGATCCAGGCCTGGCGGGAGGGCCGGGTGAAATAGCACCTGCTGAACGGCCTAATAGGGCCTGAATAAGCCGTGAAAAAAGCGGGAAGCGGCCATGGGTTGCTTCCCGCTTCTATTTTTGACATCCGGGTTGGATCAATAGTCCGGATAGACCAGATGCTTCCAGTTGTTGGGGTCATTCAGACGGGCATCGATATCCACGCCAAAAAATTCGGCGCAGGGTTTGAGAATGTCGGGATTGGTCGACTGGACTTTGCGGGCCGCGGCCAGGACGATGTCGATGGCATTGGGCGTCAATTTGCCCAGCGGACGACGGCACCCGCCGCAGGGCATGCCCAGAATCGTCATGAGCGCCTTGATGGCACTGGGATTGCGGAAACGCGCCGTTACAGTGCCGAAGGGGGTTTTCTCCGTCGTGGATACCGTAACCAGGCCGAAAAGCGGTGTCAGATCGTTGCGCAGTTCTTCCGCCTTGGCGGATTGTTGGGAGGCCAGAAGCCGCACGAATTCGGCGACGGCACCCGGGACCACATTGGAGATTACGGAAATCACGCCGCCGGCATTGATGTCGGAATCAGTCATCATGTCGTAGGTCATGCCGTCGTCGCCGGACAGAATCGTGAATTTGGGGCCGCAACAGGTGCGGGTCCGTTTCATGTTGGCAAGGTTGCCGGTGGCTTCCTTGACGCTCGATACATTCTTATACTTCTGGCTTAGAAGCCCCAGGTCTTCGGGCAGCAGTTGGGTGCCGGTGCGCCCCGGAATGACGTAGGGTATGATCTTCAGCTGGGGAAATTCGGCGGCAATGGGCGCCACGTATTCCCGACGGATTTCCATGGAGCTGGGGCCGTTATAATAAGGATCCACCAGAAGGACGGCATCCACCCCACTACGGACAGCGAGCCGGGTGGCCTCCAGCGCTTCCTGGGTATTGTTGCTGCCGGTGCCTGCGATGCACAGACATTTGTTTTTGGTGTGCTTGGCGATCCGTTCAATGATGAGATTATGTTCGTCCCACGACAGGGCTGGGCTCTCGCCGGTGGTGCCTGCGGCCAGAACGCCGGTGATGCCGTTGGCGAGCTGAAAGTCGACCAGACGATCGAGACCGTCATAGTCCACCGCATCGCCGTCAAACGGTGTGATGATGGCGGTATAACTTCCTGGTTGCATGTCACCCTCCTGAATGATGAAGGTTGGTACGGGTACGATGGAGCGGGTTCAAGTTCCTGACAGGTAAAGAAATGCGGGCTTCCTGTCAAGGAAAAAGCATTTATATCCATGACAGATCAGGTATTTCCCCTTGACAGGGAAGGGAAGGGCATATTACCCAAACGATTTTTAACGTGACCAGCTGACGGACTCCCGTTGCCAAACGAAACGCAGTGACATCCATGCGATGAGGAAATGACGATGAACAAACCACAGAATGCGCAGGAATTTATCGCCGAGCAGCGCCAGGCCATAGCCGCCAATCCGGATTGCGGCACTTCCCACTACAACCTGGCCGTGGCGCTCATGGGCATGCAGGAGTTCGAAGAAGCGGAAAAGGAGTTGATGGCGGCGATCGAATGCAGCCCGGGTCTGGCGGAAGGCTATGTCCAGCTGGGCGCGCTATGCCTGCGGCGCGGGGATTTAGAAGGCTGCCTCAAGTGGAACCAGCAGGCGGTGAAAGCCCGGCCTGGATTTTCGGAAGGGCACGGCAATATCGGGTTCGTCCATTTGCAGATGGGCAATGTCGATGATGCCATTGTCTCCCTGAAACGCGCCACCCATTTTAATTTTCGTTATGTGCAGGCATTTGCCTCTCTCGCCACGGCCCATTTGATGAAAGGCGAGGTGGAGGAAAGTATCGAGGCCAGCCAACAGGCCATTAAAATCGACCCCAACTTCCCCATCGCCCACAATAATTTAGGTATCGCCTATATGGAAAGAGGGGATTTTGCCAAAGCCATCGAACACATCGACCAGGCTCAGGCGTTGGGCTACGAGGTGGCCCCGCAGATTCTCGATGAACTGAAATCCCATCGTGGGGAATGATATCGTGCGGTCGGGGGCCGACCGACCGCATCCATTCAAAAGGAGGGTGGCGCATCGATATCGTTTACCGCATCACCGGATACGAAGGTATCATCCGCCCGGACCACCCCGTATGGAACACCCCTCTGCCCTCCATCAGGAAAGCGCCTTCCGTTTCATCCGCACCCAACGACACCAACACCGAAATGATTACCCACGGCGACTATTTTCAGGTGGTGCAGGCCTATCTTGACGGGGTCGGCCAGGGCCATATCCAAAACGCTTTCGACACCTTCCACCCTTTGCGGACGACCCCTTTTCACCCGCAAAGAATGGATATCATTCTCGAGAAACACGGGGAGTTTTATCATCCGGCCCGCATTTTCATCCCCTCGGAAGACATGGCGATATCGCTGGTGCTCAACGTGGCCGTGACCCCGGCGGGAGCCGCCTGGATGGCAAGCGAGATCGAAGCCCTCCAGAAGGTCTCCAAACGATTGCCTCCCAACAGCGTGCCTGCCGTTTATGGACAGGCGACGGTTCCGGGGCCCGGTAAAACGAATTTGCCCATGTTCCTGGCGAACTGGTTTGAAGGATTTCACGAATTTCATTTGTCCATCGATCCGCAAAGCGGCCGCCAGCGAATGGTGGTCTGGGACACATCGTCGGCACCGTTTTTCCTGTCGGCCGGTCAGCAGTCTGAGGTTTACCGCCGTGTGGCGTTTATGCTGACCCGTGCCTTCAATCCGCTCACGACCGAACAAATCTACCCCTGGCATCATGCCTCCGGCGATTTTGTGCTGCGGATTGCCGGTGATTCGTTGGATATTCGGCTCATTACGGTTCGCCAGTATGCGCCCACCATGGGGGACGGCAAGGGCGATTTGGATCCTGAAGCCCGCTTGACAGCCCTGCTGGTGTTCTTTTTGAACCTGACCATTCGCAATCGGTTGGACCGGCTGGATGGTACCGGCCTCCCGGTCTGGGCCGATGCCGCGGTCGTCCCGGAGACGGTAAAGGGCTTTTTTGACGCCCTCGATGATGATCAATCTGCTGAATTCGAAATTTTTCTAAAAAGTTACCGTACAGATGAATTGATGGAGCTCCTGGTTCTGGTAGCTGATCGCTACCGCCTCATGCCCATGGAAGAAGACCTCGTTGGGGGTCATTTGAAATCTCATGGCATGCTGCTACATGAAACGTTGCAGCATGTGTTACAAGACCATTGAGGCGGTGTCTTCGAAGACCGTTTCGGGGGCGCACGAAATCGGTCATTTCCATCTGGAAACCACAATATAGAGGGGTTTGTACAACAGGACTCACAAGATAAACGGATAGGAAAAGGATGGTGCGCTTAACCCCGCGAAACCAGGCTTTTTTATTGACAAGAAAGCGGTTTAATTTTATACCAAACGACTTAATGGTCCTGAAAATTCCACACTCCATGATACCTTATATGACAAATCGAAATTGAGAGGAGGTGACGGCCGAGCCAACCATAGATTTTGGCAGCAACGACGATTGTTTATGGGTAGTTAATTCCTATTTCAACTGGAGGTAAGACGATGGCAAAACATGCAACGCCTTTGTTGGACCAGCTTGAGTCCGGGCCTTGGCCAAGCTTTGTGTCCGACTTGAAGCAGCAGGCCGAAGTACGTGCCAAAAATGCTGAAAACATTGAATTTCAGATCCCCCAGGATGTGGTGGAAGACCTTCTGGGCATTCTGGAGCTCTCTTACGAGGACGGCACCACCCACTGGAAACACGGCGGCATCGTGGGGGTTTTCGGTTACGGCGGCGGCGTCATCGGCCGTTACTGCGACCAGCCCCAGAACTTCCCCGGGGTAGCCCATTTTCACACCATGCGCGTGTCCCAACCGGGCGGCAAGTATTACACCGCCGATTACCTGCGCAGCCTCTGCGACCTGTGGGACCTGCGCGGCAGCGGCGTTACCAACATGCACGGCTCCACCGGCGACATCATCTTCCTGGGCACCACCACACCCCAGCTGGAGGAAGTTTTCTACGAATTGACCCATACTTTCAACCAGGACCTGGGCGGCTCCGGCTCCAACCTGCGGACCCCGGCCGACTGCATCGGATCGTCCCGCTGCGAGTATGCCTGCTACGACACCCAGGCGCTGTGCTACGCCCTGACCAACGAGTACCAGGACGAGCTCCATCGCCCGGCCTTCCCCTACAAATTCAAATTCAAGTTCGACGGCTGCCCCAACTGCTGTGTGGCCTCCATCGCCCGGGCCGACTTGTCCTTCATCGGCACCTGGAAAGACGATATCAAGATCGACCAGGAAGCGGTTCAGGCTTATATCGGCGGCGAGTTCCCGCCCAACGCCGGAGCCCATTCCGGTCGCGACTGGGGCAAGTTCGACATCCAGAAGGAAGTCATCGCCCTTTGCCCCACCAAATGTATGTGGATGGATGGCAAAACCCTTAAAATCGACACCAAGGAATGCACCCGTTGCATGCACTGCATCAATGTCATGCCGCGTGCCCTGAGGATCGGCGACGACCGCGGCCTGTCCATGCTGGCCGGCGCCAAGGCCCCCATCCTCGACGGCGCCCAGATGGGCTCCCTGCTGGTCCCCTTCATCAAGGCGGAAGACCCTTACGATGAAATCAAAGAAATCATCGAAGGGATTTGGGACTGGTGGATGGAAGAAGGCAAGAACCGCGAACGTCTCGGCGAGCTCATGAAACGCCAGGGTTTCCAGAAACTGCTCGAAGCCACCGGCATCGATCCGGTGCCGCAGCATGTTAAAGAACCGCGCTCCAACCCCTACATCTTCTGGAAAGAGGACGAGGTCGAGGGCGGCTGGGACCGTGACATCGATGAGTATCGTAAACACCATCAGAGATAAGGGGGACGCACCATGGCATTTGTTTCTTCAGGTTACAATCCTGACAAACCGATGGAAAACCGGATCACCGACATTGGTCCGCGCAAATACGACGAGTTCTATCCGCCGGTCATCGCCAAGAACAAGGGCAAATGGCTGTATCACGAATACCTGAAACCCGGCGTGCTGGTCCACGTGGCCGAATCCGGCGACGAGGTCTACACCGTCCGCTGCGGCGGCGCCCGCCTCATGAGCACCACCCACATCCGCGAAATCTGCGATATTGCCGAAAAGCACTGCGACGGCCACCTGCGCTTCACCACCCGCAACAACATCGAGTTCATGGTGGACAGCAAGGACAAAGTGGAGCCCCTGCTCAAGGATCTCGAAAGCCGCAAGTTTGCCGGCGGCAGCTTCAAGTTCCCGGTGGGCGGCACCGGCGCCGGCATTTCCAACATCGTCCACACCCAGGGCTGGATTCACTGCCACACCCCGGCCACGGACGCTTCCGGTACGGTCAAGGCCACCATGGACGAAGTCTTCGCCGACTTCCAGAACCATCGCATGCCAGCCCACCTGCGCATTTCCATGGCCTGCTGCCTGAACATGTGCGGCGCCGTGCACTGCTCGGACATCGCCATCCTGGGCTACCACCGCAAACCGCCCATGCTGGACCATGAGTATTTGGACAAGATGTGCGAAATTCCGCTGGCTATCGCGGCCTGCCCCACCGCGGCCATCAAGCCGTCCAAGATGGAAATCAAAGGGCAAAAGGTCAACAGTGTGGCCGTGAACAACGACCGCTGCATGTTCTGCGGCAACTGCTACACCATGTGCCCCTCCATGCCGCTTTCCGACAAGGAAGGCGACGGCATCGTCCTGATGGTGGGCGGCAAGGTGTCCAACCGCATCAGCGCACCCAAGTTCTCCAAGGTCGTTGTGGCCTTCCAGCCCAACAACACCCCGCGCTGGCCGGAAATGACCGCCGTCATCAAGAAGATCATCGAAGTCTACGCCGCGGATGCCAACAAGTACGAGCGTCTGGGCGAGTGGGCCGAGCGTATCGGCTGGGAGCGTTTCTTCGAGAAAACCGAACTGCCCTTTACGCATCACCTGATCGATGACTTCCGCGATCCGGCCTATTACACCTGGCGCCAGACGAGCCAGTTCAAGTTCTAAGCCGAACCACGAAACGCAATCAAATGGCCGGAGCATGCCTTCCACAGGGCATGCTTCGGCATTTCATGAAAGAAGGTGCATCATGGCAATGGACTATGAAGAGGCAAAAACCAAGATCGTTGAAGGTCTGACCAAAAAGCTCAAATCCAAGAGCAAGTTCTATTTCAACGACTTGTCCAAAATCCTCGAAATGAAACCGCGTGAAGCCAAGAAGATCGTGAATCAGCTTGTGCAAGAAGGCGTCCTGGAATACTGGTCCAGCGGCAGCACCTCCATGTACGGACTGCCGGGTACCGGCAAGCAGGCGGGTGCCGAGCACGAAGATTAACGATTTAGCATGCAACGCGTGGATTTGATTTTATGATCCGGTGCCCTGGAAACAGCGCCACCGGGATTCGATGGTCTTTACGTTAAGGCGAAAAGTGGGAGGGTTTGAGACCATCTCCTGCTTTTCGCCTTTGTGCTTTTATAAAACCGTTTTGCGGGATTGACCGTTTTGGGTTCGTCGTAAGGTGGCCTATGGATGAACAGCACAATGCTTTTCCGGGTGTCGTGGTGGGCGCTTTGCGGGGCGGCTCCGGCAAGACCATCGTGTCCATCGGATTGATCTCCGCCCTGTCCTCCATGGGACACCGGGTGGCGCCCTTCAAAAAGGGGCCCGACTATATCGACGCCGGGTGGCTTGCCCTGGCGGCCGGAAACCGCCCCTGCTACAATTTGGATACGTTCCTGATCGATGCCCAGCGCATCCAGCAGACATACGCCCATTATAGCCGGGAATGCGATCTGGCGGTCATCGAAGGCAACCGCGGAATCTACGACTGCATCGACACCCACGGAGAGACCAGCACGGCCGAGCTTTCCAAACTGCTGGGCCTTCCCATCCTGTTGATCATCGACGGCACCAAAACCACCCGCACGATGGCGGCCGTGGTATCGGGGTGCAGCCACTTCGACCCTTCCGTGCGCATTCGGGGGGTGATTCTCAACCGCGTCGCCGGCGCCCGGCATGAGAGCATCCTGCGGCGCAGCATCGAGGAGCACTGCGGCATCCCGGTCCTGGGGGCCATTCCCAAGCTGCGCAAGCAAAGCTTTCCTGAACGCCATATGGGGCTTGTCCCGACCCCCGAGCATGACTGGGCGCGTTCCTCCATCGAATCGGCGGCCGACGTGGCCCGGGATTATATCGATCTGGAGGCCGTGCTGCGCACGGCCCGCGAAGCGGAACCCTTCCGGTTGGAGGATGAAAATCCAACGAATGCGAGCCCAGCAGGAACGTCTCTTTCTCCGGATGCGCCTACCATCGCTGTTATCCAGGACAGCGCCTTTCAGTTTTATTATCCCGAGAACCTGGAAGCGCTGACGACGGCCGGCGCCCGGTTGGTCATTACCAGCCCCCTGGGGAATGACGACTTCCCAGACATCGACGGTATGTACATCGGTGGCGGGTTTCCCGAGACCCACGCCGCGGAGCTGGCCCGCAACGAGGTTTTCCGCAGGCATCTTAAAGAACTGGCGGAAGCCGGGCTGCCGATCTATGCGGAGTGCGGCGGGCTTATGTATTTAGGGGAGCAACTGGTTCTGGACGATAAGACTTACGACATGTGCGGTATTCTGCCCCTGACCTTCGGGTTTTCCCGGCGGCCCCAGGGGCACGGCTATACCATTCTGGAGGTGACCGGGGCCAATCCCTATTTCCGGACCGGCACGACCCTCAAGGGGCACGAATTTCACTATTCCAGCGTGCTTCAGTACCGGGGCCGCAAGGAAGATCTGGCCTACACCATGGTACGCGGCACCGGCCTGATCCATGGCCAAGACGGTCTCTGCTACAAGAACGTGCTGGCCACCTACACCCATCTGCATGCCTCCGGCACGCCCCAATGGGCGCCCGCCCTGGTGGCGAAGGCCCGTCAATACCACGCATCAAAATAGGCGGGTTCGACATAGGTCCAATCCGCCAAGGGCGGACAAGTATCGGCGTCGTGCTTCATGCCTCGTCGTTGCGGCGCACTGATTGTACGCCGCCCTCCTCGGAAATGGCTCGCCGTATCTTGAACGTTTTACAAACCCGCCGGGTATGGGTTCGGCTGTTGTGCGTCCTCAAAAAAGAAAGCGGGAAAAACGCTACCGCTTTTCCCGCTTGAAAACAGCTAAGCTTTTATGAATCGGTTCATTTCGTCTTGGGATGGCATTTGGTGCAGGACGTGGGGGCCGCCTTGGACTTGTTTTCCTTGTTCCAGGTCTTGTGGCAGCCGATGCAGTTGTCGTGGATAGCTTCGGCGTGGTATTCCCGCGCCAGTTTGTTGGTCTCTTCTTTCTTGAGTTTCTTGTCCCGCCATTCCTTCTTCAGCTCTTTGGGCACTTCGCCTGGTTTGCTGTGGCAGTCCATGCAGGGTTTGACGTCGTCGCCTTCTTTGAGCGCCGTCAGGGGTTGGCCCTTGTCATCGTGGTGGCAGTCGCCGCATTTTGCACCGTATTCGGCGGTGTGTTTCTTGTGTGAGAATTCCACGATGCCTTTGGTGTGCTCAGGATAGGCCTTATGGTCCATCTTGATCACATCAGGTGCCTGCGTGCCGGCCTGGAGGCCTGCTGCCAAGAATACACAGACCATCCCTGCCATAGCGAGTGTGAGAAACAGCTTTCTGAGCTTCATAGGACCCTTTTACCTCCTTCCAAAAGGTTAGTTATCCTTCTTCCCCAAAGTGTTGCTTCTAACAGATCCCGGGAAGGCTGTCAATGCCCGAGGTCAAGCCCCGCTTGGATTTGTAGAAAAACTGGGTCACCGCCGACACAACTCCTGACCCTTATGACGGGTGAGCCCCCGTTTTAGTCGACAGGTTCAAAAGAAATATTTGGGGTTTCTCTGCATCAGGCGACAATCAGTTCGGTTTTTACCGTCTGGGAAAGTTCCCGGTGGTCGCGGCGGAAGTCTTCCAGACGCTGCAAAAGCGGGGCGATGCGTTTCTCTTCCTGGGACACATATTCATACAGCGGCAGAAAGTTGCGGTCGACATCATCGTAGATCAGCCCCAATCGCTGGGACAGGCGTTCGGTCAGCTCGGCTTCAAAGCGTTGTTTCCCCTCGGCCAGCCCCTCCTTGAACTGCTGGACGAGGCGGCCCTTGCGAACAAAGAGAACCCCTCCGGCCAGAAAAAGACCTACTCCGGTCAACAGGCCGCCGGTAATGTCGAAAAAC
>Ga0316576_10000604_pt1 | contig 17224 bp, 12 predicted proteins | sample S0NA_FD_203075 | JGI IMG/M metagenome (GOLD analysis project Ga0316576, IMG submission 203075) | Rhizosphere microbial communities from salt marsh grasses in Alabama, United States - S0-2_050615r3r5 | ecosystem: Host-associated > Plants > Roots > Rhizosphere | place: USA: Alabama | collected... | reverse complement strand
AAGGGGCTCTTAGAGCAGCCCGGGGTCTGATCCATCGCAGTTCATGGTCAGTAGGCCTGGCCAAGGAGATCCGCTCGGCGGACACCTCCTTCTACCGCACCTATCGACGCGGCGCTGCTCCCCGACCAGGGCTGAGCCACCGGCGCCGCCGGCGCAGGAGCACGGCGAGCAGCAGCAGGCCGGCCAGCGGTGCGGAGCCCCCCGGGGCCGGACTGAAGGTGCAGGTGCACCCGTCCTCGGCCCGGCGCCCGGTCCCCGCGTCGGCGGCCGCGTCGGCCCCCGCGCCGCCCCCGTCCGTGGCCGGCGCCCCCCCGTCAGTCCCCGAGGCCCCGCCGTCCCCCGCGTCCAGGCCGCCATCGGGCGCCACGGCGCAGCTGCCGCCCTTTTGCAGAACCACTGTCCGCAGCTTCTGCACGCTCAGCGGCATCGTCGCCAAGCCCTCCGCGTCGGTCGTCACGCCTCCCGCGGCCACCCCGTCCACCGTGAGGCAGTAGGTCGTCTGACCCTCGAGGCCACCGACCTCTAGCGTCGCTGCCCCGCCGGTCTCCTTGTAGGGCACGTCCGCCTCCAGCCGGCCTCCGCCGGCGTCGGGGTGCCAGACCAGGCTCACCGGCGTGTCGCTGCCGAGCAGCGTCTTGCCGCCGACCTGAAGTGAGGTGCCACGGGCGAGGAGCGCGAAGATCGGGGCGCTCGCCTTGCGCCGCAGCAGGACCGCCGCGCCGCTCACCTTCAGATCATCGACCGTCACCGGCTGGGTGCCGGCCGCGGCGGCGAACAGATCGCTGCTACCGTTGATGTCGACCCCGATGGCCCAGCCTCCCGTCGCCGACCGCTTGTCCGCGGTGAAGCTCGGCGCGCCGCTCGACTGGGGCACGATCACGGCGAGGTACTGCGTCTCGTTGGCCGTGGTCTTGACCGAGATCCCCGGCGCCGCGGTCCCCGCCGCCGCGAACTGGGTCGAGGTCAGCGCGCTGGCCGCGGGGGCGAGGATGCGCACGTCGAGGCCAGCGCTGCCGGAGGTGATCTTGAACGCGTCGTTGCTGCTCTTGGCCAGGCTGTCGTTGGTGTGGAGGCGCCAGTCGAAGGTGTGGCTCCCGGTCCCCGCGCCCTGCAGGTCGTCGATGATCATCACGTACTCTCCCTCGACGAAGGCGAGGTGGCGAATGAAGCGCTGCCCCTTGAGATAGAGCTTGCTCGCGTCCCCCCCCGCGTAGGCCGTGGACGCGCTGGTCACCACGTCTCGCAGGAAGGCGGTCTGGTCGTAGGGGAAGGGCTGGTACCAGCCCGTCCCCTCCTCCGGACCGCCCTCGCCGTCGATGAGCAGCGTGTTGTGGCTCGCGCTGAGCTTGGTGTTAGGGCTCTTGGGGTAGCCGTCGTCCACGGCCAGCAGCTTGCCGTGGGCCCAGATCAGGAAGCTGTTCTGGTCCGGGTGATCATGGGCCACGTTGATGTAGTCGGTCACGCCGGCGAGCTTCTTCTTCTGCATCAGGTGCCCCCCCGGCGGCCCGCACTTGAAGACCACGCCGATGTCGTCGGCCTTCCAGCCGCTGCGCACCGAGAGCATGTCCAGATCGGGCCAGACGTGGGCCAGGGGCAGCGAGGCGCAGGGCTGGGTCCCGACGGTGGGGTCGTACCACAGCAGCCCCCAGGCCACCTGCTGGTAGAAGCCGCCGCTGTTCGCCTGCATCTGCTCCTTGATGAAGTCGTGGACGCGCTCGTTCTTGAAGCGTGCGATGGAGGGGAGCATCGCCTCCAGGTTGTCGGCGGGACCGGTGCCCCCGGTGTCGCCGACGCCGAAGGTGTTCAGCATGCCCGGCGTGAGCAGGTAGAGCCGGTAGTAGGGCAGGTCCTTGTCGTGGCCCGTGGCCGTCGGCGTCGTCCCGGTGACGTGCTCGAACAGCATCTCGTCGCGCGTGATCCAGTGGTAGCCATAGCTCCAGTAGCCCGGGCCCTCGTGGGTGCTGCCGTCCTCGGGAAGCCAGCCCCGCAGCTCCTGGTAGGCCTTGTAGGCCAGATCCGCGTGCTTCTGCACGTCGATCTGCGGGTCGTCGCCGAGGATGGCGATGGCCGCGTGGGCCAGGCCGCTGATCCGGTTGTGCATGTGGTTGTTCTGGAAGTCGTTGGTCCAGTACTGCCCGACGAAGAAGCGGGGGTACTGCAGGTCGAGGATCGCCTTGAGCCGGGCCCGGATCTCGGCCTGCTCGCTGGCCGTGAGTTGATCGTGGAGGATGTCGTATGTCAGCGCGATGCCGGTGACGATCTCCTGGGGCACCAGGTCGTCGCACTCGGCCGCCGTCGCGCAGAGCGTTGTGTCGCGCACGTAGTGCAGGGCCCAGCTCTTGGCGGTGTCGGCGTAGGTCTGGTCCTCCTCGACGATCCAGAGCAGGCACATGGACAGCTGCCCCCAGAGACCGTAGAGGTAGTGCTTCCAGTCGCCGGGGCCGGTGACGCTGACCGTCTTGCCCTTGTACCCGCCGAAGGCCGCCTTCATCCGGTCGACGAAGAACTTGGCCCCGCCCTTGCCCCGGGCGCGGATGGCGGGGATGTCCGCCGTGGTGAAGTGCAGCCGGGGATGCGCCCCGCTCAGGCCGGCGGCCAGCTTGAAGATGCCCGCCGGCGGCGGCTGTTTGAGCACCTGCGCCCGCGCCGGGACCGCGACGAGGGCCAGGGCGAGCAGCGTGGACAGAGCGACCTTGTTGATCCGATGCATTCGTTGCCCTCGTTCACTTGCAGGTGCGCGTGGCCATTCAGACGTCCGGGGAGCTGCCGGTTGCGATGAAGCACATCGTGCTGCCGTCCCGGGAGATCTCCGGGTCCCCAGGGTACCAGAGCAGGATGGATCAGTCTCCCGGTTCCGACGCGGTGTCCGTATCGATGCCCGGCAGCACCGGGCGATGCACGCCGCCGGCCACGGTGCGCACCGACAGGGTGCGGGTGGTCACCGGCCGCACGCGGGCGCTGAGGGTCGCCGGCACGCGGCCCAGCGCGAGCAGGGCGACGGCCCGGCCGGCCGACGAGATCAGGAACAGCAGGTGGTACGAGCGCCGGCCCGTGCCGAGCAGGCGCAGCAGCGCGCCCCCCAGGGCCGAGCCGGCGACCAGGGCGCCGGAGTTGGCCGCGTTGAACAGGGTGAGCAGCCCGGTGCGGTGGCTGGTCGGGATCGCCTCGAAGAAGAGCAGCAGCGCGGAGAGCTCGTAGACCGCCCAGGCGATCCCCGCCGCGACCTGCATGCAGATGATGTGGGAAAACGCGCCGCTCAGGACCCAGACCCCGGACATGGGGATGATCGCGATCCCGCCGATCCACAGCATCGTCCGTGCCTGCAACCGTCCGCCGTAGCGCCCGACCAGGTGCAGCGTGGCGATCCGCGCGACGAAGATCGCCGCGCCGACCAGGGTGTACTGCCAGTAGGGGAGCTTCAGCAGCCGCAGCATGTAGGGGTTGAAGTACGGCCCGGAGATGTTGACCACGAGCTGGACCACGAGCATGTAGAGCAGCACGGCCCGGCCCGCCCGGGCCGACGGATGCGACAGGAGCTCGGCCAGCGATCGGGCGCGGAGCTGCTCCACCGTGAAGCGTGGCTCGGGTGTGCGGAAGAGCAGCGTCGCCGAGAGCAGGCGGGCCACGGCGGCGATGGCGAAGACGCCGGCGAAGGTCGAGACCCGCTGCCCGAGCTGGAGCAGCGTGCCCGCCGAGAGCAGGGCGCAGAGCACCATCGCCTGAGAGGCCATGGTCCGGCGGGCGAAGAAGCGCGTCCGCACCGCCGCGGGGACCAGGGGCTCGACCCACACCGTCCACGGCGGCCCGGTGGCCAGCCCCACGCCCCAGTAGAAGGCGACGGCCACGGCGAAGGCGGCGAGCGGCAGCTTCCCGAGCAAGGCTCCGGCGAGGAGCGGGAGCAGGCTCCCCGCCTGGAGCGCGGCGCAGAGCACGACCCAGCGACGATTCGAGCCCAGGCGCTCGACCATCCGCGGCGAGCCGAGCTGCAGCAGGGCGCCGCCGAGGAGGGGCAGGCTGGTGATCAGCCCGGTGACCACGTCGCCATAGCCCAGGGAGAGCGCGAAGGCCGCCAGGTAGTTCTCCCCTGCCCCGACCATCACCCCGACGGCCATCCCCTCGAGGAGGATCGTGCGCAGGTCACGTTGCAGGGGGCCCGTCTGCACCTAGCGCACCTCGAAGCGGGCCGAGAGCCCGCCGGTCGAGCTGGTCCCGACCCAGAGCTGGAACGCGCCGGGCTCGACCACCCGCCTGCCTGCGGGATCGACAAGGCCCAGCTGCTCGGGGCCCACCCGGAAGCGCAGGGTCCGCTTCTCTCCGGCCGCCAGGCGCACGCGCCGAAAGCCGGCGAGCTGGCGCACGGGCCGGGTCACGCTGGCCACGAGATCCCGCAGGTACAGCTGCACCACCTCGTCGCCGCCGAGCTTGCCCACGTTGGCGAGCTCGACCGTGACCTCCAGCGTCCCGGAGCGCGGGATCCGCGTCGCGCCCAGCCCGAGGCCACGCAGCTCGAAGCGGGTGTAGCTCAGGCCGAAGCCGAAGGGGAACAGGGGCTCGGTGCCAACGTCGAGGTACTTGGAGCTGAATCGATCGGAGCTCGGCGGACGGCCGGTGTTCTTGTGCGCGTAGTAGATCGGCACCTGCCCCACCGCCCGCGGAAAGGTGATCGGCAGCTTGCCTCCGGGGTTGGTCTGGCCAAGCAGCACCTCGGCGATGGCGTTGCCCGCCTCGCTGCCCAGAAACCAGGTCTCGAGCACCGCCCCGCTTTGGGCAACGACGTCGGTGAGCACGAGGGGCCGCCCGTTCATCAGAACCAGCACCACCGGAACACCGGCGGCGTTGACGCGGCGAACGAGCTCTTCCTGGTCGCCGGGCAGATCGAGGTGGACTCGACTGGCGGCCTCGCCGCTCATCTCGGCCCGCTCTCCGAGGACCAGCAGCGCCACGTCCGCGCCCCGGGCCAGCTTCACGGCCCGGGCCAGGTCGGCGGGCCTGCAGGTCTCCACCTCGCAGCCGCTGGCGTGTACCAGGCGGACAGCCTTGGGCAACCGGGCACGCAGGGCGTCCAGCACGCTCACCACCTCCTCGGCCTTGCCCTTGGCCGACCAGGGTCCGAGGAGCTCGCGGCGGTCAGCGGCCAGCGGCCCGAGGAGCGCGACCCGCTTCAAGCGGTTTGGATCCAGCGGCAGCAGGTCGCCCTCGTTCTTGAGCAGCACGATGGATCGCCGGGCCATCTCCAGGGCGGCTGCGCGGTGCTCGGCGCTCAGGGTGACCTTCTTCTCCAGCGCCGGATCGGTGTAGGGGTGCTCGAACAGCCCGAGCTCGAGCTTGGCCCGCAGCACCCGGCGGACCGCATCGTCGACCAGCTTCACCTCGACGACCCCACCGCGGACCAGGCGGACAAGGTGCTCGGGGTAGGTCGCGCCCTGCATGTCCATGTCGACCCCGGCCTCCAGCGCCAGGCGCGCCGCGTCCCCTGCCGAGCCTGCAACGCCGTGGTTGACCAGCTCGAGCACCGACTTCCAGTCGCTGACCACGAAGCCCCAAAAGCCCCACTCGCGCCGCAGCACCTGGCGCAGCAGGAACGGGCTCGCCGTCGCCGGCACGCCGGCGATCTCGTTGAAGGCGCTCATCACCGTGCGCACCCCGGCGTCGACGGCGGCGCGGAACGGGGGCAGGTAGACCTCGCGCAGGGCACGGCGTGAGATGTCCACGGTGTTGTAGTCCCGGCCGGCCTCCGCTGCCCCGTAGGCCGCGAAATGCTTGGCGCAGGCGAGCACCGTGTCCCTCGCCCCGAGGTCTCGGCCCTGGAAACCGCGGACCCGGGCCACGGCCAGCGCCGAGCCGAGAAAGGGATCCTCGCCCGACCCCTCGGCGACCCGGCCCCAGCGCGGATCCCGCGCGACGTCCACCATCGGGGCGAAGGTCCAGTGCGTGCCTGCGGCCGCCGCCTCCCGCGCGGCGACACGCGCCGCCCGCTCGACCGATTGCGGATCCCAGCTCGCGGCCTCGGCGAGGGGGATGGGGAAGATCGTGCGGTAGCCGTGGATCACGTCGTTGGCGATGAGCAGCGGGATCTTCAGCCGCGACTGCTCCACGGCGATCCGCTGCAGGGCGTTGACCGCCGCGGCGCCGTGCACGTTGAGCAGCGACCCGAGACGGCCCTCGCGGATCCAGCGCTCGTGGTCCGCCGGCGGCTCGCCGAACTGGGTCAACTGGCCGACCTTCTCCTCCAGGGTCATCCGGGCGAGGAGCGCCTCGACCCGGCGCCCAAGGGCATCGGTTGGCCTGGAGGCGGGTTGCGGGGCGAGACCCGGACGAGCAACCGGACGGCTCGTCGGCGGGGCGGCGGGGCGGCCCCGGCAGCCGGGCAGGGCTGCGAGTGCCAGTCCAACGAGCATGAGGGTGCGGTGCATGGGCAGGGCTCCTGGCCGGGGCTACGGAATTCGACGAACGCTGTCACCGACCATGCTAGGGATTTCTATAGCTTATGCCAAGGGCCCGGTGGCATGCGGCCTGCAGTCCCAGCAGGACATGCGATCGGTTGTGGTACTCGCGGCCCTGGTGGTCCTTGTGTCCCCGGCGCATGCCCGCAGGTCCGGTCTGCTCCGCGAGCTTGCGCACCGCGTCACCACGCGGCTGGCAGAACGACGCGCGGACCGCTTCATGCGCCACCTGGCCCGGCGTGAGAATGCGTTCTACCAGCCAGGCGTCGGGCTCGACGGCCGGACCGGGATGACCTTCGACGGGGTGAACATCGACTTCCGCACGGGCAAGCCGCTGGAGAACCGCAACTGGAGCGCGCCGTCCAAGGAGAGCCTGCACGTCGCGATGCTGGTCAAGGCCGTGGCCGGCGACCGGACCGCGCGGACGCTGTTTTCTCCGAACCCGCGCCGCCCAAAGCTCGGAGCGGGCCGCGCGCTGACGATCCTCGAGCGCAAGATCGCGACCTACGAGCGCTTCAACCGCGACTACCCAGGCTTCGGCGGCTTCCTCCCCTGGTACCGGGTGAGCGACGGGCGCGTCGAGCCCCAGGGCAAGGGCAAGGACGGCTGGCAGACCCGGGTCCCCGGCCTGGACAACGGCCAGCTCGCCTGGTCGCTCTACTACGCCGCCAACACCCTCGAGGCGCTCGGGCACACCGACCTCGCCCGCCGCTACCGCGCCCAGCTCAACCTGATGCAAGAGAACGTCGTCCGCATCTTCTACGATCCGGCGGCGAAGAAGATGCGCGCCGAGGCGTCGCTGCTGCGGGGCAACCGCCGCGCTCCCGGGAAGAACGCCTACGCGCTCAACCCCGACAACCCCTACTACCTGGACGACCCCTACGAGGGGTTGATGCTCTGCCACTTCGCCGACCTGTTCGGCAACTGGTCAGCCCACCCCGAGGGCCGCCAGGCGATCTGGAGCACGCCGCGGCGCGAGCCCGCCACCTACCGCATCCGCGCGCCGGGGCAGCCGAAGCTCGACGGGAAGCGCGTCACCATCGCCAGGTCCTGGGTCGGCTCGAGCCACGAGGACTGGGGTGAGCTGTTCCTGCCATTCACCGACGTCAAGCTGGCGCGCACGCTGTTCGAGAACACCCAGCGCGTGCGCACCCTGCACTCGGCGACCCGGGGCATCCCCGGGCTGTTCGCCTCCACCCACCGCCCCACCGACGGCGAGACCCCGACCGAGTATGTCAGCAAGCTCGGCTTCACCGGGAGCTCGGCGACCCTGGACCGGGCGGTGTCCCAGCGCATCGTCGCCCCCTACGCGGCCTTCCCCCTCGCCCTGGCCCGGGGCGGCCGCGCCACCTTCGCGGCGTGGCTCAGGACGATGGTCAAGGCGCCACGCATGCTCGGCCCCTACGGCATGGGAGAGAGCTGCAGCACGGACGGCAAGGGCATGGCGCCGTGCCTGACCTGGGATGGCAAGGCGCTGCCCATGCTGGCCTGGATGGGGGGGATCCGCGACGACGTCCGGAGCTACCTCAAGCGGGACGGGCTGTATGGTCAGTTCGTGCGCCGGGTCGAGGGTGACCTGCGCCTGTTCAAGGGACGCCCCGTCGAGGGCACGGACCTTCCCCTCGCCACTCCGACGGCCAAGGTCCCCCACGGCATGAACGGGTTCGAACGCAGGTAGGGCCGCCTCTCAGGGCAGCGGGTGCTTCTGAAACAGGCTCCACATCTCCTCGTTGGCCGAGATGTCCGTGGTGCTGTCCCCGAACGGACAGATGGCCTGGCCGAACCAGCAGTGCCCGCCGTCTTTGATCGTGCAGAACACCACCTCGGCGCCGTCCTTGCACTGGGTCCAGGCATCGCACGAGGCGACGCCCTTGTTGTAGACCTGAGTCGGCTGGGCGTCGGTGCAGCCGTTGCGCTTGACCCAGCCGGCGACGGTGGTGACCCCGCTGTTGTACTGGACGATGGTGTCCTTGGACCCGTGAAAGTGGATCACCGGCACCGCCCGGGCCGGCGCGCAGGGCTTGGCCAGCACCAGCCCGCCGGCCACCGGCCCGATGGCCGCGAACAGGTCCGAGGCCTCGCAGGCCAGGCGGTGAGAGAGCATCGCTCCGTTGGACATGCCGGCGGCGTAGATCCGCTTGCCGTCGATGCAGAGCTTCTTCTGAATGTCCGCCACCACCGCCCGGGCGAAGCCCACGTCATCGAGACCCAGCGTGGCCGCGCCGCCGCAACACAGCCCCGCGTTCCAGGAGCTCTGGACCCCGACTGGATAGGCGAGGACAAAGCCGTGCTTGTCGGAGGCGGCGTTCATCCCGGAGAAGAGGACCTGTTGCCACGCGTTGGAGTTCACGCCGTGGAAGTTGAGCACCAGGGGCGTGTGCGTCGCGTTGTTGTAGCCCTTGGGCACGTAGAGCCGGTAGCTGCGCTGCAGGCCCCCGAACTGGAGCGTGATCACGTGCTCGCCGGGCGAGAGGCCGGGGCCGGTGCAGGAGGAGACGGACGGCCCGTCCGGCCCCGGGCCCGGACCATCCACCGGTCCGTCACCCGGCGCGCTCAGATCGGGGGTCACAGCATCGCCCGAAGGGCCCACCCCATCATGGATGGCCTGGTCGGCCGGCCCGACGCCGTGGTCCATCGTCGGGTGGTTGTCGTCGGAGCAGCCCCAGAGGAGCAGCCCCGTCATCCCGAGTGCTGCCAGTCGTCTCACAGGGATATTGAACCACGAAGAGCCGCGACCGTCACGTCCCCTGCTCGCCGGCGCGGTGCGCCGGGGGGGTGCTGGACGGCGGCGGCGGTGACGGTGACACCCGCTTGCCGTTTCGGCGCGCGGCCGGGGCCGTGGTACGCTCCGACCCATGGAACACGACGTCGCCGCCCTCCTCGACAGGCCGGAGTTTCCGCTCTCGCGCCGCTTCGATGCCGACTGGCTTCTGGAGAACCAGATGGGCCCCTGCGCCGTGTGGCTCGCCGAGTGGCTCGCCGGCGCGATGGACCTTGAGCCGGGCATGCGCGTGCTGGACCTGGGCTGCGGCCGGGCGATGACCAGCGTCTTCCTCGCCCGCGAGCTCGGCCTCCGCGTCTGGGCCACCGACCTGTGGATCGGCCCGGACGGCAACTGGCGGCGCGCCGTGGACGCCGGCGTGGGAGACCGGGTCTGCCCGCTGCGCGCCGAGGCCCACGCCCTCCCCTTCGCCGCGGGCTTCTTCGACGCGGCGCTCTCGATCGACGCCTACCACTACTTCGGCACCGACGAGCTCTACCTTGGCTACCTGGCCCACTTCGTCCGCGAGGGTGGAGCCATCGGCGCGGTGATGCCCGGGTTGACCCGGCCCCTCGACGAGGTGCCGCCCCGCCTGCTCGAGCCCCAGAAGAACGGCAAGGTCTTCTGGGAGGACGAGTGCCGGAGCTTCAAGACCGCCGAGTGGTGGCGCGTCCACTGGAGCCGCTGTGACAAGGTCACCGACGTCCGCTGCGAGACGCTGCCCAACGGCTGGCGCCACTGGCGTGACTTCGAGCAGGCCCTCGAGCTCTCGGGCAAGGGCACCTTCCCCTCCGACGTCGAGGCACTGGACCGCGACCGGGGCCGGACCATCGGCATCGTCCGCGTCACGGCCCGGCGCAGCGACGTCGCGACCATGAACCTCGGTGACCCATCCATCGGCGTCCGCTTCGGCGTGGACTGACGGAGACCGCGATGAGCGACCAACACGACCAGCTTCGCCCCCTGCTCTCCACACAGCGCTTCGGCGTGCTGTCCACCCGTCAGGAGGACGGGCAGCCCTACGCCAGCCTCGTCGCGTTCGCCGCCACGGCGGACCTGACACGGCTGGTCTTCGCCACCCTGCGGACCACGCGCAAGCACGCGAACCTGGTGGCGGACGGGCGAGTGGCCTTCCTGGTCGACAACCGCGAGAACCGGGAGACCGACCTCCAGCGCGCATCGGCGCTCACCGCCATCGGGTCATCCAGCGAGGTCCGGGGCGCGGAGCGCGCGGAGCTGTCCGGGTTGCTCCTGGCCCGTCACCCGAAGATGGCCGACTTCCTCGGCCTGCCCGACTGCGCGGTCATGCGGCTCGATGTTCGGACCTACCTCCTGGTCAGCCGCTTCCAGCGCGTCGTCGAGCTGCGCGTCGAGGACGGTCAGCTCCGCTGACCTAGCGGACGACCCGCAGGTCCAGGCTGCGCCGCAGCGCCTCCACGGAGCCCAGGCTCGCGGTGAGCTGCTCGCGGAGGCCGCGCCCTGCGCGGCGCAGCGTCCCGGCCAGGGCTCCGGCGCGGGTCGGGCGGTCGAAGCGCGCCATCACCAGCTGGTAAACCGCCTCCTTGAGCGGCGCGAGCGCCGCGCCGGCGAACGCTGTCTCGCCGGCGACCAGGTAGGTGTCCAGGTCGCCGAAGGAGACCAGCATCGGCTTGCCCGACGGCTTGAACGGCAGCAGCGGCTTGCCCTTCGCTCGTCGCGCGATGCTCAAGGCCGCGTGCCGCCCCATGTCCAGAGCGTGGTAGGCCTGCTTCTGCAGCGGGGGATCGCAGCCCGCGGCGTCGCCGACCACGAACACCCCGGGGTGGCGGCGGCTCTCCAGCGTGGCGTGGACCGGCGCCCAGGCGCCCGGCCCCGCCAGATCACACTCGGCGAGCAGCGCCGGCGGCGCGATCCCGCCGGTCCATATCGTCAGCGCTGACCGCACCGCCTCGCCGCTCTTCAGCGTGACCCGGTCCGGCCCGACCTCGGCCACCCGCGCGCCGGTGAGGATGCGAACGGGGTACGGGGCGCAGCGCCGGCGGATCTCGCGGTCGAGCCCGACGGGGGCTCCGGGCAACAGGCTCGCGCCGGCCTCGACCAGCGTGATCTCGAAGCGCGCCGGCTCCCGGTAGCGACGCAGGATCTCCCCCAGGGCCTCGACGCCCTCCAGCCCTCCCCCGACGATCACTACCGGGTGTCGCCCACCCGCATCGGCCAGTCGCTCCAGCGCCCGCCCGATGGCGGCGCAGTGCTCGACGTTCCTGAACAACATGGCGTGCTTGGCGCCGGGCACACCGTGGGTCGTCGCCGCGCTGCCCACGCCGACGACCAGCGAATCGTAGCCCAGCTCTGCCCCGGACGCGCTGCGGACCACCCCGCGCCGCGGGTCGATGGCCACCGCCGGCTCGTGCAGATGACGGTGGCCGGCCCGCTCGAGCAGCCGCGCGCGGTCCAGCCGCAGGTCGGCGGCGCTCTTGTGACCCGAGACCAGCTCGTGGATGTTGGGCAGGATCTCGAGGTGCCGGGAGGGGTCGAGCAGCACCACGTCGTAGGCGCGCGGAAGCTCGAGCGCCAGGGCCAGCCCGGCGAAGCTCCCTCCCACCACGACGACGCGCGTCTTGCGGACAGCCATACGTCGCAGTGTAGCAGCTCGGCAACGTTTGAGCCGCGCTACCTCGGCGGCCAGCGGAGCTTGAGCATCTCGCGCTCCCACCTGCGCTGGAACGCGCGCATGTCCTCGACGCCGAGCAGGCGCTTGAGCGTCGTGTATCCCGTCGGGTCGGTGCGCCGGTGCTTCAGGAGCTCGCGGTAGTAGGGCCGGAGCAGCCCCCGGTTCTGGAGGTAGAACAGCAGGTAGCGCGACTGGGCGTAGTTGGTGCCCGGGTCCTCCTCGTAGAACTGCTCCTCGTTCTGCGCCATCAGCGTCTTGAAGCTCGGCACGCTGCCGGCGCGGATCGCGCGCTGGAGTCCGGGCAGGCGCCAGTTGACGAAGCCCCAGATCTTGCCCCGGCGCCACCACACCGCCTCGTAGAGCGAGCCCAGCCCCTCGTTGAACCAGGGCGGACAATCGGGGAAGTTGGCCTCGATGAAGGGATGGACGATCTCGTGGGACAGGGTGCCCGCCCCGGGCTTGATGTTCATCACCAGGGCGTCGAGCCCGCTGGAGAAGAACCCGTAGGGCGTGTCCGGGGTCCGGCCGGTGAGGCGGCGGGCGTTCTCGTAGTAGCTCCGGTGGTCCTTGAACAGGTAGATGTCGAGGATCCGCGGGTCCTTGTCGAAGAAGTCCTTCTTCAGCAGCGTGACCACCTTGCGGATGAACCCCCGGGCGTAGCCGCTCACGTTGCCGCCGTCGCCGATGACCACGAAGGGCCGCTCGATGACGACGCTGAAGCGCCCGCGCAGCTTCTTCAGCGTCGGCCGCAGCTTGCGCAGGTGCGCCACGTAGTCGGCGGGGGCGTGTCCCGGGGGGTAGACCGCCGGGGCCTGAACGGTCGGCGCCCGCTGCCGGGCGCTCCGCTGTTCGGGCGGGGGCCAGGCCGCGGCGGGCGCGGCGAGGCCCAGACAGGAAACGACAAGCCAGGGTGAGCACTGGTGCACGGAGCCCTCCTTCCCCTGATCAAACGCGCCTGGGCCCGAAAGGGTCTGATATAATCGACGGTCGAGAATGACGCGCTCCGTCTCCATGCTGCTCGCCGGCTACCTGTTGCTCGCCGGCTGCCCCCACGACTTCAACCGCGTGCCGCAAGACGCTGCCGCGTCGGACATGGCGTTCGACGTCGCGCGGCCGGATCTCGCACCCGCTGAGGACACCCCCGTCCCCGACGCGTGGGTTCAGCTCGACGTCGTCCCCACGCCGGATGCGGGGTGCCCCCTGCCCTGCGTGACGACCCTCCAGGGGAGCTTCAAGTACCCGCGGGGCGTCGCCGTGGGCAGCGGTGGGGAGGTGTACATCGCTGCGACCGGCACCCACGAGATAATGATCTACACCAACGGAAGCGCCTCGCCCTTTGCCGGCACCGGCAAGTCGTCCTGCGTCGACAGCGTCGACAGCGTCGACCCGTTGTTGGCCAAGTTCTCGGAGCCGAGCGGCCTGACCCTGGACAGCACGGGGACCATCTACGTCGCGGACCACAGCTGCAACAAGATCCGTTTCATCTCGGGCGGATCGGTGGGCACCCTGGCCGGCATGGCCGGTGGCGGCATCGCGTGGCAGGACGGTCCTGCCGCCCAGGCGCACTTCTACGGCCCGAGAGGCGTGGCCGTGGACAGCAGCGGCACGGTCTACGTCGCCGACTCGGGCAACAACCGCATCCGGACGGTCGCCAACGACGTCGTCGGCACGCTCGCCGGTGACGGCTTTGGTGGATTCGCCGACGGTGACGTGGCCGTGGCGCGCTTCAACAGTCCAACCGGAGTGGCCGTGGACAGCGCCGGCGCCGTCTACGTCGCCGACAGCAGCAACGCCCGCATCCGGATGGTCAAGAACGGCATCGTCACCACCCTCGCCGGCGGTCCGGAGGGGTACATCGACGGGCCAGCGCTGAACGCCCAGTTCAACTCGCCGACGGACGTCGCCGTGGACAGCGCCGGGACCGTCTACGTCGCCGACTCGGGCAACAACCGGATCCGCGTTATCAAGGGGGGCATGGTGGATACGCTGGCGGGAGACGGCGCACCCGCGCTGAAGGACGGCGCCGGCGCCACGGCCAGCTTCAATTACCCTTACGGGCTGGCCCTGGACGGCAGCGGCACCCTGCTCTACGTGGCGGACTACGAAAACGACAAGATCCGGGTGATCCAGCTCAAGTGAGGGACTCGGCCCAGTGACACGCGTCATCGCCCAGCTGCTCTCTGGCTGTCTGTTGCTCGCCGGCTGTCCCCACGACTTCGACCGCGCGCGGCAAGATGTCGGCTCGCCGGACATGGCGTTCGACGTCGCGCGGCCTGACCTCCCGGCACCCGCGGAGGACGCGCCCGCGCCCGACGCCTGGGTCCAGCTGGACACCGTCCCCACGCCGGACGCGGGGTGCCCCCTGCCCTGCGTGACCACTCTGACCGGCAGCTTCACCTCCGTAGGGGGTATCGCCGTGGGCAACGGCGGCAAACTCTACATCGCGGAGACTGGCGCCAACCGCATCTGGATCCACACGAACGGGACCACGGACTTCCTCGCCGGCGATCTGACGTCGGGCTTCTTCGACGGCGTCGGCGCGGCTGCCCGCTTCCACTCACCGATGGGGATGGCCCTCGCCCCGGCGGGCGTGGTCTACGTCGCCGACGAGAGCAACAACAGCATCCGGATGATCTCCACCGGCGCGACGGTGGGCACACTGGCCGGTGACGGAAAGGCAGGGCTCTATGATGGAGCGGCCAGCGAGGCGCACTTCTGGGGGCCTGCGGACGTGGCCGTGGACGGCAACGGCACCGCCTACGTCGCCGACTACGCCAACAACTGCATCCGGAGCATCGCGGGCGGCCAGGTCTACACCTTCGCGGGGGACGGATGGCCCGCCTACGAAAACGGGCCCGCGAAGACTGCCAGCTTCAACAACCCCGGGGGCGTCGCCGTGGACAGCGCCGGCGCGGTCTACGTTGGCGACTCCAGCAACCACCGGGTTCGCGTGATCAAGGCCGGGTACGTGGACACCCTCGCTGGTGACGGAGCCAACACCTACGTCGACGGCCCGGCCGCCTACGCCAGCTTCTCGGGTCCCACCGGCGTGGCCGTGGACAGCGCCGGGACCGTTTACGTCGCCGACTCGGGCAACAACCGGATCCGGGTGATCAAGAACGGGTTGGTGGACACGCTGGCGGGAGACGGCACGCCCACGCTGAACAACGGCACCGGCACCACGGCCAGCTTCAAGTACCCCCACGGGCTGGCCCTGGACAGCAGCGAAACCATGCTCTACGTCGCCGACACCAACAACAACAAGATCCGGGTGATCCAGCTCAAGTGAGGGACTCAGCCCAGTGACACGCGTCATCGTCCCGTTGCTCGCCGGCTGTCTGTTGCTCGCCGGCTGCCCCCACGACTTCAGCCGGGCGCGGCAAGACGCCGCGGCACCGGACGTGGCGTCCGACATGGGGACGCTGGACCTCCCTGCGCAGGACGCCACTGTGCCCGACGCGAGGGTCCAGCTCGACGTCGTCCCGACCCCGGATGCGGCGTGCCCCCTGCCCTGCGTGACCACCCTGCCCGGCAGCTACTCCCTCGCGGAGGGGGTCGCCCTGGGCGTGAACGGCGAGGTGTACGTCGCCGAGACAGACGCCCACCGGATCAAGGTCCACGTCAACGGGATCACGAAGGTCCTGGCCGGCAGCGGGTTGCCTGGGTTTCGCGATGACCTCAACGCCCTGGCCGCCCAGTTCGACAACCCGATGGGCGTGGCCGTCGACGCGAGCGGCGCGGTCTACGTCGCCGACAAGTGGAACAACCGGATCAGGAAGATCGCCGGTGGATCGGTGATCACCCTGGCGGGCAACGGAACGGACACGTTCGCCGACGGCCCGGCCGGCGCGGCGAGTTTTTGGAATCCGAGCGGCGTCACCGTGGACAGCGCAGGGACCGTCTACGTCGCCGACTACTTCAACGACCGCATCCGCGCGATCCAAAACGGCGTCGTCTCAACGTTCGCCGGAGACGGGACACTGGGCGACACGGACGGGCCAGCGAAAACAGCGAGATTTTACCGCCCGATCGGCGTCATCGTGGACGGAAACGGCGTGGTCTACGTCTCTGATTGCAACAACCACCTGATCCGCGAGATCGAGAGCGGCGAGGTCACGACCCTCGCCGGAGACGGGAGCCCCGGAGCGCGGAACGGCCCGGCCGCCGGCGCACGCTTCGACGCACCGTGGGGCATCGCCGTGGATGCGGGCGGCACCGTCTACGTCTCAGACACCAACAACCACAGGATCCGGAGGATCAAGGGCGGCGTGGTGGACACGCTGGCCGGCACGGGGTTCGACGGTTACAGAGACGGTCCGGCGAGCACCGCGTGGTTCTCGTATCCGGCCGGGCTGGCCCTGGATAGCAGCGGCAGCCTGCTCTACGTGGCTGACTCCAACAACAACCGGATCCGGGTGATCCAGCTCAAGTAGCTACTCGCTCGCCGGGTGCCAGGCGTTGGTGCTCACCCCGGCCACGCCGTAGTTGATCGAGTCCATCCACTCCATCTCCTCGATGATCTTCTGCCAGGTCGGGGCCTTCTGCTCCTCGCCCGCCTCCACCGCGTCCATCCCGTCGAGGAGGTTCGTGAGCAGCGGCTTGAGCGTCCGCGCCGAGTAACTGATCCAGTTGGAGTCGACGTTGGCCACGACATCTGCCGCGGCCCAGCCCTTGGGGTCGGCGGCGCTCGACTTCTGCTCGAGGATCTGGCGCACGTAGTAGCTGTAGGTCCGACAGGAGTTGACCATGAAGATCTGGTAGTGCTCGGCGAAGTCGGCCTTGTCCGTGAAGTAGGGGTTCGTGCCGTAGTTGGAGTGGCCGTGGTAGTAGACCATGTGGTACTGGCTGAGGGTCTTCTGGATCCCGTAGCTCGAGGGGTAGAGGTCGATGACGATGGCCGCCTTCTCCCCCTCGAGCCGGTAGCGCTTGAACGACTCGCCCTCGACGTCGGTCGCCTCCAGGTTCAGGTCGTTCTCCAGGTGGCTCTGGATCGTGTCGTGGGCCTCGCCCGGCATCAGCGCGGCTGTGAACCCCTTGACGCCGTCGCCCAGGTCGTTGAGCAGCTGGTCGTACTCGGGGAAGGCGATGGGCTGGGGGTGCACGGCGGTGAGCGTCAGCCTGGCGCGGTGCATCGTCAGCGTGCAGTCCTCGTTCTCCGGCGCGAAGTAATAGTAGTACTTGGACTCGGACAGGACATAGGGGTCCCAGTCCGCGGCGCAGCTCTCACCGGCGCGCGCGTAGACCCCCACCGGGTCGAGGGGCAGCGTGACCTCGAGCTCCTTTTCGGGCAGCTCGTCCAGCGCCGGGATGTTGTTGACGTCGCCGAGCGCGGTCATGTCCACCTCGGCCCGGTACTCAATCGAGACCACG
>Ga0316576_10000603_pt1 | contig 17236 bp, 18 predicted proteins | sample S0NA_FD_203075 | JGI IMG/M metagenome (GOLD analysis project Ga0316576, IMG submission 203075) | Rhizosphere microbial communities from salt marsh grasses in Alabama, United States - S0-2_050615r3r5 | ecosystem: Host-associated > Plants > Roots > Rhizosphere | place: USA: Alabama | collected... | reverse complement strand
GCTCGCGAACCACCTGCTGATGGGTCCGGTGATACTGGCGAGGGCCGGCGTCAGGCCCTACGCCGTGAAGCACCACGGCTCCGACCTCGAGTACACGGTCAAGCCGAATCCGCGGTTCGTGCCTTATGCCGAGGAAGGTCTCGCCCCGGCGGCGGCGGTCCTGGTCGGCTCGTGGCACACCGCCGCCAGTCTCTGGGAGGCCGTTCCGGGTCTCGACCTCGAAGTCAAGACCGGGCTCGGGCCCCCGGGTGTGGACACCCGCGAGTTCAGCCCGCTGCCGGCATCCGAGGCTCCGGCGCGTATCGAAGAGCTGGCCGCGGCGATCCGCTCGCAACCGGTGGCCGGGAGTTTCGGGCGCGACGAGCATGCGGCCGTTGCGGCGCTCCGGGAGTTCGCGCGGGCCGAGGGTCCGCGCGTCATCTTCGTCGGCAAGCTGATCGTCTCGAAGGGGGTGGACCTGCTGGTCGCCGCATGGCCGCTGATCCACCGGGAGAACCCGGGTGCCCGCCTCCTGCTCGTCGGCTTCGGCGCCTACGAGGCGGGCCTGCGCGCACTCGTGACCGCACTCGGTGACGGCGATCTCGACTCGGCGCGCCACATCGCCGCCGTCGGCAGGGAGTTCGAAGGGGGCGAGACCGGACGCCTCGACTACCTCGCCGACTTCCTCGCGATTCCGCCGATGGGCTACGCCGAGGCCGCGGTCGCGGCCGCGGGTTCGATCTCGTTCTCGGGGCGCCTGGAGCACGGAGAGGTGGCGCGGGTCCTGCCGGCCTGTGAGGCGATGGTCGTGCCGAGTACTTTCCCGGAGGCTTTCGGGATGGTGGCCGCAGAGGGGGCGGCCTCAGGAGTGCTGCCGGTCTGCGCCGAGCACTCGGGTCTGGCCGAGGTCACCGCGGTTCTGGCCGCGGAGGTGCCGGAGACCGCGGGCTTGCTCTCCTTCGGCCTCGGTCCGGCCGCGGTGCCGGATCTCGCGGCCGGAGTGGTCGGGTGGCTGGGCCTCGACGAGGCCGAGAGGGAAGCGACAGGCCGGAATATTGCCGAGTCCGCGGATAGGAATTGGAGCTGGCAGGGCGTCGCACGCGACGTTATTTCGGCTTCAGAAGGGGAGATAAGACCGGTCCGCCGGCCGTGACCGGTAGCTCGATGTAGTTCCGACGCGCGCTTCATTAGAATCCCTTGAGGATTATGGAACGCCTCCCCTACCTGAAGCTCGTCCTCGCTTCCCTCGCCCTGGGTACCGTCGTCTCGGTACTGATGATGCAGTACGACTGGATGGGCGACGCGGCCTCGACCGCGGCCGGACCGATCGACACCCTGATGGACGCGATGATCATCATCTCGTCCTTCGTCTTCGCGATCGTCTGCGTCGCGCTCGGCTACGCGCTCTACAAGTGGCGGGTCAAGCCGGGGGACGAGAGCGACGGCCTGCCGATCCATGGCAATACGAAGCTCGAGATCATCTGGACGCTGATCCCGACCATCATCGTCCTGTTCGCCGCCGGCTACAGCTGGGTCGTCCTCAACGAAATCGAGGAGAAGGATTCCGATGCGATGACGGTGAACGTCTACTCGCAGCAGTTCGCCTGGACCTTCGGCTACCCGGAAGAGGGCAACAAGTGGTCCGAGGGCGAGTTCCACGTCCCGGTCGGCCAGCAGGTCATTTTCCGGATGAACGCGCAGGACGTCATCCACTCCTTCTGGGTGCCCGAGTGGCGCATCAAGAAGGACAACGTTCCGGGCATCACCACCGAAGCCGTGATCACCCCGGACAAGGTAGGCACCTACCAGCTGATCTGCACCGAACTCTGTGGCGCGGGCCACGCAACGATGAGGGCCGTCGTTGTCGTCGAGCCACGGGAGGACTACGAGAAGTGGGTGGCAGGACTCGAGAGCGAGGTCCCCGAAGACCTGCTGCTGACCGCCGACCAGGCGATCGAACTTGAAAAACAGCTCCAGGAAGCGGAGCAGGGAATCGACGGCAGTGGCGTCGACGAAACCGCGGCTGAGAATGTGGACCAGTCGTGACGGAGGTCAGCTAGATGGCAGTTGCAATTAGACAACCGGGGTGGTACCGCGGCGCTATCGGGGCCCTTCTGGGTGCCGCGTTCGGCTTCGCGCTCGTGGTTGCGATCAGGGCCGTATCCGGCCTCGATGTCTTCCAGACCGAGCAGACCGGGTATCCGCATGTGATCGTGCCGCTGGTGACCGCGCCGTTCGGCTTCCTGATCGGTTTCGGTGCCTTTGACTACTGGTTCCGCTGGGCCGCCGGCAAGCCGACCGTGCCGGACGATCACGCCAACCACGGCGCCACGCGCTGGCAGGACTACTTCAAGTTCAACACCGACCACAAGGTGATCGGCATCCAGTACACGGTCACCACGCTGATCTTTTTCCTGATCGGCGGCCTGCTGGCCCTGCTGATCCGCGCCGAGCTGGCCCAGCCGGGCACTCAGGTGGTCGATCCGAACGTCTACAACGGCCTGTTCTCGACCCACGCGGTCGTGATGATCTTCCTGTTCATCATCCCGATGTTCGCCGGTCTGGCCAACTACGTGCTGCCGCTGATGATCGGCGCTCCCGACATGGCCTTCCCGAGGCTCAACGCGCTCAGCTTCTGGCTGCTCCCGATCGCCGGCCTCATTTTCCTCGGCAGCTTCCTCGCTCCCGGCGGTGCCTTCGACGCAGGCTGGACCGGCTACGCGCCGTTGTCCACCGGCGCCCCGGTCGGGCAATCGTTCTTCAACATAGGTGTGCAGTTCGCCGGCGCCTCGTCGATCGCGACGGCGCTGAACTTCCTGGTCACGATCATCACGATGCGTGCACCGGGGATGAATCTCTGGCGAATGCCGCTGCTCGTCTGGGCCAACCTCTCGACTTCGCTGCTCGTCGTCGGAGCGACTCCGTTCGTGGCCGGCGCCCAGTTCATGGTCCTGTTCGACCGCGCGCTCGGCATGAACTTCTTCCAGTTCCTCGAGGGCGGAGACGTGCTCAGCTACCAGCACATCTTCTGGTTCTACTCCCACCCGGCCGTCTACATCATGATGTTGCCCGGCTTCGGGATCATCTCCGAGATCATCTCGACCCATTCGAGGAAACCGGTGTTCGGATACCGGTTGATGGCCCTGGCGCTGATCGGGATCGTCGTCCTCAGCTACTCGGTCTGGGCGCACCACATGTTCGTGGCCGGGATGTTCGACTGGCTGCGGGTGCCGATCATGATCACGACGCTGCTGATCGCCGTCCCGACCGGAATCAAGATCTTCTCGTGGCTGGGGACCCTCTTCTACGGCAAGATCCACACCTATTCGACGGCCATGCTGTTCTCTCTCGGCTTCATCGTGACGTTCACCGTCGGCGGGATCAGCGGCGTCATGCTCGGCATGGTGCCGCTCGACATCCACGTCTCGGACACGTACTTCGTCGTCGCCCACATCCACTTCGTGCTGTTCGGTGGCTCCGTCTTCACGATTTTCGCCGGGATCTACCACTGGTTCCCGAAGATGACCGGCCGCATGTACGACGAGAAGCTCGGCCGGGTCCACTTCTGGGGCACGATGGTCGGCACCTGGGGCACGTTCATCCCCCAGCACTGGATCGGGCTCGACGGTATGCCCCGGCGGGTCTCCGACTACGCCAACATCTACGGTGACTGGAACCTCGTGATCAGCGTGTTCGCGTTCATCCTCGGCTTCGTCCAGCTCGTCTTCGTCTACAACATGATCGTCAGCTGGCGTTTCGGCCCGAAGGCCGGGAACAACCCCTGGCGAGCGAACACGATCGAGTGGCAGGTCAGCTCCCCGCCGCCGATCTTCAACTTCGACGAGATTCCGAGGGTCGTCGGCGGTCCGTACGAATACGGGACTCCGGGCGCCCGCCACGCGATCATGGGCGGCGAAGAAGAGCCCGAGCTGCCTGGTCCGAAGCCCTCGACCGTGGCGGAGCCGGCTTGAAGCCGCTGCTGATATTCCTGAACGAGGTGGCGGGCGGCCGCAAGCTGCTCGCGGCTGTCAGGGAGCGCGCCGCGGATGCTTCTTACGTCGTGGTCGTCGCCCCGCAGAACCAGCCGGTGGCCGGCCAGCTGATCCAGCCCGAGGAGGCACGCGAGGCTGCCCGCAGCCGGGTCGAAGTCACGCTCGCGGTTCTCCAAGAGTTCGGCATCGAGGCCGTCGGGGAAGTGATGGACCCGGACTCCGACCTGGCCCTCGGAGACGCGATCCGCAGCCACAGGCCGAGCGAAGTACTGCTCTCCTGCCTCTACGACACCCGTTTCGGCTTCACACGCAAAGACCTCGTCGAGTGGGCCGAATACGAATTCGAGCCGGCGACCAAGGTGACCCACATCCCGGTCCGGATAGAGGACGACTCGATCAGGCAGGACCTCACCCATACCCTGGTCGTCGCCAACCAGACCCTCTCCGACCCCGGGCTGGTCGGGCGGCTGATCGACAGCGCGGCGGAGCGGCCGCACCGCTACACGATCATCGCCCCCGAGACCGAGGGCGTCTCGACCGCTTCGATGACCCGCAACCTCGCCGCCCTGATGGCGAAGCTCTACGAGAAGGACATCGACGCCACCGGCCAGCCGATGAGTCCCGACCCGTTCTCCTCGGTGGAGAACGCGATCGCCCACTACCGGGTCGACGACATCCTGATCTCTACCCTCCCGGGCGAGGAGTCGCGCTGGCTCGCCGATGACCTCGTGGGCAGGGTACGGGAGATAACCGACAAGCCGGTTTCGCACCACGAGTCGGGTGCCACGCCCGAGGCAGTCGCTTCGGTGGTTGCCGAAGGCGGCACTGAAGGTTCAGGTGAAGGTTCAGGTCCCGAAGACGCGGCCGAAGGTCCGGCCGGGGAAACGAGCGAGGTCTAGGTATGGAAAGCGCAAGCATCGCGATCGGCCACGGCAAGGCCGATGAGCATGAACACCACGGCCCGCCCGAGTACCACAAGAGCGCGAGGATCGACCAGACGGTCCTCGGCATCCTCCTGTTCATCCTTTCGGAGATCATGCTCTTTGCGGCCTTCTTCGCCGCCTACTTCTTCCTCAGGGTGGTGGTCTCACCTGACAGCTGGCCGCCGGCAGGGATCGAGCTGCCCGTACTCATCGCCGGGATAAACACCGTCGTGCTGGTTTCTTCGAGCTTCACGGTCCACTATGCGCTGGAAGCGATCAAGCACAACAACCACCTCGGCCTGAAGCTCGGGCTCGGCCTTACCTGGCTGCTCGGTGCGACGTTCCTCTTCATCCAGATCAACGAGTACATCCACATCGGCTTCTCGGCCCGTGACGGCGCTTTCGGTTCGATCTTCTACAGTCTCACCGGCCTCCATGGAGCCCACGTATTCGTCGGCCTGCTGCTGCTCACTTTCGCCAACATACGTGCGTGGAGGGGCCACTTCGGGCCGGAGCAGAAGAACCACCTCGGTGTCGAGGTGCCGGGCATCTACTGGCACTTCGTCGACATCATGTGGATCATCGTGTTCGTGACGATCTACATCATCTGAGCGGCCGCGGGTTGGGCAACCCCCTCAAGTCCGAGGGCGCCGCATTCCGCTGGCTGATCGCGGTCATCGCCGGCGCTGCGGTCGTGATCCTCGCCGCCGTCCTGATCTCTTCGGTGGCGGGCGCGATCATCGGCTTCCTGCTGATCGCCGTCGTGACGGTCATGATCGCCCGCGGCATGATCCACATGCTCGGCTCGCCCGACGAGGACGACGATGTACCGACGGACCGGCAGGCAGACAGAACCGGCGACTGAAGGTCAGCTGCTGCGGGAAACCGCGGCTGACATCGCCTCGGCCGGTTCGGGCACTGCGGGACCGTGACCGGCGGCGAGAAGGGACGGTTTGAGATCGCAGAGGCGGCGGGCCGTATCGAGCGCTACATCGCGGCTCCACGTCGCAAGCCCGGCGAAAGGGAATCGCCAGTACGGTCCGGCCGAAGTGGCCACGCCACCGAGCGTCGTGAAGGCATCGGCGGCTATCAGGCTGCGGTCCCGCGTATCGAGCAGCGCGATCTGGCCCGGGGTGTGGCCGGGCGCAGCGATGGTCTCCAGCGAAGCGATCCTGTCGCCGGCTGCGACGGTGCGGTCGAAGTCCAGCGCGAGCTTCCTTACCCCTCCCTTCAGCTTCGTATCGGGCTCTCCGGCGTCGAGACCGAAGTCACCGGCCATGATGCGGGATTCCCGCTCCGAGGTGATCAGCTCCGCGTCAGGCAGTCGTTCGGCCAGGGCGGCCAGTGAGCCTACGTGGTCGCTGTGGGCGTGGGTTGCGATGATCCTGACTATCGGCAGGCCGGACTCCGAGGCTGCGTCGATGATCGCGCCGGCAGAGCCCGTGATCATCGTGTCGACCAAGGTCAGTCCGTCTTCCTCCCTGACCAGATAGGCGTTGACCATGCCCATCCGGGTCAGCCGGATCAGGTTTGGCGTCTCGGGCGTGGACCTCAAGGGTCGCCGGCCGGACGGGCCCAGTAGGACTTGAGCAGCGGGGTCTTGACGGTCCAGACGGTCTTCTCTCCGGCCCGGAAGCTGTGGGTGTCACCCGGCCCGAGCGCGAGGCGGGTGCCGTCTGCCATCTCGACCTCTGCGGAGCCCCGTATCACGAGGAACGACTCCTCCTGCTCTGTGTCGGAGAAGACTCCCGGAGTGCACATCCAGAACCCTGACACCTCGGCACCGTCATCGGATTCCGAGAGCAAGAGGTCGAAGGTCTGCGGGTCGCCCTCGATCACCTGTTCGCGATCGAGCGGATCGGGCTCCAGCGAGTCGAATATGTCGTGCTGTTCGTCCATGCACCGATCATAAGGGTCGGCCGGGCGTCGGCCGGCAGCCCTGTGCGCCGGTCAGGTCCGGGCGGCCGAAACGGTTATGTCCCGGCCCTTCAGCTGACCGGCGGTCGCGACGGACCACAGGATGGCCAGCCAGATCAGCGTTGCCGTCACCACGTGGAACCAGACGAGTATCGCCGGGAGCTCGAGCAGCCACTGCGTGATTCCGAGCGAGATCTGGAAGATGATCAGACCGAAGGACACCTTCAGCGGCAGCAGCGCGCGCCGGTCACCGCCCCTGCGCATCAGGATGAAGATCACCGCGAGGGTCGCGATCGCGAACAGCACGGCCATCGCGGCGTGACGCTGGGCGATCCATTCGAGCGTGTCTTCGCCCTTGAAATCGAAGCGTCGGACCAGTTCCTCGTCGTGATCGCCCGGATGAGGGCCGGAGCCGGTCGTGATCGTGCCGAGCAGCACGGTCAACTGGCCGAACGGGATCAGGGCCCTGACCGCCCACACACCGAGGAAGTCCTCCGAGAACCTTCTCTCGCCGGGTTCGTAGCGCGAGCACCAGAAGAGTGCGAATGCCGCGTCGAGGAGGACCATGGAGAGCAGGAAGTGGCCGATCACCAGCTCCGGGGGGAGATGATGCTCGACCACGAAGGCCCCGAGCACCGCCTGACCTATCACCCCGAGCGGAAGCAGGGCACCGAACAGCGCCAGGTGCCACCGGTACGGCCTGCGGAAGAACGCGAGCAGCGAGGCTGCGATCACCGCTATCCCGACGAAACCGGTCAGAAGCCGGTTCCCGTATTCGATCCACGCGTTGATCTGCGCCGGCGCCACGTAGCCGCCGTAGCACTTGGGCCAGTCGGGGCAGCCGAGGCCGGAAGCGGTCAGCCGCACCGCCGAGCCGGTGAAGACGATCAGCACCAGGGCGACGAGCGCGATCAGGGCCACCTGCGCGTAGCGTTCAGGGGATATCTCGAAACGCTTCAGTCTGCTCATTCGATACCTCGGCGCCGTGGGGGAACGGCATCGGCGCCGTGGGGGCGTCAGCCCCCGTTGCCGCTACCGCCGCCCGAGTTGCCCCCGTTGCCGGAGGTTGAGGCGACGAGGAAGTCGATCAGCTGCTGCAGTTCCTGGGGCGGGAGGTTCGACCAGCGGTTGGGCATCACGGCGTTTTCGTAGCCGGGAGACTTCTTGGCATCCGGCTGGACGATCGATTCCTCGATCATTGCGCGGCTCTGGCCGGGCAGTACCTGGTCGAGGTTCGGGCCGAGGACGCCGGCGGACTCGGCCGCCGAGAGGACGTGGCAGCTGCCGCAGCCCTGGTTGGCGTAGACCTGCGCGCCGGGGCCCTCGCCCGGCGCGACCGGGGGCTTCGCACCGGGTACGCCGGCGTATCGCGCGACGTAGGCGGCGACGTCCTGAAGGTCGTTTCCGGTGACGATGTCGGCCGGCATGTTGACTCCTGGGTAGCCCGGGATCGACGGCCTCGGATGCTTGATCTGGTACTCGACGACTCCCTTGATGGTGTCTTCGTCCATGCCGGCCTCGCGCGCGGCCGCGAAGGCGGTGTCTAGGTTCGGTCCCTGCACGCCCTGGCTGGCCGCCTGGGCCATGACGTGGCATGTGCCGCACTTGGCGTTGAACAGTTGCCTGCCGCGGTCCTGGAAGCCGCCGGAGATCTCGGCCGAAGTCTCGGCCCCGCAGCCGGCCACGAGGGCCGAAAGCAGTCCGATCGAGACCAGAAGGGTTGAGAGTTTTGCGGCGGTGCGGGTTCGGATCATGGGCGGGGCAGTTCCTTAAGACATTCTATAGATCGCCGCCCCCGGCACGACTGCTGCCGCATCGGCTAAGCTGGCAACGAAAGTCACAAGCGACCGGAAGGGCGGAAATGCGGGTCAGCGTCGGGATGTCGGAAGTAGTGCTTCGGGTCGGACCGGGGCACACCCTGAGGGATGCGGCTTCCCGCATGGTCAGCCACGGAGTGGGCGCGGCCATCGTCGAAGACGACAACTGGCCGGTACCACGGATAATCACCGAGCGCGACATCCTCAAGGCGCTCGGGACAGGTCTTGACGTCGACTCGGAGAAGGTCGGCGATCACATGAGCGAGAGTGTCATCACCGCATCTCCCGAATGGAGTCTCGAGCGCGCCGCCATGGAGATGTCCCGGAGGAACATCCGGCACCTCGCGATCTATCGCGACGGCGAACTCGTAGGGGTGCTTTCGATGCGCGACATCATGCGCGTATGGACCAGTGACGGAGCGACCTCGGGCGGGCCTCCGTGAGCCTTGAGCAGCCCCGCTGAGTCCGACAGCCGGAAGTCAGTCAGCCTTAGGGGCGCCGAAGGACTCGACCGGGAGCTCGGCCCGGATCTCCTCCTGCTCGCGCGGCAGGCCGTAGAAGGACCTCCGGCCCTTCCTGGCGAAGCTGCGCAACGCGAAGAGCGTGAAAATGGCCCCGACGACGGCGTACGACCAGCTGGGGAAGATGAATCCCGTCGCGAACGTTCCCGCCAACAGGCCGAGGATCCCGAAGGCCAGCAGCGCCGGCGCCCATGACGGCGCGGGAAGCTGGATCGTCTCGGTCGGTTCTATGATTTCGGTGCTCTGGTCCATCTCGTCCGGCCGGTCAGGCCGCCAGGTAGAGCGTTGCGAAGAAGAACGTGAACGCGAAGATCGCGGCCGAGCCGGCACCGATGAGCATCCCCGACGAGAAGTTGCTCTTTGCGCGCTTGCGATCCATGACCGGAGTTTTATCAGGCGACGGCGTCGACAGCCATCGCCACGAAAAGCAGGGCAAGGTAGGCGAGCGAGTACAGGTAAGTGCGCAGGTTGAGCGCCGGTGCCGGGTGTCGGTAAAGCCCGGCGGCGAAAGCGATGAAGATTCCGCCGAGCACCAGTGCGCAGGCGAGGTAGAGCGTTCCCAGCAGGCCGGTGACGAAGGGCCCGATCGTCACCGCGACCATCACGAACGTGTAGATCAGGATCTGGCGACGGGTCTCTGCTTCGCCCTTGACGACGGGCAGCATCGGCACTCCGGTCCGCTCGTAGTCCTCCTTGATCATCAGCGACAGCGCCCAGAAATGGGGCGGTGTCCAGAAGAAGATGATCAGGAACGGCCACAGTGCCTCGAGGGTGAGGCCGCCGGTCGCGGCGGCCCAGCCGACCAGCGGTGGTACGGCACCGGCGCTGCCGCCGATCACGATGTTCTGCGACGTGATCGGCTTCAGCCAGACCGTGTAGAGGAACACGTAGCCGAGCAGGCCCAGCATGGCGAGGGCCGCAGCGAGCAGGTTCACCGTCAGCCAGAGCTGGAAGAAGGCCAGGGCGCCCAGTACGACGCCGAAGACGAGGCCGTGAGTGGGCGTGATCCTGCCGTTGACCAGCGGTCTCGAGCTCGTTCGCGCCATGCGCGCGTCGCGCTTGCGGTCTACGAAGTGGTTGATCGCGCCGGCGCCGCCTGCGGCCAGGTAACCGCCGAGCATGGTCCAGAGGATCGTCGAGAGCGGCGGACCGGCCGGATCGGCGACGAACATGGTCGTCACCGTGGTCAGCAGCAGCAGGCTGATGATCCGGGGTTTGGTCAGGGTGATGTAGTCGCGGGCTACTGCAAGCACGTCATGGAGGGAGGTGGGCCGGGCGGTGTCTACGGCTCGTCGAACGCGCGCATCGCGCGCTTCGATTCCTTCGATCATTCGCTCAGGCTACCGGCTGCGTATCGCCGGCCGGGGTTTCCTGCCCGGCCTCGCGCCGCAGGAGCGACTCACGGATGTCGCGCATGGGCTGAGTGCTGCGCACGTCCGGCAGCACGTCGAAGTTGTGGGGCTCGGGCGGCGAGAGGGCGAGCCACTCGAGCGACTGGCCGCGCCACGGATCCGGAGTCGCCACGTCTCCTCCGGTACGGCTCTTGATCAGATTGCCGAGCGCGAGGATGATGCCGACGAACAGGACCAGCGTGCCGATCGTGGCGACGAGGTTGAATCCACCCACGTTCTCGTCGGCGAAGAACCGGTACGAGTCGGTGACCTGTCCTTCGACGCCTGCCCCGAACAGCGGGACGAAGGCGATCAGCGAACCGGCGAACATGATCCAGAACGAGATCCTCGCGCGGTCCTCGTCGAGCATGCGTCCGGTCACCTTCGGGTACCAGTACGAGATCGCCGCGAAACCGCCGAACAGGCCGAAGCCGACCAGCGTGAAGTGTGTCGCGGCCCAGGCGTCGTAGGTCTGCTGGAGCTGCGAGCCGAGCGCTATCGTCGACTGGCTGACCTCTACGGCGAGGCCGATCGAGGCCAGGGAGAGGGCGCCCATCGCGAACCGGAGCGGGGCCCTCATGTGGAAGTCGCTGTTCGAGACGGTTGAGATCAGGTTGTAGAAGATCAGGCCGAACGGCACGATCAGCGAGATCGACATCAGCATCGCGTAGTACTTCCAGCCGCTGGGGATCGGAGCCGTGATCATGTTCTGGGTCCAGGCGAGGGTTCCGATTACCGCGATCGCGACGAGCGACCCGATCACGGCACGGCGCCCCGGGAGCTCGCGGCGGGTGAAGGTCTGGACTATCTCTGAAATTCCGCCGAGCATGGTGACCGCGACGGTCATGTACGCGCCGGTGAAGAAGATGTAGCTGAGGTGTTGCCACAGCAGCGGCGAGCCACCGACTCCGCCGGTGAAGAAGCCGCCGTCTAGCTGCCTGTCGATCATCAGCATCGTGATCGCGGCGAGGAAGATCGGGGCGATGATGACCATCAGCCACGTGACGATCGCTGCCGTCCAGACGAAAATGGGGGCCCGGCGCCAGGCCATTCCGGGCGCCCTCAGGTTTCTTACCGTTACCAGCAGGTCGATCGCGAGAAGCAGCAGGCCGAGGGTAACGAGTCCGGTCGAGGCGATCCATGCGTCGACGCCGTTGTTGGGGGTGAAGGCGTGCTGTGAGAGCGGCGGCAGCGGGTTGATCCCTGCCTCGGGAGGGGTGAAGAGGAAGGTCGAATACAGCAGGAAGCCGCCGAGTATGAAAAGCCACATTCCGGTCTGGCCGAGGCGGGGCAATGCGGTGCCCCGGCTGCCGATCTGGAGCGGGGTCACGTAGTAGAGCAACCCGATGCAGAGCGGCAGGGCGAAGAGGAAGATCGCGGTGGCGCCATAGACCGAAAGAAGCCGGTCGAACTGGACCGCCGAGAGGAACGTGTTCTCGGGGACCGCCAGCTGGAGCCGGACGAGCACCAGTGTGACCGCGGCGAGGAAGGCGGAACCGAATGCCGCCGAGATCAGGATGCGCGCGATCACCTTGTGATCCGGGCTCGTGGCGAGCTGCGCCCATCCGGGCCGTTCGCGGCCGTCGCCCGTCGCGACTTCAGGGCGCGTCGGAGGCATTGTCTTGGGGTAGCTGCTCATGGCTGGGGTTCGACCTCTCCTTGCGGGGTCTCGGCGGCGGCAGCCTCGAGCTCTCTCTCCTGGGTCCTCACGACCGCGTCCTGGGCGGCCTGGGTGTCGATCCTGACTTGCCGGATGAACTGCTCGTACTCGGCTGCCGGAACGACCTCGACCTCGGCTTCCATCGAGTCATAGCCCTGGCCCGAGAGGACCGAGGCGCGTCCGGAGAAGACCCCCTGCTCGTCGGCCCTGAAGTAGATGCGGTTCGTCTTGCCCGGCACTGCCTGGGCCTTGCCGGTGAGCGACGGGACGTTCCAGCCATGCACCACGTCGGCCGAGACCAGGTCGAGGGCCACGGTCGTGCCGGCCGGTACCACGAGGCGGTGGTAGGTGAAGGCGCCGTTCGGGTACTCGTAGCGCCACAGCCACTGCTGGCCCGTGACGGTGATCTCGAGCTGGTCATCGGCGTTGAGGCCCACGACCCCCGAGTCCCCGACCGGAACCTCACGGGCCTGGCTGGAGAAGACGGTCGCGGTGACGAAGAGGGCGAGCGCCACGGCACCGAGGCCGATGCCGACCCTCATCTGGCGGCCGCCGGCGGTCCCGTCAGCGTCGATGTGGCGGTGGCGGGGTCTCGCCGCCCGGAATATCGCGACGTTTACCGCGACGATGGCAATCACGATGACGACGAAGATGATCCAGTGAAACGTGTTCACCTTCTCGATGCCCGGCGAGGCTGCCTCGGGGTTCAGGGAGAGGGCCAGGGCCGGTGAAGCGGAGGAAGCCATGACGACTCCGACGGCGGCGGTCGCCGAGAGCAAGGACAAGAGTTTCTTGGAGCGAGACAGCACAGCGCGGCCATTCTAATCGGATGAGGCGGACAGGCGGAGTCGGACCGAAGCACGGGGTCCGCAGAGGTCACCTAGTCTTGCTGGTACGGATGAAGTGGCCGACCCCTGACAAGCCGCGGAGCAGGCGCTCTCGTTCCGCGATCCGGATCGGTGGCTTCGCCGCGCTCGCCGCGGCCGTCATCGTTCCCCACGTACGCTTCCGGCTGCGCCTGCCCACGAGTGTGACGGTCGCCTCGACCGTCGCGGCTCCGGCTGCGATCGCGGTGCTGTGGCCGCGGAGCCGGACCCGGGACCTGGCGCTGTTCGGGAGTCAGATGTGGGCATTCGCCGTGACCCACGAGTTGCCCTACGACGACCCCGGGCGGCTGAGGGAGCGACTGAAGATCGACTATCCGATCCGGATCGACCGCTGGATCGGGCGTGGCCAGCTCCCCAATACGCGGCTCCAGCGGACCCTGCACGACGGCCCGTGGGGGGAGTCGCTGACGAAGTTCTCGGCCTGGGCACACTGGATCTGGTTCATCCAGCCGAACTCGGCGCTGCTCTGGATCCTGCTGAGGCGGCAGGAGGCATTCCCGCATTCGGCGAGACAGATGGCGGCGGTGTTCGACATCGGCTGCGCGGTCTACTTCCTCGCCCCGACCGCGCCGCCGTGGTGGGCTTCGGAGAACGGGCATACCGGGGACGAAAAGATCCGCAGGGTCATGGTCGAGTTCGGAGAGCGGATCTGGGGCCCGGCCTGGACGCGGATGTTCGGCACGCTCGGCAGCAACCCGTGGGCGGCCATGCCCTCCCTCCACTTTGCGACTGCCCTGATGGCGGCCATCCTCCTCAGCGAGAGCGGAGGCCGGGTGCAGGGTACGCTCGGCTGGGGTTACGCCATCGCCCTGGGCTTTTCGCTGGTCTACCTGGGGGAGCACTACGTGACCGACCTGCTTGCCGGGGCCGGGGTCGTTCTGCTGGTCCGCCAGGGCGAGCCGCTCGCCCGCCCGTTCGTGAACAGGGTCAACGACGGCCTGCGAAGGCTTGAACGGATCGCGACTTCCTGAGATGGTCTCGAGGGGGTGTCTCGATCAGTCCTAGAGTGAAGACCTCGGAGCGGGAACCCGGCGGCGCCGACCCGGCTCTCGAGAACGCGCCTCAGGTCCCGGAAGCCGCGAATGCCGGGGACGACGGCGACGGACTGCCTACGTTCACGGTTCGCGGGGCCGTCCAGACGACCCTGTTGATCGCGGTACTGGTCGTCGGCATCTACTTCTTCGTGCCGAAACTGGTCGGGGTCGGCGATGCGATAGGCACGCTCGGGGAGGCGCATCCGGTCTGGGTCGCCGTGGCGGTCGGGTTCGGGGTGCTCTCGTTCGCCACGTACATCGCGCTGTTCCGGGCCGTGGTCGGCGGCGACGTATTCCCGATCTCGTGGCGGGAGGCCTATGAGATCAACATGGCCGGCTTCGCGGCGACCCTGCTGTTCTCGGCCGGCGGGGCCGGTGGTGTGGTCCTGACCTACTGGGCACTGCGCCAGGGCGGCATGGCGAGGAGGGACGTCGGAACGCGGATGGTCGCCTTCATCGTGCTCCACTACCTTTTCTACCCGCTGGCCATCGTGATCTTCGGCGTTCTGCTGAGAACGGGCGTGCTCAGCGGCAGCACGACGGTCTCGCTGACCATCGTCCCGGCTGCGATCGCCGGGCTCGTGATGGTCGTGGGACTGGCCATCGCACTGGTGCCGAGCGACATTGAACGACGGCTGAGGGGCTATTCGGACCGCTGGCCCTCGGCCAGGTACCTGGCGATGCTCGCCACCGTGCCGGCTACGGTGGCAGAAGGCGTGAGGGTGGCACTCCATCTCGTCGCCCACCCGACCCGGGCCGGCCTCGCCATCCTCGGAGCCGTCGGATTCTGGGCCGCCAACATCGGGATCCTCTGGGCCTCGTTCAAGGCGCTCGGTATAGCGATCCCGTTCGGTGTCGTCGTGATGGGCTTCTTCATCGGCATGGCCGCAAACCTGATCCCGTTCGTCCCCGCCGGAGTCGGCGCCGTCGACGCGGGAATGATCGGCACCTTCGTGCTGTTCGGCTTCCCCGAGGCAGAGGTCTTCGCGGCGATCCTGATCTACCGCCTGGTCGCTTTCTGGCTTCCGATACCTCCCGGTGTGCTCGCCTTCTTCCAGCTCAGGAACACGATCAAGAGGTGGAAGAGCGAGGGCCTGCCGATAGACCGGCCACCCCAGCCGTCACTGATGCAGCCGGATGTCTGAAGATGCGCGATCACGGTATCCGGTCCCGTCTGTGTCGGCTATACTTCAAAAAGTAAAGTAATGGAATTTCAGGAAAGAGGAGCATGAGCAGCAGCGAAGTCGAAAACCTCATCATCATCGGCGGCGGTCCCGCCGGATACACGGCTGCCCTCTATGCCGCCCGCGCCGAACTGGACCCGCTCGTATTCGAGGGATTCCAGTGGGGCGGCCAGCTGCAGAACACGACCGACGTCGAGAACTACCCCGGCTTCCCCGAGGGGATCATGGGTCCCGAGATGATGACCAGGTTCCGTGAGCAGGCCGGCCGCTTCGGCACGAGATTCGAGAGCGACGACGTCGACCGCGTGGAGCTGGGCGACGGCGGCATCCAGAAGGTCTACCTCGGTGACGACGAGTATCGCGCCAAGGCCGTGATCCTCGCCATGGGCGCGGAGCCCAGGCGGCTCGGCATCCCGGGTGAGATGGAGCTCATGGGTCGCGGCGTATCGACCTGCGGGGTCTGCGACGGGGCCTTTTTCAAGGACAAGAAGACGATGGTGATCGGGGGCGGTGACTCGGCCATGGAGGACGCCGTGTTCGTATCGAAGTTCGCGACCGACCTCGACCTGGTTCACCGCCGGGACGAATTCCGCGCCTCGAAGATCATGCAGGAACGGGCCGAGGCGACTCCGAACATCAACCTGCTGACCCCGTACGTCCCGGAGGAGTTCGTCGCCGGGGATGACGGCTCGCTGGCCACGGTGAGGCTCAGACGGTCCGACAACGGCGAGACCAGGGAGGTCGAGGTCGACGGGGCCTTTGTCGCGATCGGCCACATCCCGCGATCCGAAGTCGTGGAGGGCCAGGTCGAGACCGACGACGAAGGCTACGTGGTGACCGATCCGGCCACCACGAAGACGAACCTCGAAGGCGTCTTCGCGGTCGGAGACCTCGTCGATCACACCTACCGCCAGGCGGTCACCGCGGCCGGCTCCGGCTGCAAAGGCGCACTCGACGCCGAGTGGTACCTGCGCGACACCGAGTTCTAGGCAGTACTGTCAGGGCGTCCGCCGCCTCAGAGTGAGCGCCCCGAGGCCGAGCGCGGCCAGCGTGCATGCGACGACCACGAGTACGTCGGCGACGAGCTCGGAGCCCGGCGCCGCCGGGGCTATCGCCCGGGCAAGGCCGTCGTAGGCGTACGTGAACGGCAGCAGCCACGAGATCGCATCCAGCGCCGGGGCCATCTCGTCGCGCGGCACGAACAGGCCGCAGAGCAGCAGCTGCGGGAAGATGAAGGCCGGCATGAACTGGACCGCCTGGAACTCGGTCCGGGCGAAGGCACTGAGCAGCAGCCCGAGCGCCATGCCGAGCAGGGCATTGAGGATCGCCAGCGTCGCCACCAGCCACGCCCCGTGCGGTGCCTCGAGTCCGAGCAGCCAGAAGCCCGTGAGGCAGACCACGAGCGCCTGGGCCGCCGCGAGGATCCCGAATGCGATGCCATAGCCGGCCAGCATGTCGAGTTTCGACATCGGCATGGTCATCAGGCGCTCCAGCGTGCCCGTGGTGCGCTCCCTGAGCATGGTGATCGAGGTCACGAGAAACATCACGATGAAGGGAAAGAGACCGCAGAGCGGTGCTCCGATCGACTGGAAGGCCTCCGGCCGGCCGTCGAATACGAACTTCATCAGGGTCAGCAGCAGGGCGGGAACCACCATCAGCAGGACTACGGTGCGCGGATCGTGCCGGATCTGACGCAGCACACGACTGCCGGTGGCGACTGTGATCCGGAGGCTCAATTGCGGCCGGGACCTTCGATCACCGCGAGGAACGCCCTGCCGAGGTCGTGCTCGCCGGTCTCGTCGCGCAGCTGGTCCGGAGTGCATTGACGGAGCAGCACTCCGTCCCTCATCAGCAGCAGGTGGTCGCATTCGCCGGCCTCGTCCATGACGTGGCTCGAGATCAGCAGTGTCGTCCCTGCGGCGGCGAGATCG
>Ga0316576_10000602_pt1 | contig 17259 bp, 16 predicted proteins | sample S0NA_FD_203075 | JGI IMG/M metagenome (GOLD analysis project Ga0316576, IMG submission 203075) | Rhizosphere microbial communities from salt marsh grasses in Alabama, United States - S0-2_050615r3r5 | ecosystem: Host-associated > Plants > Roots > Rhizosphere | place: USA: Alabama | collected... | reverse complement strand
TCCTTGTTGGGGATCGTGTCGCGGGGGGCGAGCTCGACGGTGGCGCGGCCGCGGCCAGGCCGGGCGACGAGCACCTCGTGCGACGGCGATGCCAGGTCGCTGATCGCGAAGCCGGGGTCGAGGGCAACCGCAATGCTGATGTCGTGACCGCTGCGCTCGCCGGGAGCGAGCACCGGCGGCGTGATCCGGGAGGCGTCGGGCACCTGGTCGGTGTCGGGCGACCAGCCGGCGCCGCTGCGGCCGACCGGGTTGCCGGGGATGTAGCGCGGGCCGACCACCGTCGGGAAGACGAGCCGCCACGTGCCGTGGTCGAAGTGGAGGTCCTCGACGTAGTGGATCTCGACCTCGATGGTCTCGCCGGGCAGGACGTTGGCGAGGCGCTGGGTGAAGATGTTGGGTCGCTCCTGGTCGAGCAGAGCGGCCAGGTGGCCTTGTTGGCGGGCCTCGTCGTAGATTCGTCGCGCCTCCTCGCGGCGGTGGATTTCGCCCTCGATGCGCCGCTCGCCCATGACGATCGTCATGGCGTCGACGGCCGCACGGTCGGGCAGGGGAAAGACGTAGACCGCCTCAAGGCGACTCTCGAGGGGGTTCGAGAAGCGCTGCCGGACGGTGACTTCGGCCACCGTGCCCGACACCGCGACGTCGACGTCGGTGTGCTCGAGCGGGAGCTCCCGCTCCGATCCGGTGGCGGGGTCGGTGATGCGCAGGCAACCCTGGGTGACGTCGTCGTCCGCGGCGGCGGTGCCGCAGGTCAGAACCATCACCCAGAGGAGGATCGTCGTCGTTGCTGGCCGGTGTCGGGGCGCACGGTGCACAGGCTTCATGGCAAAGCTCCTCTCCATGTCGACGGATTGTCGGTTGTCGTCCGATCGGCAGGAGCGTCCGAGGCGATCGCCGCCGCCGACTCGTTGCGTCGGTCAGTGTGAGCCGGGTGGGGGCTGGGAGTTCCAAGGTCGAGAGGGGGAGTGATGCCGATCCAGCTCCTGGTGCTGATGACTGTCCCCTCTCCGTCTCCCTTACGATGCCAGTCCATCGGTCCGGCAGGGGAACGAAAGAGAGAGAATCGACGCGGGCTTCCGAGAACGACTGACGAGGACCGGTCGGTTGATTCTCGACCTCTTATTGTGGCTGGGGGCGTCTCGCCCGCATTAGGATGGTGCCACCCGCTCCCGAGCTTCGACCGCTTCTTGCGGGCGAGACGCCCCCAGCCACAATCCGGACGTGTCGGGGCGCGGGCGCGGCACTGCCCTCTCCCTCCCGCGTTCGTGATGGGCAGGAACACAGCGCAAGGGAGAAGGAAAAGGAGAGGGAGTGGGAGAGGCGAAGGGGAAGGACCTTGACGGGGTGGAGGGGGTCGGTGATACTCGGGGCGTTCCACGCTGACAACTGAAGGAGAGCTGTATGTTGGCGAAGGCGTACTCCGCCACGCCGCGCGGCGTGGAGGCTCTGTTCATCACCGTCGAGGTCGACCGGATCCGGGCGCAGCAGCCCTCGGTCACCGTGGTCGGTCTGCCCGACCCGGCGGTTCGCGAGGCCAAGGAGCGGATCTTCTCGGCGATCCGTCACCTCGGCCGGAGCTCAGAAGCGGCGAACGTGGTCATCAACCTGGCGCCGGCCGACGAGCGCAAGGAGGGGGCCGCCCTCGACCTGCCCATGGCGATGGCCTTCCTGGCGTCGGCTGGGCACCTACCTGCGGACCGGCTCGAAGGCCGTTTGCTGGTGGGCGAGCTGTCGCTGGAGGGCCGGCTGCAGCCGGTCCGCGGCATCCTCCCGATCGTGCTCGCAGCCCGCGATCGAGGCGTTGCCGAGGTCATCCTGCCCGCCGGCAACGCGTCGGAGGGGTCGGTCGTGTCGGGCATCCGGGTGGTCGGCGCGGGCTCGCTCGGCGATGTCCTGCGCTACCTCAGGGACGGGGAGGAGGTGCCGGAACGGGGCCTGTTCGACCGCCACCCCGGGCTCGCCGAAGGGCCGATTCCGGACCTTGCGGACGTGGTCGGCCAGGAGCAGGCACGGCGGGTGCTCGAGGTCGCGGCGGCCGGTGGCCATCACCTGCTGTTCATGGGTCCACCGGGCTGCGGCAAGTCGATGCTCGCCCGACGACTGCCCGGCATCCTGCCGCCGTTGAGCGACGAGGAAGCGCTCCAGGTAACGAGCGTCTACTCGATCTCGACCCGGGTCCCGCGGCCCCGCGGTCTGCTGTTGCGGCGGCCGTTTCGGGCCCCCCATCACACAATCTCGGCGGCGGCCCTGATCGGCGGTGGCACCAACCCGCAGCCGGGCGAGGTCTCGCTCGCCCACCATGGGGTGCTGTTCCTCGACGAGCTCACCGAGTTCCGGCGGGACGTGCTCGAGGGGCTCCGCCAGCCGCTCGAGGACCGCTCGGTGACCGTTGCCCGTGCCCGGTCGACCCTGACCTTCCCGTCGGCATTTCAGCTGGTTGCGGCGGCCAACCCGTGCCCATGCGGCTACCTCGGCGACGACCGGCGCGAGTGCTCCTGTACGCCGCTGGCGGTCGACCGCTACCGGTCGCGGCTGTCGGGGCCGCTCCTCGATCGGCTCGACCTCCAGGTCACGGTCCCCGCCGTGCCGTGGCGGCAGCTCGCCGAGGACCGCCGCGGCGAGGCGACGGGCGCGGTGGCGGGCCGGGTCGCCGCGGCCCGGGAGCGGGCGCTGCGGCGCTTCGGTCCCGGCGGACCGACGTGCAACGGCGACATGAGCGCGGAAGCGATCCGCGACCACGCGAGCCCGGATGACGACGGGAGGCGGTTGCTCGAGCACGCGAGTCGGGCGCTCGGGTTGTCGGCGCGGGCCTGGCACCGGATCCTTCGGGTGGCGAGGACCGTCGCCGACCTCGCGGGCGACGACCGGGTCCGCGCCCCTCACGTCGCCGAGGCCGTCGCCTACCGCGCCCTCGACCGACGATCAGCACCGGCTCCGTCCAAGATGAACCTCGGAACGGTCGAATGAATCGCCAATGTTTAGCGAGCGCTGAGAACAGCGCAACGAACAGAGAGAAGATCGAGGCCGCTGGTCGATGCGTTGTCGACTCTGCGATTCACGTCCACCGTAGCCTAGGTCCCGGTCTCCTCGAATCCGTGTACCAGGCGTGCCTCGCGTTCGAGCTTCGTCAGGCTCGGCACATTCCAGCTCGGCTATTTACTGAACTGGAACGTGAGGTTGATGAGGGACGGCATCCATCGATTCGTCATGGGTCTTTGAATGAGAACGATTCGTCTGATCGGCTGAACGGTTGGGGTTCAGGGCTTCTTAGACGTTCGCGTGCCATGGTCTGAAGTCAAACGCGAAGACCGCAAAGACCGCAAGGGTGGTCGTGCGAGCTGGACACGACGAGAGAGTAATGACGGAGGTTCGAGTCGTTCTCGCAGCACGAAAACAATCTGAGCGCTCCATCACCATGGGGTGGCCTTTGCGTCCTTGGCGGTCTTTGCGTTTGAATCGCGATGGTGCGAGGCCGGATTCCGACGTGGGCCGGTCGCGCATCCGTTACTCCAGCTTGAACCGGACGGTGAGGACGTACCTGATCCGGATGGGGTGGCCGTTGAGGGTGGAGGCGGCGAAGCGCCACTGCTCGACGGCGGTAACGGCGGACTCGGTCAGACCCAGCGGCAGGCCGCGGAGGACTTTGACTGACTCGACCACGCCCCCGGTGTCGATGACGAGCTCGAGGATGACGATGCCCTGGACCCTGGCTTGGCGGGCCGCCTCGGTGTAGCGCGGCTCGACCCGGACGAGGATCTTGGGCGGCGCGACCCTGGCCCCGACCAGGACCGGCTCGGTCGGGATTGCGTCATTGTCGCTCGCGGGGGGCGGCTCGAGAACCGCCGGTGGCACGATCACCACCGGTCCAGGAGGCGGCATCGGCTCGATTTCCTGGGTCGAGATCGGTTCGTGCTCGGGCGGCACCGAGATGATCGGCGGTCCCGATTGCTCCGGGATCTCCGGGACCTCGAACACGACCGGATCGGGCTGTCTTTCCTGTGGATTGAAGTGGGTCAGTGGATACGGGAGCACGGTCAGCTCCGGCTCCGGCGGTGGCGCCTGGGCGATGATCGGCCAGGTGACGGCGAAGACCGCGGCGTGGATCAGGATGGCCACAATCACGCCGACACGGACGCCGAAGGAGCTGTGCGGGTCACGGTCGAAGAGGTGCTCCCAGGACTGCGGGTGCTGCGAGGGCGGCTGGCTGGTGCTCATGGTAGGCCTCCTTGCACAGTCGGACGCCTGGGTCGGCGCCGAGTTCCCGGAGGAGGTGGGAATCCGGGCGAGATCGTGGTCGCAAGCTCTTCGTTGACAGTTCATGGCGGATCGCTAGAATGAGCAAGCGCTGTCCGCGTCATGTTGCGACTTTGACTTGAAGGAGGGGTGGTGGAGCACTACGTCCCGATTCTGGTCTTCTCGCTCGTTGCCGTTTCGGTTCCGATTCTCCTGTTGCTGGTCGCCAAGATCATTCGCGCCGGGTCGCCCGACCCGGTCAAGGCGGAAGCATACGAGTGCGGGATCGAGCCCACCTCCATGGCCTTTGACACCCGGTTTTCGATTCGTTACTACCTCATCGCCGTGCTCTTCGTCGTGTTCGACGTCGAGACCGTCTTCCTCTTCCCGTGGGCGGTGAGCTTCGACCGGCTGGCCCTGTTCGGCTTCGTCGAGATGTTCGTGTTCCTGGCGATTCTGCTGGTCGGCTATCTCTACGCGTGGAAGAGGAGGGCGCTGGAATGGGCCTGATCGAGGATCGTTTTTCTCCCAACATCATCACCACGACCTACGACGCCCTGTTCAACTGGGCTCGCCGCAGCTCGCTCTGGCCGCTCCAGTTCGGGCTCGCCTGCTGCGCGATCGAGATGATGGCCACCCTCGACTCGCGCAACGACCTCGCCCGCTTCGGCGCCGAGGTCTTCCGCGGCACGCCGCGCCAGGCGGACGTGATCATCGTGTCCGGCACGGTGACCGAGAAGATGGCGCCCGTGGTCAAACGACTCTATGACCAGATGGCCGAGCCCAAGTGGGTCATCGCCATGGGCTCATGCGCCACCTGCGGTGGGCCGTACCGGACCTATGCCGTGACCCAGGGTGTCGACAGGATCATTCCCGTCGACGTGTACATTCCCGGTTGCCCGCCGCGGCCGGAGGCCCTGATCCACGGGATCATGGAGCTCCAGAAGAAGATCGACCGGCGAACCATCGCCAAGACCCAGGCGTCGTGAGGCTGCCATGAGCGACGAGAACTCCAGGCCGCCGATCGATGAGACGCCAGTCGAGGCAACGGCCGAGGCCCCAGCGACCGCGGCCGCGAAGCCGAAGCTGAGCGACGAGGAGAAGGCCGCGAAGATCGCCGCCGCCAAGGCCAAGGCGGCGGCCAGAAAGGCGGCCGAGGCGGCTGCCGACGAGGCGCCGAAGCCGCCGTGGGAGGACAAACCGGTGCCGCCCGAGCGCAGCGAGGCCGGCGACGACCCCGATGTGGCGGCGTTGGCGCAGGCGGTGACGGGCTCGGTCCTGGCGGCCGACAGCTTCGCGGGACAGGTCACGGTCACGGTTCCTTCCGAGGCGATCGTCGACGTCTGCCGCTTCCTCAAGGCGACACAGCGCTTCACCTTCCTTGTCGATCTGACGGCGGTGGACTGGCCGGAGCGTGAGGAGGGGCGCTTCGACGTCGTCTACTGGATGCACCGATTCGACGACCAGCGCCGGCTGCGTCTGCGGGCGGTGGTCGGCGAGGGTGACGCGATCGGCTCGGTCACCGGGGTGTGGAAGACGGCGAACTGGATGGAGCGCGAGGTCTACGACCTGTTCGGGATCGTCTTTTCAGACCACCCCGGGCTCGAACGCATCCTCACGTGGGAGGGCTTCAACGGTCACCCGCTGCGCAAGGACTTCCCGGTCGAGGGGATCGACACCGGCGCCGCCATCTACCCGGACGTCTACCCGCCCGGTGGCGGGCCGGTGGTCGCGAGCGAAGGGGAGGAGCAGGCATGAACGGCCCCGACGCGTCCCTCTTCGACGTCGAGGAGATGGAGGTCAACTTCGGGCCCCAGCACCCGGCGACCCACGGCGTGCTCCGGGTCCGGGTCACGCTCGACGGCGAGAAGATCGTCGACGCCAAACCGATCATCGGTTACCTCCATCGCGGCACCGAGAAGCTGTTCGAAACCATGGACTTCCCCCAGTGCATCCCGCACACCGACCGGATGGACTACATCGCGGCGGCGACCAATAACCAGGGCTTCTGCGTCACCATGGAGAAGCTCCTGGGCATCACCATCCCGCCGCGGGCCGCGTACATCCGGATGATCCTGGCCGAGCTCCAGCGGCTCGCCTCCCACCTGGTGTGGTTCGCGACCCACGCCATCGACATCGGCGCCATCACGCCGTTCTTCTACAACTTCCGGGACCGTGACGAGATCCTCGACCTTTTCGAGGCCTACTGCGGCGCCCGGCTGACCCTCAACACCGTGAAGATCGGCGGCGTGCCCTTCGAGCTGCCGGAGGGCTGGACGGCGCGCTGCCGTGCCCTCGCCAACGCCTTCCCGGGCAAGATCGACGAGTACGAGACGCTGCTGACCGACAACCGGATCTGGAAGAAGCGGACCGTCGGCATCGGCGTGGTGTCGCCCGGGGAGGCGGTGGAGTGGGGCCTCACCGGTCCGCCGCTGCGCGGCTCGGGCGTCCGCTGGGACATCCGCAAGATCTTCCCCTACGACCGCTACGACGAGGTCGACTTCGAGGTCCCGACCGGGTCGAACGGCGACACCTACGACCGGTACCTCGTCCGGGTAGCGGAGATGCGGCAGTCGGTGCGGATCATCCAGCAATGTCTCGACCGGCTGCCCGAGGGCCCGATCATGGCGCGCGCCCCCAAGGTGCTGCGGGCCAAGGAGGGCATGGTCTACGGCTCGGTGGAGGCGCCGAAGGGCGAGCTCGGCTACTTCGTCGTCACCACCGAGAAGGCCACCAAGCCCTACCGCTGCCGGGTCCGGCCGCCGTCCTTCGTCAACCTCCAGGCGCTGCCGGCCATGGTCCGCGGCCACCTGGTGGCGGACCTGGTCGCGGTCATCGGCACGCTCGACATCGTCCTCGGGGAGATCGACCGATGAGCGGCGAGGTGGTGGAGCTGGTCCTGATCCCGGTCGTCAAGCTGGTGGTGATCCTGTCGGTCATCCTGCTGGTGGTGGCGTACCTGACCCTGATCGAGCGCAAGGTCCTGGCCTACATGCAGGTGCGGATCGGCCCGAACCGGGTCGGGCCGCGGGGGCTGCTGCAGCCCTTCGCCGACGTCTTCAAGCTCTTCGTCAAGGAGGACCTGGTGCCGGCCGGAGCCGAGCGCTTCGTCTTCGTGCTGGCCCCGATCCTGATCTTCGTCCCGTCGTTCATCGTCTGGTCGGTGATCCCCTTCGGCGAGACCTTCACGATCCACGGCAGGACGATCGAGCCCTTCATCGCCGACCTCAACATCGGCGTCCTGTTCGTGCTCGCGGTGTCGTCGATCGGAATCTACGGCATCATCCTCGGCGGCTGGTCGTCGAACAACAAGTTCTCACTCATGGGCGGCCTGCGGTCGGCGGCCCAGCTTGTGTCCTACGAGGTGCCGCTGGGCTTCGCGGTGGTGTCGGTGCTGCTGCTGTCGGGGACCCTGTCCCTGGTCGGCATCGTCGAGTCACAACGAGAGGCCGGGCTGTGGTGGGTGGTTCCGGGCATCCTCGGCTTCGGGATCTACTTCGTCTGCGGGGTCGCAGAGACCAACCGCAACCCCTTCGACCTGCCCGAGGCCGAGGCCGAGCTCGTGGCCGGCTTCCACACCGAGTACTCGGGGATGAAGTTCGCGCTCTTCTTCCTCGCCGAGTACATGAACATGCTGCTGGTGTCGTCGCTGGCGGTGATTCTCTTCTTCGGCGGTTGGCTGCCGCCGTTCCCCAACCTGCTCGCCGGTCTCTGGCAGTCGCCGGTGCTGGCCTGGATCCCGCCCTTCGTCTGGTACGCGGTGAAGGTGATGGCCTTCATCTTCGTCTACATCTGGTTCCGCGGTACCTTCCCGCGTTACCGCTTCGACCAGCTCATGGCAGTGGGTTGGAAGTGGCTCCTGCCGCTGTCCCTCGCCAACGTGATGCTGGTCGCGGTCGGCGTGCTGTGGCTCAGAGGATAGGTGATGGGTTTCATGGACTTTCTCAGAACATTGATCCCCACGGAGCTGTTCCGCGGCATGGGGGTCACCGGTGGCTACTTCTTCCGCCGCAAGGTGACCGTCCAGTACCCGGAGCAACGGGTCGAGCCGGCGGACCGGTTCCGCGGCATGTTCGGCTACGACGGCGAGCGTTGCATCGACTGCGGGCTGTGCGCGAAAGCCTGCCCGATCACCATCATCTATCTCGTTGACCATGTCGAGGTCAATCCCGAGACCAAGAAGAAGAAAAAGGTCATCGACCGCTACGACATCGACGTCAAACGCTGCATGTTCTGCGGGCTCTGCCAGGAGGCCTGTCCCACCGAGCCGCCGTCGATCTGGATGACCACCAAGACCTATGAGGGCGCCGTCTACGAGCGCAACGAAGGGCTGTACTTCAACAAGCAACGGCTCTACGAGTGGACTGGCGTGCATGCCTTCCCCGGCGTCAAGACGCCGGCCGAGGGTCAGAACCCGAACGACCCCTTGGGCAAGAAGCCCGCGCCTCCGGCGGAGTCGGCGGCAACGGACGCGACGGACGAGTAGGAGGAGCTGGGGGATGGACGTTCTGGCGGCCAACTTCGCCGAGATCCTGTTTTACACCCTGGCGGTGCTGACGGTGGCGGGCGCGGTGGGTGTGGTGACCTTGAAGAACCCGGTCCACGCCGCCCTGTCGCTGCTCTTCACCTTCCTCATGGTGGCGGTGCTCTTCGTGCTGAGCCACGCCGAGTTCCTGGCCGCGGTCCAGGTCCTGGTTTACGCCGGCGGGATCATGGTGCTGTTCCTGTTCGTCATCATGCTCGTCAACGTCAAGAAGCTGGCGCCCGGCGCCGCGTTCCTGTCAGGGATCGCGCCCCTGGCCGTGGTCGGGGGCGTGCTGCTCGGCGTGCTGATCGCCGTCGCCGTGCTGTTCGGGGTGCTGGCGGCGGGCAACGGCGACGGCACGGCCCTGCGCATGGTCGACGGTCACGAGATCGGCAACACCGAGGCGGTCGGCGCCGTGCTCTACACGACCTATCTGGTGCCGTTCGAGGTGGTGTCGGTGGTGCTGTTGGTGGCCATGATCGGCGCCATCGTCTTCGGGCGACGATCGGCGGCCCTGGGGCCGGGCGAGGGGGAGACGCAGCCGTGATCGACGCCAACAACTACATCGCGCTCTCGCTGATCCTGTTCTGCATCGGGATTGTGGGGGTGATGGTGAGGCGCAACTTCATCACCGTCCTCATGTCGCTCGAGCTCATGTTCAACGCCGTCAACCTCAACCTCATCGCCTTCTCGTTCCGGCTGTCGGACCTCGCCGGTCAGGTGCTCGCGATCTTCGTGATTACGGTGGCCGCCGCCGAGGCCGCGATCGGCCTCGGGCTTATCATCGCCCTTGTTCGGCTCAAGGACACGGTCGCGCTCGACGACGCCGACCTGATGCGGGGTTGACGCCATGAAGCTCTACAATCTGATCTGGCTGGTCCCGCTCTTCCCGTTGCTCGGCGCAGTCGTCAACGGCTTCGTCTCCCACTTCCGCGGCCTGTCGAAGACCGTGACCCACACGGTGGCCCTGCTCGGCGCCGGGCTCGCCTGGCTCTACGGCTGGGCCGCGATGATCCAGTGGTACCTCACCGAGAACCGGGCCGAGCCCTACGTGGTGCGGGCCTTCGAGTGGATCACCGGCGGCGCTCTGACCATCGTGGGCGGTCGGACAGCCGAGCTCTCTGTCGCCGCGTCGTTCCAGGTCGACCCCCTGTCGGCGGTGATGGTCGGCTTCGTGTCCTTCGTCGGCTTCCTCATCCACCTCTACTCGGTGGGCTACATGCACTCCGAGTCGGACCGGGCCTACGCCCGCTACTTCTCCTACCTCAACCTGTTCATGTTCGCCATGCTGACTCTGGTCCTGGGCTCGAACCTGCCGGTGCTCTTCGTCGGCTGGGAGGGCGTGGGCCTGTGCTCGTACCTGCTCATCGGCTATTACTACGAGAAGGACTGGTGTGCCGACGCCGGCAAGAAGGCCTTCATCGTCAACCGGATCGGCGACTTCGGCTTCCTGCTGGCGATCTTCTTCGCCTTCTACTTCTTCGGGACGCTCGAGTTCAAGGGCCTGTTTGACGCCGTGGCTCACGGACACGGTGAGCAGCTCGCCACCGCGGCCACCGTCATCGGCCTGCTGCTCTTCGTCGGCGCCATCGGCAAGTCGGCCCAGATCCCGCTCTACGTCTGGCTGCCCGACGCGATGGCCGGCCCAACGCCGGTCAGCGCCCTGATCCACGCCGCGACCATGGTCACCGCCGGGGTCTACATGGTGGCTCGGTGCAACTTCTTCTACCAGATGAGCGCGACCGCCATGCTGACGGTGGCGGTCATCGGCGGCGTCACCGCGGTCTTCTCGGCGACCATCGGTCTGGCCCAGAACGACATCAAGAAGGTGCTCGCCTACTCGACGGTGTCCCAGCTCGGCTACATGTTCCTCGCGGCCGGCGTCGGCGCCTACATCGCGGCCATCTTCCACGTCGTTACCCACGCCTTCTTCAAGGCCTGCCTGTTCCTCGGCTCGGGCTCGGTCATCCACGCCTGCGGCGGTGAGCAGGACATGCGCAAGATGGGGGGCTTGAAGAGGCACATGCCGAAGACCTATTGGACCTTCCTGGCGGCGACGGTCGCGATTGCCGGCATCCCGCCGCTGGCCGGCTTCGTCTCCAAGGATGCGATCCTCGCCAAGGTCTTCGAGGCCGGCTACACCAACCTCAACGACAACGGCGGGATCTACTACCTGCTCTGGGTGCTGGGTCTCGGCGGCGCGGCGCTGACCGCGTTTTACATGTTCCGGCTCGTCTACATGACCTTCTACGGCTCCTTCCGGGGCGGTGAGGAGGCCGAGCACCACCTCCACGAGTCGCCGTGGACGATGACCCTGCCACTGCAGGTGCTGGCGGTGCTGTCCATCGCTGGCGGTGCGCTCATCGGTTTTCCAGGACAGCTCTTCAAGCTCGAGGGTTGGAGCTTCATCGATCGCTTCATGGCGCCGGTGGTGCTCCAGGTCCATGGCGGTGGTCACCACGAGCACGCGGTGAGCTTCGGGCTCGAGTGGGGCCTGGTCGTTCTGTCGGTGGCGGTCGCGGCGGCGGGAATCTACCTGGCCTACCGCTGGTACCGGAAGGACCCCGAGTTCTCAGTGCCCAGGGCCCTTGCCGAGCGCTTCCCCTTCGCCTACCGGCTCCTGCTCAACAAGTACTGGGTCGACGAGCTCTACGACGCCACCGTGATCAGGGCCACCGTCAAGCTTGCCGACCTGCTGTGGGAGGTCGATGCGCGCGTCGTGGACGGGGCGGTCAACGGGACCCGGCACACCACCGTCGGCTGGTCGTGGTTGTCCGGCATCTTCGACCTGCGGGTGGTCGATGGTCTTGTCAACCTGGTAGGCGCCGTCTACGACGTGGCGAGCCGTTACTTCCGGCGGCTCCAGGTCGGCTTCGCCCAGGGCTATGCCATGGTGATGGTTTTCGGAGCGGCGCTGCTGCTCGGCATTTTCTTTGTTGTGAATCTCTAGGAGCGAGGGGGCGGAAACGACCATGGATCCAACACAGTACGGCTGGCTCCTCAACCTGATCTGCTACCTGCCTCTGGCGGGCGCGCTGCTCATCATCTTCTTCGTCAAGAAGGACAACGCCCGCGCCATCAAGCTGGCGGCGACGAGCATCGCGGCAATCGATTTTGTGCTGTCGCTGCCGCTGTGGTTCCTCTACCGACCCGACGGACCGGAGTTTCAGTTCCTCAGCCAGGCGGAGTGGATCCCATCGGTCGGGGTGCAGTACCTGTTCGGCGTCGACGGCTTCGCGATCCTCCTGATCCTGCTGACCACCCTGCTCGGCTTCATCTCGGTCTACAGCTCGTTCACGGCGATCACGGACCGCCAGAAGGAGTACTACGTCTTCCTGCTCTTGCTCCAGACCGGCATGCTCGGCGTCTTCTGCTCGCTCGACTTCATCCTGTTCTACGTCTTCTGGGAGGTCATGCTGGTGCCGATGTACTTCCTCATCGGCGTCTGGGGTGGGCCCCGGAAGCTCTACGCGGCGATCAAGTTCTTCCTCTACACGCTGGTCGGCTCGGTCCTCATGCTGGTTGGTATCCTGGCGCTGTACTTCTTCAATGCCGACGGCCTCGCGGCGATCGGCCTCGACGGCCTCCGCAACACCCCGACCTTCTCGATCCCTCACCTGTACACCATCGCCGCACAGATTCCGCCAGAGCTCCAGTTCTGGATCTTTCTCGCCTTCTTCGTCGGCTTCGCGATCAAGGTGCCCATGTTCCCGTTTCACACCTGGTTGCCCGACGCCCACGTCGAGGCGCCCACCGCCGGGTCGGTGATCCTGGCCGGCGTTCTGCTGAAGATGGGGACCTACGGTTTCATCCGCTTCTCGCTGCCGCTGCTGCCCCACGCCACGGTCAAGGCGGTCGGTTGGATCGGCGTGCTGGCGATCATTGCCATCGTCTACGGCGCCCTGGTTGCCATGGCACAGAAGGACATGAAGAAGCTGGTGGCCTACTCGTCGGTGAGCCACATGGGCTTCGTCATGCTCGGCATGTTCGCGCTCAACGAGTCGGGTCTGCGCGGTTCGATCCTGCAGATGCTCAACCACGGCGTGTCCACCGGCGCCCTCTTCCTGCTCGTCGGGATCGTGTACGAACGGCGCCACAACCGGCTCATCGCCGAGTACGGGGGCATTGCCAAGGTGATGCCGCTGTACGCCACCTTCTTCCTGATCATCACCATGTCGTCGATCGGCCTGCCGACGTTGAACGGTTTCATCGGCGAGTTCACGATTCTGATCGGCGCCTTCCACCACAGCTGGGTGTGGGCGCTGTTTGCCGTATCGGGCATCGTCCTCGGGGCCGCCTACATGCTGTGGCTGTACCAGCGGGTGTTCTTCGGCGAGCTCACCAACGAGAAAAACTTCGAGCTTCCCGACCTCAACCTTCGCGAGCAGTGGACCCTGATCCCGCTGATCGTGATCGCGTTCTGGATCGGCCTCTACCCGAAACCCTTCTTCGACCGGATGCAGCCGACGGTGGACAACGTCGTGCAACGGGTCAAAGTCGCGATGCCCGAGGCCGGCGTCGCCCCGGCATTCAGCACGATGACAGACACGGCCGACGAGCACGGCGAGGAGGCGGCCACGGAGCATGGGGAGCACGGGGAGTAGGCGATGACGCTGGCGGACTTCGTCCCGTTCCTTCCCGAGATCTTCCTCGCGGTGGCCGGGTTCGCGGTGCTGGTGGCCGGGATCCCGCTCGGGCGCCGTGGACCTCGACCGGTCGTGGTGCTCGCCATCGCCTCTCTGGCGGTGACCGCGATCCTGGTCTTCCTGGTTGGCCGTCCGGCCGCCGGTCCGCAGCTGATTCTGGGCGACATGCTGGTGATCGACAGCTTCGCGGTCTTCTTCAAGCTGCTCGTGGTGGCCGCATCGGCGCTCGCGCTGCTCATGTCCGCCGGGTACATCGAGCGGGCCGGCTACTCGGGGGGAGAGTACGCGGCGCTCGTGCTCTTCGCCGACCTCGGGATGTTCGTCATGGCCTCTGGCGCCAACCTGGCGAGCCTCTACGTCGGCCTCGAGCTGATGGCCCTGTCGGTCTACATCCTGGTCGGTTACTTCAAGCTCGAGCCGAAGTCCAACGAGGGTGCGGTCAAGTACTTCGTGCTCGGAGCGGCATCGTCGGCGGTGCTGCTGTACGGCATCTCGCTGGTCTATGGCACCAAAGGGAGCCTCGACCTCGAGACCATCCGGCGCGGTCTCGTCGAGGTGCCGTACCAGAACGTGCTCCTGCTCCTCGGCGTCGTGCTCATCGCCTTCGGGATGCTGTTCAAGGTTGCGGCGGTGCCCTTCCACGTCTGGACCCCGGACGCCTACGAGGGCGCCCCGACGCCGGTGACAGCCTTCATCTCGGTGGCGCCCAAGGCGGTCGCCTTCGCCATGTTCCTCCGTCTCTTCGCGGGCACCTTCGCGGGCGAGGTCGAGCAGTGGCGCACGGTGCTGTGGGTCGCGTGCGCAGCGACGATGATCTATGGCAACGTTGCCGCCCTGACCCAGGACAACGTCAAGCGGATGCTCGCCTACTCGTCCATCGCCCACGCCGGCTATGCCCTGATGGGGCTCGTGGCGGGATCGCCCGCCGGGACGTGGGCGGTGCTGATGTACGTGCTGGTCTACGCCGTCATGAACCTCGGCGCCTTCGGCTTCGTCATCCTGCTCGAGTCGAAAGGCTACGCTGGGGAGACCATCAGCGACTTTGCCGGTCTCGCCCGCCGCCATCCCGGCGCCGCGGCCGGCATGCTGATCTTCATGCTCGGTCTTGCCGGCATCCCGCCGACTGCCGGCTTCATGGGCAAGCTCTACCTGTGGGCGGCCACGGTCGAGGCGGGCTACGTTGTGCTGGTCGTGATCTCGGTGATCATGTCCGCGGTCAGCCTGTACTACTACTTCCGAATCGTCGTCCAGATGTACCTCAAGGACGATCGCGAGGAGGGCGCGACCCCGGCCGACATGATGCGCGACCGCTGGACCGAGTGGGCGATCGCGGTGTGTGCGGTACTGACCCTGGTCATCGGCATCTGGCCGGCGCCGGTCGTCGCGTGGGCGAAGGGTGGTCTGATCGCCCTCGGTCTGGTGTGACCGGCTCGCCGGATCGAGGTACAGTGAGGACATGACGCGGCGCAAGAAGGCTGCCCGGCAGGCGACGAACTGGCTCAACGCATCGATCGTCGGGATCCAGTTTCCAGTCGCGATGGCGATTGGTTACTTCTGGGGGAAGTGGTTAGACGGGTGGCTCGGCACCGAACCCTGGATGACCGTGGTCTTCTTCATCCTCGGCTTGGTTGCCGGCTTCGTGAACCTGTTCAGAATCACCGCGGCGGCCGCCCGCACCGAGGAAGAGCTTTCCCGGGAGGACGACGAGGGCGATGGCAGGCACGGCCAATCCTGAGGCGAGCTCTGGGTTCTCCCTCGCCACGGTCGTCCGCCTTGCCTGGATCCTGGTGGTCTCAGGGGCGGCCCTCGAATTTGTGATTTTTCGCTCAATCTCCGGTGCTTTGAGCTTGACCGCGGCGGGAACGGTGGCTATCATCAATCTTCGGTGGTTGGAGTTGGTCGTCGAGCGAGTGGTCCAACCCGGCAAACCCCGGTATGACCTGTCGTCGATCTTTCGAATCATCGGGCGCGTAGGCTTGCTGGCATGTGTGCTCGCGGCGCTCGTTTGGGTGCCGCAGATTGACCCGGTGGCGGTAGCCGTCGGGTTTTCGGCCCCGGTGGTCGCTCTCGTGGTTGAGGGCGTTCGCCGAGGTCGAAATGGAGGAGGCTGACTTGGAACATGCCGTTTCGATCCTCTACCACCCGATCAACAAGATCCTGATCGCGCTGTTTGGGGAATCCAGTGAGCAGTGGCAGGGCATAATGAACCTGCACAACCAGGGCTACTGGCTTCCGGACAACGCCATCATGTCGGTGCTCGTGATGCTGTTGATCGCCCTGATCGTGATTCCGATCAGCCGTCGGCTGTCGGTGGAGAAGCCGGGCAAGATGCAGTCGGTGCTCGAGGTGCTGATCACCGGTCTCGCCGATCTGATCGACGACGTCGTGGGCCACGGCATGGGGACGCGTTTCTTGCCCATCATCTGCTCGCTGGCCTTCTTCATCTTCATCGGCAACATCTTTGGTCTGTTCTACTTCGTCCAGCCTCCCACCGCCGATCCGAGCACGACCTTCGCGCTGTCGATCACGGCTTTCATCTTCTACAACGTGGTCGGCATCAAGGACAACGGCCTGTTCAAGTACCTCAAGCACTTCCTCGGACCGGTCATCTTCCTGGCGCCGCTGATGGTCATCATCGAGATCATCTCCCACCTCGCCCGGATCCTGTCGCTCGCGATCCGGCTGTTCGGAAACATCTCCGGCGAGCACACGGCCACGGCCATTTTCTTCAGCATGTTCCCGTTCCTGCTGCCGTGGCCGATGATGTGCCTCGGCATTTTCGGAGCGTTGCTTCAGGCCTTCATTTTCATCATGCTCACGATGGCGTACCTCAACGGCGCCGTCGGGGCTGAAGAACATTAACCACGATAGGGAACGAAGAATCTCGTTGGAGGAGGATCAGCATGAGTCGACGTTTTGCAACCTTGGCAGTCGTGATGGTGGCGCTGGCGGTGGCAGCACCGGCCATGGCGCAGGAGCACGGCGGCGCAGCCGCCGGCGGTGCCGGCATTCCGTGGGGTCTTTTTGCTCCCGCGATCGCGATCGGTCTGGCCGCCTTTGGCGGGTCCCTTGGCCAGGGCAAGGGCCTTGCCGCCGCATGTGAGGCCATCGGCCGCAACCCCGGTGCCGTCGGACCGATCCGGATCACGATGATCATCGGTCTCGCGCTGATCGAGTCCCTCGTCATCTACGCCCTCGTGATCGCCTTCATTCTCCAGGGCAAAGTCTGAGTACCTGAGCACACGAAAGACCGTTACCGACGGGGCCCTGCGGGGCCCCGTCGTTTTTGTGAATTCTTGGTTTCGATGGTGAAACATTCCGTCTTTACATGGTTTTTTCATCGACCCTATTGACAGCGATGTTTCACGACTGTATCATTTGCTCCAGCGTGGAGGTTACATGACACAGACAGCCGAACCAAGAATGTGGGATTTCACCTCCGGGGTTCTGCCGTACCGGGACCAGCTCTACAAGAGTGCCCTGCGCATGACGCGTTCGGTCGAGGATGCCGAGGACCTGCTGCAGGAGACCTACCTCAAGGCCTACAAGTACTATGAGCGCTTCTCCGAGGGCACCAACTTCAAGGCCTGGCTGTTCAAGATCATGAAGAACACCTTCATCAACTCCTACCGCAAGAAGAAGCTTCAGCCCCCCAAGGTGGACTTCGACGAGGTCCATGAGGGCCTCGAGGAAACGTTGCTCGATGCCGCCAACGCTGCCCAGTCCGATCCCGAGACGAGCGTGCTCTCGATCGAGATGGATTACGAGGTCAAGCAGACTCTTCTCGAGCTCCCGCACGACTACAAGATGGTTGTGCTCCTCGCGGATCTCGAGGGCTTCTCCTACAAGGAGATC
>Ga0316576_10000601_pt1 | contig 17267 bp, 20 predicted proteins | sample S0NA_FD_203075 | JGI IMG/M metagenome (GOLD analysis project Ga0316576, IMG submission 203075) | Rhizosphere microbial communities from salt marsh grasses in Alabama, United States - S0-2_050615r3r5 | ecosystem: Host-associated > Plants > Roots > Rhizosphere | place: USA: Alabama | collected... | reverse complement strand
CGGACGGAATAAAGCGCGCGGACTGTCTGAGTCCCGCCGCAGCCTTGGCACAGGCGGGGCGAGTTTCCGCGCGCTCCGGCCGTCGCGACGACGCGCAGGAAAAAGCGGGACACGGGCGTGCTCTTTTGCTTCGTTTTCTGGCACGTGACAGAAAATGAAGAAAGTTTTTCAGAAAAGCGCCCCGGATCGCTAGAACCTCTCCGGGTCCTCCACCAGAGGTGCAGGCTTTAGATCAATACCGAGTAATGACGGCCTCCGGAGGAGGTCTGCTTTTGGTTTGACAATCAGAGGCGATTTACTATAAACTTTATAACTTATGGATTTGAATCAACTCAAGTCGGTCGCCCTCGCAGCGGCATACAGGAGCGGCGCTTATATTCGGAGTCGTCTTTGCGCTGTCCGGCAGATCCGACACAAAGGTGAAATCGACCTCGTAACAGAGGTTGACCTGGGTTCTGAAGAACGCATTATCGACGTCATTCAGGACGCTTTCCCAGATCACGCGATCCTCTCGGAAGAGAGGGGATTGATCGAAGGAAGCGAACCTTACCGATGGATTATAGACCCCCTGGACGGCACGACCAATTTTGCCCATGGTCTGACGACATGCTGCGTTTCGATCGCTCTGGCAAAGCATGAGCGAACCATTATCGGCGTTATCTGGTGCCCCTTTTCCGATGAGCTCTTTGCAGCCGTCGAAGGAGAAGGGGCATATCTGAATGGTCGGAGGCTATCGGTTTCAAACGTCGACAAGGTGCAGGACAGCCTCTTGGTGACCGGGTTTCCTTATTGCGTAAAGGAAATCCTTGAGCCCGTGATGATGCGCTTCACGCGCTGTTTGGCGGCCTCACAAGGCATTCGAAGGTTGGGATCAGCCGCATTGGATCTGGGCTACGTTGCCGCCGGCCGTTTTGAAGCCTTCTGGGAGGAGCACCTACATCCATGGGACGTAGCCGCCGGTCACCTGATAGTGACCGAGGCAGGAGGCCAGGTAACGAATTTTGACAATCATCCGTTTGAAGTCGAGATGAAATCGATTCTGGCTTCCAACGGCCGGATCCACAACGATATGCTGAATCTACTAGAGGTGAAGGAAGGCGAATGAAGAAGGCTGGGCTTGGCGGCAGTGAATGGGATCAGTATCTGGGATGTTACGGCAGCTATTCCGCAGAAGATGCGATCTGCCAGAAGCGTTGTGCATTAAGCCTGCGCTGTGCCATTGAAAAGGACCATCATGCCCAGATGGAATTACTGGAGGATTTGATGTCCCCCGATGGCTTTGTATTAAAAATGCAGTGAATCGGGGCGTTCAATTTCATCGACATTTTGGGGCCGCCGATCCTGTTTGATCAGACCATTTTCAGCGGATTTGGTCCCGCCAGCACCTCCCGGCCAGCTGATGACTGTGCCCAACATCATCTTAAGCAGTTGCCCTTAAAAATCCCCGCGATCCAATTTCTCAGAAAAATATTCCACCTGTTTGCGCAGGGAGGTGCTCTTGCGAGCCCCGTTTTCAATGGCGTTGATCGAATGCAAGGCGGTCGCATGATAGCGATTGAACGCCTTGCCAATGGCTTGCAAGGGAGCATCCGTATAGCGGCGTGATAGATACATGGCCATTTGGCGAGGTCGCACGATGGCTTGCTTGCGCGATCGGGAAATGAGGTCCTTGAGGGATACGCTGTAGTGACGGCAGACGATTTTTTTGATGACGTCAACCGTGATTTCCTTTCGCGCGCAAATGATGTTGCGAACGACACTCTCGGCCAGTTGTTTATCGATGGACATGCCCAGCAGGGAGGATTTGGCGGCCACCTGCATGACACCGCTTTCCAATTGCCGGATATCTTCAGTCAATTCACTGGCCAAGTATTGCAAGATTTCACGGGACAGGACGATTTTTCGGGATCTGGCTTTCTTTTTAAGAATACGAACCCGGGTCTTAAAATCCGGCGGATCAATAACCGAAACAAGCCCGTAGGAAAAACGTGAACGGAGCTTGTCGTTTAAACGGGGAATATCCGAAGGCTTATAACAGCTTGAAAATATAATTTTTTTACCCGAATCAAAAAGTGAATCAAGCGTCGACGCGAGCTCGAGTTGGGTGCGATCTTTACCACCCAAAGAATGGACATCTTCCAGAAGAAGCACATCGCACTGGTTGCGGTACTTCCCTTTGAATTGTTCGAAACAATCGTTGCGAAAGGACTGTACCATTTCGTTGCTGAAATCTTCAGCGGTCACATAATAGACGCGCTCCTCCGGATATTCGGCGATGATGTGGTGGCCGATGGCCTGGGCCAAATGGCTCTTGCCCAGACCCGTTTTGGATAGAAGATACAAACAGCTCTGGTCGCATTTTCGGCGGGATGCCATGGCAAGGGAGGCCGAGTATGCGAAATCATTGTTGCGGCCGACAACGAACTGATCGAAGGTGAAATCTTTGTGCAGGAAACGGCCGGAGGCCGGCTTTAGGACCATATCCTGGAACGTTATCTGGTGAGGGAGCTCCCAGGAGGCCGTCTCCGTTTCCGGCTTGTGCCCGTTTCCGGAGGCGAATCGGTATTGGCTAATTCCGTGCTTGTGCAATTCCTGCCGGATAAGAGGCCCGTAATGTTCCTGGACGCGACGACAGGAAAAAACGTTCGGGCATGTCAGCACCAACTCTCCGTCGTCGGCTTCCTGGACCGCGATTGGATCGATCCACATTCGATAGCAATGGGCTGGAATTTGGTTTTGAATGGTCGCTTTGATCTGCTTCCAAATTGTTGCCATATGCGCTTCTGTCTTCATCTTCATTCGTCAGGCACACTAACCTTGACGTCAGGAGGCGACTAATGCACTCCTAATATTTTAGGGCATTTAAATAGCTGTTTTGGATATTTAGAATTGATTATCAGAAAGTTCTGCGTGCGAACAGGCCCCTCTTTATGGAAAAGCCCAATCAATGTCAAACCGAATCATTTGAGGTTATTAAAAGATTCTCAACCAAGTTTTCGACAATATATAACTATCTGTTTTAAAATATTTTTTTTTCTATAGCGTCGCCAACTATCCTTAAATACGGTCATTTTCAGCGCTGGTTATTTTTGTAGAGATTTTAAGGATATCCGGATCGGCAAGGAAGTTATCAACAATTTTGATATCTTCTTTTTTCTTCGTTTTTCTTCTATTTTTGCTTATTTTAATTGATCTCAAATAAAATTCTAATAAATGAAACCGGTTCACCCACTACAGGGACAACAGGCGTGCAAGGCCACCATTGCATATCCCGGTTCACTAAAATTCGGCTATCGTGCCGGAATCATCCCTCGAAGACAGCAAGCCGCTATCGCATTTTCGACCAATCCCTTTTTATTTGATATCTGTCATGCGGGTCTCTATAATACGTCGTTCGGCCCTATCCACACGCTCCGATGACGCTCTTGAAAGCTCACATTCGAATAGCTCGCCCGAAGGGCAGATCGTTCAAGCAAACCGCGCCTTGCCGCGATATACCGAGGCGATGATGGCATCACGTGTTATCAAAATCCGGGGGGCACGCCACCACAATCTCAAAAACGTCGATTTGGACCTTCCCCGTGACCGTCTGATCGTGATTACCGGGCTATCCGGATCGGGGAAGTCCACCCTGGCCTTTGATACCCTGTACGCCGAAGGTCAACGCAGATACGTTGAATCCCTTTCCACCTATGCCCGCCAGTTTCTTGAACGAATGGACAAACCCGATGTCGATCGCATCGAAGGGCTTTCTCCGGCCATTGCCATCGAGCAGAAAGCGGGTCTCCACAACCCCCGTTCGACCGTCGGAACAATTACGGAAATTTATGACTTTCTGCGTCTCTTATACGCCCGGGTCGGCCTGCCCCATTGCGTTCAGTGCGGCCATCCGATCCAATCCCAGACAATCGATCAGTTTATCGATCAAATTCTGGCACTTGCCGAGGGAACCAAACTTTTTATTTTTGCCCCCTTGGCCATTGAATCCCTCCCTACCTTAAACCAACGCATTAAAAAGCTACGCCGGGAGGGTTTCGCTCGAATCCGACTGGATGGCGTCATTTACGAGATGGAAGATGTAAAATTATCACCAAAGACCCTGCCCCAGGCCATGGAGGTCGTTATCGATCGCCTGGTTGTAAAACCCACTATCCGCAATCGCCTGGCCGACTCGCTGGAACTATCCCTTGCACTTTCCGAAGGCCCCACCTTCGTTGAAGAAATGGAGGGTAACAGACACCTTTTCAGTGAAGAAGCGCTCTGCCCCGTCTGTCACACAGGACAGCCCGTGTTCACACCGGCTAGTTTTTCATTCAACTCTCCTCAGGGGGCCTGTCGGGCTTGTGACGGTATGGGGACCACGACGGACTTCGATCCCGAACGGATCGTTCCTGATCCGTCCCTTTCGCTGCGGGAGGGCGCCCTGTCGCCCTGGTCACACCGCCATTCCGTCCATTTCAACGAATTTTTAGAGGCGCTCACGGCCCATTATGGCGGTGATATCTTTACGCCTTTCAACAGGCTTCCCTCACGCCTTCAGGAAGTGCTCCTACATGGATCCGGAGATGAAGAAATCGCCTTCTTTTTCGAAAAGGATCGCCGCCACACTTACCGGAAACCTTTCGAAGGGCTGATCCCCTATCTGACCCGCCGCCATCGCGAATCCGAGTCCAGCGCGGCCCGTCAGGAAGTCAGGCGATATATGTGTAGTCGAAGTTGCCCATCCTGCAGGGGCACGCGGCTCAATCCCCACGCCAGCGCCGTGCGTGTCGGTGGCATGACCATTGCTGAATTTTCCAGTCTTCACGCGTCGGCCGCCCTGGGCCATATCAACGGGCTAGTGCTGTCCGGCCAAGAGCAGATTATCGCCGAAAAAATCCTTCACGAGATTAAGAATCGACTGCAATTTATCATCGATGTGGGCCTGTCTTATCTGACGCTTGACCGGCGGGCGAACTCCCTTTCGGGAGGCGAGAGTCAACGTATCCGCCTCGCCACCCAAATAGGTTCCAAACTTACCGGTGTCCTTTATGTTCTTGATGAGCCCAGCATCGGCCTTCACCCGCGCGACAACCGGCGATTGTTGCAATCCCTTAAATCCATGCGCGATACAGGCAATACCGTTTTAGTCGTCGAGCACGATGCCGATACAATTCGTTCCGCGGATTATGTCGTCGACATGGGGCCCGGGGCGGGCGATCATGGCGGGGAAGTGATCTACAGCGGGCCACCGGATGGCCTTGCGGAGGTTGAACATTCATTGACCGCGGCCTACCTGGAGGGCCGCAAACAAATCCCCCTGCCGTCCAAACGCCGGTCCGGCAATGGCCAGGTACTGCTTTTAAAGGGCGCGTCACAAAACAACCTCAAGAACATCGATGTCCGCTTCCCGCTGGGTTGTTTCATATGTGTCACGGGAGTATCCGGATCGGGGAAATCCACTCTGGTTCTTGAAACCCTCTATCCGATCCTGAAGCAAAAGCTCCATCGCAGCTCGCCGATACCCGGGAGCCACCAAGGTCTCGAAGGCATTCAACATCTCGACAAGGTCGTGCATATCGACCAATCTCCCATAGGGAAAACACCGCGATCCAACCCCGCCACCTATGCTGGCCTTTTTACACCCATACGAGAATTGTTCGCCCGAACGCCAGAGGCCAGAGCCCGCGGCTATTACCCGGGCCGTTTCAGCTTCAATACCAAAGGAGGGCGTTGTGAAGCCTGCCGTGGGGATGGCATCATCAAAATCGAAATGCATTTTCTACCGGACATCTATGTCACCTGCGACGCCTGCCACGGCCGGCGCTACAATCGCGAAACCCTCGAAATCAAATACCGCGGATGCACGATCATGGATGTTCTCGATATGACGGTTCAGCAGGCCAATCGCTTTTTCAACCGGTTGGGCAACATCCGCGGCAAACTTGAAACGCTAATCGACGTCGGACTGGGCTATGTCCGTTTAGGCCAGTCGGCGATAACCCTTTCGGGGGGCGAAGCCCAGCGGGTCAAATTGGCCAAGGAGCTGAGTCGTAAAGAAACGGGGCGCACCATCTACATCCTCGATGAGCCGACGACCGGGTTGCATTTTGAAGACACCCGCAAACTGTTGGGCGTCCTGCATCGTCTTGTCGACGCCGGGAACACCGTCATTGTCATCGAGCATAATATGGATCTGGTAAAAACGGCCGACTACATCATTGATCTCGGACCTGAGGGGGGCCGTGGGGGAGGTTGCCTGGTGGGATACGGTACGCCTGAAGATATCATTGCCGTAGAGGGTTCGCATACGGGACGATTCCTGCAGCCGTTGCTTTTCCAATCGGCGCCCTGAATCTCGTCTCCATGCCATCCCAAAGAAAAAGCCCGGCCGATGGCGGCCGGGCTTTTTCAAATCCAACTGGAGCGCGGTTACTTCAACAGACCTTCCACGATCCCGGCCATCGGTGTCGCATAGATCAAAATCAGCGCGATAACCAAGGCATAAATACAAAGAGACTCGATCATGGCGAGACCGATCAGCATCGTAACGGTAACCTTACCGGAAGATTCAGGGTTGCGGGCAATCCCCTCGACGGCCGATTTGAGGCCGAGACCCTGACCGATGCCGCAACCGAAAGCGGCAATTGCAATTCCGAAACCAGCTGCCGTCACACAAGCGATGAAAAACTTTAGAGCTTCAGCTTCCATACTTACACTTCCTCCTTGTTAAAAAGTTAATTTAGGCTTCTTCCAGTGCCCCCATTAAAGGCACAAACAGGCTAATTCGCGATTGAAGCGGTAATTCCGGTGGCCGGGAACATTAATGGGCGTGTTCCATGGCACCTGCAAAATACATGATGGAAAGCAGGAAAAAAACGAAGGCCTGCACCAGGGCGACAAAAACACCCAGGGCCATGATCGGCAGCGGAGCAAAAAAGGCGCCGGCCAAACCGAAAAGAATTGCCAGCACCAGTTCGTGCCCCATCATATTGCCGAAGAGACGAAACGAGAGTGACAGGATCCGGGCGGCATGTCCGATCAGTTCGATGGGGAAAATGATGGGAATCATCCACCATACCGGGCCAAGAAAGTGTTTGATATAGCCTGCTCCATGGTATTTGAGGCCGATGATATGGGTAAAGATGACCACCACCAGAGCGCATCCCAGGGTCGTATTGAGATCGGCCGTCGGGGGAAAACAGGTGGGCACTAGGCCGATCAGGTTGCCGATAAAGATATAGATGAAAATCGTTGCGACCAGCGGGAACAGCCAGCGGCCCTCCTCACCAGCGACGTCAATCATGAAATCTTCGATGCCGGTGATCACCACTTCGAAGAAATTCTGGGCCTTGCCTGGAATCATTTTGATACTCTTGGCGCCAAGCATGCCGGCACCGATGAGGATCAGCATCACCAGCCACGCGTAGATGACGTGAGGATATTCATGGGCGAAATGGGCCGGGCCCGGACCAAGCATCTCGAAGAATTTGACTAGAAACAGCCACGGGTGTTCCATCCTTAAAACGCCTCCTTGAAAATGAGATTTTTCAACTCGCGCACGGTCGCGACGACGATACTGGCAACCACCACCGACAAACCGACGAACAGTCCCAGCGGATCGACGTAGTGGCCTGAAATCAAAAAGAATATGATAACGCCGCTGGCAATGAAGCGGACGTAGTATTTGGCGATAATCACATTATGGGAGACGAGGTGTGGCGGTGTGAGGGATTTCTTCAGGGTTCGCGCCAGCAGATGGAAATTGACGGTAACGATCAATCCGCCGGCCAGAATGCCCAATGCGAAATCACGCTGAAAAGCTAACAGCCCCACGAGAAGAGCCGCTGCAAAAATGATCCAGTTGGCGCAGGTGATGAAACTGAGTATCCGCTTCTGAATGTCCAAATTGACCCTGTTCGTGCTGACCGTTGCTGGTTGACGTTCAGAATTTGCGACTTTTTTTGATCGCCAGTCCGATGTTGCGGTAGCCGGCTATAATCCCCATCGCCAAGCCTGTCAGGGTTAGCCATGGCGCGCACTCAAACCGTCGATCCAGATAGATTCCCAGAAAGAGCCCGATAAATATCGACAGGGCAATCTGCAACCCTAGGCTGCTGTAATAAGCGAGTTCTCTAATCGCCCGCCGGTTTTCTCTTTTCATGGAGCCTATCGGAGTTTGAATCGAATGCGGGGCTGTTACTACCCCATTCGAGTCAAGAGCATCTAACATAGCTCCCCAGCGAAGTCAACGAAAAAGCCCCCCTGCAAAGCCGCTTCAAATCCTCAGCAAAGCGGCATCGAAAACCGGCCCATCTTTGCAGACATGGTGATAGCGCCTCTCGTCACCAGCGGCGGGAACGGCACATCCCAGGCAGGCTCCCAGACCGCAGGCCATGACAGATTCGATGGACAGCTGGCAGGGAATATCGAACTTCCGAGCAATGCCAGCGACGCACCCCAGCATATCCATCGGGCCGCAGGCCATGATGGCATCCGGTGGGTGCCGACGGGCTTCCTCCTCCAACGGGCTGGTCAAAAGACACTGGGCCCCTTCGCTGCCGTCATCCGTCGTAGAGACCAATCGATCCGCCAAGTTTTCAAACCTTTCACGGCACAGCAAATCGCCCCGGGAGCGTCCCCCCAGAAAGACGTGGCAGCGGAAACGATCGGAAGTCTGGCGAAGGTATTCCAGGAGGAACATCATGGGTGCCGCACCGATGCCGCCAGCGGCGATATAGATACGCTGGTAGGCCTCACGAACAGCAAACCCCTGCCCTAATGGGCCTAATATATCGACGGCCGCCCCCACCGGCATATGGGTCATGGCAGCCGTTCCATTGCCAACCACCCGATAGAGGATTTCCACCAAAACTCGGTCTGCATCCCCCGGCAACAGGCGATGGATGGAAAACGGTCGCCTCAGCAGGGGTGTTGTTCCCGATCCGATGGAAAGCATCAGAAACTGACCCGGATGGGCATTACCAAATGATCCACTGCATCGAAGGCGCATGCTATAGTAACCCGGTGCGACGGAAGCGTTGGCAATGATGGGGGCTTTTTCCTGAATCACGATTGCTACCTCACGATCTGTTATTACCCGCGTGCCGGCGCCATGCCGATAACCGCCGCCATGCGTCCGGTTGGTCGCGCGGCCCGATAAGAAAAGAAAAGGTCGCTCCGGCAACGGGTACAAATGCCGGCGGTTTCTATATGATCGGAATGCAGCCCGGCTCGCATCAGCTGGTCACGGCTCAGGGCCCAAAAATCAAAATGGTATTCCGAAACCCGGTACGACCACAGGGATGCGGGTATCTCTTGGCGGTAATGGATAAATTCAGCACAGCAGGGCCCGAGCGAGGGACCGATGCCGGCCATGATATGCGGGGGCTGGCATCCGAAGCGTTCCTTCATCACGGCCACTGACCGGCCGATGATGTCAGTGATGCTTCCCCGCCATCCGGAATGGACGTTGGCAATCACCGCTCGAACGGGATCATAAAGCATCACCGGCTGACAATCGGCCACTAAAATCGTCAATAAGCGCTCCTGCCGATCGGTGACAACGGCATCGGCTTCCCCGAGCAGTCGACCATCCCCCCCAGGAGTGGCACCATCCAGCAGCGCAACCGTGTCGCTGTGGACCTGCCGCAGCAATACCGGTGCCATGGGCGTAAACCGCGCCCACACCTTGCTACGGTTAGCCTCCACCTTGACGGGATTATCCCCAACACTGAGGGCCATATTGAGGCTGTCAAAGGGCGGAAGGCTGCTCCCTCCCCGACGGCTGGTGATGCCGTGGTATACTTCCGGGAATGCGGATAAATTTCTAAATCGGTATAATCTTAACCCATTGCGGTGCTCAATTTCCACGGGCGGCATATCCCTTTCGCGACAGTTTTCTCATCACGGTTGGCGGCGCGTGCCGCAGGCCATCTCTTGGCACACCGCACCGCTGTAATCCCTTTTTAGCAATAACGCTGCCGTATGGTATCAATCAAACCGCTCGTCGAAATTTGCGGCACCAGATCAATGCGTTCTACCCGACCGCCCCGCCTTTTTACAAAATCGGCCCCGACGATGTTGTCTTCCGCCCAATCGGCCCCCTTCACGAGAACATCCGGCTGCAACATTTCAATCAATGTTAGTGGATCCGGTTCTTCGAAAAGCACCACGACATCCACGCAACGCAAACCCGCCAGCACTTCCGCCCGCAAGGCCTCCGGGTTGAGGGGGCGCCGGGGCCCTTTAATCTGGCGTATCGATGCGTCGGTATTCAAGCCGACCACAAGAAGGTCGGCCGTGGCTCTTGCTGCGGTTAGATAGCGCACATGTCCGGCATGCAAAATATCGAAACAGCCATTTGTGAACGCGATGCGCCGGCCTTCCTCACGGGCGGTTTGGAGGAAGGCCGCGGCGTCATCCCAAGATAGGGGGTGGCTTCTTCCGGTGGAATTCTGCATATGCGGGCTTAGTTCCATGGTGGTTCATTTCCGAAGTTTCACAGGCGCGGCATCGTCCGGGCGACGGTGATAACATCCACCCAGGCTGCCCCGCTGCGCTTGAGTTCGCGGGCCGCCTCATTGGCCGTCGCACCGGTGGTGTAGACGTCGTCTACGAGGAGGATACGTTGCCCTTTCAAATCCTTGCCGTCAATTACCGCAAATGCCCCTCGAATGCTGCGGCGACGCGCGGGCTTTCCCAAACCGGTCAAAGGGGGTGTTGATTTGTTTCTAACCAGAACCTGCCGTGGTTTGGCGAATCCCATGCCACCCTCCATCAGCCGTCCTTGCCTCTTGGCCCAGGCATCCGTCAGCATCTGAACCTGGTTGAAACCCCGCTGCCGCAAACGCCTGCCGTGCAAGGGAACCGCCAGCACCAAATCGATTTCCTCCGCAGACCAGTGCTGGTCGAAGACCTCCTGCAGAAGCCGGCTGAGGGGGTCGGCCAATCCCAGACGGGCCCGGTACTTCAATTGGTGAACCGCCCCCATGAGCCCGCCGGCGTAAATGCCCGCCGAACGCGCACGCCGGATCGCCAGGGGATGTTGGATGCACGTTCCGCAGATATGATCAGCGCCGAAGCGACTGGCGAACATGATGCCGCAACGGCTGCACACGGGGGATGCAACCGGCTCGAACGACGCAATGCACTCCGAGCATAAATAGGGTCGCATCACCCGCCGGAAAAGGCCTGCCAGGCGCTGGTCCGGTGTCTCGACATGGCAGGCCTGCTTCGCATCCAATTGTCTGACCGCTCCCGTCGACCAATAAGACCCGCAGGCACAGCATTTTTTGGGATAGACGGCCTCGACCGCCGCCCGACCGACATCGCCTGCCAAACGCAGCAGAAAAGTTGCCGTTGAATGGGGCCTTCTATCCCTGTGGCCTATCGTGCCGGTATCCTCCATCGATTACAGCGAGCCATCCCCAGGTGGGCCGACGGAAATACCTTCCGCCTCGTGTTGCGACTGCGAACGTTGACGATAGGCCTCAAAAATGGCCACCCCTGCGGCAACGGAAGCGTTCAACGAATCGAACGCCTGTGCATGGGGAATCGCAACGCGAAAATCGCAATGACGTTTTACCAGCGGCCGCAACCCTTTTTCCTCTCCGCCAATGACCAGCCCCAGAGGAAGCTTCAAATCGCATGCAAACAAGGACTGATCGGCCGATCCCTCCAGACCGACGATCCACAAGCCCGATTTTTTCAGGTACTGCATGGCTCCAACAAGATTGGTAACACGCGCGACGGGCATATGCTCCAGGGCACCGGCGGATGCTTTGGAGACCGAGGGCCGCGGGGAAACCGAACGATCCTGTGGGATGATAAAACCGTCGACACCAGCACAGTACGCCGTCCTGATGATAGCGCCCAGATTGTGAGGATCCTGCAGGCTGTCCAGAAGCACCACAAAAGGCATTCCGGTAGGGGAATCCGCCGATGCCATCAAATCCGCAAGATCAACGGTGGGCAAAGGGCTCACCCGTGCACAGATCCCTTGATGCACGGACTGGCCGGCCATTTCCGTCAGTGCCTGTTCATCCATTGCCTGAGGGACGATGCCCCGCTCTCGGGCCAGGTCGGCAATGGCTGCCTGACGAGCATCCCGACGTTCTTTACGAATGAAAAGCGCGTGGACAATGCGGCGCTTGGCGCGCAATGCCTCGAGCACGGGATGGAAGCCATACAGAATCTCGGTTTTGCGGCCTGCCATGGAGAACCTCCCGGGGCCTCCACCCCACGCGTGATACCGAGTGGCAATACGGCTATCAATCGGCAGGGCCGGAAACCGACCAGCAGCTCACGCCTCAGAGGATGCTCTTGCAGTCATTACGTTGATTTCCAAAAAGTTGCCGTCAACCCGCGGCGTTTCCTGATTGCTAAGGTACCGGCCACATCACGCGGCGCTCTTCGAACGGCGATCATGGCGCTCGGGAGCCGTCCTTGGTTTTTGGCTTCTCCGCACTTGCTTCCATAATTTGGACGAGTTCCGCAAGCGCCGCTTCAAGCCGATCATTCACAACCGTATACTGGTAGGTCCCGCGCTGTTCAATCTCTTGTCGGGCATTGACCATTCGTCTCTCGATGACCTCAGGCGTGTCCGTCCCCCTCCGCATCAGACGCTCCCGCAGGATGTCCATCGACGGCGGCATGATAAAGATGGTGATGGCTTCCGGATACATGATGCGAAGCTGGGCAGCGCCCTGGACATCGATATCGAGCAATACATCTCGGCCGGCCGCCCTTTCGCCGTTGATGAAATCCGCCGAAGTCCCGTAGTAGTGACCGTGCACTTCCGCCCATTCGGCCCACTCCCGGGCTTCAATGCCTGCCTTGAAACGCTTGGTATCGGTGAAAAAATAGTCTTGACCGTTCACTTCGCCTTCCCGTGGTGGGCGGGTCGTGGTGGAAACGGAATACCGAAGATTAGGCATGCGCGCCATGAGAAGTCGGCACAGGGTTGATTTACCGGCCCCGGAGGGAGCGGAGACGATGAATAGACGACCCGTTTCCGGAGTTTGATGTATCTCTCCCGCCATTTTTAAAGGAGCGCCCTATTCACGAAGCATCTTTCAGGGTGGTGAAACGCTGGGATACGGTCTCGGCCTGAATCGCCGAAAGGACGATATGATTGCTGTCCATAACGATGATCGAACGTGTACGGCGCCCATGGGTGGCATCGATCAGCCGCTGATCTTTTTTGGCTTCGTCCTTGAGCCGTTTCATGGGGGCTGAATTGGGAGACACGATCGCGACAACCCGATCCGCAACGACGGTGCTACCGAATCCGATGTTCAATAAATTGGGTTCCATGGCAATCAGTTGGACTCCTCGCAATGGGCGCGGCCGTCCCTCGCGCGGTTATTCGATATTCTGAACCTGCTCCCGGACCTTTTCAAGTTCGCATTTCAGCTCCACCACCGTATGGGCGACGTCCGTGCGTGAGGTTTTGGCCCCCATCGTGTTGAACTCCCGATTGAATTCCTGCAAAAGGAAATTGAGCTTGCGTCCGGCCGGCGTCTCATTTTCCATGATGCGTCGGAATTGCTCCAGGTGGCTCGTGGCGCGAACGATTTCTTCGGAGATATCGCTGCGGTCGGCTAAAAAGGCCGCTTCCTGCGCAATGCGCTCATCATCGATTTCCAGTCTGCCCTGGGTGAGGACATGGATGCGTTCGCGCAGTTTGTCCTGGTAGATTTCCAGCAATCCCTCGCTGGCCCCGGCAATCCTGGTCAAGTGGCTTTCAATCGCAGCCAGACGCTGCCGGAAATCCCCCTCGAGGGCTTTCCCTTCCTGCTGGCGCATGCGAACCAGCGCCACAAGAGCATCCGCCAGGCAGGCCTGGACGACCTTCCAGATCGGTTCCAGGTCCCGTTCGATTTCCGCAGGTTTGACAATCCCGCCGATACCGGTCAGCACGTCCAGTGAAATATCCCCGGCGAGTTGCAGTTCGTGCTGCAGCTGCTGGAGGGCGTTGCGGTAGGCCTTTGCACGCGCCCAGTCGATTTCAAAAACCTGATCCGCGACGAGCAGTTCTTTGATATCGATTCGGATTTCAATGCGGCCACGATGGAGATGCGCCGCGACGGCGGTCTTAATGCGTTCTTCCAGGGGCAGATAGGGTCGGGCGATGTGCAGGGCGATATCCAAGTTCTTGCTATTGTAGCTCCGGATCTCGACCGCTCCTTCGCAGTGATCGGAACGGCTTTCGGACCGGGCATAGGCTGTCATACTTGTCAACATGAATGCTACCGTTTGTCCCTTCGATGGTCAGAGCGGCCACGCACTGCGCATCGAATTTCCAGGCGCCTTAGGTCGCGCCCTCTTCTGGGTTCTTCAAATCGAGCGCATACTTATTGCGGACCTTGTAGAGAAAGTTCTGTAGCTGCGGATCGGCATAGTCCTGATAAGTCCATGGCAGCGACGCGAAGCGTCCTTTACGAAATATAAGCGTCAGGTCCGCATAAATTCCCCTTCGGAGGTAGATGCGGTGTGAAAAATTTTTTCCGGTTGCCAGCACGAGACGTTCGAGCAGAAGATATCCTGGATCGATATTAACGCATCGACGACCGTCTTCAAGGAAAGCATGTTCGATGGTATTGGTCTGGTGTTTGATATCCGCAAGCTGTTCCTGTTCGATCAATTGCTTAAACGCTGCGATACGTCGATAGAGCGGCTTTCCCATCTCGCGTTCGTAATAGGTGGTGTAGTCAAATGCGAACCACGGGCTGACAAGGTCGACCGGCCCGAAGAGCGCTTCCAGGCGTTCGAGAATGGAAGCAGCCTCGGCTTGCCGCACGAGAAAAAAACCGACAAGAAGCTTGGCCGGGCGAGGCGCAGCAGGAATACTCATGAATCCAGGGTTTTGGCTTCGTCCACGAGCATGATCGGAATGTCGTCGCGAATGGCGTACAACAGGCGGCAAGTCTCGCAGCGCAATCCGCTCTCGTCTTCCTCCAGCTGCAATTCTCCCTTGCACTGCGGGCAAACCAGAATATCCAGAAGCGCTTGGTTGAGGCTCATGGATTGCTCCTCCATTTACGGTTCTATGGGCAAACCGGTCTTCGTGTTCACCTTCGTTCGGTGTTGAGCCGTTTATTAGGCCAGCCGTTCCACTCCCTTTCAGAAACGGCAGGACGAGTTCCAAATGGCCTCCAAGACCGTTACCAAATGCGGATCATGGTTATCAGTCTTACCCTGCTTTGGCAAGATGTAACCAAAGATCGAGGGAATGCGATCGGGGTGCCGGCTCTTGCAATCCGGCAGGGGTTGGATTAAAAGAAACCCCGATTCTTGAAGTTATTGAAATTGCGAGCCATTAATGAAGTTTGCCTTCACGCTTATAAAATATTTTCCCTTCGGCGGCCTGCAACGGGATTTTTTACGTATTGCCGAAGCATGCCTGGAACGCGGGCACCAGGTGGATGTATTCACCCCCTTTTGGCAGGGGCCTGTGCCCACCGGCCTGAACGTTACCGTACTCCGGATGAAAGCCTTCAGCAACCACCAGCGGCGATTGAACCTTTCCCGTGAGGTCCAACGGCGAACCCGAAGCAACGGCTACGACGCAGTGGTCGGGTTCAGTAAAATGCCGGGGCTCGATTTTTACTATGCCGCCGACAGCTGTTTTGCCGAACGGGTCGACGCCAAGCCCTTCTGGTATCAGTTTACCGGACGCTGCCGTTCTTATCTGGCCTTGGAACGGGCGGTATTTACGCCCTCCTCGTCCACCGGCATCCTGCTGTTGACGGAAAAGGATCAGGCCATTTACCAACGTTACTACGATACCCCGTCGGAACGGTTTCATATTCTCCCCCCCGGCATTGCCCGCGACCGGATTGCACCGCCCGATGTGAGCCATATCCGCCTCCAGCTGCGTGCCGAGTTGCATATCGATGCCGATACTCTCATGATTCTAATGGTCGGCTCCGGATTTCGTACCAAAGGCACCGATCGGGCCATGAAGGCCTTCGCCGCCCTTCCGGAGGAAACCCGCCGCAAGGCCGTGTTGGTGATCATCGGGAAAGATAATTTTCGCCCCTTTCGGCGTCTGGCCCGTCACCTGGGCATCGAAAAGCAGATCATCTTCTTTCACGGGCGCGACGACATTCCGCGTTTTCTCTTCAGTGCCGACCTTCTCCTGCACCCCGCGTATCGGGAAAACACCGGAACGGTGCTGATCGAAGCCATGGCGGCCCGCCTTCCCGTGCTGGCGTCGGACGTATGCGGATATGCCGATCATATCCTTCGGGCTGGCGCCGGTCGTCTGGTGCCCTCCCCTTTCCATCAGGTCACCCTGGATCAGATGCTCGCTGAAATGTTAACTTCCGACCAGCGGGGGACTTGGAGCGCCAACGGCGGGCGTTATGTCCGCCGCAACGATGTGTTCAGCATGCCGGTAAAAGCGGTGGACATCATTGAGGACGCATGCCGATGCTGATGCTCGCCGATGCCTTGCAGAAAGCCTGGAAGGGTAAGGATGTTTACGATCTGCTAAGCCGTCTTGAGGGCCAGGTATATCGCGAAAAAGAGGGCCGAAGGACCTTCCGGTTCGAAGCGGCCGGGAAAGGGTATTTTGCCAAAGTCTACATGGGCATCGGGTGGAAGGGGCTTCTGGCCAGCCTGCTGAAATTCCGTAAACCGATCGTCAGCGCTGAAAATGAATGGCGGGCCATTGGTATGCTTCCGAAGATCGGCGTCGAGACCATGCGTCTGGTGGGCTATGGAAAACGGGGACGGCATCCCGCCTATATGCAATCATTCGTCATCACTGAAGAGTTGCAGCCGACCATCAGCCTTGAAGATTTCTGCCGCGACTGGGTGGAAAGTCCGCCGCCCGTCAAATTAAAGCGCGCCCTCATCGAACGCGTCGCTCAAATTGCCAGAGCCCTGCACTCCAACGGCATCTTCCATCGCGATTTCTATCTGTGTCATTTTCTTGCGGACGCCACCGACAAGAACCTCTCGGACGGGGCAGCTCCCCCCTGTTTATACCTGATCGACCTTCATCGGGTGGAGCAACACCGCCGCATCACGCGCCGGTGGCAGATCAAGGATGTCGCCGGGCTCTATTTTTCAAGCATGGATATCGGCTTGACGCCGCGGGACCTTCTGCGATTTATCGAAACCTATCGCCAACGCCCTTGGCGAATAGTTCTCCGCGAAGAGAGACGGTTTTGGATGCAAGTGGAACGCCGAGGTCGTGCCGGGTATCGGGAATTCAAAAGGAAGGCCCCCCTTTCCATCGGTCGACCTTCTCCCTCTTGACAAGGTGAATGAGGGGT
>Ga0316576_10000600_pt1 | contig 17271 bp, 16 predicted proteins | sample S0NA_FD_203075 | JGI IMG/M metagenome (GOLD analysis project Ga0316576, IMG submission 203075) | Rhizosphere microbial communities from salt marsh grasses in Alabama, United States - S0-2_050615r3r5 | ecosystem: Host-associated > Plants > Roots > Rhizosphere | place: USA: Alabama | collected... | reverse complement strand
AGAGACCGGCGAGATACAGCAGCTCGAGCTTCGGGATGCGTCTCGCGATCGCGCTGCTGAGAGGGAACTCGTCGTCGTGCTTCGCGATGGTGAAACGACGCAGGTTACGCAGGAGCGTCAGGGTGTGCTCGTCGACCGTGTAGACGTGGAGCAGGTCGTATTGCATGCGACCGACGATGTTCGCGAAGGCCGGGATGTAGGCGGCGAGGACCCCGTAACGGTTCATCCGCCGTAACGCATGGGTCAGTCCGCTCGGATAGCGAAAGATCTCCATGAACAGGCTGCGCGCCCGCAGATCGGCGCGAAAGGCCGCGTCGATTCTGTGGCGGTTCTCACGGATCAGCCGGATCGTGCTCGCCCGGACGCCTGCGAGCTCCGGATGGAGCTGGAGGATGTGAAACACCTCAAGGAGTGCGATCGGATAGCGCTTGAAGACGCTCGAGGAGGTGACCTCAAGGTAACCGCTGCGCGACTGAAATCGCCTGTTGATGGGGACGGGTGGGCCGACGTCGTCGTGCAGGAGGATGGCCTCGCGGAACAGCTGAAGCAGCATCTCGTTGAGCCGGTTGAGCTCTTGAACCGTCCGATAGTACTGCTGCATGAACTGCTCGACGGCGAGGTTGTTTTCTCCGTCTTGAAAGCCCAGCTGCATGGCGAGGGTGCGCTGGTAGTCGAATAGCAAGCGGTCTTCACGCCGACCGGCGATGCGATGGAGCGAGAACCGGATCCGCCAAAGGAGCGTTTCCCCCTCGATCAAGGCGGCATACTCGGAGTCGGTGAGAAATCCGTATCCCACCAAGTCATGCAAGGTCTCGGCATCGAAATGGCGCTTGGCGACCCAGCCAATCATCTGGATGTCTCGCAGGCCCCCTGGGTTCTCCTTGATGTTCGGCTCGAGGTTGTAGGCGGTGCCGCCATATTTGTGCCAGCGATTGCGTTGCTCCAGCGTTTTGGCGGCGAGGAAGTGCTCGCTGTTCCAGATTCGCCCGGGGGCGGTCGCTGCGCGCATCCGACGGAATAGCGCGGTGCTCCCGATGATCAGTCGCGCCTCCATCAGGTTGGTCATGATTGTGACGTCGTCCGCCGCCTCGCGGGCGCATTCCTCGGGCGTGCGAACGCTGTGTCCGACCTCGAGGCCGACGTCCCAGAGACAGGTCACCAGACGCTCCAAGGGTGGGGCGAGCCGCGCAGCGGCGTCGGCCTCGACGATCACCAGGATGTCGACATCGGAAGCGGGATGAAGCTCCTGCCGGCCGTAACCGCCGACGGCGACCAGTGCAGCGTCGCCGGTGTCGCCGAGCGCGTAGCGCCAGACCTCGCGCAGCACCTCGTCGATCAGCTGACTGCGCGCGAGAACCAGGGCCCCGACTGGGGCCCCCGCGTCAAATTCCGCAAAGATGCTGTCACGGCCGGCTCTGAGGCGTTCTTTCCAGCCGGACAACAGCGATGGGTCGTGGCCGCGCCCGACGGAGCCGCGGGGCTCGGGCATCCGGTCGCGCAGATGCGAGGCCTCGATCATGGCTCGGCGAGGATGTTGCGCTCCTCGTCGCGTAACGTCAGGATCTCGTGGCCGTCCTCGGTGACCAGCACGGTGTGCTCCCATTGCGCCGAGAGGCTCCGGTCCTTGGTGACGACCGTCCAGCCGTCGGGGAGCAGCTTGATGAAACGCTTACCGGCATTGACCATGGGCTCGACCGTGAAACACATCCCGGCCTTCAGGGCCAGACCCTCCCCGGGCTTGCCGTAGTGCAGGACCTGCGGCTCCTCGTGGAAGTCCTGGCCGATCCCGTGTCCACAATACTCACGGACGACCGAGCAGCCCTGCGCCTCGACGAACCGCTGAATGGCGTGCCCAATGTCCCCGAGGGTCGCGCCCGGACGGACCTCCGCGATGCCGAGCCGCATGGCTTGCTGCGTGACGGACACCAGCCGGCGGGCCAGGACGCTGGGCTCCCCGACGAAAAACATCTTGCTGGTGTCGCCGTGATACCCGTCCTTGATGACGGTGATATCGATGTTGACGATGTCGCCCTTCTTGAGCCGCTTGTTTCCCGGGATCCCGTGGCAGACCTGGTGATTGACCGACGTGCAGATCGATTTCGGGAAGCCGCGGTAGTTGAGAGGTGCCGGGATCGCGCCCTGGACGCGGGTGATGTAATCGTGGCAGATGCGATCAAGCTCGTCGGTGGTGACGCCCGGTTGAATATACGGCTCGATCATCTTGAGGACGTCAGCGGCCAGGCGACCGGCGACGCGCATCTTTGCGATGGCCTCGGGCGTTTTGATGGGCACACTCATCGCGCGCGTCGCTGTCTCAACATCGGTTCCGGATCTCACAGAAGGGCTTGAGCTGTTTGCCCGTGAGCAAACGATTATGGTATAAAACCAAGCGTTGTGTCGCAAATCCCCCCCGCCGGACGGTACTCGCTAAGCCGGGCCAGAGTATCGTCCCAACCAAGCGAAAGATGCAGATCGTTCGCGTTGCCTGCGTTCACGGCAGGTCAGGGGCTTGATCGACGCAGCCGCCTGCCGGGGGAGCATGGCTCCGTCGCGCGCCTGTGCTCGTGAGACCCGGTCCAGGTGACCGAAGATCCATACCCGTCCCGACCGGGGACCGGGAATCGTCCACACACGTATCGACACAGACGGCCGGGTGCCTATTTCAGGTCGCCGCCTGGGATGCGTGGAGGCTCAACCCTGATAGAGGAAGTGAAAACGTGAGTGATGTATCGATGCGGCAGATGCTGGAGGCAGGCGTCCATTTTGGGCACCAGACTCGATATTGGAATCCCAAGATGGGTGCCTTCATCTTCGGCCAGCGCAACAAGATTCATATCGTCAACCTTGAAAAGACATTGCCGCTGTATCAGGACGCGGTGAATTTCATGGGTACGCTGGCCGCCAATGGCGGTCGAATCCTCTTCGTCGGCACCAAGCGCGCCGCGCGCGAGGCCATTCGGGAAGAGGCGACACGTTGTGGGATGCCCTACGTCAATCATCGCTGGCTCGGCGGCATGCTGACGAACTTCAAGACGATTCGCCAGTCGGTTAAGCGCCTCAAGGAGCTCGAGGCGATGTTCGAGGAGGGGACCATCGAGCGTTTCAACAAGAAGGAGGCGCTCGGCCTCTCGCGGGAGCGCGCCAAACTAGAGCAGAGCCTGGGGGGCATCAAGAACATGGACGGACTGCCCGACGCGATGTTCGTGATCGATGTCGGTCACGAGAAGATCGCCGTCACAGAGGCCAATAAGCTCGGCATCCCGGTGGTCGGGGTGGTCGACACCAACAACGACCCATCCAAGGTCGATTACGTGATCCCGGGCAACGACGACGCGACCCGCGCCGTGAAGCTCTATATCAGCGGCGCGGCCGACGCAATCCTTGACGGACGCCGCACGGCGGCCGCGGCGGTGGGGCGCGACGACACCTTCATCGCTCCCCCCGCCGAAGGCGATCCCGTCGCGGATCCCGCCCTCGAGACCGAGTAGCGCGTCCGGATCCCGGCGCCCCCCGCTTGACGCTTGGTCCTCGATTGCTCGGGGACCACCGGCATTTCATTCAGACAACCCAAGCTCGTCCCGTGCGGGACGGAGGAATCACAGAATGGCGATTTCAGCGGCATTGGTGAAGGAGCTGCGAGAGCGGACCGGCGCCGGAATGATGGAATGCAAGAAGGCGCTCGTCGACGCCGGCGGCGACATCGAGGCTGCCATCGAGGCGATGCGCAAGGCCGGTCAGGCGAAGGCGGCCAAGAAATCCGGGCGCACCGCGGCGGAAGGGGTTGTGATGATCGAGATTGCCGGGGACGGCAAGCGCGGTGTGATGGTGGAGATCAACTGCGAGACGGACTTCGTCGCGAAGGACGCCAATTTCCTTGGTTTCGCGCAACGCGTGGCGGAGACTGCACTGGCCGGCGATGCGTCTGATGCCGCCGGGCTGGCCGCCGCGGCGCTGGTCGATGATCCGCAGACGATCGTTGATCAGGCGCGCGAGGCATTGATCGCCAAGATCGGCGAAAACGTCCAGGTGCGCCGCCTCGTCCGCTTCGATCAGGTCGAGGGGGGGCTCTACAGCTACCGCCACGGCGTTCGTATTGGCGTCGTCGTGGACATGAGTGGCGGAGACGATGTGCTCGGTCGGGACGTTGCGATGCATATTGCCGCAAGCAGTCCGCTCTGCGTCGGGGCGGACGAAGTGCCCGCCGAGACGCTCGCGAAAGAGCGCGAGATCTTCAGGGCGCAGGCGCTCGACAGCGGCAAACCCGAGGCGATTGTCGACAAGATCATCGAAGGGCGGGTGCGCAAGTTCATGGAAGAGGTTACCCTTCTCGGCCAAGCCTTCGTCAAGGATCCGGACGTCTCGGTCGAGAAGCTCCTGCAGCGAGCCGGTGCCAAGGTCAACCACTTTGCTCGCTTCGAGGTTGGCGAGGGCATCGAGCGGAAGAGTGAAAACTTTGCCGAGGAAGTGATGGCACAGGTTCGCGCGAGCTGACGATTGGGTTATCCTCTCGCAGCCTTCACCGAACCCGCCCCAGATGAGGTCATCCCGCCATGCCGGCCCCTGTCTATCGACGCATCCTTCTCAAGCTTAGCGGGGAGGCATTGGTCGGCTCGGAATCGCACGGCATCGATCCGGAGATCCTGGAGCGATTCGCCGCCGACATGCGTGATCTCGCGGCCGCGGGGGTCCAGTTGGCGCTGGTGATCGGCGGCGGCAACATCTTTCGCGGGGCGGCACTTGCTGCCAAAGGGATGGACCGGGTGACTGGCGACCAGATGGGGATGCTGGCGACGGTGATGAACGCCCTCGCCATGCAGGACGCGCTCGAGCGATTGGGTGTGGCAACCCGCGTGATGTCCGCCCTCAAGGTCAATCAGGTGTGTGAGGATTACATCCGTCGACGGGCAATGCGCCATCTCGACAAGGGGAGGGTGGTCGTCTTCGCCGCAGGGACCGGGAACCCCTTTTTCACGACGGATTCGGCGGCCAGTCTTCGCGCAATCGAGATCGGCGCAGAGATCCTCATCAAAGCCACGAAGGTCGACGGGATCTATTCGTCCGACCCGGTGGTCGACCCCGCCGCGACCTTCTACCCGCGCATCAGTTATGATCGCGCGCTGCGTGAAGGTCTTCAGGTCATGGACACCACGGCGATCGTGCTCTGTCGGGACCATGGCATGCCACTGCGTGTAATGAACATCAACGAGCCCGGCGCCCTGCTGCGGTTGATCCGCGGGGAAGACGTCGGGTCGCTGGTTGCGAGCGGGGACTGAAATGATCGACGACATCAAGAAGGATGCAGCGGAGCGCATGGCCAAGAGTGTCGAAGCACTGACCCATGAGCTGGCGAAGATCCGCACGGGTCGCGCCCACCCGTCGCTGCTTGACCACGTGATGGTCTCCTACTACGGCTCCGAGGTGCCGATTCGACAGGTCGCGAATGTCAGCGCCGAGGATGCGCGCACACTCGCCGTCACGCCCTGGGAGCGGAACATGGTGCAGGCCGTCGAGAAAGCCATCATGCAGTCGGATCTGGGGCTGAATCCCAATACCGCAGGAACGGTGATTCGCGTACCCATGCCCGCCCTGACCGAGGAGCGTCGCCGGGATTTGATCAAGGTAGCGCGCAACGAGGCCGAGCTCGCGCGGGTGGCCGTCCGCAACATTCGCCGTGACGCCAATCACGAGCTCAAGGAGCTGGTGAAGGAGAAGCTGATCTCCGAGGACGCTGAGCGCCGCGGGCAGGACCTCGTGCAAAAGCTGACGGACCAGTACATCAAAGACGTCGACTCGGTGCTGGCGGAGAAGGAAGCTGACCTGATGTCGATTTGAGACGGGCTGGCAATCCCGGATGCCGTGAACGTGGAAATTGCAACGCCCGCCGTCGACGCGACCGAGTCGGATCCATCCGTTCCTCGTCATGTCGCAATCATCATGGATGGCAACGGCCGCTGGGCCAAGCAGCGGAACCGTCCCCGCACGGCTGGCCACCGCGAAGGCGTCAAGAGCGTCCGTGCGGTCGTTGAGGAAAGCGTGCGCCGCGGCGTGGGCACGCTAACGCTCTTCGCGTTCAGCAGTGAGAACTGGCAGCGCCCCCGTTCCGAGGTCAATATCCTCATGGAGCTCTTCATGAGCGCTCTCCGGGGCGAGGTGCGGCGCCTGCACGAGAACGACGTGCGCCTGCGCATCATCGGGGAACGCCGTGCATTTCCGGAGAAGCTCCAGCGGCGAATCACCGAAGCGGAAGAGCTGACAGCAGGAAACCGCACCCTCAATCTCCAGGTCGCGGCGAACTACGGCGGCCGTTGGGACATCACCCAGGCCGCCCGCCAGCTGGTCGCGGATGTCCAAAGCGGGCTGCTCGATCCGCGTGCAATCGATGAGCAGTCGATTGCGCGGCGCTTGTCTTTTCCCGACCTGCCGGAGCCCGACCTGTTCATCCGAACGGGGGGGGAGCAGCGTCTGAGTAATTTTGTGCTTTGGCAGTCCGCCTATGCCGAGCTCTATTTCACCAAGCTGTTATGGCCCGATTTCGACGCGGCCGCCTTCGCGCAGGCCTTGGATGACTTCGCGCGGCGGCAGCGACGGTTTGGTCGGATCAGCGAGCAGGTCGAAGCCACGAGTGTGGTGAGCTTGTATGGGCGGGGTTGAGGCTTGGCGGGCCAACGGGACACTCAAGCGTCGGACTGTCACGGCGCTCTCGCTGGTGCCGCTCGTCATCGCAGCCGTCCTTTGGCTGCCTACCCAGGGACTTGCGGTCCTGTTATCGGGTGTGTTGCTCGTCGCCGCTTGGGAATGGTCTGCGCTGGCCGGGCTGTCGAAGCCGGTCACACGGATCGCGTATCTCGCGGCGATGCTGTCGGCGATGGCGCTGCTCTGGCAATGGCCGCAGGGGCAAGTCTTGTTGGTCGGACTCAGCGCGGTCTGGTGGGTGATCCAAGGGATCAGGCTGCTGGGGATCAGGACGATCGCGCGTGTCGAGGGTTTGCAGGTATCCTTGCTGCCCATCGGATTGCTCGTCCTCGTTGGCCTTTGGGCAGCCTTGGTGCATCTCCACGCCCTGCCGCGCATCGGAGCCGGCTTGGTGCTGTTTCTGATGTTCCTGATGTGGACCGCCGACTCGATGGCGTATTTTGTTGGACGCGCTTGGGGCGGCGGGAGGGCGAAGCTGGCGCCGGCACTGAGTCCTGGCAAGACGCGTATTGGCGTCTACGGGGCAATGGTCGGGGCGGGTATCTGCGCCCTGATCTTCGCCTGGACACAGTCTGCAAGCTCGGGCGCGACCTTGCTCATCCTGCTGGTCTGCGGTGTGTCGGTTCTGATGTCCGTGGTCGGGGACCTGTATGAGAGCCTTCTCAAGCGTCGCCGCGGCCTCAAGGACTCGGGACAGCTGCTTCCGGGCCACGGCGGCTTACTCGATCGAATCGACAGCCTAACGGCTGCCGCGCCGGTCTTTTCCTTGGGCATCGTCTTGATTGGGGCGGCAGCGTGATCGGCGTAACCGTACTCGGCTCGACCGGCTCCGTCGGTGTCAGCACCCTCGACGTGCTTGACCGCCATCGCGACCGCTTTCGCGTCGTTGCCTTGACCGCGAATCGCGACAGCCGGCGCATGGCCGAGCAGTGCCGCCTTCACCAACCCGACGTCGCGGTCATGGTGGATGCCGACGCCGCAGTGCAATTGCGCGCATTGCTCTCGGACATGCCGGGGTGCCCGGAGATCCTGTCCGGTGCTGGCGGCCTTGACCAAGTCGCTGCCATGCCGGAGGCCCAGTACGTCATGGCGGCGATCGTCGGTGCGGCTGGCTTGCCGCCGACGCTCGCGGCGGCGCGTGCGGGTAAGCGCCTGCTCCTTGCCAACAAGGAATCTCTGGTGGTCGCCGGTGCCTTGCTGATGCGCGCCATGGACGAGAGTGGCGCGGAGCTCCTGCCGATCGACAGTGAGCACAACGCCATTTTTCAATGTCTTCCGCCAAACTTCGCAGAGGGGCTGCCGTCGGTCGGGGTGGAACGAATCCTCCTGACCGCGTCCGGGGGGCCACTGCGCGACTGGCCCCTGGATCGCCTTGCGCTGGTGACACCCGAGCAGGCCTGCGCCCATCCGACCTGGTCAATGGGGCGCAAGATCTCCGTTGATTCGGCGACCATGATGAACAAGGGGCTGGAGGTCATCGAGGCCTGCTGGCTATTCGGGACGGACACCGACCGCATCCAGGTCGTGGTCCACCCTCAAAGTGTGATCCACTCACTGGTTCAGTACCAGGACGGGTCGGTCCTGGCGCAGCTCGGGAATCCCGACATGCGCACGCCAATCGCCCATGCGCTCGGGTGGCCAGGTCGTCTGGATGCGGGGGTTGCCGCCCTTGATCTCTTTGAGGTCGCTCATCTTGACTTCGAGCAGCCGGATCTCGAGCGTTTCCCTTGTCTCGGGCTGGCCGTTCAGGCAGCACGTCAAGGTGGAACCGCGCCGGTGATCCTGAATGCGGCCAACGAGGTTGCCGTGGCCGCCTTCCTCGACCGACGCATCGACCTGTCGGGTATCGCTGCGATTGTGGATGGGGCGCTCGAGTCTTTGCCGAGTGAGCCCGTCGATGGTCAAGACCTGGCATTTCTTTTGGAAGTCGATCGGCGGGCGCGCCAGCGCGCGGAACAATTGGTGCGAATGCGGGTCAACTAGGCGCGATGGACATCCTCTTCACGCTGGCTTCGTTCACGGTCGCCCTCGCCATCCTGATCGCCGTCCACGAGCTCGGACACTTCTGGGTGGCGCGGCGTTTGGGTGTGAGGGTCTTGCGTTTCGCAATCGGATTCGGCCGGCCGTTGTTGCGCTGGCAGCGTAGTCCCGACGCAACTGAGTATGTGGTCGCCGCCTTTCCGCTAGGCGGCTACGTGAAGATGCTCGATGAGCGCGAGGAACCGGTCCCTCCGGAGCAGTTGCATCTTGCATTCAACCGTCAGGCCCTATGGAAGCGCTCGGCGATCGTCGTCGCCGGTCCCCTCTTCAACTTCCTATTCGCGATCCTGGCCTACTGGGCCATCTTCATGGCCGGTGATTCGGGCCTGAGGCCGGTCGTCGGTGAGGTCGTCCCGCAATCGATCGCAGATCAGGCGGGTTTCCAGGTCGGCGACGAGTTGATCCGCATCGGCGACCGGGACGCGGGGAGTTGGGAAACGGCGTTGTTCACCTTCATCGCAAAGTCATTGGACGGTGGAGAGCTCGCGGTACGGGTGCGTGACAAGTCCGGCAGCGAGCTGGAGCGATGGATCTCTTCGGATGCGGTTCGTAGCCTGGCCGAAGAGCCCGATCTACTCGGCCGTCTCGGTCTCGCGCCACGGCGCCCGATTCTGCCGCCCGTCATCGGGGAGCTCGTCGCCGGCGAGCCGGCCGAGTTGTCCGGGCTTAGGCAGGGCGATCGGATCTTGTCCGCGGATGGCCGTCCGATCGAGACCTGGCAGGACTGGGTGAGCCTGGTCCGCGAGCATCCAAACGAGACCCTGGAGATCGATGTCGAACGCGACGGCGGCGAGCAGCTTCGCCTGAGCATTACCCCACGACCGGTGAAGAACGATGGCGGGGAAGTCGGCCGCATCGGGGCTGGCGTGAGCGTGCCCGAAGGCTTGCTGGATCAATACAGCGTCGAGGTCCGGTACGGGCCGATCGAGGCGGTAGAGCGGTCGGTCGCCAAGACGTTCGAGATGAGTCTGATGACGCTGCGTGTGATCGGTCGGATGCTGATCGGACAGGCCTCAATCCAGAACCTGAGTGGCCCGATCACGATCGCCGAGACCGCCGGACGGACAGCGAGCCACGGGCTCGACTCCTTCGTGAAGTTCCTCGCGGTCGTCAGCATCAGTCTGGGCGTGCTCAACCTCCTGCCCATTCCGGTTCTGGATGGTGGGCACCTGCTGTATTTCCTCATCGAGGGGGTCAAAGGCAGCCCCCTCTCGGAAGCGGCGCAGGCCCAGGGGCAGAAGATTGGGCTGATCCTACTGGCCGGACTCATGACGCTGGCATTTTACCTGGATCTGTCCCGACTGTTGGGCTAAGCCTGACGAATCACTTATACTAGCGCGCCTGGAACGCCGACTGCGTCGCAGACTTCGGCTTGATCGAGGGGACCCTGTCTTGCGCGCGATATCTTTGATGCCCCCTTGCTGCGCCCGGCGCCAGCTCCTGCTCCTGAGTCTCCTGTTGGCGCTCCACACCCCCCTTATGGCCGAGGTATTCCAGATCTCGGACATTCGGGTGGAGGGTCTGCAGCGGATCGCGCCCGGAACGGTCTTCAACTATCTTCCTGTCCAGGTCGGCGACACGGTCGGTGACGGCGTCACCGGAGGCATCATCCGCTCGCTGTACCAAACCGGTTTCTTTGACGATGTCCGTGTCGAGCGCGAGGGCGATGTGCTAGTCCTGTGGGTTCGTGAGCGACCGGCGATCGCTCAGATCGATATTGCGGGAAACCGCGACATCGACACCAAGGTGCTCACGTCCGCCTTGGCCGACATCGGTCTCAAAGAGGGCCGGGTCTTCGACCGGTCCGTATTGGATCGCATCGAGCAGGAGCTTGAACGGCAGTATTTTGCTCGCGGCAAGTATGGCGTCCTCATTCAATCGACGGTTTCCCCGCTCGAGCGCAATCGCGTCGCGGTCCGAATCGAGATCACCGAGGGACTGACCGCGCGGATCAAGCAGATCACCATCATCGGGAGCAAGGCGTTCCCGGAGAAGGAGCTGCTTAAGCAATTCGAGCTGGGCCCGACCCGTTGGAGCTCATTCTATTCGAAGAATGATCGATATTCGAAGCAGAAGCTCGCTGGCGATCTGGAGTCGTTGCGATCGTTCTACCTGGATCGTGGTTTTATTAAGTTTGATATCCTCTCGACCCAGGTCTCAATCAGCCCGAACAAGAAAGACATCTATGTGACGGTCGTCATCGCCGAGGGCGAGCCCTTCCGTATCAGTGACATCAAGCTGGCCGGAGAGCCCTCGATCCCGTCGGCCGAGCTCTTCCCGCTCATCTATCTCAAACGCGGCGAGTATTTTTCGCGCCGCGCCACCACCGAGAGCGCAGAGCGCATCTCGAATCTGCTCGGCGACCGCGGGTATGCCTTCGCCAATGTCAACACCATTCCCGAGATCGACGAGGAGGCCAGGGAGGTTGCGGTCACCTTTTTTGTCGATCCGGGTCAACGCGTGTATGTCCGCCGAGTCAATATGAAAGGCAACACCCGAACCCGGGACGAGGTCCTGCGTCGGGAGATGCGTCAGTTGGAATCGGCCTGGTTCTCGGCCGACCTGGTGCGCAAGTCGCGTGAGCGGCTGCAGCGGCTGGGTTACTTCGAAGACGTCTCGATCGAGACGCCGGCCGTGCCCGGATCGACCGATCAGGTCGACGTGGACGTGACGGTGACGGAGAAGCCAGCCGGTAACCTCTCCGCTGGGGTGGGCTTTTCGCAGTCTCAGGGGATCCTACTCAATGCGAGCGTCACGCAGAACAACTTCCTGGGAACGGGTAAGCGGGTCTCGCTGGGCCTCAACACGAGCCGTGCGACGCAGCTTTACCAGTTCGCCTACACCAACCCGTTTTACACGGTGGACGGCATCAGTCGCGGCTTCAATGTCTCGTACCGTGAAACCGACTTCGATGAATTGATCGGCGCCGACTACACGACCGACGTCGGCGTGCTGGGGATCAATTTCGGACTGCCGATCTCAGAGACCAGCCGTGCCGGATTGGGGCTGCGCTATCAATATACGAATTTCACACCGGGTTTTTCCCAACTCGCGCAAGAATTTGTCGAAGACAACGGCGATGTCTTCAACGACTTCATCCTGTCGGCGAGCTATACAAACGACAGTCGCGATACCGCGATCTTCCCGACACGCGGTGGCTTGCGCACGCTGCGGGCCGACCTTGCGGTTCCCGGCAGCGACCTCCAATACTACAAGTTGATCTATCAAGACCAGATCTACGTTCCCTTGACGAGCCGGTTCGTGGTGTCCTTGTCGGGGGATGTCGGATACGGCGAGGGTTACGGCGACACGGACGAGCTACCCTTCTTCGAAAACTATTACGCCGGGGGGCCGCGAACGGTGCGCGGTTTTGTCGCCAATTCCCTGGGGCCCCGTGAGACGGATACCAATGATCCGGTGGGCGGAAATCTCAGGCTGGTGGGGAGCGTCGAGCTCTTCGCGCCCGCGCCCGTCGGGGGTGACTTCGAAAAGACCTTGCGGCTCGGCGCCTTTCTCGACTTCGGTAACGTTTGGCAGACCAATGACTCAGATCTTGTGAGTCCAACGGGCTTCGATCTAGGGGACCTGCGCTATTCTGCGGGTCTCTCGGCGACCTGGTTGTCGCCGGTCGGCGCCCTATCGATCAGCTTGGCCTTTCCGCTCAACGAGGAGGATGGGGACGATACCCAGGCCTTCCAGTTTGGCATCGGACAGACGTTCTGAGGGAGGGCTCGCGTGAGGCGGTTGGTTGGTTGTTGTTTTGGTCTCTTGTCCCTCCTGGCACTGCAGGGTGCGGCTGCGGCCGAGTATCGGCTCGCTGTGGTCGACCCCAACCGCGTGGTCGAGCAGTCGCCCCAGTACGAGGCGGCAGGGGCTTCCCTCCAGCGTGAGGTCGAAGAGCGTGAGCGCGTCCTGCGCGAGCAGCAGGATCAGATCTCCGCCTTGCAGGGGCGCCTCGAGCGCGAGGGCGCCTTGATGAGCGAGGGCGAGATCCAACGCCTCAAGAACGACATTCGCAGTCGGACCCGAAAGCTCAAGTACGCCCGTGATGAGTTCCAGGAGGACTTTGCGCTGCGTCAGAACGAGCTGCGCACGAAATTGGCCCTGCAAGTGCGAGAGGTCGTGGTCGAGGTCGCCAAGGAAGAGAAGATCGACCTCGTGATCAGTGAAGGGTTGGTGTATTTCAGTCCAAGGATCGATATCTCAGATAAGGTGATCGAGCGCCTTAAACAGGACTTTGGAGACAAGTGATGGGTGGATCAGGTCGTTGTCGGCTGTTTGTCTAAGACCTTGGAAATCTCGCTGAGCGAACTGGCGGGGCGCTTGGGCGTGCCCTTGCGTGGAAACGGGGCCGCCAGGGTTTCACGGATCGCCCCGCTGACGTCGGCCGACGAGATGAGCCTCAGCTTTCTCGGCGACGCCCGCCTTCGCCGGGCCCTCGAGTCGACTCGGGCCGGCTGTGTGGTCTTGACGGAATCGGATGCCGACGTCGCGACGGTTCCGGTCCTGTTGAGCGAAAACCCCTATCTCACCTTCGCACGCGCGGCCTGGATCCTCTATCCTCCGCGCCCCGTCGCCGGCGGTGTTCATGGGAGTGCGGTCGTTGCAGCCAGCGCGCGGATCGATCCGTCGGCATGGATTGGCCCCACCTGCGTCGTGGAAGCCGACGCGGTGGTCGGCCCCCGCGTGTTCGTCGGCCCGGGTTGCATCATCGGGGAAGGCGTGGAGATTGGTGAGGATACCCGGCTGGTCGCACGCGTCACGCTGTGCCCCGGGACCCGGATCGGCAAACGGGGGCTCCTGCACCCGGGGAGCGTCATCGGACGCGAGGGTTTTGGATTCGCGCGCGATGAGGATCGCTGGATCCGTATGCCGCAGGTCGGTCGGGCCATCCTGGGCGACGACGTCGAGATCGGTGCCAACACGACGGTCGACCGTGGGGCGATCGCGGATACCATCATCTCAGACGGCGTGAAGCTGGATAACCATATCCAGATCGGCCATAACGTGCAGATCGGTGAGAACACGGCGATGGCCGCCAATACGGGGATCTCTGGGTCGACGCGGATCGGGCGCAACTGCACGATCTCAGGGGCTGTGGGGATGGCGGGTCATCTGGAGATCGGCGACGGGGTTCATTTCACCGGCATGGCGATGGTGACCCGATCGGTCTTGGAGCCCGGCTCCTACAGCAGCGGCATCCCGGCGATGCCAAGCGCGGACTGGCGACGCAACGTGGCCCGTTTTAAACATCTGGATGAGCTGGCGCGTCGCATCAGAGAACTTGAGGCGCGTATCGATACGATGAATGAAGCAAAAGGGCGGGAGGCTACCTAGAATGGAGGGATCGCATCTGACGCCGACGCACGCGGACGCGCGTCTTGGCCGCTCGGAGGACGCCGTGAGCACAATGGACATCCATAAGGTGCTGAGTCTCTTGCCGCACCGCTATCCTTTTCTATTGATCGACAGAGTCGTCGATTTCAAGATCAACGAGTATTTGGTCGCCCTCAAGAATGTCTCCTACAACGAGCCCTTTTTTATGGGTCACTTCCCGGTGCGTCCGGTCATGCCCGGGGTCCTGATCGTCGAGGCCATGGCGCAGGCGACGGGATTGTTGGCGATGGCCTCGCGTCCTGATGAGGTGGGTGAGAAATCTCTCTATTATTTTGTCGGGATCGATAAGGCCCGCTTCAAACGGCCGGTCGAGCCCGGAGACCAGTTGATTCTTGATGTGAAGCTCGGTCCGGTGCGTCGTGGCATCTGGAAGTTCGACGGTGAGGCGCGCGTCGATGATCGCATCGTTGCAAGCGCTGAGATCATGTGCACGGCACGAGATTTCACTGCTTGATTCACCCCACCGCCGTCATCGATTCGTCCGCGCGGTTGGAGGCCGGTGTCGAGGTAGGGCCTTTCGTTGTGATCGGACCCGACGTCGAGATCGGGGCCGGCACCCGGGTCGGGCCGCATGCCGTGATCAGAGGACCGACACGGATCGGTCGGGACAATCGCATCTTTCAATTCGCCTCCGTCGGTGAGGATCCGCAGGACAAGAAGTACGGCGGTGAGTCCACCCATCTGGAGATCGGCGACCGTAACCAGATTCGCGAGTTTGCCACCCTCCATCGCGGGACCGTTCAAGACCAGGGCGTCACCCGGATCGGCAGCGACAATCTCTTCATGGCCTATACCCATGTGGCCCACGATTGCCGCATCGGCGATCAGGTGATCATGGCGAATGCCGCATCGCTCGGTGGGCACGTGCAGGTGCACGACTGGGCCATCCTCGGCGGCTTCACGATCGTCCATCAGTTCTGTCGGATCGGTGCGCACAGCTTTTGCGCCATGGGGTCTGTCTTGAGCAAGGATGTCCCGCCCTACGTCACTGTCAGTGGACAGCCCGCCGAGCCACACGGGATCAATGCCGAGGGACTGCGGCGCCGCGGCTTCCCGGATGAGACGATTCAGGTGATCAAGCGCGCTTACCGCACGCTGTATCTGGCGAATCTCAAGCTCGCAGAGGCCGTGTCCGAGCTGCGCGCGATGGCCGAGAGCGTGCCGGAGATCACCCGGTTGGCTGACTTCATCGACGACAGCACGCGCAGCATCGTGCGCTGATGTTGCGAGTCGGAATCGTCGCAAACGAGGCGTCCGGCGACATCCTGGGTGCCGCTCTAGCGCGTGAGATCCGCAGGCGCGTCCCGGACGTCCGCTTCGTCGGTGTCGCCGGACCCCGGATGTTGGAGGCGGGTTGCGAGAGCCTCTTCGACATGGAGCGGCTGTCTGTGATGGGCCTCATGGAGGTTCTCGCCCAGCTTCGCGAGCTCCTCGGACTGCGGCGGGAGCTCGAGCACTATTTCCGTCAAACCCCCCCCGATGTCTTCATCGGGGTGGACGCACCCGACTTCAATCTGGGGCTCGAACGGCGGCTGCGTCGCGTGGGCATTCGAACCGTGCACCTGGTCAGCCCAACCGTCTGGGCTTGGCGTCCGGGTCGGGTCAAGTCGATCCGCCGTGCCGTCGATCTGATGCTGAGTGTCTTTCCGTTCGAGGAGCCATTCCTGCGCCGGCACGGCGTGCCGGCTCGCTATGTGGGGCATCCGCTCGCCGACGAGATTCCGATCGAGATCGATCGGAGTGCCGCACGGCGCGCCCTGGGAATGCCGCGGGTCGGCTCGTTGATCGCCGTTCTGCCCGGCAGTCGGATGGCGGAGGTCGAGCGTTTGGCCGGGCCCTTCATCGAGGCAGCCAGCCAGTGCCTTGCGGCCCGCGGTGATCTGCACTTTCTGGTGCCTCTGGTCAGCGTTCGTGTGCGCGAGCGATTCGTCGGGGAGTTGGAGCGGGTCGCTCCGAGTCTGCCGGTCACCCTGGTCGACGGTCGGAGCCGCGAGGTCATTGCCGCCGCGGATGTCGTGCTCACTGCCTCCGGCACCGCAACCCTGGAAACGCTGCTCTGCAAACGTCCGATGGTCGTGGCCTATCGTGTCCACCCGATCTCCTATCATCTGGTCAAACAGCTCGGTCTGATCAAGGTCCCCTATATCGCGATGGCGAACCTCCTGGCGGAGCGGGAGCTGGCACCTGAGCTGATTCAGGAGCGCTGCCGTCCCGAGCTGCTGGCGCGGGCCGTGCTGGCTTTTCTGGACGACCCGGCACGCGTCGCCGAGATTCAGGCCGAGTACCGGCGTATCCATCTCCGGCTCCGGCACGACGCCGCCGGCGCCGCCGCCGAGGCCGTCCTGGAGCTGATCGGCCGTGAGCCGCGCCGGACATGACGTGCAGGGGGCGCGGGTGAGCACGAGCGACACCCCCATCCTGGTCGCCGGGGTCGACGAGGCGGGTAGAGGACCCCTGGCCGGCCCGGTGAGCGCCGCCGCCGTGATCCTCGACCCCTTCCGGCCGATCGCCGGCCTTGCCGACTCCAAGACACTGACCCCGGCGCGACGCCAATCGCTGGAGCTGGAGATCCGCGATTGCTCCCTGGCCTGGGCGGTCGCTTGGGCGAGCGCCGAGGAAATCGACCGGATCAACATCCTGCAGGCATCCCTGGTAGCGATGCAGCGTGCCGTCGCGGCGCTGGCCATCCGCCCGAACCGGGTCCTCGTCGACGGGAATCGTTGTCCGGATGTGGGTTGTGAGGCCCAGGCGGTGATCGGCGGCGATGGGTCGGTCCCTTCGATCGGCGCAGCTTCGATCCTTGCGAAGGTCGCCCGCGACCGCCTCATGTGTGAATTGGACCTCGCGTTTCCCGGTTACGGCTTTGCCGTTCACAAGGGCTATCCCACACGCGCCCACCTGGCGGCACTGCGCCGTTTGGGGCCCTGCCCCGAGCACAGACGCACCTATGCACCTGTCCGGGTGCTGATTCAGCCTCCGGAGGATGAACGGCGACCAGACGCGCGACCACGGAAATGACCGGGCATGTGCGTCAGGATTCACCCATCTCGCGTTCCAACCTGCGTTTGACGTCGCCGGGCGAGCCGGTGCGGCGGGCGAGCAGATCGTAGGCGACCGGGACCACGAAGAGGGTGAAGAGGG
>Ga0316576_10000599_pt1 | contig 17272 bp, 16 predicted proteins | sample S0NA_FD_203075 | JGI IMG/M metagenome (GOLD analysis project Ga0316576, IMG submission 203075) | Rhizosphere microbial communities from salt marsh grasses in Alabama, United States - S0-2_050615r3r5 | ecosystem: Host-associated > Plants > Roots > Rhizosphere | place: USA: Alabama | collected... | reverse complement strand
GAGCAGCGCGACGAGGGAGAAGCGGGCGAAGACGTTCATCGAGCCGAAGGCGAAGTTGCCCACGCCGTAGAGGATCGGGCGGCCGCGGTGCACCTCGATCGGACCGAGGATGTGGCTCCCGTGGCCGACCACCGCGTCGGCGCCCGCGTCGATGGCCCCGCGGCAGAGGGCCCGCTCGGAGGCGGTCGGCTTCTCCTGGTAGCGGTCGCCGAGGTGAATCGAGACCAGCACCAGGTCGGCGGCGGCGCGCGCCGCGCGCACGTCGCGGGCGATGAGCCGCGGCGTGCCCCGGGCCGCGCCGCCCCGGCCCGGCCCCCAGCAGAGGTGGTCCAGGGAGTAGCGCCCGCCGGGCCCCTCGAGGTAGGGGGCCAGGTAGCCCAGCAGGGCGACCCGTACGCCCCGCACGTCGACCACGGCAGGCCGGTGGGCCTCGACCTCGGTCATCCCCGCCCCGAAGGACCTGACGCCGGCCAGGTCGAGCCAGGCGACGGTCTCGCGCAGGCCCGCCTCGCCGCGATCGCCCACGTGGTTGTTCCCGAGATCCATGGCGTCGAAGCCGGCCCGCGCGAGCGCCACCGCCGCGAGGGGCGACATGCGGTAGGACCAGCGCTTCTCCGCCTGCGCTCCCCCCAGGGCGATCGGGCCCTCGAGGTTTCCCACGGCGAGATCGGCGCCGCGGATCAGCGCCCGCGTGGCGTCGAAGGGGTAGTCGTGGCCGCGGTGGGCCAGGGTGCCAGCCGCGCGGTCTCCGAGCAGCGTGTCACCGACGAAGAGCAGGCGCAACCGACCCGCGGCCGGGGGCAGCCGGGTCTCTCCGGCGCGATCCAGCGAGAGCGGCGTGAGGGGGAAGTAAAACAGGTGCTCGGTGACGACGAAGGCGACGACGAGGCCGAGGGCCGGCAGGACGAGGAGCAGGGAACGTCTCGTGGTGGCCCGGCGCACCCTCGAGCGTTTCCATCCCGGCCGGGTCCCTGTCAAGCGCTTTGCCTGCCGGACGGCCATACCGTACCCTTGGTCTCATGGAACGACGCACGACCCGCAGAGCATGGCTGGAGGGCTCCGGCGCGCTCCTCGCCGGCCTCCTCGCGCCCGGCGTCGCCCGGGCGAAACCGGCCGAGAAGTCCCGCGTGGTGCTGATCCGCGACAAGGACGTCTTTGACGAGAAGGGCAAGCTCCGCGCCGAGGTGCTGGAGCGCATGCTCGATCGCGGCGTGACGAGCCTGCTGCGGTTGGACGGGAAGCAACCGGCCCGGGCCTGGAAGCGCCTGTTCAAGCCGAGCGACGTCGTCGGGATCAAGAGCAACGTCTGGGCGCACCTGCCCACCCCCCCGGCGCTCGAGGCCGCGCTGCGAAGCCGCGTGCTGGGCGCGGGCGTGAGCGCTGGAAACGTCTCCGTGGACGACCGCGGGGTGCTGCGCAACAAGGTGTTCGCCCGGGCGTCGGCGCTGATCAACGTGCGGCCGATGCGGACCCACCACTGGGCCGGAGTGGGGAGCCTGATCAAGAACTACATCATGTTCGTACCCAGGCCCTACCAGTACCACGGCGACTCCTGCGCCGATCTGGCCGCGATCTGGAAGCTGCCCCACCTGCGGGGCAAGACACGGCTCAACGTCCTGGTGATGTTGACCCCCCTGTTCTACGGCATCGGTCCTCACCACTACGACGCGCGCTACGTCTGGCGCTACAACGGGCTGCTCCTCGGAACCGACCCGGTGGCGGTGGACGCGACCGGCCTGCGCATCATCATGGCCAAGCGCCGGGCGCACTTCGGCGAGGAGCGTCGGATGCGCCCGCCCGCCAAGCACATCCGGCTCGCCGACACCCGTCACAAGCTCGGCAACGCCGACCCGCGTCGGATCGAGCTGGTCCGGCTGGGCTGGGCCGAGGGGCGGCTTATCTGAGCTATCCCAGCCCCTTGAAATCGGAGGAAGAACGCGCTAGCTCCTCCGTATAGCGTATAGCAACGTAGCTTCTGCAGGAGGGCACCATGAGACTCGCTCTGTTCGGCGTCGTCGGGCTGCTTGCGCCCGTTTGCCTTTTTGGCTGCGGGGGCAGCAGCAGCTGCAGCAAGGCCTGCAAGCACGTCGCCGCCTGTGATCCCAACGCGACCTGCTCGCTCAGCGCCCAGTGCACGACGGCGGAGAAGTGCCAGGCCACGTGCATCACCGCGGCGACCTGCGACGCGATCACCGGCAAGGACCCCGTCGCGGCCGCGAACCTGGCGAGCTGCATCAAGGCCTGCGGCAGCGCCCCCGCGGGCGACGGGCCGAAGATCTGGCTCGACAGCGGCACCGACGCGCCGACCTGCAGCTGCGCCGGTCGCCAGTGCGGCACCGACGGCTGCGGCAACTCCTGCGGGACCTGCGGCGCCGGGCTGACCTGCAACACGGTCACCGGCCAGTGCGAGTCGGGCTGCACCCCGAGCTGCGCCGGACGTCAGTGCGGCTCGGACGGCTGCGGCGGCTCCTGCGGCACCTGCTCCGGCGGGCTGACCTGCAACACCTCCACCGGCCAGTGCGAGTCGGGCTGCACCCCCGACTGCTACAACAAGAACTGCGGCTCCGATGGCTGCGGCGGATCCTGCGGCACCTGCTCCGGCGGGACGACCTGCGACACCTCCACCGGCCAGTGCGTGGGGAGCTCGGGCACCAACTCGGGCGCGATCTGCAACGCGAGCCAGCTCTGCAGCGGCGGCGACCAGTGCCTGTACTTCGACGCGTCGGCGACCAACGGCATGTGCCTCGCGGCGTGCAGCAACCCGGGCGACACCTGCCCCGCGGGCTCGGGGATGTACTCGATCTGCGGCGTGGATGCCAACTCGCAGCAGAGCTTCTGCGTCTACATCTGCAAGATCCAGACGACGACCTACCCCTGCCCCAACAGCTATGACTACACCTGCAAGGTGATCGATCCGACCTACGCGCCGGACATCGGCGCCTGCGTGCCCAACTGATTGTTGGCGCCGCTACCACGGCTCGCGCGGCGCACCGCCACCGCTCTCTCGTCACTCTCAGCGGATCAGGGGTTTCCTTGAGATCGCCGCGGCGGTCCCCCGCCGAGCCGGGAGCGGCGCGCGAGCAGCGCCCGGCACGAAGCCTGTTTCGGCGCCTCGAGGACGATGCGGAGCAGACGCACCCGCCGGGATCGGCAGCGCCACTTGCCGTCCTCGCCCTTCTGGGGACCGAGGGGCAGCTTGCGGGCGAGCCGGCGCTCCACGGCGGCGGCGGCCCTGTCTGACCGGTAGCGCACCATGAGCAGCACGCTCGCCCCGGCCCTTGTGCGGTAGTCGGCCAGGACGGCCTCGGCCCGACCGTCGAGCCCGAGCAGGTCGGTGTGCGCGAAGTCGCCGTAGTGGTAGCGCAGCGCCGCGGGGCTGCGGAAGTAGCGCACCGTGCGGCCACGCAGCCCGTCCGCCGGCAGGCGCAGCACCAGATCCGGACGCGCGCCGCTCTTGAGCCGGGTCTCCAGCGCCCGACCCACCTCTTCCAGCGCGCTCCGCTCCACGTTCGGGCTGCGCGAGCTGACGCAGACCAGGTGGCGCCCCTTCCAGAACCAGAGCACGCCGGACTGGTGGTGCCCGTCCTGGCCCAGGGCCACCTCGGTCCCCTCCAGGTCCCGCGCGTGGGTGAAGTCGCCGAACGCCCCGGCGGCGCTGCCCATGTCGAACAGCTCGAGGCGGATCGTCGCCCGCTTCGGGCCCAGGTACTCCCGGACGCGGAGCGAGCGGAAGCCGTACATCCGGTGCACCTCGGCGGCGCCATCCATGTAGTCGTAGATCCGCTTTCCCGTGTAGCGCCGGGTGGGGCCGGTGGCTTTCCATCCGCCCACGGCGTCGGGAAGGTCCGGTGCGGCCACGGCGCTACCGGCGACGAGGAGCAGCGGCAGGATGAAGAGACGCTTCACTCCGTTCGAAGTACAGTATTATACGCGCACCTGCAAGGAGCATGGACATGAGCCTGACCGAAGAGCAGCGCCGCTGGCTGGGGACCGCCGTCGCCATGGCCAAGGCGGACGGGGTGCTGAAGCTGGACGAGAAGAAGCTCATCGACGAGATCGGCGACCAGCTCGAGCTCTCCACCGCCGGACGGATCGAGGTGGAGAAGATGCTGCAGGATCCGCCGAGCCCGGTGGAGCTGGCCAGCTGGGCCATGGGCGCCAAGGATCGCGTCGGCCTCTACCGCATGGCGCGGCGCATGGCCGCCGTCGACGGAGAGACCGTGGACCGCGAGTCGACGTTGCTGCGCTGCCTGGCCTCGGTGCTCAGGCTCTCGCCCAAGGAGCTTGAGCGGGCCAACGAGGACTGAGGTGGGACGGTCAAGCTGGCTCCTCATCGCGCTGCTCGCCGCCTGCAACGACAGCGGCCCGGGCTCCGCGGACCTCGGACCGGACAGGGGGGGTGACGACAGCGCGGCCGTCGACGTCGCCACCGAGGCGGCGAGCCCCGACGGCGCCGCCGACGCCCCTGGCGTGGACACGCTGGCGCCGGACCTGGGTGCCGACGCCCGGCTGGTGGTGGAGCAGATCGGGCTGGACGGGATGATGGGAGAGGCCGCGCTGGTGCTCGGCCCGGACGGCACCTCGGTGCTCATCGACTGCGGCGGGGCGGGTCACGCGAAGAAGATCCTCGAGGCCATCGACCGGCGGGTGGGCAAGCGGACGCTGGACTGGATCATCGTGACCCACTACCACTACGATCACGTCGGGAGCTTCGTCGATCTGGTGACGCCGTCGGCCGCCAACGGCAACAACCCGGTGCAGGTCACCCGGGGCGTGATCAGCCGCGGCCTGTACGACGTGGACGGCGAGCTCGCGGGCACCACCGCCTCCTTCGTCTCCTACTGCAACGAGACGGCGAAGCCAGCCTGGACGGGCAAGCTGTTCGACCTGTGCAGCGGACCGGCCAAGGCGCCCTGCGACGGCCAGGGCAGCGGCGACCCCTGGCCCGCCTCCGGCTGCCCCGGCTTGCAGCTCGGCGACCTGCTCGACTCCTCCGACGACAATGCGGGCGCCGTGAGCTGGCTCTCTCTCGGCGGCGGGGCGAAGCTCTACCTGTTCCAGGCCAACGGCCACGTCGCCACCAAGCAGGGCGTCATCTCGGCGGCGCAGGACGGGGTCAACCTGGGCCACGGCGGCACCGCGCCGGAGAACGCCCGCAGCCTGGGCGGCGTGATCCGCTGGGGCAGCTTCATCTACACCTTCCACGGCGACACCACCGGCGACGTGGAGGGGGTCGTCGCCAAGCACGCCGCCGAGATCACCACCTCGCCTCAGGGCGGCTTGCTCGTCCCGACGAGCGGACTGGACGTGACCCACCTGAGCCACCACGGCCTCGAGGGCTCGACGTCCCAGACCTGGGTCGACTGGCTGCTCCCCGCCGACGGACGGGACCGCAACGCGGTGATCGGGGCCAACGGGGGCTACCTGATCTCGCCGGCCCCCGGGGTGCTGAGCCGCGTGGGCGCGCGGGTCTCGGGCGGCTACATGTGGCTCACCTTCCCCGCCGCCCTGGGCGGGACCCACCCCAGGCTGCGCCTGGCCTCCGGCGCGGTGGTCCTCGAGGTCAAGGCCGGCGGCGCGAGCTACGACATGTCGGCGCTCAACGCGAACGGCACGACCCTGCTCGAGAGCTACACCAGCACCGCTCCCTGACGGGCGTCCGCACCGGGGCGGACGTTTGAACGACAACTTCTTACAAACTATTTCACCGTGGTGACAACAACGACGGTCACGCCGCTACCCTGTTCGGCATGTCCTCTCGCGCGCGCATCGCCCTGCTCGCGCTCCTCGTCGCCGGCGGCGCGGTGTGGGCCGCGGGTCGCGGCCGCCCGCCCTCGCCGCGGCCGCTGCGCCTCTGCTCCACGCGCCACGTCACGCCCGTGGTCCGGCCCGGCGCCGCGCTGCGGGGCGTGCGGCACCTCGGCGCGCCGCACCCGGCCCTGGCCGCGCTGACCCGGGGCGAGACGACCTGGATCGGCACCGCCTCCGCCGGGCTGCTGCGCTACGACGCACGCCTGTGGAGCGACCCGGCGCGCGCCCGGCCGACCCTGGCGGTGGGCGTGGCCCAGGGCCTGCCCTCGCCCCGGATATATGACCTGGCGCTGCACCCGACGCGGACCGACGAGCTGCTCGTGGCCACGGCGCGCGGGCTGGCCAGGCTCGACGCGCAAAGCGGGCGCGTGCAAGGCGTGCTGCTCCGTGGGCGCGAGGTGCTCGCCCTGGCCTTCCCCCTCGCTGGCGCCGACGACGGGCTGTACCGCGTCGACGGCGACGCGGCCCACCGGATCCCCGGCACCGCCGGGCTCGTCACGCGCAGGATCGTCCCCTGCGGCGACTGGCTGCTCACCGTCGGAAGCCTGCCCCTGCTGATCCAGCGCGACGGCTGGGTCGAGCCCCGGCCCGACCTCGGCGGGACGCGGAGCGCGGCCTGCTGCCCCGACAAGACGCTGTGGCTCGGCGCGCACGACGGCCTGCGCTGGCTCGACCAAAGCGCCGTCGCCCGCCGGGCCGCCTGGGAGCGGCACACGCCGACCCTGGCCTGCGACCGCCAGGGGGCCCTGCTCCTCGGCACCTTCGCCGAGGGCGCGCTGCGCCGGCCGGCCGGCGAGGACCGGCTGCGGCGCCTGCTCCGCCGGGGCCACGTCTCGCTGCTCCACGCGCCGGCGCCGGGTCTGACCCTCGTCGGCACCGACGACGGGCTGTTCGTCGTGCGTGGCCGCGCGCGGCGGGTCCCCCTGGACGGCCCGCCCACAGGTCTGGTCGTGGCTCTCGCCCGACGGGGGGACGAGCTCTGGGTCGGCACCTTCGACGGCGGCCTCGCCGTCCGCGACGGGCACGGCTGGCAGCCGGTGCGCCTGTTCGATCGACGAATCACGCAGCTGCTCGTCGGTCCCCGGGGCCGGATGTGGGTCGGCACCGCGTCGGGCCTCGCCGTGGAGCGCGGCCCGGGCTCACGTCGGCTGACCCGGTTCCGCGACCCCCGGGGCTGGCTCGGGCGCCACGTCAACCTGCTGCGCCTCGTCGGGCAGGAGGTCTGGGTCGGCGTGCACCCGGGGCTGGTCTCCATCGAGGGCCAGCGCCTCTCCTACCGCGGAGCGCTGGGCCACGACGCCGACGCCGGGCTGCTCGGCCCGACCGTAAACGGGCTGGCGCGCACGGAGGACCGGCTGTGGATCGGCGGCACCGACGGACTGACCCGGCTCGGCCCGGCCGGGCTCTTCGCCCTCAGCGACACGAACGCGGCGCTGCCCGACAACTGGATCAACGACGTACGCGCCGCGGGAGAGACGGTCCACGTCCTGACGCTGGCCGCGGGGCTGCTCGAGATCTCGCCCGCCGGGGCTGTCGTCACACACACGCGGGGGCTGATGACCAGCCCCTCGGGGATGTCGCTCCTCGGCGGTCGCCCGCTCTTCGGCACGGCCGGCCGCGGCCTGGCCCTGGTGACGCCCGGGGGGATCACCACCTACGGGCCGGAGCAGGGGCTGGCCTCGGCCACGGTCTCCGCCCTGCTGGTCGATGCCGGCGCGGATCGCTTGTGGCTCGGCGGGGACGCCGGCGTCGAGATCATCGACCACGCGCGCCGGGAGCTCGCGCCACCAACAACCAACCGGGAGGAAGGGACATGAGAAAGATCCTGAGACGGATGCTCGCCCCCATCGGCCAGCGGCCCTACCTCGCGCCGCTCGTGCTCGGCCTGGTCGGCCTGTTCGAGATCGTCGGCAGCGAGAAGACCCCCGCCACCGCGGCCGCGCCGCCCCCGCTGGTCTCGAGCCACGGCCACATGGAGGCCCGGCTCGGCGAGGGGCGCGTGGCCGTGCTGCCGCTGCGCCACACGGAGGTCGCGGCGGACGTGGTCGGGGTGATGTCATCGGTCAAGGTGACCCAGCACTTCGTCAACCCCTACCGCCGGCCCATCGAGGCGGTCTACGTCTTCCCCCTGCCCCACCGCGCAGCGATCCACGCGATGACCATGCGCGTGGGAGAGCGGCTGATCCAGGCCCGGGTCAAGCGGCGCGAGGCCGCCCGGGCGAGCTACGAGCGGGCGAAGAAGCAGGGCAAGACCGCGGCGCTTCTCGAGCAGGAGCGCGACAACATCTTCACCCAGACGGTGGCCAACATCCTGCCCGGCGAGAGCATCCGCGTCGAGCTGGCCTACGTCGAGGAGCTGGTGCCCCGCGACGGGAGCTACGACTTCGTCTTCCCCATGGTGGTCGGCCCGCGTTACATGGGGGAGTCCGCGCCCTCGGTGGCTCCCCCCACCGGCACCGGCTGGGCCGCGGACAGCGCCCGGGTGAAGGACGCCTCGCGCGTCTCGCCGCCGCTGCTCCGCCCCGGCACGCGCCCCGGCAACGACATCGCGCTCACCCTGCGCATCAACGCCGGCCTGCCCATCGAGAAGATCGCGGTCCAGAGCCACAGGAGCTCGCTCCAGCGGCCGAGCAGCGACCTCGCGATCATCGCCCTCGACCCGTCCGACCGCATCCCCAACAAGGACTTCGTCGTCCGCTACCGCCTCGCCGGCGCGGCGCCCCGGGTCACCGCCCTCGCCGCCCGGCACCGCGACCTCGGCGGGCACTTCCTGCTCATGGTGCAGCCCAAGGCGCGCCCCGCCGCGGTCGACCTCGCCCCCCGTGAGTACGTCTTCGTCGTCGACACCTCGGGCTCCATGTCGGGCACGCCGCTCGATCGGATAAAGCAGGTGATGCAGCGCTGCCTCGGCGGGCTGCGGCCCGACGATCGTCTCCAGGTGATCCAGTTCGCCGGCGACGCGAGCGCGCTGGCGCCGGCCCCCCTGCCCCCGAGCCGCGACAACGTGAGCCGCGCCCTGGCCTTCGTCGAGGCGATGAGCGCGGGCGGCGGCACCGAGCTGATCCCCGCCCTGGAGCTCGCGCTGCGGGCGCCCCGGGACCCGCGCCGGGCGCGCATCGTGCTGTTCATGACCGACGGCTACATCGGCTACGAGGCCGAGGTGCTGCGCTTCATCCGCGAGAACGGGCGCGGCGCCAGCGTGTTCGCCCTCGGCGTGGGCTCCTCGGTCAACCGCTACCTGGTGGACGGGATGGCCCGCATCGGCGGCGGAGAGCCCTTCGTCCTGCTCAACGACCAGCCGGAGGCGCCCGTGGTCCGGCGCTTCTTCCGCACGGTCTCGCGGCCAGCGCTGACCGGGATCACGCTGGACTGGGGCGGGCTCGCCGTGGAGCAGGCCACGCCGGTCCAGGACCTGTTCGCCGACCGCCCGGTGGTGGTCAGCGGACGCTACCGCGAGGGCGGACGCGGGACGGTGACCGTGCGCGGCTTCCTCGCCGGCAAGCCCTACGAGCAGAAGCTCGACCTCTCCCTGCCCGCCACCCCCGGCTCCGGCGGCACGGCGCTGGCCTACCTCTGGGCCCGGCGCCGCATCGGCGCGCTGATGGACCGCTTCGACACCGAGCCCGAGGGCGCGCCGGCGATCCAGAAGGAGGTGACTGCCCTCGCCCTGCGCTACAGCCTGATGAGCAAGTGGACCTCCTTCGTCGCCGTGGACCGGCGGATCCGCAACCCCTCGGGGCAGGGCGCGACGGCGGTGGTGCCGCTGCCGCTGCCCGACGGAGTCGGCGAGCAGGCGGCGCCGCCCGCGGCCTTCGCCCCCGCGACGATCAGCGTCCGGGGCGCGCTCTCCACCGACCAGTTCGTGCCCGGGGACCCGGAGGTGCAGATCCGCGCGCCCGACGACACCCTGCGGGTCACCCTGTTCTTCCCCACCGGGGAGGTCAAGGCCTGCGACCGGGACCCGCGCACCGGCCTGTGGCGCGCCTCGTTCCTGATCCCGGAGCAGACCCCCGACGGGGTCTACGCCATCCGGGTCCTGCTCGAGCGCGCCGGCGGCGTGCAGATGGTGCGGCGCCTGCGCTACCAGGTGGACGGCGCCGAGCCGCACGTGCGCCTGCGCCTCGCGCCCGAGCGCGCGGCCCCGGGTGAGCAGGTCACGCTGACGCTCGTCCCGCAACCTCTCGGCCCGACGCTCGAGAGCGCCGCCGCCACGACCGGCGAGGGCGACATCGGCGATCCCGGCTTCGCGGGCCGTGTGATGCAGGAGATCGCGAGCGCCCGGGTCAGCCTGCCCGGCGCCGAGCTGGGCCTGCCCCTGCGGCGCCAGGCCGACGGGGGCTGGCGGCTGACCTTCGCCGCGCCCCGCGCGCCGGGCCGCCACGCGCTGACCGTGGTGGTCCGCGACCCGGCCGGCAACAAGCTGCGCCGCACGCTGTGGCTCCAGGTGCGCTGAGCCTCAGGGCTTGGCCGCGCTCCAGCAGAAGACGAGGTCCAGCGCCGCCCGCGGCGTGAAGTCCACGTCGGTCAGGTCGGTCTTGACGAACACGCTCTGGTCCCAGACCAGCCCCGCGCAGAGGTCGTGGTAGCTCGACTGCTCGATGCTCAGCCCCGAGGAGGCCGGCGAGCCGGCCCAGGCCAGCCCGCCGGAGAGCGGCGCCCCCCGCCCCTGGTCGGCGCAGATGTTGTCGCGGCTGCGCGTGCGGCGGAAGGTGACGTTGAAGCCGGGGTAGCCCGAGAAGCAGCCGTTGCCCATGTGGACGGCGTCGACGTCCTCGCACAGGCCCCCCGTGCCCGTACCGTTGCTCTGCTCGAACATCACGCCGACCCCCGACGGCGAGTTGTTGCCGTCGAGGAGCCCGCGCCGGATCGTCGCGCCCGAGGACTGGTAGACCGAGATGTTGTCCTCGGGCCAGGAGCTCGCCTGGGGGTTGACGCAGGAGAAGTCCTCCAGCGTCACGTTGTCGCTCTTGTCGAGCTGGAGCAGCTGCCCCCGGGGGAACGGCCCGCGAAAGTCGTGGCCCTCGACGAAGGAGAGCTTGGCGCCCGGGCACTGGAGCAGGTAGATCCCCGTCGAGCCGCGGATCAGCCGCACGCGCCGGATCGTCACGCCGCTCGTGCTGTACCCGTCGATGTTCACCCGGTCGGTGCCCGGGTTCTGGCCCGTGGCCGGGGCGCCGTCGTGGACGATGACCACGTCCTCGATCAGGATGTTGTCGGCGTTCGAAAACTTGATGCCCGCCCCGCCGTCGTGGTGGATCTCGCAGTCGCGGATCACGACGTTCTTCTTGCCCTGCACCGTGATCGCGGCGCCGCTCGTCGCGGTGATCTTCAGCTTCTCGATCACCTGGCCGTCGGCGGTCGCCTGCACCGGGCCGGAGGGGGCGAGGGTGCAGGGCGGCGGCCCCTGGTCGCCGGCGGCGGCGCTGTCCGGCGCCTGGGCGTCGTCGCCCGGGCCCTGGTCAGGGGGCGGCGCGTCGCCGCGCGCGTCCGGGGAGAGGGGACCGTCGGGGATCGAGGCCTCGTTCGGCGACACGCTGTCCGTGGTCGGGGCGGCGTCCCGGCGCGGCCGCTCGTCGTCGCAGCCCCAGAGGAGCACGAGCGCGATGCACAGGCACAGGGTTCTCATCGGGGCAGCGTACCACGACGCCCTTTCAGAAGCGCCAGGTCGCCCCGAGCTGGGCTCCACCGGGCAGCGGCGCCAGGCTCACCGCGGGCAGCCGCTCACGCTGGCGCTCCCGCCGGATCCGGCTCATGCGCACCTGTCCCGAGACGATGAGGCTCACGCCCGCGGCCAGGGACAGCCCGGCGACGGAGTAGCCCAGCACGGCGGCGACCCTGTACTTGGTGTCGCTGCAGCTCTCGGGGGCGTGCTCGCTGCTGCACTCGTCCCAGTAGAAGGCCCCGACCGCGCCGACGGCGAGGCCCAGCGGTGTGCCGATGGCGGTGAGCAGGATGCCGTTTCGGCGCCGGGCCCGGGCGGCGCGGTAGGCCGCGTCGCTCCGCAGCGCCTGCTCGAGCGTGATCGACGTGACCAGGGTCGGCCTCATGGCCGGGAGCGGCGGTGGGACGCTCCCCTCCGTGATGTCGATGGGCGCCTCCTGGGCGGCGGCCACGGGCGCGGCACCCAGCAAGGCGAGGAGCAGGGCAACACCGATCGAGCGTTCCATCTCACTCTCCTAGAAGCTGTAGCCCACGCCGATCCGGCCCTGGGGCATGAGTATGCCAGCCACCTCTTCGCGACCGTCCTCCCAGCTGTAGTGACCGGCGATCCCCACGCTCAGACCGATGGCCGCGAGCAGGGTGAAGCCGCCCGCCGAGCGGTACTCGTAGCCCAGGATGTCGGCGTTGAGCCAGCCGAGCACGGGCGACTCGTCGCTGTCCGGGTTGAGGCGCACCGCGGCGGCCAGGCCCACGCCGCCCACGTAGCGGTGGCGCGCCCCACCGACCGAGAGCTTGGGCATCAGGGAGAGCTGCAGGCCGCTGAAGCCCCAGCCGGCGCCGGCCTCGAGCTGCACCGTGCGGGTCAGCGAGCGCGTGTACGTGACCCCGGCCTCGCCCACCGCCGAGACAAAGCCCAGGTCTAGACGCAGGGCGTTGTCCCGGAGCTCGGTGGCGCGGGCCGGGGTCGAAATCGCGGTGAGCAGGATCAACGGAACCAGGTGCTTCATGCTGCCGGGCAGTTCAACTTCGGTGCCAGGGTCCAACTGCCCGAGATGACATGTGGTGTGTGTTGAATGCCTGACACCCGGCGTCAGGTTTGGAGTACATCTCGACTAGTAGGGCGGCTCGGTCAGTCCCTGCAGCAGCGCCACGAGGGACGGGGCGACGGTCCGGACGCGCCGCTCCGGCTCGTCATGGAGCCAGTAGACCACGTCGCCGGCGGGCAGTCGCAGGCAGAGCAGGTTCGCGTGCCCGCTGTCCAGGGCGAACGGGATCAGCTCGGGTGCCAGCCCGTGGACCCGGCGGTAGGTCTCGCACTCCTGCACCAGGTCGCCGATCCTCGGCTGGGCGAGGAGCGGAATGACATAGCCCAGCTCGATCTCGATGTCGTTGTCCCGGCTGAAGTAGTAGCTCTTCGCCGGACGCCCCGCGCCCAGGGTCATCATCAGCTCGGCCAGCTCGGCGGGCAGGGTCAGCCCGAGGGCCGCCTCCGCCGCCTCGACGTCACGCCGGCCCGCCGGGGCGACGCCGACCCAGGTGTTGCCGTACGCGTCAGTGACCGACGCTCGGCTCCGTTGGCCGCGCTTCTTTTTGCCCATCGGTGCCAGTGTACGCCGTCGGCGCTGGACGTGGAAGTTGCGACCTGGCCGGGATCAGGGCCGGGCCGAGCGCTCCTCGCGGTACGTCCGCTCGCAGTCCCGGTCGCCGAAGCAGCCCGCCAGGTCCGAGGCGCCCCGCAACGCCGGGGCCGACGGGCCACCGGCCTCGGCGAAGGCCATGAAGATCAGCGCCAGGCTGAGCACCAGGACGCTGATCGGCAGGAGCGCTTTGAGCCACCGGGTCATACCTCTATAGACGGATGAAGCGGCTGGAGGTTTCACCGGGTCAAGCGCTGGCTCGGATTGGCACACTGTGGCACAAGCCACCTGCGCCAACCTACCGATCTTACAGGCTCCTGCGCGGCCCGCATGTTGCTGCGACGCCTCCCGCGAGGAGGACCGACCATGAACAAGTGCGCTTGTGTCTTCTTCCTGCTGGCGGCCTGCGGCGGCCGCGGCGTCAGCCAGGGAGACTCTGCTGCCCCCGGCTCTGACGGATCGGTGCCCGGGGTCGAGCCGGTCGAGGCCGGAGCGCCCGCATTCGACAAGCTCGACGGCGGGAGCTGCACCGGTCCGGACCGGTTCCGCTTCGATGACCGGTCCTGCAACCCCACCGACGGGGCGATGGGCTCGTGCACGCAGGAGGGCGATCTGCGCTGCTATCGACGATGCGAGGACCACGTCGACTGTCCGGATCCCTCCCGTCCCTACTGCTCCACCCAGGGACTGTTCGACTACGGCGACTGGAAGTGCAACAGCTTCGTCAAGATCTGCCGCGACACCTCGTTTGACGACTGTTGACCGACCCGGCCACCCCGCCGAAGGGCGGACCAATACTGGCGCGCCCCGGCGCCCTCGCCTACCATCGTGGAACCCAACAACGGAGGAAACGATGCGCGCGCTGACGAGCCTGCTCCTGGTGGTGGCCCTGGCCGGGTGCGGCGACGACGCGAGCCCACAGGACGCCTGTGTGAGCTGGGTCGAGACGAGCTGCAACAAGATCCAGAGCTGCTCCGACATGTTCATGGCCGTGACCTACGGCAGCGTGGCCAGGTGCATCGAGCGCCTACAGACGGTCTGCGCGCCGATCCTCGCCGCGCCGGGGACGAAGCTGACCGCGGGCGACTTCGAGAGCTGCGCCTCGTCGACGAGCGCCCAGTCCTGCGAAGACCTTTTCGCCGGCCTGCAGCCGGCGGGCTGCCGCATCAGCGGCTCCCTCGATGATGGCAAGGCCTGCGCGAGCGACGTGCAGTGCGTGAACGCCTACTGCAAGAAGACCGGCGGCGCGAGCTGCGGCGTGTGTAGCAAGCGGGTCGCCGCGGGCGAGACCTGCGACGACGACGAGGACTGCGACGGCGCTCTCGCCTGCCGCCAGCAGGTCTGCGTCGCCTATGTCGCCGCCGGCGGGACCTGCGACGCGACGCACCCCTGCCGCGAGCCCCTGATCTGTGACAACGGGGCCTGCGCCAAGCCCCTGGGCGTCGGCGAGGCCTGCGAGCCGACCCGCCAGAACTGCGACGGGACCCAGGGCCTGTTCTGCGGCCTCCAGTCCAAGGTCTGCGAGAAGGCGGGCCTGGCCGGCGACGGCGAGGCCTGCGGCCTGGCGACCGGCGGCGCCGCGTTCACGCTCTGCAAGGCCTCGGGGCACTGCTCGGCCGCGACCAGCGGCACCTGCCAGGCCGCCGCGGCCGATGGACAGAGCTGCGACACCGGCAAGGGTCCCTACTGCCTGCCGCCGGCGAGCTGCGAGGGCGGCGTCTGCAAGCTCGAGGATCCCTCCGCCTGCAAGTGAGCGATCACTCCAGCCAGCCGCCGTTGACCAGCACGATCCACTCGGCGGTCGTCGGGTCGAAGGCGCCGACCGAGCGCGGGTAGCGCAGCACGACGGCGTCGAAGACGTAGCCCCCCTTCCACATCGCGCCGGGGATCGCGGTCTTGAGCACCACGGCGACGGCCTTGTCGACGTCGGTCTGGGCCAGGGCCGTGCCGTTGACCAGATCGTAGCCCTGGCTCTTGGGGACGCCGCCGGCCGCCGGGCAGCCGGCGCCGAGCAGGCTCGCGGCGCGCCAGCTCTTGGGGTGGGTGATCTGGCCCGTGCCCATCCAGATGATGCTGCCGCCGAAGACGGTGAGGCCGGTGCGGGCGCTCACCGCGGCGCAGCCGCCGAAGTCGCCGGGCGACTCGTAGAACACGAACGCGTCCTCGGGGCTCTGGGCGTTGAGCATCTTGCCAGCCTGACCGTAGCCCGAGTCGGCGAAGGCCGCGGCCCGCGCCTGGGCCTCGCTGACGCCGGCGTACTTGCCGCAGACGAGCTCGAAGCCCAGGAGCGCCAGGCTGTCGTGGTCCAGGCGGACCACGGCGGTGCAGGACTGGCCGGGGGTCTTGTAGATCTCGCCCTGGAGCGCGGCGATCTCGGCGGCGCAGGCCGCCCCCAGATCGGGGGATGGCTTGCCGTCGGGCGCCGGCAGGGCGCTGTCTGCCAGCGGGCCGTCGGGCACCGTTTGCTGGCCGTCGGTCCTTGCGGGCCCATCCGGTGTGACGGCCGAGTCAAGCGTCGCGGGCTTCGTCTCGTCGCAGGCCGCGACCAGCAGCAGAGAGAGAACGATCAACGTGCGCATGGCGACCTCCCGTGGGTTGCTTCGTCCCAAGCAAACCCCGTGCCCGGGCCCCGGCCATGCTGTTTCGGGCAGTTGGCGACGTCAAGCGCCAGATCTCTGAGGGTCGGGCGGCGGGCCGCCCCACCTCTTGGCGCAGCATCTAGCTCTTCGAGCCCTCCGGCCCGGCCACGTTGCCGGCCAGCTCCAGCAGCAGGTCCTTGTCGCGCAGGATGCCGACCAGCTGTCCCCCCTCGAAGACCGGCAGGTTGATCAGGCGGTGGGCGACCATCAGCGCCAGGGCCTCCATCAGCGGCGCGCCGACGTCGATGCGCGGATCGGGGCTGACCAGCTCGCCCACGAGCTGGTTGCCGACGACCTTGCTCTGGGCGAGGAACATCCCGGTGAAGTAGGAGGAGTAGGGCGAGTCGCGCAGGAAAGGCGGGACCATGACGCCGAGCAGATCGTTGAGACGCAGGCAGCCCACGAAGCGCTCGCGCCGGTCGTGCACCAGCACCGTCCGCCGCCCCTGCTCCACCACCTTGCCCACCTCGCCCTTGAACAGCTCCTCGCGCAGGATGCCGACCACCTCCCGCATGGGCTGGTCGGCGTAGACCCGCTGGTAGGCCGAGGCGGGGACCATCAGCTCGCCGATCCCCCGCTCCCTGAGCGGCGAACGTCCCCGCGCGAGCAGGCTGCGGATGCGCGCGGCCAGGTGCGCCACGTCCACCGGCTTCTGCAGGAAGTCGACGATCTCCAGGCGGATGCCGATCATCGCGTCGTCGAAGCCCCCGTGACCGGTGAGGATCACCACGGGCAGCTCCTTCTGGTCCTTGCGGATCTCGACCAGGGTGTCGATGCCGTCCATCCCCTCCATCCGCAGGTCGAGCACCACGATGTCCGGCGGGGCGGAGCGGATGAGCTGCAGGGCCCGCTCGCCGCTCTCGGCGAGCTGCACGGCGAAGCCCCGCCGCTCGAGCGCCTGCCCGGTGGCCGTGCGGAAGTCCGGCTCGTCATCCACCAGCAGCAGCTTGATCTCTTCCATCTCGATCCCTCCCGTCACATGGGCCTGAGGCCGGGGAATCCGCCGAGCAGCGGCCAGTAGAACAGGCTGAGCAGCACCAGCACGATGAACGCGAGGATGAAGCAGGGGATCCCGACCCGCAAGAAGTCCTTGGGCTCGAGGTAGCCGCTGGCGTAGACGATGGCGTTGGGCGGGGTCCCGATGATCAGCAGGTAGGCGAAGGACGAGGCGCAGGCGGTGACCAGCCCCATGTAGGGGATCAGAATCGAACCCGGGCGGGCCACCGCGGCCATGTTCAGCGTCACCGGCCCCACCGCCGCCGCGGCCGGTCCGTCGGCCATCAGGTTGGTCATGAAGGCGGTCACCCCGGCGCCGACGACGAGCAGCGCGGCGTTGCCGGCCAGCCCCAGACCGCTGAGCGCCTCGACCACCGAGCGCGCCATCCAGAACGCCGCCCCGGACTGGTCGAGGATCCGGCCGAAGATGATCGCCCCGGCGTAGAGCCAGACCACGCCCCAGTCCACCTTCTCGTGGTAGTCGCGCCAGTTCACAACGCCGGCGAGGAGGTAGGCCACCGCCCCGGC
>Ga0316576_10000598_pt1 | contig 17272 bp, 12 predicted proteins | sample S0NA_FD_203075 | JGI IMG/M metagenome (GOLD analysis project Ga0316576, IMG submission 203075) | Rhizosphere microbial communities from salt marsh grasses in Alabama, United States - S0-2_050615r3r5 | ecosystem: Host-associated > Plants > Roots > Rhizosphere | place: USA: Alabama | collected... | reverse complement strand
GTTGGCTATCTGAGCGTCTGGCTGCGCGGGCCTGGCGTGGGGCTCACTTTCCTGGGTGTGGAAATGGGTGAATGGTTTAAGTTCCTGGGCCTGGGATCGAGGCGTGATCTTTTTTACCTACCGCCGATTATCCTGGGATTAATGTTGGTCATTTGGACCTGGACCTGGCCTGCCACGGAAGGTTTCGATTGGCGTGGCTGGACAGCCCGCGGCCTGGGTATTTTTGTCAGCTTACTCGCTTTCCCGGCGATTGAGGATATCAGGGGGCCGGTACGTGGGCAGTACCTGCTGCGCGTGGTTTTAATTGGCGTAGTTATACTTGTTGCTTTGATTACCGGTTTCTGGCGTCCAAAGGGGAAATGGCGGCGATTACCCTGGTTATTGCTGGCTCTTCTAGGTCTAATTGGCGCACTTTTTCCCACCCGGCTTTATTTACAGGTGCAGCCATTTCTGAGCGATATCCTGGGGGTGCCAGTGAGCGCCGGTTTGGGATTTTGGTTAAATTTGCTGGGGAATATCCTGATTGTGGTAATCAGTTTATACCAGATACTGACAATCGACGTTGGAGAAAATAAGAAAATAGGCGTGGCCTACTAGCTTCCGGCCACGCCTAGAGTTGCAGTTTTATTATCCCCCCGCGCGCATGCGTTCTTCGATATAATTGATGGCATCGCCAACAGTGTTAATCGATTTCGCCTCGTCATCGGTGATTGTGGCTTCGAACTGCTCTTCAAACTCCATAATCAACTCTACCAGATCGAGAGAATCTGCGCCTAAATCCTCGCGGAAACTTGCTTCGGGGACAACCTTGTCCTCATCAACGCCCAGAATATCCACGATAATTGCTGTCACGCGTTCCTGAACATCGTTCATGGTATCTTGTGTATCACTCATTGAGATTTTTCTCCTTACCGCATACTATGTGATGATTGCCCGGCTATTTTAGGTGCATTAAATAGATTGTCAAGCCACACGGCCGTTCCTAACATCAGGTAGAAGGAAAAAGCGAGATCGACCAGAAAAAAGCTGTGATCCACCAGCCCGTGAATTAGCATGGCGGCCAAACCGCCGCTAAAACCGGCGGCAACAGGAAGCCACTTGGCCGGTACGGATTTCAGGTTGTGACTCAACGTGCGGGTCAGGTTAAAGATCAACCACGCTCCGGCCGCCAGCCCCAGGATTCCTAGTCGTGTTGCGAAGTCCAGGAAGATATTGTGGGGATGGTTCAGGTTGGGTTCTTGCCAGGCGGCATCCAGGATATAACGCCCGCGATAGGCGTACAGGAAATTATCCAAGCCTACACCAAACAGCGGGTGTTCGCGGATCATTTCCAGACTGGAGCGCCAGAGGTTGATACGGAAAACACCGCTAGCGCCGCTGAGATCGAGACGCGCAGAGAGCTGCGGTAATTGGCGGGCGATGAAGAAGCCGATAACAGCCAGAATGACGAATGCGGTTGCCCAGGGCCATGGCGAACGGCCCCGACTGCGCATCCAGATCGAGAAAACGACCAGTAAACCGGCGGGAATTCCCAGCAGCAGGCCGCCGCGGCTGAATGTCAGCAAAAGGGCAAGACCGACCGGAATGATCGCCAGGGCATAAGCCCATCTACGTCTTTGGGATGCACTGTGACCCAGGAGGATCATGGCCGCTAAGAGAGGCAGCATGCGCCCTAAATAGAGAGCCACGTTGTTGGGCGATCCATAAATTGAACGCAGGCGCATGAGTCCCCCTTCGGCCGTGATCAAATTCTGTCCGCTTGCGTACTGCCACAAGCCGATAAGAGCAACGATTAGCCCGCCCAGGACATAGGCATCCAGGATGACCCACATCTCTTTTTCTTCTGGATTCAGCATGCGCAGTACCAGGTAAAAGAGCGCCGGTTCGATGATGACTGCGCGCCACTCGTTTGTGGCCACGTCCAACCGCTCGGTGAACAATAAGGAGAGAGTAGCAACAGCCGTGAAGATGAGCACAGCGTAATCCGCGGCATGCCAGGTAAACCTTTTCTCCTGTATTTCTTGGCCATTCTTGCGACGGTAAGCCCAATTTACCAGCTGGTGCAGGGTGAAGGCGGCTAAAGTGACCAGTATGAATATTTCCACGGGCGAAAAGCGATAAGCCAGGATTGGCTTGGTTAATTGCGGTACGTAGAAGGGAAAGGTAAAAGCCACCAGTGCCAGACCCCAAGCCGGGCGCAATGTAATTAATACAAAGAGGACTACCAGGGCTATGAAGTAGAGAAAGAAATAAGGTGTAACGTAAAAGATGGAGGCCGCCGCAGCCGTTAGGGCCAGCTGGCCGCCATCCCCCAGGCGGCGGTACATGCCGGCTACCTGTCCGCCCCAGGTAAGCCAGCCGGTCAGGGCGACAATGATCGCGGCCAGGGCGGTAATGGCAATCTGGACCTCATCGTTCAATGCCGAATAGCTTGCCTGAACACGTCTGCCCATTGTGCCCCAATCAGCACGCCGCGCGATGTAAATACCAAGACCCAGAAAGAACAACCCGGCCAGAATAAGAAATGCGATAGGCCAGCTGCTTCGAGGACCCAGGGGAGCGTAGCCTACCGAAAAGCCGTTCAGGGCCCATTGATCCCAGCCGCGGGCGGCAACAATTTCCATCGTATGCAAGCCGGAAGCAAGACCCCTGGCTACGGGGACGATGGTCAGAAAATCTTCTGACGGATCCGGCGATGAGAGCACAAGGGCTGTCCCGTTTTCATCGTGGGGAAGGGCATTGGCAGGCTGCCCATCTACAGTCACATAAAGACGGGCGCGGAAATTTGCGCGGCGCACCCGCAAGCCGGCATCTGTGCCCCAAAAAGTGAAGCGAACTTGATCTGCTTCATCTCCGGCATCCGGCTGGCTGATATCGGCGCCATATTCGGGCGAAAACCGCCATCCCCCTGCGTACTGCTGCGCGGGATCCTCTTCTTGCGCCAGGTGAAAACCGGGATAGGCAACGGCCGGATCGATGCTTTGGAGATAAGTCTGAATCGCATTCGCGACCGGCCGGCCGGCTATGCTGAATCCCCAGTGTGCGTCGTCAGGATCGCCGTGAGGCTGCCAGTTTTCAAGGAACATCAGACCCATCCACGGCCACTCGCGGCGTGCCCGATCCAGGGCGGCTACAGTCCACTGCGCCTGTTTCTCAGCGCTGACCTGGCCCCATACCGAGGGCTCGCCGGTCCATCCGGAGGGCAAACTGTTCCAGCCCCAGTTGCCTGCCCAGAGTGCTTTGTGCCCGTCGCCGTACTTTTCCATTGTTTCGCGCATGGCGATAGCGCGGCTGAAATTCGGGTGAGTCCGATCGACCTGCCGGTCATCGGGTCCCGTGGAAAACCCATATGGCTTGGCGGCCAGCACGTCGAAAGAATCCGCGGCGCCCGCCTCATACAGTTCTTGCAGATAGAGTGTTTCGGTGAGATTCTGAGGGCCGGTTTCTTCAGTCGGCGCCAGAGGGGCAGCGACGATCACCGCGTCACTGTCAGCAGCACGAATTGCTGCAGCTGTCGTGCTGAGCAGCGCGCCATATTCGTTGGCGTTAACCGGCTGCCCGCCCCAATGGCTCGTTAGATTGGGTTCATCCCAAACGATGTAATATTGGACAGTATCGCCATACCGTTCCGCAAATTGGCCGGCCCAGGCTGCAAATTGGGCTGGATCAGCCGGTGGGGCGAACTGCTGCTCGGGATCGCCATCCAATAAGGGGATCAGTGCGAGATCTTGGCCGGCCGCGGCGGTTACCAGGCTGTCGGCCGACTGCCAATCGAAGTCCTCATTATAATAAAAAGAGTGTTTGATATGCTGGATACCAAGATCACGAACCTGCGCCAAAGAGGTTTCCATTTCCTCTTTGGTTAAGTCGTCTAGATAAACATTAATGCCTAATTCGGGTCTTGCATGGGCAATAGGTTGGGGTAGATCTTGAGGAATGCCGCGGGTGAGGAATGCCTGGCGATAGTAAAGCGATCCGGCCAGCAAGAAACAGAGACCTCCGACAAGCAGAAGAAGCAGGGAAACGGCCGCTTTGCGAGATCTGCTTGATTGAGGCAAAGTTGTTTTTGATGAGTTTGCGGATTTTGCTTGTTGGCTTGTCAATTTGTCAGGGTTCAGGCTTCCTGCCAGAGCGCGCCAACCTCATCCGGCAGCGAATCAGCCACGTCGTTGCTGATATCTTCGCCCGCAAAACCCTTTAGCTCATGAAATACAGCCCGGGTGGGATAAAGAGCGAATTGGGCATCGGTGTTTCCACCCAGTCTGGCCACTTCTTTTAGAAATACCGCTTGCGGTTTATGTTTATCGCGAAAGTGCAGGAGCCAAAACTTCCGCTTTAGATTGAAGGCCAGTTCGTCCGGCAAAGTTTTGGCCAGCCGTTTTTTTGTTCGTCCGTCCAGGTTCGTGCCCAAGGCGCGTAAAACGGCCGTGCTCCACTGTTGGGCGATCTCTGGTGTCCTTAAACGCCCATTTTCTTCCACTCGTTGGTAATAACTCGATAGGTCAGCACCGTTGCTTTGCGACATCTGAGGAAATTCTCCGCTTTGTTGATCTCTTTATTCAATAAGTCTAAAATAAGCAATTGGCTTCGCTGGGCTGTAATACGATTGACGTTTGCCCACGAAGGGTTATACTTTCATGTCTTTTTCGGAAATCGAGCGAATTATATCCGAAATAAGTGCTGCGATAAAGTTCCCCTCAGGAGTGAGGAGTTAAGAAACGAAGGATAGTACAATGTCTGATCGAGTAACGATCGTCGCCGAACCACGGGCGGTGACAGGAAAGAAAGTTAAACAATTACGCCGCGAGGGGGTTGTCCCCGGCGTTATTTACGGCCAATCAGAACCGGTGAAGATTCAAATGGATGTCAAGCCGTTGCGCCGAGCGCTGCGCGTTGCCGGAACCGGCCAGCTGGTTGAAATCAATGTTGACGGGAAAGGCTATACGGTGCTGGCCCGTGAGATTCAACAGCATGTCACCCGCCGTGACATTATTCATGTCGATTTCCTGGAAGTGGACATGGCTTCGACTATTCGTTCAGAGGCAGCCCTCTTTAGTGTCGGTGAATCACCTTTGACAGATACAGGTGAAGGCATCATCGCCCAGGTGCTGCACAGCGTGGAAATCGAATGTTTGCCTGATGCTCTGGTTTCGCAAATAGAGTTTGATATCTCGACTATCGAGACAACAGATGACAGCATTACTGTCGCCGATCTAGTTGCCCCTGAAGGTGTTGATATCCTGACCGATCCTGAAACACTTATCGCTCGATTTGAATATTCGGCGATAGAGGAAGAGGAAGAAGAGGAATTGGAAGAAATGGAAGCGGGCGATGTCGAAGTTATCGGCCGTGAAGAGGAAGAAGAACTGGACGAGGAGTAAACTGTCCGATTCTTTTCTTAATTGGAACCAAAGGCGGGCGCATTGTGCGCCGGCCTTTTTTGTTTGTCTCCATGACGCGTTACAATTCCAGGCATGCAAAGCTGGAAGCAATGGACGCTGTTTAGCCTGATCCTTCTCGCAGCCCTGGCCTTGCGCTGGACAGGTATCGACTGGGATGGTTACCATCATTATCATCCGGATGAACGCTACATTACCTGGGTAGCAACGACGATAGAATGGCCTGCCGACCTGGCCGATGCCTTAAACCCTACAAAATCTTCGCTCAACCCATTTTACTGGTATCCGGAAGCGCAGAGCATGGGCATCGAAGTGCTGCAAGACGAGGCGCGCAATTTTGCCTATGGACACGTGCCCCTTTATCTTGGGGTTATAGCGACGAGAATTGCCGAACGCCCGGGATCTATGGCGCAGGAGATTTTACCCCCTGATTGGCTGGTCACGGCCGATATTTTCAACGGCATGTCAGCAATCGAATTTCGCCACCTCACGGCCGTTTCCCGCGCTTTGACCGGCCTGTTCGATGCCGGGACCGTGCTCCTGATTTTCTTACTTAGCCGGCGCATTTTTAATCCCGCGGTAGGCCTGCTGGCCGCAGCCTTGCTGGCGCTGAACGTCATGCATATCCAGCTCTCCCACTTCTTCACGGCGGATCCTTACCTCACATTCTTTACTATCGCGGCCCTTTATTTCATGGTGCGTGCTGTTTATGCTGCGGACGCTATGGGAGCGCATAAGGGGCGTTGTTCTCCAACCTGCAACCTGCTCGTCGCCGCAGTTTTTGTTGGACTAGCCATTGGAGCTAAGTTCTCGGCTTTGCTGCTATTTCTACCCCTGCTTTTTACAAGCTGGTTTGTGCTACCCCAGCCGCGATTTTGGCGCTTACTGGCCGTGTTTGCCACAGCCGTCCTGACATTTGCCATTACCAATCCCTTCGCCATTCTCGATTTAAATTGTGAATTGTTTATCCCGGCAATGACGCTTAGTCCTATACACTTTCCGGAGTTTAATTTCGGTTCTTGTTACCTCTCCAATATCCTCACTCAGGGGGCGATGGTTCGCGGGCAGTCCGATCTGGGCTTTACGCGCCAGTATGACGGCACTTGGCCTTATCTTTATCCGATTGAGATGCAGCTGCGCTGGGGTATGGGGTGGGCGCTGGGCCTGCTGGCTTTTATTGGATTTGCCTGGGCAATCTGGATCACGGCACGGCCGTTATGGGAGCGATGGCGGCGGCGCAAAGAAAACTACGCACCTGATCCACTTTCTCCTTCGACAGTCAGCCTGCTGATCTTGCTTATTTGGGCCATCCCCTTCTTTCTCACTACGGGGGGCTTCTACGTCAAATTTATGCGTTACTTGCAGCCAATGACGCCGCTGTTGATGCTTTTTGGAGCGGCCATGATCTTTCAACTGCGAGATAGGCGTATCCGGCTGGCCGTCTTGTTACTGGTGCTGTTACCGACGGCCATTTACGCCTTCAGTTTCATGAATATTTATAGCAGCGACCATCCCTGGGATGAAGCGTCACGCTGGGTGTATGCCAACGTACCCCCGGGGACATTGATCGCCAGCGAGCAGTGGGACGATTCACTCCCCACGTCAATGCTTGTTGATGGTCGGATTCGCCGCCGGGCCGAATATCTCGATCGGCAGTTGAACTGGCTTACCGGCCCTGATGCTGCAGATAACGAGTCCAAACTGGAAAAAAACCTGGCCCTCCTCGAACAGGCGGAGTATGTGACCCTGCTCTCGAATCGTGTTTACGGGGTCGTGCCCCGTTTGGAAGATCGCTACCCGCTTTCCCATGTCTACCACCAGCTTCTTTTTGACGGAACATTGGGTTTTGAGCCTGTTTACGTCAATACAAGAGTTCCCGGCTTGTTCGGCTTACACCTGCTGCCTGACTCCTTTGTCTGGCCCGATCTTCAGCCTCCTCAGGAAGTTGTTGATTACCTTGATGAATTTACCGGGATCACCGGCGGCCGTTTTGATGAGAGCTTCACCGTGTACGACCAACCATTGGTGATGATCTTCAAGAAAGTTGAACCTAAAACCGCCGCGGAGATGCGCCAGTATTTTCCTGAACCATAGCCGAGGTGGGCCACTGAGCTATAATCCGATCTGAATAAGAAGGCGCCGGCATTGCACGCTATAGCAAACATTTCACTAAATTCTGCAAGTTGGTCCCTATTTTTGTAGTTTAATCATGAACCAGATCCAGGGAAGTTCCCGCACCTACCTTTTCATAACCGTCTTTATTGCCGGCATGAGCACCCTGGCGGTTGAGTTCACGACCAGCCGCATGATGCAGACGGTCTACGGCACCTCAAATATTGTGTGGGCTAATGTGATTGGCCTGGTGCTCTTTTTCCTGACGATTGGCTATTTCCTGGGCGGCTGGATGGCCGATCGCCAGCCGAGTGAGAAGGTCTTCTACATCCTCGTGACCATTGCCGGTTTTTGCAGTGTTTTCTTCTTGCTCTTGACCAGCGTCATCTTGCACAGCGCTTCGACAGCGATGGCCGAACTGGCGGTGGGAGCGATCGCCGGTTCTCTGGCCGGCGTATTTTTTACCCTGGCTGTGCCCATGACGCTCTTAGGGTGTATTTCACCTTTCGCTATCCGCCTCGCTGTTCGTGATGTGGGAGAAGCGGGGCGCATCAGCGGCCGAATTTATGCCATCTCTACCTGGGGCAGCCTGCTGGGAACATATCTGCCCGTTTTATTGGTGATACCGCTGGCAGGCTCGCGGATCACGGCCGTCATCTTCGGCGGTGTTCTACTGCTTGTTGGGCTATTTGGCTTATGGCGCATGAACCGGCGCGCGGCAGCGGTTGGTTCGCTGTCGATTTTATTGCTGCTCCCTTTTATCTGGTTCTGGTCTCGGGGTGGGATAAAGAATTATGATGGTCAAATTTTTGAAACGGAATCCGCTTACAATTATGTGCAGGTGGTACGGCAGGGGGATTGCAATTACCTGCTGCTGAATGAGGGACAAGCTTACCATTCTTTCTATTGTGATGGCGGGCGTGTGCCGCGTGTTTCCGTCTGGAGCATCATGCTTGCCGCGCCTTACTTTAACGACGCCTCCAGTGAGAATCCCATTCGTGTGGAAAAGCTGGGTGTGATTGGCCTGGCTGCGGGTACCATTCCCAAGCAGTTTACACGGGTATTTGGCGCGCCGGCGGTCGATGGCATTGAACTCGATCCGGCTATTGTACAGGTGGGAAGGGATTATTTCGCGCTTACCGATCCCAATATCAATGTTTTGGTCGGCGACGGCCGTTACGAACTGAATCGCCTGCGCGGAGGTTACGACGTCATCACCATTGACGCATATAAAGTGCCTTATATCCCCTGGCATATGACCACGCGCGAATTTTTTGCGGAAGTGCGGGACCAATTGACGGAGGATGGTGTTGTGGCTATTAATGTCGGCCGTGCCCCAGGTGATCGGCGGCTGGTGGAAGCGATCACAGCGACCCTGCTGGAAGTGTTCCCGACGGTGCACGCAATTGATGTGCCCGGCGCTTTGAACACGATCCTCGTCGCTACAGTACGGCCGACCGCGGCTGAAAACCTGGCTAAAAATCTGGCCGTGCTCGATCCGGCTGCTGATCCCCTTTTGCGCGAGGCTTTGCAAACGGCTGCGGCAAACCTGGTCCCGGCCACCGCGGGAGAGGTGCTTTTTACCGACCAGCGCGCGCCGGTAGAGACAATTATTGATTCATTGGTGCTGCGCTTCTTAGTGCAAGAAGCGCCGGGCGGATTACCGGGTCTTGGTGCTTAGGCTTTTCATTTTCACGGAAACTTCCTGCTTTTAGTGATGCGGGTTATAGTTATGATAAGTTTCCGGGAAAGTTTTTTTGATTGGAGTATATATTGGAAATAACAACCCTCGACAAAATAATACGCTGGCTGGTAATTCTGGCCATACCGGTGATGCTCACCGTCGGCACTGTGCGATTCCTTATTTCATGGGACCATCCCAGCTATCCTGAGTTTGAATATGGCCGGATTGCGCCTGATTCGTTTGGTTTCAGCGATGAAGAGCGGCTGCAGTTGGCGATGGACACCATGGCTTATTTGCGCCGCTCCGAGCCGGCCTCCGAAGTGATTTATATGCTGCGGGATTTACGCATTCCTGGTACGAATAAAGCCCTCTACAATGAGGCCGAGATCGGGCATATGATCGACGTTAAGGTAGTCGCGGATGCCTTTAAGCCTGCATTTTGGCTGTCGGCTATCATCGTCGTCGGAGGCCTCATTTACTTGCTCGCTCGCGAGCAGACACGCTATTTCGGGGCGAAAACGATGATGTTTGGCGGTTTGTTCACCGTGGCCCTGGTGTTCATGGTCATGATCTTCATGTTTCTAGCCTGGAACTGGGCCTTTACAGTTTTCCACAATATCTTCTTTGATGCTGGAACTTGGCAGTTCTTATATACCGACTCGCTCATCCGCCTTTTCCCGGAGCAGTTCTGGTTTGACTTCGGGACAATTTGGACGGTGCTTATTCTCCTTAGCGGCGGCCTGTTCGCCCTCGTGGGTTATGTATTGAGTAGAGTCTGGTCATAGAGCCGCCGTCTGGATGGGTGAGCGATGAAAAATATTCTGATTACGGGTGTTTCCTCGGGCATTGGCTACGCCACAACGACTGCGCTGCTGGATAAAGGATATCGTGTGTTTGGCAGTGTGCGGCGTCAGGAAGATGCCGATCGTTTGCAGGAAGAATTAGGCGATGGCTTTGTACCGCTGTTGTTTGATGTGACCGATTCGAAAGCTGTTGGCACGGCCGTTACTCAGGTCTCCGACGCCTCAGGGGATGAAGGGCTTTACGCCTTAATCAACAACGCGGGCATCGTCATCCCCGGCCCCTTGAAGTACACGCCCTTGCAGGAGTTTCGCGAGCATTTTGAAGTCAACCTCTTTGGCTTGCTCGATGTTACCCAGCAGTTTTTGCCTCTGCTGGGTGGGGAACTGGAATCCCCTTTTCCACCTGGCCGGATCATCAATATCAGTTCCACAAGCGGAAAGGTTGCTTATCCCTTCATGGGCGCTTATGCCTCGACGAAGCATGCCCTCGAAGCGTTGTCGGACAGTCTGCGCCGCGAAATGATGCTCTATGGCATCGACGTGATCATTATCGAACCCGGCACGACCAACACGCCGATCAAGCATAAATTCGCCGATCGCATACGCCGCTATAAAGAAACGGATTACGGCCCCATGTTTGCCGGTCTGGAAAAGCAGCTGGCTGAGCGGGAGACGACAGGCCTGCCGGTTGAGAAAGTCGTCGACGTCATTGTTGAAGCAGTTGAGAGTGAACATCCTAAGACGCGTTACCCCATACCGCGCAAGTGGTTGACCAGCTGGATCCTCCCGCGCTTTTTACCCGACCGTTGGTTGGATCGCCTGGTCCGCGGCCAGCTTGGCCTTGATAATCAGGATAAATCAGCTTAACCAGTTAAAACCCTTTAATATCTTGATTATCCGGTCCTGATAAAAATGAGGCGCCGGCAAGAACATCCAAAATAACAAGCGCCCCCGGCTTGACAATAAAAGAATATATGGCGTATGATAATTAGTAGGTTTGTAGTATTATTCGGACCTGCGCTGCCAGTATTTTATAAAACGACCCGATCTCTAAAATCGTGGAGGTAAAAAGATGACGGAACTTATTGATAGTTCGGACGATATTTTGGAAGGTGCCTACATGGAAACTCCAGAATTCAAGTTCTCCCTGGGCGACAAGCTTCCTCTTCCGGAGGTTCATGCCGATCCACTTGCATTACAGGAAAGACAAATTGATGAAAATGACCGCCTGCCCATCTATTTCCTGGCCAGCGGCCTGGCGGTTCAAGGGGCAGTGGCCAGAGTCGTCTTGCGCAAGGCGCATCGTGGTTTGCCGCCCGGTAGAGGGTGGGCAACGGGATTCATGGTATCACCCAGTCTCTTCTTAACCAATAATCATGTTATCCCCGAGCAGGCTTTTAATGACAGCATACGCATCCAGTTTAATTACCAGCAGGATGCTCAGGGAATGGATGAGGCTACCGAATCCTATTTGCCGGCGGCTGATGTTTTCCGCACCAATCCAGCGCTTGATTACACCTTGATACGCTTGCAGCCTTTTGAAGATGTGGCCGGAGAAGACGAACCAACCCTGGCCGGCAGTCGTTGGGGTTTCATTCCTCTCAACGAATCACCGCTCTATCGTAAAAAACAACACTTCAATATCATCCAGCATCCCAAGGGAGAACCTAAGCAGGTCGCGCTGCAAGACAACGAGATTGACGAATTATTCGATGCTTTTGTACGCTATAAGGGGGATACAGAGCCTGGTTCCTCTGGGTCGCCTGTCTTCAATAACCTGTGGGAACTGGTTGCCCTGCACCATGCCGGAGGTGCTCAGGATGCCTCAGGAAAATGGCTGAATAACCAGGGTGTTCGTATAGATGCAATCATTAAGGATTTGCGCGATTCCTTTGCCGATCGGCAAGAAATTTTGGATGAACTTGGCATTTCTTAAATTCTAGAATGTAGTTTTGCAGGCAGCCGTGCACATGAAATGGCTTCGGCGATAATGGTGTGCGTGACGGCCGTGTATTTTTCTTTTAAGGTTAAGGTGGGTCCATTTTGATGGCCGCTCCGCGTGAATTGATCCGCAAGTACGAGCCGGTACTGCGCTTTGGTACCGACAAGATGGGTAAGCCGGAACTGTTTTTCCCCATGGCGGCACGTGACTTTGTGCATACTTGCGGCTTGCGGCGTCGGAAAATCGGCTGGGATCGCAATCCTGGCCAGACCTTACTCACCCGTCTAAGTTCTGTCCCCAAACCGCAAAACTGTTACCTGGTATTTGCCGCGGGAGATGTGCCAGATTTTCCGGCCGATCTCTTGATGGAATTGGCGGATAACGGTCTGGAAATAGGGCCTTCACCCTCCGGCACCGATTTTACCCTGGAAGCTCTTGATGCCGGAAGCAGCGTGACCCCGCGAATCTTGCTTGATGCACAGCAGGCAGAACTGCTTGAAGCAGCTGTGTCCTCACAAACAGCGGTTAATCGCCGCCCAATTAACAGCGACGAATTATCGTCCTTGATCAACAATTGGGCGGGGGGTGAGGTGAATCATTCAACGGCAGTTGTATCTTCCCCTTTAGGCTTTGAAACTGTGATGGGCAATTGGGAATGGATGGAGTTTCCGGCCCTGAACCCGCTGCCGGGCGCGATTCGTGACTGGGCCGTACAGAAATATGCCCCCTTTAGAGACTGGAATCTCTGTCCCCCAGTTTACCATTACCACGTCTGCCGTGATCGTGGCTACCAGGTACTGCAATATTGGTTTCTCTATCCTTATAATGATTGGGCCAGCCATGGTGGAAATAATGATCACGAGGGAGATTGGGAAGTCGTTTACGTTTTCCTGGACGAGCAGGAGCAAGCGCGCCATGTTGCTTATTCAAAGCACGTCACAATCCCCTTCTTGTATGGCCCGGAAACGGCCGTTTGGCAGGATGTTGAAAAAGTGGATGGCACGCACCCAGTTGTCTATGTAGGTTGTGGATCCCATGCCGGTTACTTGAAACGGGGCGAACATCGATACTTCATGTATATCGATCGTGCCAAAGGGGATCATCTGACTATCGGCCCAGGAGCGGATCAATCTTGGGGAGAACCGGTTCAATTGAGCGGTAAAAAATGGAACAGTAGTTTTTCAGGACCCTGGGGGGCGCTGGTCAAGACCTGGTTCGGCAAAGTGTTGCCCGATACCGAAGGCCCGTCATCTCCGGCGCAGAAGGGGGATAAGTGGTCAAACCCCGCGAAGTGGGCGGCTATCCCACCGCTCCGTTAGCGATGTTTTGATTAGTTGGCCTGGCTCTGCCAGGGGAGTCATATAGGGAGAGGTCATGACAAAAAGAATGACAGCAAATGGAAGAACGGCTGCCGTTGATCGGGAAGCTGGAAAGACCATCTCTGACGCGTTAGAATCGGCAGAGGATATGAAGCGGTCAGGGGCAGATTTTGGTGAACCGCGGTTTTTAGATGTACTGGCTATCGCCAGCGATGCGCTGAATATCCGACCCCCGTTATGGGCCTCATCGATATTTGGCCTGCCATACACCTGGATCCCTCCTTACGGGCGATTTTCCGAATTTAAAATCCTTAACCTTTGGCGGCTTGGGCGGACCATCAAATATCTGGTGAATGTCATTATCCCTTCTATTCCGCGCACGCCTCCACCTTTCGGCCCACCGCTGCTTAACAATCTCTTCTGGAAGCCGAGCGTTATCTTGCAGCGTCCAGATCATAATAATAATTACACAACCTTCGCGGATGAGGCCTGGTTCTTTCTTAATGGCATCATGACTGACGATTCCGTTGCCCAGGTGAATGCCGCTTACATTTCATACTTATTCCACCGTCCGCTGACGCTTATTCAAAACTCGACGGATTCCTTCGTCATCGACATGCTGCAGTGCATGATTGGCAAAGAATGGGCGCAAATGACGGAGCCGGTAATCAAGGCTTTCCCCGTGATTTATGATGCTCTTAAGAGCCCTCAAAAACGCAAAGTAATTGTTATCGCCCACTCGCAGGGTACGATCATCATCGCTAATGTGCTGCGCCTGTTATACGCTCTGGTGGGACCGCCGACCGAGGAGGCGCTGGAAGCGTTGACAGCTGAAGCAGAATATGCCGGGCCGGAATTCGTTTATCCTGAACAGTTCCCGATTGACCTGAATGATTTTGAGCAGATAGAAGAACAGGAGCTGGCTAAGTTAGAGATCTATAGCTTCGCGACCTGTGCCAATGTGTTTACTTACTTCAAAACCGGAGAAGGAGAACGGCCGCTGCCCTGGATTGAGCACTTCGGTAATGAATTTGACATCGTAGCACGTTTGGGAATGCTAGCACCTAATTCTAAAGCACGAGAAATTCAGATCGAAGGTCCACGCTATATGCGGCAAAATGCCTGGGGTCATTTTCTTAACGAACATTATTTGTCGGGCATTGAAGAAAAGCAAAAAAAGGGACGAAAACACGGAGGCGCGGGAACGGCCGAACCCTTTGAATTGGTAAACCCCGCTTCGCTGGCGGTGCAAGTTGGGTATGGCCCGAGGCTTTATGAATATATAAATGGGGGTTCACTGAAAACTTAAATTATGTTATGATAAATTGTTGTTGGGGACTGAATAATCAAATACCCGATATTTAGTAAGGAATAAATCATCATGGACATGATTGATAAATTGTTTATGCTGTCGAAAGAGGTTGAAGATAGGTACGATGCCCGTGCCGCTGAACGCGCTGCTTCCCTGGAACAAATCGAAGAAGGAAATATGCTGGATGCCCAGGATGATCATGTCCGTGCACGGCTGCAGCGGTTAAATATCGATCCGGACACGCACGAACAAATTATGGATGAGGTCCCCGGCGCTTTAGGCTCGCTGGGCATCGTTGATACGATTGAGGAAGATGTCAATGTCCTGGAGCGGATTCTGGGCTTTAATGATCTCATTCCCGTTCATTTTCTTGAAAAAGGGTGGCTCGCGGCGAGAGCTGTCGGCCGAATTCATATCTCCAGCGGGTTGGGCTTCGGCACAGGCTTTATGATCTCACCGCGTTTGCTGTTGACGAATAATCATGTTTTGCCCGATAGGGAAACGGCAGCACATAGTTATATTGAGTTTGACTATCAGTTAGGGGTAGACGGCCGTTTGATGCACATGCAGGAATTTGATTTCATGCCTGACGAGCTCTTCATCACCGATCCCGACCTCGATTTTACGCTGGTTGCCGTAAATCCCTTGAATACGGGCGAGTGGAAAGTCGCTTCGTATGGCTGGCTCCCGCTTATTGCTGATGAGGACAAGGTAATTGTTGGCGAAAAATTGAACATCATTCAGCATCCCAGCGGTGAGAGAAAACAGCTGGCTTTTCGGGAAAATCTCCTCGAAGATATCCTGGATAATTTCCTTCAATACAAAACGGACACCGCTCCGGGATCGTCCGGTGCTCCCGTGTTCAATGATCAGTGGGAAGTCGTTGCCCTGCACCATTCTGGTGTGCCCAAAAAGGATGCTGATGGGAATTACCTGACCCTCGATGGTGGGATTTGGAATAAGTCGATGCCGGTCTCACAACTGGCCTGGAAAGCCAATGAAGGTATACGCATCAGCCGTATTATCAAATTTGTTGATCAGCAGATGCTCCCTGATTCGGCCGTTAAACTTTGGGAAGAAGCCAAAAGTGTTGAAAAAGCTCCGATCCCGAATGGAAATAAGCCACAAATTGGTGGGACACAAACTGTTGGGCAGCACGCGGTAAAGATTCCGACGCCTGATAGTAATCTGGACGAGGTGCCCGATGAGCTTGCAGGTCCCCTCGCAGAGCTGCAGGCGTTTTCCGAGCGCGTTTATTACGATTCACAGCAGGATGAACAAGGCCGCAAAGAATATTACGGGACGCTGGCCCCAAACGAGAAATCCGAACCGGCATTTGATTTAAAAACGGCCGATGGCTGGCACATCATCGTCGCCCGGCAGATGCAAAATGATGGAGAAGATGGTCAAAGTGCCCCCACATTTGAACAGCTACAAAAACTTTTAGAAGAGACACATACGACCCGCCCAAAGTACGATCCAACTAAAGAAGTTTATCCTTGGATTGATCTTCATGAAGATGGCAAGATCCGCAGTATTTATTCCGGTAAGGTTTACGATCCGGCCGACTTCATCAGCGAGGATTTCGCCGTAGAACAGGCCCGGACTCAGCAGCTGCTGTCCTATCGCGCCAGGGAAGAGATGGCGACGGAAGCGGATATCGCCGCCTTTGAGATGTTGCTCGAAGCACAGCTGCCCTACAATTGCGAACATGTCGTCCCGCAATCCTGGTTTTCGCGCAAAGAACCTATGAAAGGCGATCTGCACCATCTTTTCGCCTGCGAGAGCGGCTGTAATAGTTTCCGAAGTAATATCCCTTACTATGATTTTGAGGATTTTGGTGAAGCGACACGCAGTGAGTGCGGTAAAAGAGTCGGTAATAAGTTTGAGCCGGATGCCGGTAAAGGCGCTATCGCGCGGGCCGTATTTTACTTCCTGGTGCGTTATCCCGGCTTGGTTGGCGATCAGGCAGATGAGTTTGAACAGGAACGGCTGCCATTCCTTCTGGCCTGGCATAATCATTATCCGGTGACGGTCTATGAGCGCCATCGCAACCAGACCATATTTGCCAAACAAGGAAATCGCAATCCATTCATCGATTTCCCACAGTGGGTCAACCATGTTGATTTCAGTAAAGGCTTTGGATAACGAGATATTTCAGTCAGGTAGTAGCGCAACCATTACACTGACATACGTATTGATCGGCAACCTGGATCTCTGAAGAATTAAGAAACTGACCAGCTTTTTAGGAGGTATAAATGACCAAGTTTGACCTGGTATTCGAAGGTGGGGGCGCGAAGGGCATGGTTTTTACCGGGGCTCTGCGCGAGTTTGAAAGGCGGGGGCATACGTTTGACCGCTTGATGGGCACATCAGCCGGGGCGATCATGGCTACCTTTCTTGCCGCGGGCTTTGATTCGACGGAGATGATAGAAGCGCTGAGCGAACGCGTGGATGGCAAGCCTGTTTTTACACGATTCATGGGTGATCCCGAATCCTTTGACCAAAGTGTGATAAGTGCGAGTGCGACGCGCGAGTGGCTGGAAAATGCGGATATTCCAATTGTACCGCCGGCCATGGAAGAGCAAATTGATGATTGGATCGTTGATAATCTGCTGAAATCAGACCTTTACCGCCATATCTTTTCCTTCGTGGAAAGAGGCGGATGGTATTCGGCCGATGGCTTTTTGGAATGGATTCG
>Ga0316576_10000597_pt1 | contig 17286 bp, 15 predicted proteins | sample S0NA_FD_203075 | JGI IMG/M metagenome (GOLD analysis project Ga0316576, IMG submission 203075) | Rhizosphere microbial communities from salt marsh grasses in Alabama, United States - S0-2_050615r3r5 | ecosystem: Host-associated > Plants > Roots > Rhizosphere | place: USA: Alabama | collected... | reverse complement strand
TGCCCGGCCGCCGACGATGGCGAGACATCCTGCCCCGCGCTACACGGGGGCTCGTACGGGACGGGGCGGCGCGCGCGTGGAGGCGCCCGTGGGATGCCCGGCCTGTGCGCTGCCGGGACCACCGCCCGATCGGCTGGGCGCTAGTTTGCCATCAAGGCCGCCGCGGCAGAATAGACCGGCGTCAGCCGCGGTGAACGACGTCCCTCCTCTCTCCTCTCTCATAGGTGTCGGTGGCGTCTCTCATAGGTGTCGGTGGCGTCGGACGCGGCGGCCGGGCGCGCGCGATGCCCACCGAGGCGGCCGTCACGGACACAAGCCGGGTCTAAGCGCGGCAATCGTCTGATTCCGTCCCTTTTCTCCAGGATTTTCCCCGCCCCTGTGGCCCCGGTGGTGGGCTGGGCCTGTCGAAGCGTCCGTCGTTTTATTGCGACACTGCTTTAGGTTTAGAGGCTATCTCTTTGAAAAAGAGATAAATCAGTTGGTGTGTCTTAGAGCTTTATCTTGTTGCTTTAAGTTTCTGACACACAAGAAAAATTGTTGCCCTGAGGCCTTGACCGATCCGAGATCCTTTCCTAAGATGGCGATTAGTGGGAGGCTGTGGGGAATTCTGGATCGCAGTTGGAGACGGGGGCTCGGGGATAGCCGCGGTGGGGGACCGCCTTTGTTTCGGGGGACGCACTATCTAAACGTCGACGCCAAGGGGCGCCTCGCGATTCCCGCGAGTCAACGCAGCCTGCTGGCCGACTATTGCGACTCGAAGCTGGTTATCACCGCAGACCTGCAACGCTGTCTTCTTCTCTATCCCGAGCCTCACTTCGCCGAAGTCGAGCGCAAGCTCAACGCGATGCCCACGTTCGCTGATGCGACGCGGGTGCTGCAGCGAGTGATCATCGGCTACGCGACTCAGGTACAGCCGGACGCTCAGGGGCGCGTCCTGTTGTCTCCGTCGCAGCGCGACTTCGCCCGACTCGACAAGCGGGTGGCACTGGTCGGTGTCGGCAACCGCTACGAGCTCTGGGACGAGGCGATGTGGCAGGAGAAGCTGCGCGAGGCCGAGGCGTTCGATCTCAAGAGCCTCGCCGCCGATCCGGCGATGGCGGACTTCTCACTCTGAATCGATAACAGAAACACGCATGGATTCGCGGAAACACATTCCGGTCCTGTTGGGGGAAAGCATGCAGGCCTTGGGGGTAACTGCAAACGGGTGCTACGTCGACGGCACGTTCGGCCGCGGCGGCCATTCCCGCGCGATTCTCGATCGGCTCGGTCCGGGCGGGCGCCTGCTCGCCGTGGACCGGGATCCCGATGCGGTCGCCGCCGGCGGCGCGCTCGCGCGCGCCGACACCCGCTTCACAATCACGCGGGCGCGCTACGCCGAGCTGCCGCAGATCCTTGCACAAGCCGGGCTGACGGGCCGCGTCGACGGCCTGCTGCTCGATCTCGGCGTGTCCTCGCCCCAGCTCGACTCCGCCGGGCGCGGCTTCAGCTTCGCCGCCGACGGGCCGCTGGACATGCGCATGGACCCGTCCTCCGGCGAGAGCGCCGCGGACTGGCTGGCCCGCGCCGGCGAGGCCGAAATCACGCGCGTGCTGAAGGAGTACGGCGAGGAGCGCTTCGCGCGGCGCATCGCGCGGGCCCTCTGCCGCGAGCGCATCCAGGCGCCCATCACCACCACCGGCCGACTGGCGGCGCTGTGCGAGCGTGCGGTGCCCACCCGCGAGCCGGGCAAGCACCCGGCAACCCGCACCTTCCAGGCCCTGCGCATCCAGATCAACGGTGAGCTCGACGAGCTCAAGGCCCTGCTCGGGCAGGTCTGCACCCTGCTTGCCGTCGGCGGGCGCCTCGTCATCATCAGCTTCCATTCGCTGGAGGACCGCATCGTCAAGCGCTTCATCCGCGACGAGTCCCGCGGCGGCACGCTGCCGAAGGGCCTGCCGGTGCGCGACGATCAGCTGCCTCGCCGCCTCAAGCCCATTGGCCGAGCGGTCCATCCGTCCGAGGCGGAGGTGCAGGCCAATCCCCGAGCGCGCAGCGCCGTGCTGCGCGCCGCGGAGCGACTGTCGTGAGCGCGCGCAGCAAGCGTGAGCCGGTCTCCAAGGCGGGGAAGGCGTCGCTGACCCTGGTGGGCGTGCTCGGCCTCGCCGTCGTCGCCTCCGCGGTGGCGGTGATCCAGGTCAAATACCTGACGCGGACCGAGTTCGGCGTGCTGCAGCAGGTGCGCGCCGAGCGCGACGCGCTCGACGTGGAATGGGGCCGGCTGCAGATCGAGGAGGCGGCCCTGACCTCGCATACCCGCATCGAGGACAACGCCCGCCGCAAGCTCGACATGATCCTGCCCGAGGGCGGCGAGGTGCGTGTGGTCGAGGTGACGATGCCGGAGGCTCAGCAGCATGTTCGATAAGCAGATCTCCAGCCGCGAGCGGGTCAAGGAGCGCATGCGCCGGGCCGAGCAGGCCCGCCGCCGGCCGCCCAACTTCACCGCGCGGCGTCGCGCCCTGGCGCTGATGCTGACGGTGGCATTCCTGTCCGTGGTGTCCGCGGCCTTCTACCGCCAGGTGCTGGAGCACGAATTCCTGCGCGACGAGGGCGAGAAGCGCTTCCTGCGCGAGCGCGAGATCCCGGCCCGCCGCGGCATGGTCACCGACCGCAACGGCCAGCCCCTGGCCATCAGCACCTCCGTGTCCACGGTCTGGGCCGATCCGCGGCTGCTGGTGCAGCGCCGCGATGCGCTGGCCCCGCTGGCCGAGGCGCTGGAGATCGCTCCGAGCGAGCTGAGCAGCCGCGTCGAGCGCTATGTCGCCGACGGCAAGCATTTCATCTTCCTGCGCCGGCGCATCGAGCCGCAGAGTGCCGATGCGGTCGCCGGGGTGGTGGATACCTATAAATTGAGCGGCGTCGGCATGGACACGGAGTACCGGCGCTACTATCCGGGCGGCGAGATGTTCGGCCACGTGGTGGGCTTCACCAACGTCGACGACGTGGGCCAGGAGGGCATTGAGCTGATCTACAACGACTGGCTCAGCGCCGAGCCCGGCAAGCGCCGCGTGATCCAGGACGGCCGCCGCCGGGTGGTCGAAGAGGTGGAGCAGATCCGTCCGCCTCACCACGGCAACGACCTGGCGCTGAGCCTGGACCGCCGCCTGCAGTTCCTGGCCTATCGCGAGCTCAAGCGCGCCGTCGCCGAGCATCGGGCCAAGTCCGGCTCGGCGGTGCTGCTCGACGTGCGTACCGGTGAGGTGCTGGCGATGGTCAACCAGCCCTCCTACAACCCGAACGCGGCCCGCAGCGAGCCCATCGAAAGCCGCCGCAACCGCGCCCTGACCGATGTCTTCGAGCCGGGCTCCACGGTCAAGCCACTGGTCGTCGCCACCGCGCTGGAGCAGGGCGTGATCAATCCGCATACGCCGGTCAACACCTCGCCGGGCTTCCTGACGGTGGGCCACAACCGGGTCCGGGACATCCATAACTACGGCCTGCTCGACACCACGGCGGTGATCACCAAGTCGAGCAATGTCGGCGTGGTCAAGATCGCGCAGCGGATGGACCGCTCGGTGCTATGGAGCACTTACAACCGGCTCGGCTTCGGGCATCAGACCAACGTGAAGTTCCCCGGCGAGCGCAGCGGCCTGCTGCCCAGCTTCGAGGGCTGGTCGCGCTTCGAGCACGCCACGCTGGCGTTCGGCTACGGGCTCAACGTCACGACCCTGCAGCTGGCCCAGGCGTACGCGGTGCTGGCCAACGACGGCGTGCGCCGGCCGCTCAGTCTGCGCAAGGTCGACGGCATTCCCGAGGGCGAGCGGGTGTTCTCCGAGCGCACCGCGCAGCAGGTGCGGCTGATGATGGAGACCGTGGTGTCGAAAAAGGGCACGGCACGGCGCGCGGCGATCCCGGGCTACCGCGTCGGCGGCAAGACCGGCACGGCGAAAAAGGCCACCGGTCACGGCTATGTCGCGGGTAAGTATCAGGCGGTGTTCGCCGGTATGGCGCCGATCAGCGACCCGCGCTTCGTGATGGTGGTGATGATCGACGAGCCCGGCGGCAAGGTCTACTACGGCGGCCTCGTCGCCGCGCCCACGTTCGCGAAGGTCATGCAGGCGGCGCTGCGGCTCTACAACGTGCCCCCGGACGATCCGGAGGGCTCGCTGCGCCTCGCCGCGCTGCGTGAAGACGCCCGGGGGACAGACCGATGATGGCCGCCGGACAGGCGCTCGCGCCGAGCTGGAGCCTGTCGGAGCTCCTGTCCGGCTTCGCGGCGCTGCCGTTCGAGTCGGACCTGCGGATCGAGCGCCTCGCGCTCGACAGCCGCCTGGCCGGCCCGGGCTGCCTGTTCATGGCCTGCCGCGGGACGCGCCGCCATGGACTGCGCTTCGCCGAGCATGCCGCCGAGTGCGGGGCCGTGGCGATCGCCGCGGAGCCCGACGGCCGCTGGGGCGAGACCGATCTCGTCCGTCTCGGCGCGGAGCTGGCGCTGCCCGTGGTCCCCGTGGCCCAGCTCTCCCGGCGTGCCGCCGAAATCGCGGCGCGCTTCTTCGGCGACCCATCCGCGGGCATGCCGGTGATCGGGGTGACCGGCACCAACGGCAAGACCAGCGTCAGCCACTTCGCGGCCCAAACGCTCACCGCCGATCAGCGCTGTGCGCTGATCGGCAGCCTGGGCAGCGGATTCCCGGACGAGCTGGCGGCGGCCACCGGGTTGAGCACCCCCGATGCCGTCGCGCTGCAGGCGGAGCTTGCGCGGCTGCGCGGCCTGGGTGCCGGCGCCATCGCGATGGAGGTCTCCTCCCATGCGCTGGACCAGGGTCGCGTCAACGCGGTGCGCTTCAGCCACGCCCTGTTCACGAACCTGACCCGCGACCACCTCGACTACCACGGCGACATGGCCGAATACACGGCGGCCAAGCGGCGGCTCTTCCGCATGCCTGGCCTGCAATGGGCCGTCCTCAATCACGACGATCCGGTCGCCGCCGATTTCGCCGCCGGTCTTGCGCCCTCTGTCCGTCTCGCGCGCTACAGCCTCGAGGCGAGCGGGGCGGACATGTCCGCGCTCGCCGCGGGCGCCGATCTCTGGCTGCGTGCCGAGCAGGTCGTTGCGCTGCCGCGCGGACTGCGCATCGTCGTCGACAGCTCCGCCGGCACCGGCGAGCTGGAGGTGCCGGTGCTCGGCCGCTTCAATGCGGCCAACCTGCTCGCGGTGCTCGCCCTGCTGCTGACCCGGGGCCTGCCGTTGGACGGCGCGCTGGAGCGAATGCGCCGCATCCGCGGCGTCCCCGGGCGCATGGAGTGCTTCGGCGGCGGTGCCGCGCCGCTGGTGGTCGTGGACCACGCGCATACGCCGGACGCGCTGCGGCAGGCCATCTCGCACCTGCGCCTGCACTGCCCCGGGCGCGTGCTGACCGTATTCGGCTGCGGCGGCGAGCGCGACCCCGGCAAGCGCCCGCTGATGGGGGCGGTGGCGGAGCGGCACAGCGACGTGACCATCGTCACCGACGACAACCCGCGCGGTGAGGACGGCGATGCGATCTGTGCCGAGATCCTGGCCGGGATGAGTGCCGTCGCGCCGGAGCGGGTCCAGGTGCAGCGCCAGCGGGCGCTGGCCATCCGCCGTGCCATCGCGCTCGCCGGCCGCGGCGATGCGGTGCTGGTGGCCGGCAAGGGGCACGAGACGGTCCAGGACATGGGCGATCTCAAGGTCCATTTCAGCGATCGCGCACAGGTGGTACAGGCGCTGCGCGAATGGGAGGGTGGACGCGGATGAGCCAGCAGGCGATGTGGGCGCTGGGCGCGTCGGCCGAGCAGGTCGGGGGACGGCCCTCCGAGGACCGCGCCGAGCGTTTCGGCGGGATCTCGGACGGCCGTGGCGGCGGTCGCGGCTTGCCGTTCGCGATGCTTCGGGGGGAGCGTCGCGATGGCCGCGGGCCGGTTGCCAGGGAGCGGGGGGCGCGCTGACATGCTGTTGTGGCTCACCGATTGGCTCGGCCAGCTCGACAGCGGCTTCTACGTGTTCCGCTATCTCACCCTGCGCGCCATCCTCGGCGTGCTGACGGCGCTCGCGATCTCGCTGCTCATCGGCCGGCCGCTGATCCGCTGGCTCAGCAGCTACAAGGTGGGCCAGGTGATCCGCGACGACGGCCCCGAATCCCACTTCTCGAAGGCAGGCACGCCGACCATGGGCGGCACGCTGATGCTGGTCGCCATCGGCGTTGCGACCCTGCTATGGGCGGATCTCAGCAACCGCTTCGTCTGGGTGGTGCTGATCACGACCATGGCCTTCGGCCTGATCGGCCTGGTGGACGACTACCGCAAGCTGGTGCTGCGCGACCCGAAGGGCCTGCCGGGGCGCTGGAAGTACTTCTGGCAGACCGTGGCCGGTCTGGCCGCGGCGCTGTACCTCTATCTCAGTGCGACGACACCCGGCGAGACCTCGCTGCTGGTGCCCTACCTGAAGGACGTCAGCATCCAGCTCGGGCCGCTGTTCATCCTGTTCGCGTACTTCGTCATCGTCGGCTCCAGCAACGCGGTGAACCTGACCGACGGCCTCGACGGCCTCGCGGTGCTGCCCACCACACTGGTGGCCGGCGGCCTCGGCATCATGGTCTACGCGGCCGGCAACGTGGAGATCGCCGGCTACCTGAAGATCCCCTACGTGGCCGAGGTCGGCGAGGTGGTGATCTTCTGCGGCGCCATCGCCGGCGCCGGGCTCGGCTTTCTCTGGTTCAACACCTATCCGGCACAGGTTTTCATGGGCGACGTCGGCGCCCTGGCCCTCGGCGCCGCCCTCGGCGCCATCGCCGTGGTCGCGAAGCAGGAGCTGGTGCTGTTCATCATGGGCGGCATCTTCGTGCTCGAGACCCTGTCGGTGATGCTGCAGGTGGCCTCGTTCAAGCTCACCGGCAAGCGGCTGTTCCGCATGGCGCCGCTGCATCATCACTACGAGCTCAAAGGCTGGCCGGAGCCGCGCGTGATCGTCCGCTTCTGGATCGTCACCGTGGTGCTGGTGCTGATCGGGCTCGCGAGCCTGAAGATTCGGTGAGGGCCATGCGCGGCGATCGGACCACAAGCGGCGGAGAGGAGGTGTGCGCATGACGGCGCCCGTCGCGTCGCTGCCCGCTGCCGGCGCCAAGGTGCTGGTCGTCGGTCTCGGCAAGACCGGCTTGTCCTGCGCCCGCTGGCTGCACCGGCGCGGCTACACCGTTGCGGTGACCGACAGCCGCGAGGCCCCGCCGGGCCTGGAGGCGGTGCGTGCCGAGCTGCCGGACGTCGCGTTGATGCTCGGCGGCTTCTCGGCCCAGGCGCTGGCCGCGGCGGAGCTGGTCGTGCTGAGCCCCGGCGTGCCGCTGGCCGAGCCGGCCATCCAGACCGCCATCGCGAGCGGGCTGCCGGTGATCGGCGACATCGAGCTGTTCGCCCGCGTGGTCGAAGCACCGGTGGTCGGCATCACGGGCTCGAACGGCAAGAGCACCGTGACGACGCTGCTCGGGCTGATGGCCCGCCAGGCCGGCCACCGGGTAGCGGTGGGCGGCAACCTGGGCGAGCCGGTGCTGGATCTGCTCGCCGACGACGCGACGCTCTACGTGCTGGAGCTCTCCAGCTTCCAGCTGGAGACCACCGAGTCGCTGGTGCTGGAGGCCGCCACGGTGCTGAACCTGTCACCCGATCACATGGACCGCTATCCGGATATGGCCGCCTACGCTGCGGCCAAGCAGCGCATTTTCGCCCATGCGAAGGCCGCGGTGGTGCCGCGGGACGATCCGGCTGCGGCCAGGCTTGCGGGTGCCATCGGCCGGCAGCTGGGCTTCACGCTGGGTCCACCGGCGGAGCCGGCGGATTACGGCATCGTCGAGCACCAGGGCGTGCGCTGGATCGCCCGCGGCGACGAGCCTGTGGTCGCCGTCTCCGACCTGCTCATGACCGGCAGCCACAACCTGGCCAACGCCCTCGCCGCGCTGGCGCTGGCGGACCTGTGCGACTTGGACCGGGCCGCGACGCTGGGCGCGCTGCGGGCGTTCCGCGGGCTGCGCCACCGCAGCGAGCTGGTGGCCGATCAGAACGACATCCGCTGGATCAACGACTCCAAGGGCACCAATCCCGGCGCGAGCATCGCCGCGCTGCGGGGGCTGGTGCCGGACCCGCGTCGCGGCAAGGCGGTGCTGATCGCCGGCGGCGACTGCAAGGGGGCGGAATTCGACCAGCTCGCGGCGGTGATCGGCGAGCTCGCCCGCGCGGTGGTGCTGATCGGCCGCGACGCGCCGAGGATCGCCGCCGCCGTCGGCGGGCGCGTGCAGGTGCTGACGGCCGCAGACATGGACGAGGCAGTCCGTCTCGCGGCCAGGGCGGCGCGGCCCGGGGACTGCGTGGTGCTGTCCCCGGCCTGCGCCAGCTTCGACATGTTCGACGATTATCAGCACCGCGGCCGGGCCTTTGCCGAGGCGGTGCAGAGGTGGCTGGCATGAGCACGAGCGGGCGTATGCGCGCACAGGCGGCGCCGGGAGCAGTCCCGCGGGGCGGCATGCGCCGGCGCCGGCGGATCGAGGCGCGCCAGGCGCCCGTTGACGCGGGCCTGCTGCTCGCCGTGCTGTTTCTGCTCGGGCTGGGCTTCGTGATGGTGACCTCGGCGTCCATGTCCATCGCCGATCGCAACTATGGCGATCCTTACTTCTTCGTGCTGCGGCACGGCATCGCGATGGCGCTGGCGCTCGGCTGCGGTCTGCTGTGCTTCGCGGTCCCCGTGAAGGTGTGGCGGGAGGCCGCGCCCTGGTTGCTGCTCGGCGGCATCGCGCTGCTCGCGATGCTGTTGCTGCCGGGGATCGGCCGCACCGTCAACGGCGCCACGCGCTGGATTCCGTTGGGCGTGCTGAACCTGCAGCCCTCCGAGCTGATGAAGTTCATCGTCGTGATCTACGTCAGCGACTACCTGATCCGCCGCCAAATCGACGTGCAGGTCAGCTTCATCGGCTTCCTGCGGCCGATGGTGCCGATCGGGGTCGCCTGCGCGCTGATCCTGGCGCAGCCGGATTTCGGCACCACGGCGGTGATTCTGGCGACGGTGATGGGGATGCTGTTCCTCGGCGGCGTCAGCATCATGAGCTTCGGTGTGCTGTTCCTCGGTGTCGCCACGGCCCTGGCCGGGCTGATCATCGTCGAGCCCTACCGGCTGCAGCGGGTCACGTCCTTCCTCGATCCCTTCGCCGATCCCTACAACTCGGGCTATCAGCTGAGCCAGGCGCTGATCGCGTTCGGCCGCGGCGAATGGTTCGGTGTCGGGCTCGGCAACGGCATCCAGAAACAGTTCTACCTGCCCGAGGCCCATACCGACTTCCTGCTCGCCGTGGTCGGCGAGGAGTTCGGGCTGCTCGGCGTGCTGCTGGTGATCGCGCTATTCGGCTACCTGACCTGGCGCGCGTTCGACATCGGCAACCGCGCCCGCCTGCAGGGCGAGGGCTTTTCGTGCTACGTGGCCCATGGCTTCGGGCTGATGCTCGGACTGCAGGCCTTCGTCAACGTCGGCGTCAACACCGGCCTGCTGCCCACCAAGGGGCTGCCGCTGCCGTTCATGAGCTACGGCAGCAACGCGCTGATCGTCGCCGTGATCGCCGTCGCGGTGCTGCTGCGCATCGACCACGAGCTGCGGCGCACCGCGGTCGAGCCAATCCCCGAGGGCCGGGTCCATCGCGAGCGGAGGCTGCAATGGCGGCGAGCGTAGCGGTGATGGCCGGCGGCACCGGCGGGCACGTGTTCCCGGCCCTCGCGGTCGCCGAGGTGCTGCGCGCCCGCGGCGCCGATGTCTTCTGGATCGGCACCCGCGCCGGAATGGAGGCGCGTCTGGTGCCCGAGCACGGCTTTGCGATGGAGTGGATCGGCATCGAGGGCGTGCGCGGCAAGGGGATGCGCCAGCTCCTGGCGGCCCCCTGGAAGCTGCTCTCGGCACTGCGCGAGGCGCGGGCGATCCTGCGCCGGCGCGACCCGCGTGTGGTGCTCGGCATGGGCGGGTTCGTGTCCGGCCCGGGCGGTCTGATGGCCCGTTTGCAGCGCCGGCCGCTCGTGATCCAGGAGCAGAACAGCGTGCCGGGTATGACCAACCAATGGCTGGCGCGGGTCGCGACCCGGGTGTTCGAGGCCTTCCCGGGCAGCTTCCCCGCCGCGCGCAAGGCCATCACCAGCGGCAATCCGGTGCGTGCTTCGATCGCCGCGCTGCCGGCCCCGGCCGCGCGCCTCGTCGGGCGCACCGGGCCGGCGCGGTTGTTGGTGGTGGGCGGCTCCCTGGGCGCGCTGGCGCTGAATGAGACGCTGCCGAGGGCGCTGGCGCTGCTGCCCGTGGAGCGGCGCCCGCTCGTGCGCCACCAGGCCGGTGAGCGGACCCTGCACGTGGCCGAGGGGGCCTATGCCGAGGCCGGGGTCGAGGCCGACGTGACGGCGTTCATCGCCGATATGGCCGAGGCCTATGCCTGGGCCGATCTCGTGGTCTGTCGCGCTGGTGCGCTGACGGTCTCCGAGCTGGCCGCCGCGGGTCTGCCGGCGGTGCTGGTGCCCTATCCGCACGCCGTCGATGACCACCAGGTGGGCAACGCCAGGTACCTGAGCGATGCCGGCGCAGCACGGCTGATCATCCAGCGGGACCTGACCGCCGAGGGGCTGGCGGGCGTGCTCGGCGAGCTGCTCGCCGACCCGTCGCGACGCCTGGCGATGGCCGAGGCCGCCAGGGCGCGGGCGAAGAGCGATGCCGCCGAGCGTATCGCCGACGCCTGCCTGGAGCTCGCGTTGGCCGAAGGGGGGCAAGCCTGATGTCTCGCTCGCACCCCATGCCCTGGAATGGCCCGTGCAGTGCCCGCGGTCGCCCGGGCGCGCGGACCTGCAACGCATTTGCAACTGCGCACGGCGCACGCGACGCATGAACGCCCATCGTATCCACAGCGCCAGCTACATGGGCCGCATCCGCCGGCTGCATTTCGTCGGCATCGGCGGTGCCGGCATGAGCGGCATCGCCGAGCTGATGGCGAATCTGGGCTACGAGGTCCAGGGCTCTGACCGGCGCGACAGCGCGGCGACCGAGCGGCTGCGGGGGCTCGGCATCCAGGTCTTCCTCGGCCATCGGGCCGAGCAGGTCGAGGATGTGGACGCCGTGGTGGTCTCCACGGCCATCGACGCGGCCAATCCCGAGATCGCCGCCGCCCGCGATCAGCGCATCCCGGTGGTCCGGCGTGCCGAGATGCTCGCGGAGCTGATGCGCTTCCACTACGGCGTCGCCGTGGCCGGCACCCACGGCAAGACCACGACCACGAGCCTCATCGCGAGCGTGCTCGCCGAGGGCGACCTGGATCCGACGTTCGTCATCGGCGGGCTGCTCAACAGCGCCGGTGCCAATGCCCGGCTCGGCAGCAGCAAGTACCTGATCGCCGAGGCCGACGAGAGCGACGCGTCGTTTCTGTTCCTGCAGCCGATGATGGCGGTGGTGACCAACATCGACGCCGATCACATGCAGAACTACGGCAACGACTTCAATCGGCTGCGCAACACCTTCGTTGAGTTCCTGCACCACCTGCCGTTCTACGGCCTGGCGGTGCTCTGTGTCGACGACGACGAGGTGGCCGCGCTGGTGCCGACCATCGCCCGGCCGGTGCGCACCTACGGCACCCGGGCCGATGCGGATCTGCGTGCCGGCAATATCCGCCAGCAGGGCACGCGGATGTATTTCGATGTCCACAGTGACAGCGCGCGGCCGCTGCCCATCGAGCTGAACCTGCCGGGCCGGCACAACATGCTCAACGCGCTGGCGGCCATCGCCATCGCCCAGGAACTGGGCGTGGACGACGAGGCGATCCAGCGCGCGCTGGCGCGGTTCCAGGGGATCGGCCGGCGCTTCGTCGTCAACGAGTGCCGCACCCCGGACGGCCGTGCGCTGACGCTGATCGACGACTACGGCCACCACCCCCGCGAGGTGCGCGCGACCATGGCCGCGGCCCGCGGCAGCTGGCCCGGCCGGCGGCTGGTGGTGGTGTTCCAGCCGCACCGCTACTCGCGCACCCAGGAGCAGTTCGACGACTTCGTTCAGGTGCTCTCGGAGCCGGACGTGCTGGTGCTCTGCGACGTCTACCCGGCGGGCGAGCAGCCGATCCCCGGCGCCGACGGGCGCAGCCTGGCGCGGGCGATCCGCCAGCGGGGCCTGATCGAGCCGGTCTTCGCGCAGGACCTGGCCGAGGTGCCGGATGTGCTCGACAAGCTGCTGCTCGACGGCGATCTCGTGCTGCTGTCCGGCGCCGGCGACATCGGCGGTCTGTCCGCGGGGCTGCCCGCGCGGCTGCGGGGGGAGGGCGAATGACCCGGTCACCGGAGCTGCGTGGCGAGCTGCGCTACAACGAGCCGCTCGCCCGGCACACGACCTGGCGGGTCGGCGGGCCCGCGGCGCGACTCTACCGGCCGGCGGACCAGGACGACCTGGTGGCCTTTTTCGGCACGCTGGCCGCCGATGAGCCGCTGCTCTGGCTCGGCCTGGGCAGCAATCTGCTGATCAGCGACGCGGGCTTTCCCGGCACCGTGATCCAGACCACCGGCCGGCTCACCGGGCTGGAGCTTCAGGCTCCGGGCCGGGTGCGCGCGGAGGCCGGTGTCTCCTGCGCGAAGGTCGCGCGGTTTGCGTCCCGCCATGGGCTGGTCGGCATCGAGTTCCTCGCCGGCATCCCCGGCACCGTCGGCGGTGCGCTGGCCATGAACGCCGGCGCCTGGGGCAGCGAGACCTGGGCCCACGTGAGCCTGGTCCGCACGCTCGACCGCGGTGGTCAGGTCCATGAGCGCAGGCCGCACGAGCTCGAGATCGGCTACAGACACGTGCGCGGCGCGCCGGATGAGTGGTTCCTGGAGGCGGAGCTGGAGCTCGCGCGGGGCGACACCGAGGCGGCGCAGGCACGCATTCGGGAGCTGCTCGACCGGCGCGCCGCGACCCAGCCGATCGGTCTGCCGAGCTGCGGCTCGGTGTTCCGTAATCCGCCCGGGGACCATGCCGCGCGTCTGATCGAGGCCGCGGGCCTGAAGGGCATCCTCATCGGCGGCGCCGAGGTCTCCCCGAAGCACGCCAACTTCATCATCAACACCGGCGCCGCCAGCGCGCGCGACATCGGGCTGCTGATCGACCACGTGCAGGCCGAGGTGGAGCGCACCAGCGGTATACGACTGATACCCGAGGTCCGTCGGGTGGGAGAGCTGAGCTGATGAACCGAGACCCGGCAGACTTCGGCAAGGTCGCGCTGCTGATGGGCGGGCGTGCCGCCGAGCGCGAGATCTCGTTGAAGAGCGGCGCGGCGGTGTCCGCGGCGCTGGACCGGCTGGGCATCGACGCCCACGAGATCGATCCGGGCCCCGACGTGCTGGAGGTGCTGCGCGCGGGGGGCTTCGATCGCGCCTTCATCATCCTGCACGGGCGCGGCGGCGAGGACGGCCAGATCCAGGGGGCACTGGAGACCATCGGTCTGCCCTACACCGGCTCCGGCGTGCTCGGCTCGGCCATCGGCATGGACAAGTACCGCACCAAGCTGGTCTGGGCCGGGGCCGGCATCCCGACCGCGGAGTTCGCGCTGCTGCATGCTCCCGAGGACCTGCCCGCGGCCGCGGCGCTGGGCTTTCCGCTGATGGTCAAGCCCGCCCAGGAAGGCTCGAGCATCGGCATGGCCCGCGCCGGAAGCGCCGCGGAGCTCGAGGCCGCCTGGCGCGCGGCAGCCGAGTACGACGACGCGGTGCTCGCGGAGCGCTGGATCTCGGGGCCGGAATTCACCTGCGCGATCCTGAGCGGCCGCGCGCTGCCGCTGATTCGCCTGGAGACGCCGCACGTCTTTTACGACTTCGAGGCGAAGTATCAGGCCGACAGCACCCGCTATCTCTGCCCCTGCGGGCTCGACGAGGCCGCCGAGCGCGAGCTCCAGGCGCTCTGTCTGCGCGCCTTCGACGCGGTGGGCGCCCGCGGCTGGGGCCGGGTCGACTTCATGCTCGACGCCGACGGCGCGCCGAAGCTGCTGGAGGTCAACACCGTGCCCGGGATGACCGACCACAGTCTGGTGCCGATGGCCGCGAAGGCCGCGGGCATCGGCTTCGACGACCTGTGCGGCGAGATCCTGGCGACCAGCTTCGGGTCCGGCGGCGGAGGGGTGCGCCGATGAGCCAGGGCGCTCAGCAGGCCACGGCCGGCATGGAGCGGCCGGCGCCGATCGAGGTGCCGGCGCCGCCGAGCACCGGCGCGCTGCTCGTGCGGCTGCTGACCGCGGTGGTGCTGATCGGCGGTCTCGTCGGTGCCGGCTTCATCGCGCTGAAGTGGGAGCCGCGGCTGCTGCCCATTCGTGTCGTGACCATCGATGGCGAGATGCGCGGGCTGTCGAAGGAGTCCCTCCAGCAGACCATCGCGTCGCATATCACCGGCGGCATCCTGAGCCAGGACCTGAACGGCCTGAAGGCCGAGGTCGAGGCCCTGCCGTGGATCGCCACCGCCAGCGTCCGGCGCATCTGGCCGGACCGCATCGTCTTCACGGTCCGCGAGCACGAGGCCATCGCGCGCTGGGGTGAGAACGGGCTGGTCACCGCCGACGGGATCGTGTTCCGGCCCCGCGACGGGCGCCTGCCCGCTGGCCTGCCGCGGCTCGACGGGGCAGACGATTTCGCTGCCGAGGTCGTGCGGCGCTTCCAGCTCTGGCACCCGCGCCTTGCCGAGCTCGGGCTGATCATCGACGGCGTCGCCCGCGACACCCGCGGCGACTGGAGCCTGCGCCTGCTCGGCGGCACCGAGCTGATGCTCGGCACCGACGACATCGACACACGTTTCGAGCGGCTGCTCGCCGCCTATCCGCAGGTGGAGGCGATCGGCATCCCGACCCGCATCGACCTGCGCTACAGCAACGGGATTGCGGTGCGTTGGCTGCCGAGGGCGAGCGTCGGCACCGGCGTGGACCGCATGGCCGCCATCAATTCTCGGGAACGGAGCTGAACTGACTAATGCCCAGACGTAGCGACAAGAATCTCGTCGTGGGGCTCGATGTGGGCACCTCGAAGGTCGCCGCCCTGGTCGGGGAGATCAAGGCGGACGACACCATCGAGGTGGTCGGCATCGGCACCCACCCATCACGCGGCCTGAAGAAAGGCGTCGTGGTCGACATCGAGTCCACGGTGCAGTCCATCCAGCGCGCGGTGGAAGAGGCCGAGCTGATGGCCGGCTGCGAGATCCACTCGGTGCACGCCAGCATCGCCGGCAGCCACATCCGCAGCCTCGACTCCCACGGCATTACCGCGATCAAGGAGCACGAGGTCGTGCAGGCCGACGTGGAGCGCGTCATCGACGCCGCCAAGGCGGTCGCGATCCCGGCGGATCAGAAGATCCTCCACATCCTGCCGCAGGAATTCATCATCGACGATCAAGAGGGCATCCGCGAGCCCATCGGCATGAGCGGTGTGCGCCTGGAGGCGCGGGTGCACATGGTGATCGGCGCCGTCAGCGCCGCCGAAAACATCGTCAAGTGCATCCGCCGCTGCGGGCTGGAGGTGGACGACCTCGTCGTCGGACAGCTCTGCTCCAGCTATTCGGTGCTGACCGACGACGAGAAGGAGCTCGGCGTCTGCATTGTCGACATCGGCGGCGGCACCACCGATCTGGCCGTGTTCACGGACGGCGCGATCCGCCACACGAAGGTCATCCCGATCGCCGGCGATCAGGTCACCAATGACATCGCCGCCGCGCTGCACACGCCGCGCCAGCACGCCGAGGAGATCAAGATCAGGCACGCCTGCGCGCTGTCGTCGAAGGGCGTCAACGAAGACATCGAGGTGCCCAGTATCGGTGAGCGTCCGGCGCGGCGGCTGTCGCGGCAGAACCTGGCCCAGGTCGTCGAGATGCGCCAGGAGGAGCTGCTGCGGCTGGTGCAGAAGGAGCTGCGCCGCAGCGGCTTCGAGGAGCGCATCGCCGGCGGCGTCGTGCTCACCGGCGGCAGCTCCAAGACCGACGGCCTGCTGGAGCTGGCCGAGCAGGTCTTCCAGGTGCAGGTGCGGCTCGGCCTGCCGCAGTACGTCACCGGCCTGGAGGAGAGCATCAACGATCCGGCCTACGCCACCGGCGTCGGGCTGTTGATCTACGCGCAGCAGCACCGTTACGCGGGCGGCGCCGAGCTGGCCGACCAGGCCGGATTCTGGGGGCGCCTGCGCCAATGGTTCAGTGGCAGCTTCTGATTTCGATGTGGGGGGAGTCGCTGCTTCGGCACGGCTCAAGCACTCGGTGCGGCTCGGATGCCTCGCCGTTAATCGACAAACCGGGCGATGGGTCCCCGCTGCCCGAGGGGATGGATCGAGTCTCAACAACAGCGAACAGCCGATCGAGAGGTAACACTCATGTTTGAACTGATGGATACGCAAACCCAGAGCGCGGTTATCAAGGTCATCGGTGTCGGTGGTGGCGGCGGCAACGCGGTCAATCACATGGCGGCCTCCAACATCGAGGGCGTCGATTTCATCTGCTGCAACACCGATGCCCAGGCCCTCGAGAACGCCACGGTCAAGACCATCCTGCAGCTTGGCGCGGGCATCACCAAGGGGCTCGGCGCCGGTGCCGATCCGGACATCGGACGCAAGGCCGCTGAAGAGGATCGCGACCGCATCAAGGAGGCGCTGGACGGCTCCGACATGGTGTTCATCACCGCCGGCATGGGCGGTGGCACCGGCACCGGCGCGGCGCCGGTGGTGGCCGAGGTGGCCCGGCAGCTCGGGATTCTCACCGTCGCGGTGGTGACCAAGCCGTTCCCGTTCGAGGGCGGCAAGCGCACCAAGGTGGCTCTGGAGGGTATCCAGGAGCTGGGCAAGCATGTGGACTCGCTGATCACCATCCCGAACGAGAAGCTGCTACAGGTGCTCGGCAAGGACATGAGCCTGCTCAACGCCTTCAGCGCCGCCAACGACGTGCTGCTGAACGCGACCCAGGGCATCGCCGAGCTGATCACCCGCCCGGGCCTGATCAACGTCGATTTCGCCGACGTCAAGACCGTGATGTCCGAGATGGGTGTATCGATGATGGGCACCGGTGCCGCCGTGGGAGACAACCGTGCCCGCGAGGCAGCCGAGGCCGCCATCAACAGCCCGCTGCTGGAGGACATCGACCTCGCCGGCGCCAAGGGCATCCTGGTCAACATCACCGCCGGTCTGAGCCTGTCCATCGGTGAGTTCGACGAGGTGGGCAACACGGTGCGCGACTTCGCCGACGAGGACGCCACCGTGGTCGTGGGTACCGTGATCGACCCCGAGCTGGAGGACGAGCTGCGGGTCACGGTGGTC
>Ga0316576_10000596_pt1 | contig 17293 bp, 20 predicted proteins | sample S0NA_FD_203075 | JGI IMG/M metagenome (GOLD analysis project Ga0316576, IMG submission 203075) | Rhizosphere microbial communities from salt marsh grasses in Alabama, United States - S0-2_050615r3r5 | ecosystem: Host-associated > Plants > Roots > Rhizosphere | place: USA: Alabama | collected... | reverse complement strand
CCTGGAGCGATGCGTGACGGCCGCCCCGGTCCGGGCCGCATGCGAGCGACGTCTCAGTCCCACCAGCAGCGCCGGGAAGACGGTGTTGCTGATGTGCGGGATCCGGTCGCGGGCCGGGGTGATGAAGCGGGCGCCGCCGGCGACCGCAAGCTCGACGAGATGGTGATCGCCCTCGTCTTATCGCCCTTGTCTTATCGCCCCTGTCAGGGAGATTCGGACGCCCTGCAGAGTAGATCCTGGTCCACCGGCAGCGGGCCAGGAAGATGTCGAGCAGGTCGTTGCGCTCCCGGCTGCTCAGCGGGCTTCGGTCGAACAGGCTTTCACGGCTGAGCAGGTCTTCATACTCGCTCGATAACGCATTGCCCATCAGGGGCCTGGCCTCGCCCAGCAGGCAGCGGCCGATGACGGCGTTGGAGGCGCCGGCGCCGAGGCAGGCGCCGACGAAGACATTGGTGTCGACGATGACCAGGGGCGGAGTCCTGTTGTTACCACCCATCTAACGGTCTGCCTGTGCGGGTGGGCCGGCCTCTGTGCCCGGCAGGGGCTTCACCCGCCACGCCGCTCCAGGGCCGCGCTGCCCGAGCGCTGCCACGCTTGGCCGGCACCGCGATGGATGCCCGCCGGACCGCCGCACGGCAGCGACACGCGGTCTCAGCGCTGAAACGATTCGTTGCGTCGATTCGACACGTGCCGGTCTCCCATTTTCGCTATCATGGCAGGCTTTTGAGCTTCGGAAGCCGCGCGATGAGTCCGGCACAGGCGCCGTCCGGCGCATTTCAATGGCCGGTGCGGGTCTACTACGAGGACACCGATGCCGGCGGCGTCGTCTACCACGCGACCTATCTCCGGTATATGGAGCGCGCCCGCACCGAATGGCTGCGGGCGCTGGGCTTCGAGCAGCGGCGGCTGCGGGCCGAGGTCGGCGTGCTCTTCACGGTGCGGCGCATGGACATCGAGTACCTGCGCCCGGCGCGGCTCGACGACGCCCTGACCGTGACCGCGGCCCTTGCCGGGCGCGGTCGCGCCAGCCTGGATTTCGTGCAGACCGTGCTGCGGGCGGCAGACGAGACGCTCTGCTGCCGCGCGCGCGTCAATGTCGCCTGTATCGATGCTGAGCGCATGCGCCCCGCGCGCACGCCGGCGGCCATCCTCGAGGCTCTGGAATCGGAGAGAACCGATGGGCTCTGAAATGTCGCTGCTGGACCTGGTGCTGAATGCCGGCCTGGTCGTGCAGGTGGTGCTGTTGATCCTGGTGCTGGCGTCGGTGCTGTCGTGGGCGGCGATCTTCGACCGCTCGCGGGTCCTCTCGCGGGCGCGCGCGGCCGCCGACGATTTCGAGGCGCGCTTCTGGTCCGGCGGCGACCTCAGCGCCCTGTACCGCGAGCTGGGACAGGACGAGCATGCCCCGTCCGGCCTCGCCTCGATCTTCCGCAACGGCTTCCAGGAGTATGCCCGGCTGCGCAAGCTCGATGTCGGCGACACCATGTCGGTGATCCTCGGTGCCGAGCGCTCCATGCGCGTCGCGCTGAGCCGCGAGATGGATCGACTCGACAGCAATCTGCCCTTCCTCGCCACGGTCGGGTCCACCAGCCCCTACGTGGGGCTGTTCGGCACTGTCTGGGGCATCATGCACGCGTTCCATGCGCTGGGAAACGTGCAGCAGGCGACCCTGGCATTGGTGGCACCGGGCATCTCCGAGGCGCTGGTGGCCACCGCGGTGGGCCTGTTCGCGGCGATCCCGGCGGTGGTGGCCTACAACCGCTATTCGAGCCAGGTGGAGCGGCTGAACAATCGCTACGAGGAGTTCATGGAGGAGTTCTCGACCCTGTTGCAGCGTCAGGGCCGCCGCCCGGACGCGGCTGCCGCCTGAGCGGGGTCCGAGATGCGCAGGAAGGAGCGACGCAGCCGCCGCCGGCCGATGTCGGACATCAACGTGGTGCCGTACATCGACGTGATGCTGGTCCTGCTGGTCATCTTCATGGTCACGGCGCCGCTGATCACCCAGGGCGTCAAGGTGGACCTGCCCCAGGCCGAGGCCCAGCCGCAGCCCGGCGAGGGCGCGCCGCCGGTGGTGATCCACATCGATCAATTCGGCGATACCTACGTGGACCTGGGGGACGCCGACCTGCTGCCGGTGGATCAGCAACTGCTCTACGAGCGCCTGCGCACGGTGCTGGACGCGGCGCCGGCGACGCCGGTGATGGTTCGCGCGGATGCATCGGTGGACTATGGGCTGGTGGTGGACGCGATGGTCGCGGCCCAGGCGGCCGGTGCGCCGAGCGTGGGGCTGGTGACGCGCCCACCCGCCGACGGGCCGCGCTGACGGGGCGGCCATGTGGCAGATCTTCAAGCGCTATCCGCGGGCCTATCTGTGGTCGGCCCTGCTGCACCTGGCGCTGCTGGCGCTGCTGCTGACCGGGATCGACCGGCTGGTACGCAGCCGCGACGTCGGCGGCTTCGAGAACGTGATCCAGGCGCAGATGAGCGCGACGCCGGAGATCGAGCGCCGCGTCGAGGCGCTGCGGGCCGCGGCGCCGAAGCCGCCCCCTAAACCCGAGCCCAAGCCCGAGCCCGAGCCGCCGGCGGATGAACAGTCCGCGGCGGCCGCGCTGATCGCCGAGCAGCAGGCCGCCGAGCAGGCCCGCATCGAAGCCGAGCGGCAGGCGGAGCAGGAGCGCAAGGCGGAGTTGGAGCGCCAGCGTGAGGCCGAGGCGGAGCGCCAGGCCGAGTTGGAGCGCCAGCGCCAAGCCGAGGCGGAGCGCCAGGCCGAGCTGGAGCGCCAGCGCAAGGCCGAGGCGGAGCGCCAGCGCAAGGCCGAGCTCGAGGCCCAGCGCCGCGCCGACGAGGCCCGCCGCAAGGCCGAGGAAGAGGTCAGGAGGCGAGTCGCCGAAGAGGCGCAGCGGCGTGCCGAGGAGGAGGCCCGGCGCCGGGCCGAGCAGGAGGAGCGCCGGCGTCAGGCGCTGGAGGAGGAGCGCAAGGCACGCGAGGAGCAGGAGCGCCGGGAGGCCGAGGAGCGCGCCCGCATCCAGGCCGAGCGCGCCGCTGCCGAGGCGCGCGAGCGCGAGCGGCGCGAGGCGGAGGAGAAGGCACGGCTGGAGGCCGAGCGCGAGCGCCAACGCCAGGCGCAGCTCGAGGAGCAGCGCCGCCGCGAGCAGCAGCAGGCCGAGCAGCGCCGGCAGGCCGCGCAGCGCGAGCAGGAGCTGGAGGCGGCGCTGGCCGCCGAGCTGGAGGCGGAGCGGCGCGCGCGGGACGCGGCCGCCGAAGAGCAGCGGATGGCCGCCGCGCGCCGGCAGATCGCGAGCAGATGGGTGCCGGCCATCCAAAGCCGCGTGCGGCAGTTCTGGGTGCAGCCCGCCGCATCGCGCAACCGCAAGCTCGAGGCCGTGGTGAACCTGCGCCTGGAGCCGGGCGGCTTCGTCGTGCCGAACAGCGTGCGCGTGATCGAGGGCAGCGGCAACGCCGCCTTCGATCAATCCGTGGTCGCCGCCGTCAACCAGGCCTCACCGCTGCCGGTGCCGGACGGCCGCGAGTTCGACATGTTCAAAGACTTCAATCTTCGCTTTACACCATAGAGGGCGCAGAGGGGCTGAAGCCATGAAAACGCACGGCCGGATTCCGTCATCGTTCCTGCTGCTGTTGGGCCTGATCGCCGTGCTCCTCGCCGGTGGCGCCGCCCACGCCAAGCTCACCATCGAGATCACCGGCGGCGTCGAAGGGGCGCAGCCCATCGCGGTCGTGCCCTTCGGAAACATCGGCGACGCGCGCCCGGGCGTCGACGTGGCCGCCGTGGTCTCGGCGGACCTGGCCCGCAGTGGCCGCTTCGCGCCGATGTCACCCCGCGAGATGCTGGTGACGCCGCACCGCGAGGAAGACATCGACATGCGCGACTGGCAGCTGTTGTCGATGAACAGCCTGGTGGTGGGCGAGATCTCGCCGAGCCCGGCCGGCGGCTACATGATCAACTACGACCTGCTCGACGTGTTCACGGGCCGCAAGCTGCTGTCGGGCGAGCTGCCGTCCACCGAGAAGGGCCTGCGCAATGCCGCGCACCGCATCGCCGACGCGGTCTACGAGGAGCTGACCGGCGAGCCCGGTGTGTTCGCGACCCGCATCGCCTACGTCACCTCCACCGGGCGCGGCCCGAAGTCCCGCGTCACGCTGCGCGTCGCCGATGCCGACGGCTACAACCCGCAGACCATCGTCGACTCCGCCGACCCGATCATGTCGCCGACCTGGTCGCCGGACGGTCGCCGGCTGGCCTACGTATCGTTCGAGAATCATCAGTCCGCGATCTACGTGCAGGAGCTCGCCAGCGGCCGGCGCGAGCGGGTCGCGAGCTACGACGGCATGAACGGCTCGCCGGCCTTCTCGCCCGACGGGCGCAAGCTCGCAATGGCCCTGTCGAAGGGCGGCAACCCCGACATCTACGTGCTGGACCTCGGCAGCCGCCAGCTGACGCAGCTGACCGACCATTACGCCATCGACACCGAGCCGGCCTGGTCGCCGGACGGCAGCCAGCTGCTGTTCACGTCGGACCGCGGCGGCAGACCGCAGATCTACCGTGTGCCGGTCACCGGCGGCCCGGCCCAGCGCGTGTCCTTCGAGGGCGATTACAACGCCGCGGCCAGCTATTCGCCGGACGGCCGCTCGCTGGTCATGGTCACCCGCGAGGGCGGGCGCTTCCGCATCGTCCTGACCGATGTCGGTGGCGGATCGCGGCGCTACCTGAGCAACGGCTCGCTGGACGAGTCCCCCGGTTTTGCACCCAATGGCAGCATGGTAATTTACGCCACCCAGAACAATGGGCGCGGCGTGCTCGCCGTCAAGCCCATCGGCGGCGGCGCGAGCCAGCGCCTGTCCCAGGATTCCGGCGAGGTCCGGGAGCCCTCCTGGTCGCCGCTGCTGCGCTGAGCCGGCCGCACCGTGTCCGCCGCGTCCCGCCGCCAGCCCGGTATCTCACACGTCATCCCCGCCCGAGGAGCCTAGTCGTGCCCCAGCGTTCCGTCCTGTCCCTGTTGCTGCCGTTGGCAGCCCTCCTCGCCGCCGGCGGCTGCGCCACGTCGCCGGAGCCCCAGCGCGCGCCGAGCGCGGCGGAGCTCGATGCGGCCTCGCGGCCCGCCGGCCAGCCCTATGAGTCGGTGCGCCCGGCGGAGACCAAGCCGCTGTCGCCGCTCGATGATCCGTCCAGCCCCCTGTACCGGAAGGTGGTCTACTTCGACTACGACAACGCCGAGATCCAGCCCCAGTACCTTGACCTGCTGCGGGTGCACGCCAACTACCTGTATCGGACACCGGGCGCGGCGGTGACCCTGGAAGGCCACACCGACGAGCGCGGCACGCGGGACTACAACCTGGCCCTCGGCGACCGCCGCGCCGATGCCGTACGCCGGTTTATGATCGCCGAGGGGGTGCCTGCCGAGAAGCTGAGCACCCTGAGCTACGGTGAGGAGCGGCCCGCCGACACCGGCCACAACGAGCAGTCCTGGGCGCTGAATCGGCGGGTCGAGCTGGTCTATTGAGGAGAGCGATGAGCCATGTCTGACGGAGTCTACGGCCGGGCGCGTCCCGGACAGCGGGCGGTCCTCGCGCTGGTGCTCGGGCTCGCGGCGAGCACCGCCTGGGCGCAGCAGACGCTGCCGGCGCCCGCGGCGGGCGGCATTACCGCGCGCGGTATCGGCGGTGCCCCCCCGGGTGGCTCGCTGGGCGCGCTGGGCACGGGCAGCGTCGAGATGCGGGTCGAGCGCCTGGAGCGCATGCTGAGCGAGCAGAGCCTGTCCGACCTGGTCCTGCGGCTGCAGCAGCTCCAGCAGGAGGTGCAGGAGCTGCGCGGCCTGGTGGAGGTGCAGCAATACCAGCTGCGGCAGCTGAGCGGCGGCAGGTTCGGCACGGCACCGGTGTTCCCGGCGGGCCCGGGCAGCGATTCGGCGGCAACGGGCGACGCGGCGGACACCGGGGAGCCGGCCGCCGGCGAAGACGGCACATCACCCGGCGGGTCCCCGGAGCAAGGCAAGCCCGACGCCGCCGGGGACGAGGACAGCGGCGCCGCGGTCCCGCAGCCGCCGCCCCGGCAAGGGGTCGGTGCGATGGGCCGCGGCAGCGGCAGCGACGGCCTGCTGGCGCTGCCGTCGCCGGAGACACTGGAGGGCGGCGAGCGCGAAGCCTACCGCGCCGCGTTCGACCTGCTCAAGGACCGGAAGTACCCGGAGGCCAAGCAGGAGTTCACGGCCATGCTGGCCCACTACCCGCAGGGCCAGTTTGCCGACAACGGGCTCTATTGGCTCGGCGAGATCGGCTACGTGACCAAGGACTATCCGGCGGCGATGAACCACTTCAACCGGCTGATCGCCGACTACCCGACGAGCCCGAAGGTACCGAGCGCCATGCTCAAGCTCGGCTACGTCTACTACGAGCAGCAGGACCTGGAGCAGGCCCGCCGCATCCTCACCGACGTCGTCAAGCGCTACCCGGACACCACCGAGGGACGGCTCGCGAAAGGCCGGCTGGAGCAGATTACGCGGGAAGGGGGGTGATCAGTCCTGCGTTGCGCGCGGGCTCGATCCCTTGAGGGGGCGATATGGTAGAAGATGCGTCCATTTCCTGCCGTACAGCATGATCGAGCCCCCAAATCCCAATGGGGATCGGCATCGTGACCGAAGCCCTCGCCGACTGCTCCGATTTCGCCAGCGATACCGATTTCGATGAGCACGACGCGTCGGTCTGAGCGAGCGCCTCATGAGGGGACCTCGAAAAGTGTCTTCCATGGCATTTTTCGAGACGCGAAGCGAAAGCGCGGTTTCCGCTTCGCTTCATTTCTCAAGCGGTTGAGAAGCCTGAGACATGGCGGGGCCTCCTGCCCCGCACGGGCACCTCGAATTTTTCGAGGTGCCCATTAGACGTTGCACTGCGTGCACGGTCCCCCGGTCCGTCGCACTTCGGGCTAACCGATCGTATCCCACAGCAACGCCCCCGCCATCACCCACAGCCCCAGCCGCAGCAGCGTCCGATAATGCTCGGGGTGGATGCGGCGTCGCAGCAGAATACCCACCCACAGGGTCAGCAGGACCGGCGGCAGTGCCCAGAGGGCCTGAATCAGCACGTCGGGGTCCAGCGCGCCGTTCAGCGCGAAGCCGATGAGCTGGCCGCTCTTGCTGGTGATGAAGCTCAGATTGAAGGCCGCGACCATCAGCTCCGGGCGCATGCGGGTATAGAGCGCGAAGACGATGATCACCGGCGCGAAGATGTTCACGACGCCGGCGAGCAGCCCGAGGCAGAGCCCAAGCAGCGCCAGCCCCCAGCGCGGCACGCTGCGCTCCCGGTCGACGCCATGCAGCCGCTCGGCGAGCAGATAGGCCACGAGCACCAGCGCCAGCAGCAGCCGGAACGGCTCGGGGTCCACCGACAGCAGTACCTGTGTGCCGGTCAGGCTGCCCACGATGGTGAAGGCGGGGATGGGCCAGAATTGCCGAAGCGCCTCGGCCCGGTGCCTCTCGCCAAGGATGCTGGCCAGGTTGATGCAGATCGTCGGCAGCAGCGTCAGCAGGATCGCCGCGCGCATGTCCATCATCAGCGCCAGCAGCGGCGTGGCCACCATCGGAAAGCCGAAGCCGAACGCGCCGTGCACGAAGGCGGACACCAAGAGAACGGCAAAGACGGCGGGATCTGGCATCGAGTCGAAGGGGTCCGGGCGGGGCGGCGACCGGGCAGTCTAACCCATCGGGCCGGCGATGCCGGCGCGGGATGCGCGCGCTAAGGTGGTGCGCCGATGCGAAGATTGCGATACCGTTTTCGGGCGCGATCCCTGTCGTCGTCGATGCCGCTGAGCTTGGTGCACGAGTGGAAGCGACGTCGAGGCACCGTTGGCCCTCGACGGCGGATGAGAGGGTCAGCGAGGCGCGCGCAAGTCGATTACGACAACGACAACGACAACGACACCGAAACGGTAAAGCTGCCGGCGACCTGCCCACCAACCACAGCGACCGAGGCGCGCGGCGCCAGCCGGTCCGCGCCGGAGGACGAGGAGAACCCATGGCCCATCAATTGCTGATTCTCGGCTGCAAGACCATGCGCGACGGCGTCGTGGTCTCGGCGATCTTCTTCGCCGCCGCCGCGCTGCTGTTTCTGGCCGCGACCCACGTGGTGCCGCCGGTGGCCCATCTGCAGCAGATCGTGCTCTTCTTCGCGCTGGTGCTGATCATTCTGGCCCCGGTGATCCTGATCTCGACCTTCCTGATCTCGGTGCTGCCGGGGGCGCGGGAAAAGCTGGAGAAGTGTGACCATTGAGCCCCGGGAGCCGGCGACGGGCTGCCCATGAGGCAAGCATCCCCACTCCGGCAGGGTCTCGGGTAGCCCCGTCAGCCCAGCTCCGCCAGCAGCCGCCAGCGCCGTGCCAGGCGCCTGAAGTCGCATCGCTCGTCCGCGCCGCAGCGCCAGCGCGGATGCGCGCACAGGCCGTCCAGATAGCGCACGACCAGCCGCGCCACGGTGAGCGAGCGCCTGCGCGCGTAGCAGCGGATAAGCAGGCCGATGCGGCGCTGGATCAGTGCCGGCTCCAGACGCTCCAGCTCCCACTCGGCGGGGACCGGCCAATCAGCGTCCATCGGTATCGCCCCCGGGCCGCTCCACCGGGCCCTTGTCCGCGGCACCGCGATGCCCATCCGCGCGACTGCGCCCGGGATAGGCGGGGAGGCCGGGGCCGGCTGCCACGCTCGCGGCGCCGAGACCGGCGATCACACGCCAGCGTCGCCGGCGGGGGCTCTCCGGCTGCGCGCTCAACATCGCCAGCAAGCGGGCACGCAGCGGGGAGATCGACTGGTTTGCGGTCATCTGAGGGGTCTCCGCTGAGAATTCGATCATAACAATACGAATCATTCTCGTTTGCGTCAAGACCCGGACGTCGGAGAAGGGAGCCGTTGACCGGCCGCCGGGGCGCGTCCAGGGCGCTGAGCGCGCCATACCCGGCGCAGACGTCCGTCCGATCAGGCATTGGCCGCCTCGCTGAGCAGTCGACTGCGCCCTGAGAGGGCCACCCAGCCAGGCGCCGCGTCGCCGATGGGGCGAGCCCGCACCCTAAGCCCCACTCGAAATCGCTATCGGGATCGGGATCGAAATCGCCGTCGACACCGTCGCGGCGGTGTCGATGGAGCGCCGGCTTCGCTACAGCAAGAAGATGGTCGCCAGCCCGAGGAAGGCGAGGAAGCCCACCACGTCGGTCACCGTGGTCAGGATCACGCCGCCGGCCAGGGCCGGGTCGATGCCGATGCGATCGAGCAGCAGCGGCAGCAGCGCCCCCGAGAAGGTCGCGGCGAGCAGGTTGATGGTGATGGCCGCGGCGATGATCAGCGCGATGTCGGTATTGCCGAACCAGGCCAGCGCGATGCCGGCGACTACCAGCGCCCAGATCCCGCTGTTGATCACGGACACCGCCATCTCCTTGCCGAGCAGCCAGCGCACGTTCTTGCCCGACAATTGCCCGAGGGCGATGCCGCGGATTGCCAGCGTCAGGGTCTGGGTCCCGGCGATGCCGCCCATGCTCGCGACCACCGGCATCAGCACCGCGAGCGCGACCACCTGCTGGATGGTCGCCTCGAATCGGCCGATCACCCAGGCGGCGAGGAAGGCGGTGAGCAGGTTGATGCCGAGCCACAGGGCGCGGCGGCGCGCGCTCAGCAGCACCGGCGCGAACATGTCCTCGGTCTCGCTCAAGCCCGCCTGGCCCATGAACTGGTGCTCGGCCTCCTCGCGAATGACGTCCATGACGTCGTCGACGGTGATGCGCCCGAGCACGCGGCCCTCGTCGTCCACCACCGGCGCCGAGATCAGGTCCAGCTGCTCGAAGCGGTTGGCGACGTCGCGGGCGTCGAGCGCCGCGGGCATGGGCTGGACGTCCAGGCTCATGACCTCGGCGACGGAGTCGTCCGGGTCGTGGGTCAGCAGGTCGGTCAGGTAGAGCACGCCCAGGTAGCGCCCGTCGCGGTTGATGACGATCAGGTTGTCCGTGCCGCCGGGCAGCCCATCGCGGAAGCGGCGCAGGTAGCGCATGACCACGTCGAGCGTCACCTCCGGGCGCACCGTGACCATGTCGGTGTTCATCAGGCCGCCGGCGCTGTCCTCGGGATAGCCGAGCGCGGTCTCCAGACGCTCGCGGCGCTGCTCGTCGAGCGAGCTCAAGACCTCGGCGGTGATGGTTGCGGGCAGGTCCTGCAGCAGGTCGGCGAGGTCGTCGGTGTCGAGCCCCTCCACCGCGGCCAGGATGCGCGCGGAGCTCATGTCCTGAAGCAGGCTGTCGCGCAGGTCGTCGTTCAGGTACAGCAGCACCTCGCCCTCGGCGCTGTCGTCCACCATGCCCCACGCCAGCTCGCGGCTGCGCGGCGGCAGCGACTCCAGCAGGTGCGCGATCTCCGCCGGGTGCAGCGCATTGAGCATGCGGGTGGCCTTGATCACCGAGCCGGACTCCAGCATCGCGTGCAGGGCGTCGATGCGGTCGGTGTCGGCGGCGGCTGGCGTCTCGGTGGTCATGGATCGGGTCGTCGCGGTCGGGCCGCGGGCGATGGGCCGGCGGCGGGTCAGGCAGGGCAGCTGCGGCCGGGGAGTTTAGCAAGGTGCATAAGGCCGATGACAGATGCGCCTGTCTGCACGCGCCGGCGACCCCCGAGCCCGGGGAGCCGAATGCCGGAAGGTGCCGGCCCGCCGATGATCGGCGATAGGTGGTGATCAGGCCGCGGCGATCGCGCTCAGCCGCTCGCCGAGCTCGGCAGGATCGAGCGCGTCGAGCTGCGCCCACAGCTCGGCGACCGAGTGCTCCAGCGAGGACAGGCTGCAGCGGCGCACCCGGTCCTTGACCTCCAGCAGCGAGCCCGGCTGCATACTGAGCTCCCGCAGCCCCATGCCCAGCAGCAGCGGGGTGCAGCGGGGGTCGCCCGCCATTTCGCCGCACATGCTCACCCGGGTGCGCGTGGCAGCGGCGGCATCGATGGTGTGCTTGATCAGACGCAGCACCGCGGGGTGCAGCACATCGTAATAGTCGTTGACGGCGTCATCGACCCGGTCGATGGCCAGCGTGTACTGGACCAGATCGTTCGTGCCGATGGACAGGAAGTCCAGCCGCCGAGCCAGTGCGCCGGCCATCAGCGCCGCCGCCGGTACCTCGATCATGCCGCCGATGGGCATCAGCGGATCGAAGGCGATACCGTCGCGGCGCAGCTCCCGGCGCAGCTCGGCCACCAGCGCGAGCACCGCTTCCACCTCCTTGATGGTCGAGATCATCGGGATCATCAGCCGGATCGGCCCCATCGCGGACGCGCGCAGGATCGCGCGCAGCTGCGGCCGGAACAGCGCGGGCTCCTTCAGGCACAGCCGGATCGCGCGCAGCCCCAGGGCCGGGTTGGTCTGCACCGCCGGCGCATGTCCCGGCAGCGTCACCGGCTTGTCGGCGCCGAGGTCCAGCGTGCGGATGGTCAGCGGAATGCCGTCCAGGCCGCGGATGATCTCCACGTAGGTCGCGAAGTGCTCGGCCTCGTCCGGCAGGTCCTCGCGGTTCATGTACAGGAACTCGGTGCGGTACAGGCCGACGCCGGCGGCGCCGTTGTCGCGGGCCGCGGCCACGTCCTCGGGCAGCTCCAGGTTCGCCAGCAGCACCACCGGCGTGCCGTCGAGGGTCACGGAAGGCTCGTGCACCAGCCGGCGCAGCGCGCCACGGCGTGCCTCGGCGTCGGCCACCCGGGCGTGGTAGTGGCCGAGGATGCGCTGGTCGGCCTCGGCCAGCACCGTACCGCTCTCGGCGTTGACGACCAATAGCTCGCCGTGGCGCAGGTAATGGGTGGCGTTGTGCACGCCAATCACACAGGGGATGTCGAGACTGCGGGCCAGGATCGCGGTGTGCGACATGCGCCCGCCATGCTCGGTGACGAAGGCGGCGACGCCGCGGTGCCGCAGCAGGATCGCGTCCGCGGGTGTCAAATCCGATGCGACGACGACGCGCCCGGAGAGATCCGCGGACGCGAGCGCCTCGGCGGGGGGCTCGCCGGTCAGGAACACCTGGATCTGGCGCACGACGTGGTCGACGTCGTCGCGGCGGGTGCGCAGGTAGGGGTCGTCCATCCGGTCGAAGATCTCGACCAGCGTGTCGCGCTGCAGCTGAAGCGCCCAGATGGCGTTCACCGAGCGCTCGCGGATCAGGGCGCGGGTGGCGTCGACCAGGGCCGAGTCCGTCAGCATCAGCAGATGCGCGTCGATGAACTCGGCAATATGCATCGGCGTGGCCGCCGGGATCTGCGCCCGCACCGCCTCCAGGTGACGGCGCGCGCAGGTGAGCGCCCGGTCGAGGTGCTCCAGCTCGGCGTCGATGCGATCCGTCGGGATCGCCTCGGGCACCGCCACCGGATCGCGGGCCAGCAGATAGGCGGCGCCGATCGCGACCGGGCGCGAGCCGCAGACGCCGATGCCGCAGAACGCGGTCGTCATTCGGACTCCCCAAAGCGGTTCTGCACCAGCTCGGTCAGGGCCTGGGCCGCCGCCGCCTCATCGGCGCCGCTCACCTCCAGCGTCACGCGCGTGCCGCAGGCGGCGGCAAGCATCATCACCCCCATGATGCTCTTGCCATTGACCCGGCGCCCCTCCCGCTCGACCTGCACGTCGCTCTCGAAGCCGCTCGCGCAGGTGACGAACTTGGCCGCGGCGCGGGCATGCAGTCCAAGGCGGTTGATGATCGGAAGCTCGGTTCGAATCATGGCAGTGACCGGTGGTCGGGCGGCGGACGCTCGCACGCTGCTGCCGCGCCGGCATCAGCGGCCGGCCGCGGCCGAGCAGACGAAGACGCCGGCGTGGGCGCCGCTCAGCCCCTTTTCGGCGAGCTCCACGAGCCCGAGCTCGTGATAATTGAGGATGCGCACCAGCATCGGCAGGTTGACGCCGCTCAGGACGCGCACGTTCGGCTCCTCGCCCAAGGCGGCGGCGATGTTCGCGGGCGTCGAGCCGTACAGGTCGGTCAGCACCAGCACGCCGGCGCCCTCGTCGAGACCGCGGGCGCGCCGCAGGGCCTCTGCCCCCAGGGCCTGCGGGTCATCGTCCTCGGACACGGCCAGGGCCGCCGCCGGCAGCGGACAGCGGCCAAGCATGCGGGTGGCCGTGTCGAGCAGCTCGTCACCGATCCGGTTATGGGTGATCAGTAGCAGCGCGACGCTCATGGCAGCTCCCGGTGCCGCACCAGCACGCGGTGGCCGCGGCCGGTCAGATGCTCCCGCAGCGCCTCGACCATGTAGACGGAGCGGTGCTGGCCGCCGGTGCAGCCGATGGCGATGGTCAGGTAGCTGCGCCCGTCGGTCTCGAAGCGCGGAATCCAGCGGTCGAGCAGGCCGATCAGGTCGGCGCGCATCTGCAGGACCTCGCTGGAGCGCTCCAGAAACTCCACCACCGGCGCATCGCGGCCGGTCAGCGGCCGCAGCTCCTCGCGCCAATGCGGATTGGGCAGGCAGCGCACATCGAACACGAAGTCCACCCCTTCCGGCACGCCATGCTTGAAGCCGAAGGACTGCAGCAGCACCGAGGCGCGGGCTGCCCGCGTGCTGGTCAGACGCTCCCGTACCAGATCGCGCAGCTCGTGCACGTTGGTGCGGGTGGTGTCGATCTGGGTCTCGGCGGCCTGGCGCAGCGGCTCCAGCAGCCGCCGCTCCAGCTCGATCGCCTCGGCCAGCGGGCGCTCGTCACCGGTCAGCGGGTGCTTGCGGCGGGTCTCGCTGAAGCGCTGGATCAGCATCTCGCTGTCGGCGTACAGGAACAGCACCCGGCAGCCGACGCCCTGCGCGCGCAGCTCCTCGATCAGGCGAGGCAGGTCGGAGAGATGGTCGGTCTGGTTGCGGGCATCGATGCCCACGGCGGTGCCGACATATTCCCGCGACGGTGCGCCGTCGCGATGCTTGAGACCGAGGGCGAGCTCCCGCAGCAGGAACAACGGCAGGTTGTCGATACAGTAGTAGCCGATGTCCTCGAGCGTGCGCAGGGCGACGCTCTTGCCGGCGCCGGACAGGCCACTGACGATGACAAAGTCCATGGCTGGGTCGTGTGTCGAAGCTCGCTGAAGGCCTGTCTAGGGCTATGGCCGCACCCCGTCCGACGGCGCCGGCTGACCGCGGGCGCTGGTGTCCATCGCGCTCTCGTCCACGGCCCGCGCCTGGCGGTCGATCAGGTCGACGCCGGCGTCGTAGCCGCGCACGCGCAGGATCTGGTTGCGCACGGCGGTCTCCAGCAGCACCGCCAGGTTGCGCCCCGGTGCCACCGGCAGCGTGATCTCTGGGACCGCGACACCGAGGATGGTCCGCGTGGACAGGCTGCCGCGCAGCCGGTCGATCTGTGCGAGGGCCTCGTTGTCGAAGGTACGCATGTTGACCACGAGGCTCAAGGTCTCACGCTGGCGTACCGCACCCTCGCCGAACATGGCGCGGACGTTCAGCACGCCGAGCCCGCGGACCTCGAGGAAATCCCGCAGCAGCGGCGGACAGCTGCCCTCCAGCGTCTCCGGCGCGATGCGGGCGAACTCCGGCGCATCGTCGGCAATCAGCCGGTGCCCGCGGGCGATCATCTCCAGCGCCAGCTCGCTCTTGCCGACGCCGGCATCGCCGGTCAGGAGCACGCCGATGCCGAGCACCTCCAGGAACACGCCGTGCGCGGTGGTCCGCTCGGCAAGCGCGTGGGTCAGGAAATACTGCAGCCGGTCCACCACCTCCGCATCCGTCAGTGACGTGCCGAGCAGCGGCGTCCCGGTGCACTTGGCGTAGTCGACGAAGATCGGGTGCGGCTGCAGGTCCGCGGCGAAGATCACCGCGGCCGGCTGCGCCGCGAACAGGCATTCAACGGTCTCTTCGAAGGCGGTGGCGCTGAGGTCCTTCAGATGGGCGACCTCGGCGTGGCCGATCACCTGCAGCCGGTTCGGGTGGATGCAGTTCAGTGAGCCCACCAGCCGCTGCTCGGTGCTGCCCTCGCCGCCGGGAACGAGGGGGCTGCTCTGCGCCGAGGGCGGGGTCAGCCAGTGCAGCCGCAGGCGTGGACCGATGTGCTCGATCAGCCCCTGCAGCGAGGAGATCGGATGCATTACACGGAGGCGCCCGGCTGCGCCGCGGTCAGCAGGTCGAGCAGGCGCCGGTTGCCGTCGGCGGCGCGCAGGCGCTCGCGCAGCCGCGCGTCGTTGAACATCTCCGCCAGCGTCGCCAGCAGCTGGAGGTGGCGCTCGTCGGCCTGGCCGGGCACCAGCAGCGCGAAGGCGAGGTCCACGGGACGATTGTCGATGGCGTCGAAGTCGACGCCTGTACGCAGCTGGATGAAGGCCCCAATGGGCTCCTCGATCTCGTCCACGCGCGCGTGCGGCAGCGCGATGCCGTGCCCGATCCCGGTGCTGCCGAGGCGCTCGCGCTCGCGCAGGCATTGGAACACCGCGTCCGGGCTCAGCTGCGGGCCCGCCAGCAGCTCGCCGAGAGACTCGAGCAGACGCTTCTTGCTGGTGACCTCGCAGCGACTGATGATCCGGGCCTCGGTGATGAGATCGGGGGGCAACATTGCGCGTTCTCTCATGGATGATTTTTGGTCGATGTCGTGTCGCAGGGCTCGCTGCCCGCCACCGCGGCGCGTCTGGCCTTGAGCGAACAAAGCCGGAGTCGGGCGTCTCCGACTCCGGCTCGGCAGGTCGCACCCGGCGCCGGGGCCACCGGCGCCGGGGCCGGTCGCCTCAGACGGGCTGGCCGGGCTCGGCCTCACCCTCTTCCGGCCCGGGCTTCTGACCGTTGGCGCGGTGGCTCTGACGCTTTTCTTTGTACTTGATCACCTGCCGGTCGAGCTTGTCGATGAGGCCGTCGATGGCGGCGTACATGTCCTCGTGCACCGAGTCGGCGAACACGTTGGCACCGTTGATGTGGATGGTCGCCTCCGCCTTCTGCCGCAGCTTTTCGACGCTGAGAATGACATGCACGTTGATCACGTGATCGAAATGTCGGGTCAGCCGGTCGAACTTGCTGTCGACATAGCCCTTCAACGGCTCCGTGATATCGATGTGGTGACCGGTCAGGTTGATTTGCATAGTGTCACTCCACTGTTTACAGGCGCACGCGCGGGAGCGGCATTGCCGCTCTCAGGCGAGGCGCTTGCGCTCGTTCGAGGGTGGGATACCCATTGCCTCGCGATACTTGGCGACGGTGCGTCGCGCGACGTTGATGCCCTGCTCCGTGAGGATGCCGGCAATCTTGTTGTCACTCAATGGCTTATTCGGGGTCTCGGCGGCGACGAGCTTGCGGATGAAGGCGCGAATGGCGGTCGACGAGCACTCGCCGCCGGATGCGGTGTTCACGTGGCTCGAGAAGAAGTACTTGAACTCGAAGGTACCGCGGGGAGTATGCATGTACTTCTGCGTGGTGACCCGGGAGACGGTGGATTCGTGCAGCGCGAGCGAGTCTGCCACGTCACGCAGCACCAGCGGCTTCATCGCCTCCTCGCCGTAGTCGAAGAAGTCCTGCTGCAGCTCGACGATCTTGCAGGCGACACGCAGCACCGTGTCGTTGCGGCTGGCCAGGCTTTTGATGAACCACTTCGCCTCCTGCAGATGCGTCTTCAGACAGGCATTCTCCGGGGCATCGTCGGCGCGCCGGATCAGCTTCGCGTAGCTCGCGTTCACTCTCAGTCTAGGCGTTGTTTCCGGATTCAGCTCGACCGTCCATCTGCCATTGACTTTTCGCACGATCACGTCGGGCACCACGTACTCCGGGCGGATGTCGGAGACGAGGCTGCCGGGCCTCGGATGCATCGAGCGAACCAGCATCAGCGCCTGGCGCAGCGCGTCCGGTGCCATCTTGGTATGCCGGCGCAGCTCCTCGAGGTCGTTGCGCGACAGGGCCGGAAAGTGTCGCTCGCAGATGCGAATCGCCTCGTCGCGGTAGGGCTGCTCCGGCGGCAGCTGGCGCAGCTGCAGCAGCAGGCATTCCTGGGGGTCACGGGCACCGACGCCGGCAGGGTCGAACGACTGAATGCGGTGCAGCACCGCCTCGATCTCGGCCATGTCCAGCGTGTCGTCGGTTTCGTCGCTGCCGAGGGCCTCGAGCAGCTCGTCGAGGTCGACGCGCAGGTAGCCGTTGACGTCGATCGCGTCGATCAGCGCCTCGGCGATGGCATGGTCGCGGGGTGACAGCCGCGCGAGATTGAGCTGCCACTCCAGGTGGTCGTGCAGCGTCTGCGGGCGCGACTGGTGGGCAAACGGATCGAAGTCCGTGGCGCTGTCCTGGCTCGACGCGCTGCTGGACGGGACGTAGCTGTCATAGGT
>Ga0316576_10000595_pt1 | contig 17295 bp, 16 predicted proteins | sample S0NA_FD_203075 | JGI IMG/M metagenome (GOLD analysis project Ga0316576, IMG submission 203075) | Rhizosphere microbial communities from salt marsh grasses in Alabama, United States - S0-2_050615r3r5 | ecosystem: Host-associated > Plants > Roots > Rhizosphere | place: USA: Alabama | collected... | reverse complement strand
CGGTGCTCACGGGTGATGAGTGGTCCCATCTCGGCGGTGGGATCCGTCCCGGGACCGACTTTGAGCGTCGGAAGCCGTCGCGCGATCGCGTCCACGAGCGTGTCGCCGATGCCTCCCACGGCCACCACGACGGAGATGGCCATGCAACGCTCGCCGGCCGAGCCGTACCCGGCGCTGACGGCGGCGTCCGCGGCCATGTCGATGTCAGCGTCTGGCAGCACCACCATGTGGTTCTTGGCCCCGCCGAGCGCCTGCACGCGCTTGCCGTTCGCCGTTCCCGTGGCATAGATGTACTTCGCGATCGGGGTCGAGCCGACGAAGCTGACAGCGGCGATGTCCGGGTGCTGGAGGATGCGGTCGACGGCGACCTTGTCGCCCTGCACGACATTGAATACTCCGTCGGGCAGCCCCGCCCGCTGGAGCAGCTCGGCCATGAAGAGCGAGACAGAGGGATCCTTCTCGCTGGGCTTGAGGATGAAGCTGTTTCCGGCCGCGATGGCGTTCGCGAACATCCACATGGGCACCATGGCGGGGAAGTTGAAGGGCGTGATGCCGGCGGCCACGCCCAGTGGCTGCCTGATGCTGTACACGTCGATGCCGGTGGAGACCTGTTCGCTGAACCCGCCCTTCATCAGGTTCGGGATCCCGCAGGCGAACTCGATGTTCTCGATCCCTCGGGCCAGCTCGCCGGCGGCGTCGCTGGGCACCTTGCCGTGCTCGAGGGAGACGATCCGCGCGATCTCGTCGCGGTTCTCCACGACGAGCCGGTGGAAGTTGAACATCACCTCGGCCCGCTTTGAGAGTGATGCCTTCCGCCAAGTGAGGAACGCCTCGGCGGCCGCGGTGACTGCCGCGTCGACCTCCTCCGCGGCGGCGAACCCGACCTCGGCTGACTGCTCGCCGGTGGCCGGGTTGTAGACCGGTCCGGACCTCCCCGATGCCGAGGGGACGAGGGACCCGTTGATCCAGTGGTCGATGCTGCGCATGAATTCTCTCTCGTGGGGATGCGGGTGTGGAGGGTCGGGGATCGAGGGCGGTGTCCTCGTCAGATCAGGTACTGCGAGAGGCCCCGCTTGAGGAACTTCCCGTCGCCGGCGCGGCCGAGGTACTCGTTGCCGTCGATGATGACCTTGCCGCGGGAGAGCACCGTGTCAACGTGACCGTCGACTGTGAAGCCCTCGTACGCCGAGTGGTCCATGTTCATGTGGTGCGTCTTGTCCAGCCCGATCTCGGTGCGTCCGGCGGGGTCGTAGACCACGAGGTCCGCGTCGAAGCCGGGACGGACATCGCCCTTGCGGCCATACATGCCGAACATGCGGGCCGGGGTGGTCGAGCACAGTTCCACCCATCGCTCGAGGCTGATCCTGCCGTCGACCACGCCCTGGTAGATCAGGTCCATCCGATGCTCGACGCCCCCGATGCCGTTCGGGATCTTGGAGAAGTCGCCCAGCCCCATCTCCTTCTGCTCCTTGAAGCAGAACGGGCAGTGATCCGTGCTGATCACGGAGAGGTCGTTGGTTCGCAGGTAGCGCCAGAGCTCGTCCTGGTGGTGCTCTGCCTTCGAGCGCAGCGGTGTGGAGCAGACCCACTTGGCGCCCTCGAAGCCGGGCTGCGACAGCTGGTCCTCGAGCGAGAGGTAGAGGTACTGCGGGCAGGTCTCGCCGAAGACGTTCCAGCCCTCGTCCTTGTTCGCCTGCAGGACCGCCACGGCCTGCTTGGCCGACATGTGAACGACATAGAGCGGGGCGCCGGTGAGCCGCGCCAGCATGATGGCTCGATTGGTGGCCTCGGCCTCCGTCTCCCACGGTCGCGTGAGCGAGTGGTACTTCGGATCCGTCTTGCCCTCGGCCAGCGCCTGCGCCACGAGGACGTCGATCGCGCTGCCGTTCTCGGCGTGCATCATGATCATCGAGCCGTTGCTTGATGCCTGCTGCATGGCCTGGAGGATCTGGCCGTCGGAACTGAGGAAGACGCCCGGGTACGCCATGAACAGCTTGAAGGTGGTCACGCCCTCGTCGACGAGCTCGTCCATCGCCTTGAGGGACTCGGAGTCGACGCCGCCGATGACCTGATGGAAGCCGTAGTCGATGGCGCAGTTGCCGTCCGCCTTGCGGTGCCAGTCGGCCAGGCAGTCCTGGACCCGCTCGCCCTGCTTCTGGACTGAGAAGTCGACGATCGTCGTCGTGCCGCCCCAGGCGGCCGCGCGGGTGCCCGTCTCGAAGGTGTCCGAGGCCACCGTGCCGCCGAAGGGCATCTCCATGTGGGTGTGGCCGTCGATGCCGCCCGGAACGACGTACTTGCCGGTCGCGTCGATGACCTGGTCGGCGGTGGTCGCCAGGTCGACGCCAAGGCTCGTGTCACCCGGTGCGAGGACGGCGGCGATGCTCTCACCGTCGACGAGGACATCGGCTGCACTGCGCCCCTGGGCCGTGACCACGGTGCCGTTCTTGATGAGGATCCTCATGAGTCTGCGTCCCTTCCCGAATCTGCCTGACTCGAATCTGCGTGACTATGGGCGCACCAGGTCCTGGTACGCGTCCGGGCGGCGATCCCGGTAGAACTGCCACCGGTTGCGCACCTCCGTGAGGAGGTCCATGTCGAGGTCGCGAACGATCAGCTCCGGCTGGTACGGGTCGCCCTTCTCGCCGACGTAGTTGCCCTCGGGATCGATGAAGTACGACTGGCCGTAGAAGTCGTCGTCACCGAGGTCCTCGATGCCGACGCGATTGATGGCTCCTACGTAGTACTCGTTGGCGACGGCTGCCGCGGGCTGCTCGATGGACCACAGGTACTGCGAGAGGCCTCGCGAGGTGGCCGACGGATTGAAGACGATCTGCGCCCCGTTGAGACCGAGGGCTCGCCACCCCTCGGGGAAGTGGCGGTCATAGCAGATGTAGACGCCGATCTTGCCGACGGCGGTGTCGAACACCGGGTAGCCGCCGTTGCCGGGGCGGAAGTAGAACTTCTCCCAGAATCCGTTGACGTGGGGGATGTGCTGCTTGCGGTACTTGCCCAGGTAGGTGCCGTCGGCGTCGACCACGGCCGCCGTGTTGTAGAGGACGCCGGGCTGCTCCTCCTCGTACATCGGCAGGATCATGACCAGCTGCAGTTCCCGTGCCAGCGCTTGGAAGCGCTCCGTCGTCGGCCCGGGGATCGCCTCGGCGTATGAGTAGAACTTCTTGTCCTGGACCTGGCAGAAGTACGGGCCGTAGAACAGCTCCTGGAAGCAGACGACCTGCGCGCCTTGAGCGGCTGCGTCCCGCGCGTACTGCTCATGCGCCTGGATCATCGACTCCTTGTCGCCGGTCCAGTTCGTCTGCACGAGTGCGGCGCGCACGATTGTCATGGGGCCTCCTTGTTTCACAAGAGCACGTGTTGTGTAATCACGCACACTAGACACAAGAAATGTGTTACAACCCTGAAACAACAAAGTCGTTACACGACGTTCGACAGTCGTAGCACGAGCAGGTTCAGGCTCGGGGAGGCCACGGCGGGGCACTCGTCTTGAGGGAGGTGCGCATGCTCGACGCGAGGCATCCCGCAAGCCCGATCGACGCCGAGACCGCCATCCCACGAGGCGTCCCAGGAGCAGAGGCACCTGACTCCCGGACGCGTGTGGTCGAGGCGGTCGAGGATCGCACGGCGGCGGGCATCGCCGCCGCGATCAACCGGCTCATCCGAGCGGGTTCGCTCCGCGAGGGGGAGCGCCTGCCGACCGTGCGGGACCTCGCCGGCGCGCTGGGCGTGAGCCCTTCGACGGTGAGCGACGCATGGCAGGCACTCGGGGCCGTGGGAGCCGTCCAGCCCCGTGGTCGGGCCGGCACCTTCGTCACCGAGGGCGTCGACCGGGAGCGGCCCCGGCGCTTCCTCGGCATCAGCGCCGCGCCAGCGGAGCACGGGTTGGACCTGTCGACGGGCACCCCGGATCCCGAGCTGCTGCCCTCGCTGAAGGAGGCGCTGTCGCGGGTGACCCAGCATCAAGGGCCCTGGACGACGAGCTACTTGGACGCCCCGGTGCTGCCGGAACTGGAGGAGTACCTCGCCGGGACCTGGCCGTTCGCGCCCGAACGCCTCACGGTCGTGGACGGCGCCCTCGACGCGCTCTCCCGCATCGTCGACCGCGCGGTCCATCTGGGGGACCGCGTCGTCGTCGAGGATCCCTGCTTTCCGCCGCTGGCCGACATGCTCGAGCACGCCGGTGCCGAGCTCCTCCCTGTACCGATGGACGACGCCGGCATCGTCACGGAGGCCCTCACCGAGGCGCTGGCCGCCGACCCCGTCGTCGTGTTCCTGCAGCCGCGTGCCCAGAACCCCACCGGCACGAGCATGTCGGTCGCGCGGGCAGTCGAGCTCGCGGAGGTCCTGCGCGGCCACCGGGCACTAGTTGTCGAGGACGACCACTCGGGTGACATCGCCACGGGCGCAGACGTGAGCATCGGCACGCACCTGCCCGATCGCGTGGTGCACATCAGGAGCTACTCGAAGTCCCACGGTCCGGACCTGCGTATCGCGGCCGTCGGCGGCTGCGCCCGCGTCATCGACCCGCTGGTCACCAGTCGCCTGCTCGGACCAGCGTGGACCAGCCGTCTCCTGCAGGCCGTGCTCCTCGAGCTGCTGACGGATCCTGACGCCATTGGTGCGGTTCGGCGCGCTCGATCCCAATACGCCATGCGTGGACTCGCGTTGCGCGCGGGCCTTGCCAGGCATGGCGTGACCAGTACGCCCGGCGACGGCATCAACGCGTGGGTCGAGGTGGCCGACGAACGGGCCGCGCTCACCGTCCTGGCCGCCCAGGGCGTCAAGGTCGCGCCGGGTGGCCCCTTCCAGATTCGACCGTCGGGCACTGATCACATCCGCGTCACGACCGGACTCCTGCACGAGGACGACACCGAGCAGCTGCAGTGGGTCATCTCGGCACTTGTCGAGGCAGCTGTCGCCGGGCGCGGCCAGCGGGGCATCTGACGGCCGTGGGAGACGGGGCGCGAGGTCCGTCTGGCAGGCTCGCTCCATGACCATCGGCGACAACCTGTTCCCCGGCCCCCCGGACACGCTGCTGCCGGACGACCCGGCCGCCGCGGAGCTCGCCGCGGGGGTGAGTGCCGAGGACGTGGTCCGAGCGCACCCGGCCAGCTCGCTGGCCTGGGCCGTGTTGGCGGATGAGGCCTGGGAGGCGCGTCGCCCCATCGAGTCCTACGCCTACGCCCGCGTCGGCTACCACCGGGGACTCGACGCGCTGCGGCGCAACGGCTGGAAGGGGCACGGACCCATTCCGTGGCGCCACCAGCCGAACCGGGGCTTCCTGCGCTGCCTTCGCTCGCTCGCGCGGGCTGCGGACGCCATCGGCGAGGTGGACGAGGTCGAGCGGATTGCGGCGTTCATGGACGACTGTGATCCTTCGGTGCCCCGCGACTGATGCGTGCCACCGTCATCGGCGGAGGAATCAGCGGCGTCGCCTGTGCCAGGGCAATTGGTGACGCCGGGCTGCCCGTCCTGCTGCGCGACCGCGGCCGGCGCCTCGGCGGTCGGATGATGTCGCGCACTCTTCGCGATACCGGCACATCGCACGACGGCCGCGTGGTGGACATCGGCGCCTCCTACTTCACGGTCCGGGACGCCGACTTCGGCGCCGTGGTGCGCCGACTCGAGTCGGATGGCGTCGTCCGCCCTTGGACCACGGCGTTCCACGTCCACGGCCCCGAAGGCATGTCGGGGATCTCCAGCGGCCCGATGAGGTATGCCGCCCCCGGAGGCCTGCGCAGCGCCGTCGAGTGGCTGGCGAGGGACATCCCCGCCAGGCTGGGCGACGAGGTCGCGGAGGTCGTCGTCGGCGCCGATGGGGTTCTCGTGGACGGCGAACCTGTGATGGCCGCCGCCCTGTGCCTTCCGGATCCGCAGGCGCAGCGGATCGCGGCGGCGCCACCTCTCTCGCGCCTCACCTACGAGCCGATCATCTCGGTCACTCTGGTCTTCGAGCGGCGCACGTGGCTGGACATGGACGGCGTCTTCGTCAACGACGACCCGGTGCTGACGTGGATCGCGGACGACGGCCGCCGGCGAGGCGATGACGCGCCCGTGCTGGTGGCCCACGTGAACCCGGTGCTCTCGGCCCGGCACCTCGACGATCCAGCCTCGGTGCTCGCGCAGGCGGTGGCCGCGGTCCGGCGGGTCCTGGGCGTGGCCGCGAATCCGGACTGGGTCGACGCCCATCGGTGGACCTACGCGAAGCCCCTCGTCGCGCGCGAGGAGAGCTACTGGATCGACCGGCGGGCAATGCTGGGGGTGGCCGGCGACGCGTGGGCGGGTGGGCCCCGCGTGGAGGCGGCCTGGCTGTCCGGGCATCGCCTGGGCCAAGCGCTCGCGGTGCGGGCTGGGCCGCAGGAGTCCGCTCACGGGTAGTCTTGCCCCTCGTGCCAGCAATCGTTCTCGTAGGCGCCCAATGGGGCGACGAAGGCAAGGGCAAGGCCACCGATCTGCTGGGTGGCCGCGTCGACTACGTCGTGCGCTATCAGGGTGGCAACAACGCCGGCCACACCGTGGTCATCGGTGACCGCACATTCGCCCTCCACCTGCTGCCCAGCGGCATCCTGACACCATCCGTGATCCCCGTGATCGGCAACGGTGTCGTCATCGACCCGGCCGTCCTCCTGGAGGAGATGGAGGGCCTTGAGGCACAGGGCATCGACACCTCGAAGCTCGTCGTGAGCGCCAGCGCGCACCTCATCACGCCGTACCACGTGACGTTGGACAAGGTGAATGAGCGATTCCTCGGCAAGGCGAAGATCGGCACGACCGGACGGGGCATCGGACCCACCTACGCCGACAAGATCGCACGCCTCGGCATTCGCGTGCAGGACCTGTTCGATCCGTCCATCCTTCGCCAAAAGGTGGAAGGGGCCCTGGAGAACAAGAACCAGGTCCTGGTCAAGGTCTTCAACCGACGCGCCCTGGACGTCGGAGCCATCACCGACGAGCTCCTCCAGTACGCCGACGTGCTCCGTCCGTACGTCGCGGATACGTCACTGCTGCTGAACCGCGCCCTCGACCAGGACAAGGTCGTCCTCCTCGAGGGCGGCCAGGGCACCCTGCTCGACGTCGATCACGGCACCTACCCCTTCGTCACGTCGAGCAACCCGACGGCCGGCGGCGCATCCACGGGCAGCGGCATCGGCCCGACGCGCATCACGCGGGTGGTCGGCATCCTCAAGGCCTACACCACTCGTGTCGGCTCAGGCCCCTTCCCGACCGAACTCTTCGATGAGGATGGCGAGCGGCTGCGCACCATCGGCGGTGAGCGCGGCGTCACCACGGGGCGGCCGCGCCGGTGCGGCTGGTTCGACGCCCCGATCGCAAGATTCGCGACTCGCGTCAACGGGCTCACGGACTTCTTCCTGACGAAGCTCGACGTGCTGACCGGCTGGGAGAGCATCCCGGTGTGCGTCGCCTACGACGTCGACGGCGAGCGGGTCGACGAGATCCCGATGACGCAGACGGACTTCCACCACGCGAAGCCCGTGTACGAGTACCTGCCGGGGTGGAGCGAGGACATCTGCGAGGCGCGTTCGTTAGCCGACCTGCCACCCAACGCACGGGCGTACGTGCAGTTCCTCGAGGACGCCTCCGGCACGCGGATCAGCGCGATCGGTGTTGGACAGGACCGCGACGCCACCATCTCCAACCACGACCTGATCGAGTGATGATGAGCACTGACACCAAGGCGAAGGCGCCGCTCGGTTCCGTTCTGCTGACAGTGGTCCTGGCATTCCCCCTGGGCTGGGGGGTCCTGTGGGTCGTCCAGGCCGGAATCGGCGTGATCTGGCTGGACTACGAGCGCCCCTCCTGGTTCGTGATCCTCGTACCCCTCGTCGCGGCAGTCGGCGTGTTCGCAATCAGGCGCTTCCTCGGCGATGACGGCCACGAGCCCCTGAAGGGCATCGCCATTACTCCGCTGGGGCCAGGCCCATACGTGAACGTCATCCTCGCGATCGTTCTCACGCTGCTGGGCGGGCTTGTGCTCGGGCCCGAGGTGGCGATGGTCGCAACGGGCTCCGTGGTCGGCACCCTCATCGGCCGGTGGCGCGCGCCCGACGCTGTGCTTGACCTCACGTCCTGGGGCGCCCTCGCGGCGATCCTCGCGCTGTTCGCCGGACCGGTCCTGAGCGGGAGCCTTGAGGTCAGCCCGTCGGGTGACGTCTCGCCGTGGACCGCGATGCTCGTCGCGATACCGATCGCGCTGGTCGCGGCGGTGGTCATCCAGATCTCCCGCGCACTGGGCTGGGTGACGTATCGGGCCGCAGGATCGCGGCCGAGCCTGTGGGCGCTCCTGGTCGCCGCGCTCGTCGTGGGTGTCGGAGCCGTGCTCCTGCAGGCGGCCAGCGGCGCCGACGTGGCATACGTCGTGACATCGGGCGAGGGCCAGGTCCGCTACTTGGCTGAGGAGACGTCAATCGCGCTGGTCGCCAGCGTCCTCCTGGTGAAGTCCCTGGCGTACGCAGTGTCGCTTGGGGCTGGATTCCGTGGCGGCCCGTTCTTCCCCGCCATGTTCATCGGAGCGGCCGCGGGGCTGCTGCTGGCGCTGATGCTGCCTGACTCGCTGTCGTCCAACTCCGCCGTGATCGCGGGAGTCGTCGCGGCGACGGTGGGGACCGCGGCCATGTCCTGGCGGGTGGCGTTGCTCCTCGGGGCGGTCATCGGCTTCGCGTTCGGCTCGTGGGTCATGGTCCCGGCCGGAATCGTGGCGGGTGCTGTGGCCCGCGCCCTGCCGCGATTCGGCGATCGATTCTCGCGGTGACGTTCACCCCGCTGCCGGATCCCCGGCCGGGCGACCCGCCCTGGCCGCACGCGACGTGGCCGGTACCGGACGGAACCGCGCTGGCGCGAGGTGCGGTGGAGCTGCGTCCCAGCAGCGCAGCGGACGGACCTGCACTCTTCGCGGCGCTTGACGACGACGAGGTGTGGGCGCACGTGCGCGGGCGGCCGGCCACCGCGGAGGACATGACGGCGAGCCTGAACGGCGCCCCCTCGGTCGGCCGGTTCCCGTGGACGGTGCGCCGCGACGGGATGGTCGTCGGCACGACGTCCTACCTGGAGGTCTCGGCTGTGGACGCCCGACTTGAGATCGGCTTCACCCTGTACGCGCGCGACGTCTGGGGCACCGAGGTCAACCCCGCGTGCAAGTTCCTCCTGCTCGACTGGGCGTTCACGCAGGGCTTCGGACGGGTGCAGCTGAAGACGGACATACGCAACTCGCGCAGCCAGCTGGCCATAGCTCGTCTCGGTGCGCGCCATGAGGGAGTGCTCGGCAGGTACCAGCGCCGGCAGGACGGCTCCGTGCGGGACACCGTCCTGTTCGCGGTGCTCGCGGAGGATTGGCCGGGGGTGAGGGCGGGTCTGCTGGCCCGCCTCGGGGGCTGATTCCGGCCGCTCGTCGCTGCCGACCGGTCTAGCCTGAGTGTGATGCGACGGGAGGGTCCGGGCGTGAGCCATTGGTCGGATTGGGCCCAGAGCTGCCTGGTGACGCCTGGACGGCACGTGCATCTGGACACGGACTTCGACTCGGCGGCCACGCCGCCGCACGCCACCAAGGCCGAGAGTGACGAGCTGCTGGCATCGGCGATCGCCGAGCTGTTCGACCTGCAGGCCAGGTTCACCGCGGAGGCCACCCGCGCGATCGTCGTCGTTCTGCAGGCGACCGACGCCGCGGGCAAGGACGGCACGATCAAGCACGTCATGACCGGACTCGATCCCGAGGGCGTCAACGTGCACTCGTTCAAGACGCCATCGTCCACTGAGCGAATGCACGACTTCCTCTGGCGGCATCAGTTGTGCCTGCCAGAACTGGGTTCGATGGCGATCTTCAACAGGTCGCACTACGAGAACGTCCTCGTCACGCGGGTGCACCCCGACTACCTGTGGCCGGCCGCTGCTCGGGAGGCGGATCCCGGCACGCTGTGGAAGCGGCGCTACCGGGCCATCAATGAGTGGGAGCGGCACCTGTCCGACGAGGGCACCATCGTCATCAAGCTGTTCCTCAACCTTTCGAAGGCCGAGCAGGAGAGGCGCTTCCTCTCCCGCATCGACGACCCGGACAAGAACTGGAAGTTCTCCGCAGCGGACCTGGAGGAGCGCCCCTACTGGGATGACTACCGGACGGCCTTCGAGGAGATGCTCAACCACACCAGCACCGACGTGGCGCCGTGGTACGTCATCCCGGCCGACCACAAGTGGGCGTCGCACCTGTTCACCAGCGCCGTCCTCATCGACGCGATCGCCGCGCTCCGTCCGGAGTTCCCGATCGTCGACGACGCCACCCGGGCGGGACTCCAGAAGGCCAAGGCGGAGCTGTTGGCCGCCGATGCGGGCCCGGAGGCGTAGCACCGGTGGGCTCGGGCCGTCATCGCGCGGCTCCGAAACCCCTGCGGGTGCTCCGGGCTGGCGGCATCGGGCCCCCACATCCTTCCGGCACGGAGACCCATCCCTCTCCCCGAGCGGCGCGACGCCCCGTACCCTCGGAAGCGGCGCAGCCCAGCGCCGACGATGCAAGGAGTACGCATGTCCGTCACGCCCGATCCCGCCCGCGGTGCCGAGGTCTTCGCCAACGACCGGAGCCACGTCTTCCATTCGTGGAGCGCCCAGGGCGCTCTCAATCCCATCTGCATCGCCGGTGCCGAGGGGTGCTACGTCTGGGACTACGAAGGCAACCGCTTCCTCGACCTGTCCTCGCAGCTGGTCAACGTCAACATCGGTCACCAGCACCCGAAGGTCATCCAGGCCATCCAGGAACAGGCTGGCAAGTTGGCCACCATCGCACCGCAGCATGCCAACGAGGCGCGAGGTGAGGCAGCCAAGCGGATCGTCGAGCTGGCGCCGGAGGGCATGAACAAGGTCTTCTTCACCAACGGTGGTGCGGATGCGAACGAGAACGCCGTGCGCATGGCTCGGCTGCACACGGGACGAGAGAAGGTGCTGTCGTTCTATCGGTCATACCACGGCAACACCGGCACGGCCATCCAGGCGACCGGTGACCCGCGCCGCTGGCCGAACGAGTACGCGGACCACGTCATCCACTTCTTCGGCCCGTACCCGTATCGCTCGGCGTTCTGGGCGACCACGCCGGAGGAGGAGTCCCAGCGGGCGCTCGAGCACCTCGAGCAGGTCATCCTCTTCGAGGGCCCGACGACCATCGCCGCCGTACTGATCGAGTCAGTTGTCGGCACGGCGGGCGTGCTCATCCCGCCGCCGGGCTACCTGGCTGGCGTGCGAGCCCTGTGCGACAAGTACGGCATCGCCTTCATCGCCGACGAGGTGATGGCGGGGTTCGGCCGAACCGGCGCGTGGTTCGCCTTCGAGCACTTCGATGTCGTTCCCGACCTGATCACCTTTGCCAAGGGGTCGAACTCCGGCTACGTCCCCGTGGGCGGTGTGATCATCTCCGATCCGATCGCAGCCACCTTCGACGAGCGCGTCTTCCCCGGCGGTCTCACGTACTCCGGGCACCCCCTGGCCGCGGCCTCCATCGTGGCGTCGATCGACGCGATGAAGGAGGAGGGCATCGTCGAGAACGCGGCGCGCGTCGGGCGTGAGATCCTCGGGCCCGGACTGGCCGCCATGGCGGAGCGGCATCCGGTGATCGGCGAGGCCCGTGGACTCGGCGTCTTCTGGGCGCTCGACCTCGTGTCGAACCGCGAGACGCGGGAACCGCTCGCGCCCTACGGGGGAACCTCTCCGGCCATGACCGAGCTCGCGGCCGAGGTCAAGAAGCGCGGCGCGCTGCCGTTCACGAACTTCAACCGACTGCACGTGGTTCCGCCGTGCACGATCACCGACGAGGAGGCCAAGGAAGGCCTCGCGATCCTGGACGACGCTTTCGCCGCGATCGACAAGTACTACGTGGGCTGAGGTCCGCGTGCATCACCGGTGGCCGCTGGTCCCAGGCGCAGTGGCCACCGCGATGCTGCTGGCCGGCTGCAGCAGTGGACCAGTTGACGTCGCTGACGGCTACTACGCCGCATACGCCTCGTCTGAGCGGTGGTCCGCGCCAATCGACGTGTCTCTCGCCCTTGAGGGCGACACCGCGACCTTCTCAGCGGGGTCGGAGAAGGAGAGCCTCACGTTGGGGGAGCCCGGGGACGACTTCACGCTGTGCCCACCGGGCGGGAAGGGCCGTCCGCGGGCCCTCGACGGTCCGCTGACCATCGGGCCGTTGGAGCTCGTCGAGCCCGCCATCTTCGGCGACTGCGGCGACGCACGGCCGAAGCGGGTCACCATCGTCGACCTCGCTGCGATCAACGATTCGGGCGGACCGTTTCCCTTCGATACCTGGGTCGAGTTCTGCGACCTGAGGGATGCGGACTGCCCCTAGGTCCTGGTCCGCACGATCCTGGCCGACACTCCGGCATGGTCGGCTCCGTAGGCGAACGTCGCCGCGACCACCAGCGGCTGCCGAGGGCTTCGCGAGTATCGAGTGGCGAACAGTGCCACCGACGCTGCAAGCAGTGCCCAGCCCGCCGCAACCATCCACCCTCCAGCCCGAGATCTGCCGGTCCGTCGAACACTAGGGTGGCCGTGTGAAGGTCCTCGTCATCGGCTCTGGAGCCCGTGAGCACGCCATCGTCACCTCCCTCCTCGCCGACGACGAGGTGACCGAGGTGGTCGTGGCACCGGGCAACGCCGGAATCGCCCAGGTCGCGGCCACGCTGCCCGTCGACGTGGGAGATCCGGAGGCGGTGGCCGATCTGGCCGAGCAGGTCTCGGCCGACCTCGTCGTCATCGGCCCTGAGATCCCGCTCGTGGCCGGTGCTGCGGACTCGGTGCGCGGACGCGGGATCGCCTGCTTCGGGCCGTCAGCCGCTGCCGCCCGACTCGAGGGCAGCAAGGCATTCGCCAAGGAGGTGATGGCCGAGGCTGGCGTGCCCACTGCCATGGCGCACGTATGCACGACGGTCGACGAGGTCGCCGCTGCGATGGACCAGTTCGGGGCGCCGTACGTGATCAAGGATGACGGGCTGGCGGCCGGCAAGGGAGTGGTCGTCACCTCGGATCGAGAGCAGGCACTTGCCCATGCTCGAGCGTGCCTCGCGCATGAGAACGACGCCCAGGTGGTCGTCGAGGAGTTCCTCGACGGCCCGGAGGTGTCGCTCTTCGCGGTGACGGACGGCACGACCGTCGTGCCGCTCCAGCCGGCTCAGGATTTCAAGCGGGTGGGCGAGGGCGACACCGGTCCCAACACGGGAGGAATGGGGGCCTACTCGCCATTGCCCTGGGCTCCTGAGGATCTGGTCGAGAAGGTGACGCAGCGGGTTCTCCAGCCGGTGGTCGATGCGATGCGCCATCGGGGCACGCCGTTCACGGGGCTGCTCTATGCCGGCCTGGCGATGACCTCGCGGGGAGTCCGGGTGGTGGAGTTCAACGCGCGCTTCGGCGACCCGGAGACTCAGGTGGTGCTCGCCAACCTGCGCACGCCCCTGGGCCAGCTCCTGCACGCCGCGGCCACCGGCCACCTCGACCAGGTTCCGACGCTGGCCTGGCAGTCCGGCTATGCCGTGACGGTTGTCGTCGCCGCCGAGGGCTACCCGGCCTCACCGCGGACCGGCGACGTCATCAGCGGGCTCGAACGGGCTGCCGATGAGGCCAACGTCGATATCTTCCACGCCGGCACGACGGTCATCGACACCGGCGAGATCGCGTCGTCCGGAGGCCGCGTCCTCTCGGTGACGGCGCACGGTGAGACGCTCGCCCACGCGCGCGAGCATGCCTACGCAGGCATAGACCTCATCCGACTCGAGGGTTCCCACCACCGCCGGGACATCGCGGCGGCAGCCGCCGAGACCGAGGGCTGATCCGATGAGCTCGAGGCCGATTCCCAACGTGCTGGCCGGCAGGTACGCATCGCCGGCCATGACGTCTGTCTGGTCCCCCGAGGCGAAGATCGTGATGGAGCGCCGGCTGTGGCTGGCCGTGGCGAGTGCCCAGATCGCGCTCGGCGTCGACGTGCCCAGCGAAGCTCTCGACGACTATCGACGCGTCCTCGACACCGTGGACCTCGCGTCCATCGCGGACCGGGAGCGCGTGACCAAGCACGACGTCAAGGCGCGGATCGAGGAGTTCAACGCACTCGCGGGTCACGAGTACATCCACATCGGCATGACCTCACGCGACCTGACGGAGAACGTCGAGCAGCTCCAGGTGCGGGATGCACTGCTGGTGGTGCGGGATCGATGCGTGTCGGCCCTCGACCGGCTGGCTGCGCTGGCCGTGGCGTATTCCGACACTGCGCTCACCGGACGCTCGCACAACGTCCCGGCCCAGACGACGACGCTCGGCAAGCGCTTCGCCACGGCCGCCGACGAGCTGCTCGTCGCCTTCGGGCGCCTGGAGGACCTGATCGCGCGATACCCCCTGCGCGGCATCAAGGGCCCCGTCGGCACGGCCCAGGACATGCTCGACCTGATGGGCGGCGACGAGGAGCGCCTGCGCGAGCTCGAGCAGGCGGTGGCCGCTCACCTGGGGTTCACGACCGTGCTCGACAGCCTCGGGCAGGTCTACCCGCGATCGCTCGACCTCGATGTCGTCTCCGCCCTGTCGCAGGTGGCCGCCGGGCCGTCGAGCCTGGCGACGACCATCCGGCTGATGGCCGGGCTCGACCTCGTCACCGAGGGCTTCCGTCCCGGCCAGGTGGGCTCCTCGGCGATGCCACACAAGATGAACTCCCGATCGTGCGAGCGGGTCAACGGCTTCGCCGTGCTGCTGCGCGGGTACCTCACGATGGTGGCCGACCTCGCGGGGTCCCAGTGGAATGAGGGAGACGTCTACTGCTCGGTTGTCCGTCGGGTCGCCCTGCCGGACGCTTTCTTCGCCATCGACGGCATGTTCGAGACCTTCCTCACCGTCCTGGACGACTTCGGCGCGTTTCCCGCAGTCATCGACCGTGAGCTCGAGCGGTACCTGCCCTTCCTGGCGACCACGAAGGTGCTCATGGCGGCCGTGCGCAAGGGCGTGGGCCGCGAGACCGCGCACGAGGCGATCAAGGAGCACGCGGTCGCCGTGGCCCTCGCCATGCGCGAGAGCTCGAGCGGGGAGAACGACCTCATGACCCGGCTGGCCGCCGACCCGCGCCTCCGGCTGACGCAGGAGGAGCTCACCGCGCTGGTGTCCGAGCCGCTGTCCTTCACGGGGGCTGCAGCGAGCCAGGTGCGCGCGGTCGCCGACCGCGTCCAGGGGATCGTCGAGCGATTCCCCGACGCAGCGTCCTACCGACCGGGGGAGATCCTGTGATCGCCGCGGCCCAGCCGCCCACCGACTACGGGCTGCCCCCCGAGTACGAGCACGTCTACTCCGGCAAGGTTCGGGACCTCTACCGCACCCCGGATGGCAAGCTCCTGTTCGTCGCCAGTGATCGCATCTCCGCCTACGACTGGGTGCTCCCGACGCCGATCCCGGACAAGGGCCGCATCCTCACCGGCCTCTCGCTCTGGTGGTTCCAGCGGCTGCAGGGGGTGGTGCCGAACCACCTGGCGTCCGGCAAGATCCCTGCTCCCGTGCGCGGTCGAGCGATGGTGTGCGAGCAGCTCGACATGCTGCCCGTCGAGTGCGTGGCCCGCGGATACCTGACCGGATCCGGGCTCGCGGACTATCGCGAGACCGGCCGGATCTGCGGCAACGGCCTCCCGCCCGGGCTGGTCGACGGGTCCCAGCTGCCCAAGCCGATCTTCACGCCGGCCACCAAGGCAGCCCTGGGGGAGCACGACCAGAACATCACCTACGACGAGACCATCGTCCTGGTAGGTCAGGAGGAGGCGCAGGAGCTGAAGCGGATCACGCTTGACGTCTACGTGCGCGCTCTCGAGATCGCCCGCGGCCGTGGCCTCATCCTCGCCGATACCAAACTGGAGTTCGGCTTCGCGACCAGCGGCAAGAACGCCGGCCGCCTGGTGCTGGCCGACGAGGTCCTCACCCCCGACTCGTCGCGCTACTGGGATGTCGCCACGTGGCAGCCGGGCGGCCCGCAGCCGTCATTCGACAAGCAGTTCGTGCGCGACTGGCTCACGTCGCCCGAGTCGGGCTGGGATCGGAAGTCGAACGAGCCGCCACCGCCGCTGCCGGACCGTGTGGTCGAGCAGACGCGCGCGAAGTACGTGGAGGCCTACGAGCGCCTGACAGGGGAGACCTTCGCATGACGACCTGGCTGGTGACCGGGGGAGCCGGCTACATCGGCGGCCACGTCGTGAGGTCGCTGCTCGCCAGCGGACGGGAGGTCGTGGTCTACGACGACTTCTCCGCGGGAGTGCGCAGCCGCGTGCCGGACGGGGTGCCCGTCGTCGAGGCTGACGTGGCCGACGCGTCAGCGATGGCGCACGCGCTGCGCAGCAACGGGGTGGACGGGGTGATCCATCTCGCCGCGAAGAAGGCAGCGGGCGAGTCCGTCGACATCCCCCTGTACTACTACCGCGAGAACGTCGCGGGGCTGCTCACCGTCTTGGAGGCGATGGAAGGCGCCGGGGTCGGCCGGTTCGTGTACTCGTCCTCGGCCGCGGTCTACGGCACGCCCGACGAGAACCCGGTAGTCGAGGGCTCGCCGCTGCGGCCTGAGTCTCCATACGGCGAGACCAAGGTTGTCGGGGAGTGGATGAGCCGCGACGCGGGCGTGGCGTGGGGGCTGTCCTGGGCAGCACTGCGGTACTTCAACGTCGGCGGGGCGGGCAGCGACGATCTGGGAGACACGAGCGTGAACAACCTCGTGCCGATGGTCTTCCGTGCTCTTGAGCGGGGCGAGCGGCCCCGCATCTTCGGTGACGACTACCCGACTCCGGACGGCACCTGCATCCGCGACTACATCCACGTGCTGGACCTCGCCGACGCCCATGTCGCAGCGGCGGAGCGGTGCGAGACCGGGTCCCGCCAGGACGTGTTCAACGTCGGCCGCGGCCTCGGCTCGTCGGTGCGGGAGGTCATGGACATGATCTCCGAGGTGATCGGGACCGATGTCGACGCCGAGGTCGTGGCGCGGCGTGCTGGCGACCCGCCGGCGTCGTGGGCGGCCACCGAGCTCATCGAGGCTGAGCTCGGCTGGCACGCTGCCCGTGACCTCCGCGACATCGTCGCCTCGGCCTGGTCCGCCTGGCAGTCCCAGCACTTCGCCCGCTGAGCGTCCCCTCTTTCCGCGAGTGTGCGGCGGGCGCCCTTCTCAGCGGTCGAAATGGGCGCCCGTCGCACACTCGCGAGGGGACAGGCGTATGCAGGCGGCCCGATAGGCTGGGCAGTGGATTCCACACCCGAACCACAGGAGCGCCCGTGGCCCGC
>Ga0316576_10000594_pt1 | contig 17305 bp, 2 predicted proteins | sample S0NA_FD_203075 | JGI IMG/M metagenome (GOLD analysis project Ga0316576, IMG submission 203075) | Rhizosphere microbial communities from salt marsh grasses in Alabama, United States - S0-2_050615r3r5 | ecosystem: Host-associated > Plants > Roots > Rhizosphere | place: USA: Alabama | collected... | reverse complement strand
TCCTCGTAGCGGGTGCGGGTCTCGGTGATCTTGCTCTCGATGAGCGCCATCTCCTCCTGACGGGAGCGGACGTAGTTCTCGTCGCCCTCCTGCCACAGCTTCTGCAGGTCGTGCGCGGAGTTCGCGCCAGAGATCTCGATCTGCTTGCCGACGATGTACGCCATGGCCATCGTCGCCCGGCGCACCGCCTCCTGGTCCCCGGCCTGCACGAGAGCCGGCATCGCCTGGCTGAGCGGAATGAACAGCTGGTTCAGGATGCGCAGCTGCTTCTCGTCCTCCATCTCGGTGAGGGAGCCGGGCACCGTGCGCACCCAGTACTCCGTCGCCAGGTCCTCGAAGCTGACGTCGTAGGTGTTGTCCTCGTTGATCCGCTCGCGCTCCATGCCGGTGCCGAGCAGGCGCTCGCGGGCGTCCGCGGTGAGCTCGACCTTCTTCACGGCCTTGAGCTCCTGGAAGAAGATCGTCAGCGCGTAGGAGCAGTACTTGGAGAAGAACGCCTCGATGGCCTTCTGGTAGTTGTTCGTCGTGATATCGACCATTGCCTGCTGCGCCTCGACACCCTGAGGCGTGGCGCTGAAGCCGGAGCCCGCCTGCGTCGCCATCTGCTGGTCGGCGCTGCCGAGCATGTTCACCATGCTGCCGAGGTTCTGCTCGCTGATCGAGCCGTACTGCATCAGCGTCTGCGTGTTCACCTCGAACGCCTCGATCTTGGCGTTGGGGTTCGAGATCTCTGTGTACTTGCCCGGGCTCAGGTTCGGGATCGACCGCACCGTGCCGTAGCCGATGATGCTCGGGTTGATGTTGCGGTACCAGAGCTTCATGGCACCGTTGAGCATCAGGTCCTGGAAGTCCTGCCGCCCGACGAGCAGCTCGACCTGGCTCTTGCCGAGCGGCTGCTGGCTGTCCCGCTCGAGGATGAGGAAGTGGACCGGGTGCTCCTTGAGCGGGTGCTTGTTCTTCTCGATGCGCAGGAGCAGCTTCTCCCGCCCGTCGAAGGTGAGGAACGGCTCGCCGTCGTTGGTGTACCGGGTGATGACCTCGTAGCCCTTGGGGACCGAGGCCCGGTGCTTCTTGTCCTGGTGGGCCATCGACTGGTGCTCGCGGTTCGGCGGGTTGCTCTTGAGCATCCGCTTCAGCGCGGAGATGTCCCACCCGGGAGCGTTCTCCATGATGAGCTGCTTGGCCTCGCCCTTGGTCAGGTAGCGCCGCACGTACACGACCGGGGCATCGCGCACGTCACGGACACCCGGCTCGGGGAAGACGTCGCGGTAGTGGATCGTGTCGTACTTGATGTACCAGCCCTTGGCCGGGTCCTGCTGCAGCGAGGGGATGACGCAGTCGAAGCCGAGCGTGAGAGCGGTCTTCGTCGATGCGAACAGGTTCTGCTGCATGTCGTTCGAGTACTGGTCGGTGCCGATGATCTTCGTGGTCAGGATGAACCGGGCGAAGATCCCGTTGGGCTTGTCGTCGTCGAAGCGGCTGATGACCTCGACGTTCGGCGTGTTCTGCACCAGGTTGCGGGCGATGCGCCGGATGAGGCCGGCGGTCTCCCCGCTACTGACGTTGGGCAGGTCGGGCTTGCGGTTGATGACCTCGCCGTCGGCCAGCTTCTCGAGCACGTCGTACTCGCTGACACGGGCGTCCATCTCGCGCTTGAAGTCCTCGAACTCCCGCCAGAGCTCCGCGCCCATCGGGGAGATGGCTCGGAACTCGAGGCAGCCGTCCTTGCCGTCCGGGTCGTAGTCCGTGTACCACGCCGCGAAGTTCGGGACGTCCGGACCCATCATGTCTACTGCCACTGCTTCAGCCTCTCACGCGATGACTGGTACCGCTCACGACGGATTGTCGTGCGGCGGATGAGTCCGTTGTCCCAGAACAGGTTCCTGGCGGTGTTGCCGTAGATGTTCGTGCCACGCGGCAGGGTGGCCTGCCGGCTCCAGTAGATCGTCGGGCTGTAGCTGCGCCCACTGGAGTACCCGCCACTCCCACCGCCGTAGCGGTAGCCACCGCGGTAGAAAGTGCCCGAGCCGCCACCGTTGGAGTTCGGCTCGTAGGAGTTCCCGACGTTGACGTCGTGGTCCTTGATGGCGTCGATGATCTCCTGCGTCTGCTCCCAGTCGGTCGGGATCAGCTCGGAGGCGTTCATCGGCACGAGGCCGCGCTGCCCGGTGTTGATCTCCCGCACCAGGTCCTGGCTGTTCATGCGGCCGCCCTCGCCCACAGCGTCGGTGACGCTGGAGCCGAGGTTCGCGCGCTTCACGCCGCCGAGCATCTGCCAGATGCCGTTGCCCGGCCTGGCCCCACGGCGGTAGCCGGTGGCCCACGGGAAGCCGTCGGGGCCCTGCACGAACGTGGTGTTCAGCTGCTTGTACTTGGCGTCGGGAGTCCAGGGGATCCTCGTGTCCCAGAGGATCTCCTTGAAGCCCTTGACCGAGCTGTCGTCCCGGGGGCCGACCATCAGCCGGGTGGCACGGAACTCGGCCTGGGTCTGGGTGAGACCGATGTCCTTCCCCTCGCGGACCATGTCCTCGTAGAAGTCCTTCTCGAGCTCCAGCCGCTGCTCCCTCGTGATGGCGATGCCCTGCATCTCCGGGGAGTCGAGGGTGATCGTGCCGCCCATGAGGCCCTTGAACAGCGCGGCGTGCCCGCTCTTGGTGAGCAGCTCCTGACCGTCCGGCCCGACGTAGGACAGCGGGTCGTTGATCGGGTTCGCGTCGCTGTTGTAGAACTTCAGCGCGATGGCGTCGAGGTTGTGGAAGGCGTCCCAGTCCTCCCTCTCGAGAATGTCGTCCTTGAGCATCCGGGTGACCTCGTCGAGGGACAGGCGCCGCTCCAGCGTGCCGGCGTCCATCTGCCCTCGGACGGTGGCCAGCACGACCGCGAGCTTCGCCTCGTCGCTGGTGAGCTCGGGCATCTTGATGGTCCGCTCACGCACCGGCATGTCACCACGGAAGAACTCCTGGTGGTGGATCGGCTTGAACAGCGACATGATGGCGGCCGCCGTGAAGTTGTTCTCGGAGTAGGCCGCGAGGTTCGCCATCATGGGGTCGCGCCTGATGTACGGCGTCTCGATGTTGCCGTCCTCGCCGGGCACCTGCGTCATCGACAGGTCGTTCTTGCGAGCATCGCCCTCGATGGTGCGCTGCAGGACTCCGTCGCTGTCGCGCAGCACCAGCTTCGTGGGGTCACGGTCGTACTGGTCCCAGCCGGTGTAGAGGCTGTTGACGAACATGTTCTCCACGAGCATCGACTCGTAGACGCCGACTGCACTGGTGAGCAGGTACAGCGCGTTCTTCGTCGCCGTCGGCGTGGCGGCCTGGTCCTCCTCGGCAGCCAGCGCAGCGAGCTCGTTCGCCGTGCGCGCCGCGTCGTCCCACTTGTTCTTGTTGAACAGCGGCATCGAGCCGACGGCATCGGCGAACCCGGCGGTGACGTAGTCGAAGTCGCCGGTCATGAAGAAGCGCTCCATGCCGATGATCGGCGAGAGGAACGGCTTGAGGATCCAGGACATCTGGGCGGCTGCCCTGGCTCCCTGGCTCCCGTCGTCGCCCGACACCCGGAAGAAGGCGCTCAGGTCGAACGGCAGCCAGTCGAGGAAGATGACGTCCTTGTTCCGGAAGTCGGCCTCGAGGCGCCGCGGGTCCATGATGAGCGGCGCGTTCTGCGCCTCGGCCAGCCGGCGCCGGCGCTTCATCTCGTCGTCCTCGCCGGACAGGATGCCGCCGGCGGCCGCGCCCAGCATGAACAGCCCGGTCTGCGTCACGCCACCACGGATGAAGGCGTTGGCCAGCGTCACGCCGTCGATGGTCGACGACATGTCGTAGGTCCGGTTGTCCTCGTCGGTGATCTGCTGACCGGTGGCCGCCTTCCACATGCGGTTCATCAGCGTGCCGGCGGTGCGGCGGCCGTCGAGGTACGTCGCCAGCATGTCGGAGTAGCCCTGCATACCCGTGATCGTGGTGAGCACGTTCATGTTGTAGGTGGCGTACATCGCCTGCAGCTTGATGAGCGTGCCGGCGAAGCGCTTCAGCCCGTTGCCCGACGTGGCCCACGGCTCGTAGATCGCGCGCATCGCCAGCGACAGCGGGGTCTGCTTCAGCGACCGGAAGTCGACCACGAAGTTCGAGGCCATCCGGTGGATCTCCGGCATCTCCCTGGCGAAGTAGGTCGGGTCCGTGCGCAGGTGGGCGATGACCGAGTCGATCGTCATGACGTTGCGCGTCGGCTGGGACTCGATGGCGCGGAGGACGGCCTCGACGTAGTGCCGGGCCAGGGACTTCTGCGTGGTGCCCCACGTCGGGTCCTGCCACAGGTTGCCGACCGCAGCGAACCGCTCGAAGGCATCGACGATCTTGCCGGGAGAGTTGCGGTCCTTCTGCCACATCATGTCCTTGATGATGAGGCTGGTGAACGCGCCGTCGTTGCCCATGTTCTGGAACAGCTCGTTCATGTTGTTGATCTGGTCGCGGCTGTACTGCGCGAACTGGATCCGGCCGCCGGTCGCCTTGTTGACACCACGCTGCAGGGCAGAGACCGAGCGCAGGGTGGACTCACCGGTCAGGAAGTTGGTCGCCTCGGAGATGTACATCCGGAAGCCCTGCTCCGGGATCATCGAGACGTAGAGGCCGGGGTTCAGCATCGCCATGCCGTGGCGCAGCGCGATGACGATGCGCTGCAGGCTGTGCATGTCGGCGTCCTTGTTGATGACCTCCATGCCGTTGCGGTAGAAGTCCCGCACGGACTGCTGCTTGACCGGCCGCACCTTGCGGCGAGCGCGCCACTTGGCCACGGCGTCCAGCCGGCGCTGGCGCCAGTTCGCGTTGATGCCGCGGGTGAGGTCGTCGCTGCCCCTGATCGAGCCCCGCATGAGGTCCTCGTACTCGAGGCCCTGCGTGGCCAGCAGCACCTGCTCGGTGAGCCGGGTGTTCTCCACCGGGTCGAGCGTGACGGTCAGGAGCTCGTTCGTCTTGGGGTCCAGCAGCTTGCGCTGGTACTCCTTGTCGAAGGTGATGTCCATCATGTAGCCGCTGTTGCGCAGCACCGTCTGGTACGTGTTCATGTGACCGGCCAGGTCGAGCCTGGCGACCGGGTCGAACTTCACCTCGCTGCTGAACGCCTGTCCAAAGGCGATGCCGATCCACTCACCGATGTCGTCCTTCCCGGCCTTGCTCCTCGAGTTGCCCTCGTGGCGGACCGGAGCCCACTTGGAGGTGCCGCGCGAGTACTGGTTGAACAGCACCAGCAGGTCGTCGTAGGAGAAGAAGCTCGGGCCGGCGGAGTCGTACGTGGGGTAGTAGCCCTCGTCAAGGTTGTCGTGGATCGCCTTGAGCGCACCGAGCACGTCGCTCGGGTTGAGCGCGCCGAGGAACGCATCCTGGTCCGGCCCCTCGGCCGGGCGGTAAAGCATCTGGCGGATCCAGTAGTGGACCATCTCCGACTGCGACGGGCGCAGGCCGAGACGGTCGACCACACGGGTGATCGCGTTCTCGATGTCCCGGCGGTCGTCGTCGTACATCTTGTCGTCGAAGTCGATCGCCTTGCGGTACTGCGTGTAGCGCTGCATCGACTGCGCGTAGAAGACGTGCTCACCCTGCGTGCGGGCCTGCCACCGCGAGCCGGGCCCGTGCGTGGTCGGGTCCACGTAGGTGAGGTCGTGCCACATCGAGTCGATCTGCTCCGGGTCCGTCAGGTCATGCGCCCGGAGCGCGCTGAGCTGGCGCAGCTTCTCACCCTTGGTCATGGTGATCCCGCCGGTACCGATGCGGTTCATCAGGGCCTGGTGGCGGGTGGCGCTCTGCGAGTCCTTGCGCTCCTGGGCCATCAGGTTCAGCAGCGGGTTATCCTCGGTGGCGTACGCCTCGCCGTACTGCAGCACGCCACGGATGGTCTTGCCGCTGCGGGTGACACCCTCGAGCTCCCAGGAGTTCACGTCCAGGTGCCACGACTCGGAGGCGCTCTTGTTCAGCACGCCGTCGTTGATCCGGTCGCTGAGCTCCTTCTTGATCGCGCTGTCCGGCTTCGCCAGGTCGAAGGCCCGGGTGAACAGCTCCGGCATCTTCTGCGACTGCGCACCCTCCATCGACGGGCGGTCCACATAGAAGCCGCTCGACTTGATGATGGCGTTGACGTCGGCACCGGGCGAGGCCAGATAGACGAGCATCGCCCGGCCGATGGCGGCTGTCGCCGACGACTCCTCCAGCCGCGGGGCCCACGGCTTGGTGTCGATGCCGGCGCCGGCGAGCTGCGGCAGCAGGCCGCTCACGGCGGAGAAGAAGGAGTCCTGCCCGGCGAGCAGCGACTGCATCCGGTAGACCTCGTCGACGCTCTTCTTCGGCATGTGCCGAGCGATCTTCTTCAGCAGGACGATGGCCTCGTCCGTCGTCTTGGTGCCGAAGAAGTCCTTGATGTCCTCGGTGAAGTCGATGCCGAAGACGGTGAAGGCGTTCTGGAACGAGGTGACGAGACCGTCGGTCGCCTCCTTGCTGACGACATCGTGCAGGCTGGCGAAGCCGTCGATCTCGAGGTCGCCGAACAGGGCGATGCTCGGGATGGCCACGTCGGACGGCAGGTCCTTCTGCAGGTACTTCATGCCGTTGTGCTCGTAGGTGATCTTCCCGCCGAGCGTCTGCACGGGCACCTCGAGCTCCAGGCGGAACCCACGGCCCGGGCTCTCGTGGACGGCGACGACCGTGCCGCGGTGGGTGGTGGCCGTGGGCTTGCGCTTCCCGGAGTACATGACGACCCCGCGCATCCCGGGGCTGCCCGGGACCTGCTGACGCAGCTGCCGCTGGTAGTCCTTCTTCTTCGGGTGGTCGTACCCGTGGCGGTACAGCATCAGCTCGTTGGTCCTGCTGTCGAGCAGCGGGATGAAGTCGCCGGTGCCGAACTCCTCGTTCTCCAGAGGCAGCGTGGTGTTGGCGGCGACACGCCTCGGCAGCGCGGCCTTCATCCGCTTCCACGCCTCGTTGAACTCAGTCTCCGCCTGGTCGCGCTCGGCTCCCTTGAGGTCACCCAGCGCCTCCTTGCGGAGCATGTTCACACCGGGGGAGGTGAGGTCACCGAGACCCTCGATGTAGTTCTGCACCTTCTGCGCGTCGTCGGCGGTGTTCGCGCTGTTGAACTTGGCGTAGGCGTCGATCGGGAGCAGGTCGAAGATGGCCTGGATGGACTCGAACCGCGTCTTCACCCCGGGACGCACCGGCACCCACATCGTGTTCTCCTCGACCTGCTGGTCGGTGAACAGGAGCGAGAGACGCTGCCGGTTGACCCGCACGCCGGACGGGGCGACCAGACGTGCTCGAGCAGCCGCCACGTTCTGGAACGCGGCCTGGTCGAAGACGTCGGGGACGAGGATGCTGGTGTTGTTCAGGTAGCGCTGGTACCCGTAGCGGGACATGGTCAGCTGCTGCAGGTCGGAGGTCAGGCTACGCGGCCCGTCCGAGGACTCGAACATCAGCGCGACGCCACGGCTGACGAAGTAGTCGACGCGCTCCATCGCCTTCTTCCGGGCGACGTCCGGGTCCATGCCCTTGTAGGCGGCGGTGTCGAACAGGACGATCTCGCCAGGGACGAGCGAGAGCTTGCCGGTGAGCTCGCCCTTGGTGAGCCGCCCCTCGTCGATGCTCGCGGTGCCGGTCTCCTGGAAGATCCAGAACGCCGAGCCGTTGTCCGCCCCGCGCCCACGCTGCTCCTCCAGGTACCGATCCATTGCAACGAGCGTGTTGGTGCGCACGTCGCCGTGCTCGCGCTCGAGGTAGCGCATCTCGGGAGGCAGACCGGGAAGGCTGACGTCGGAGGCCACGATCCAGTTGGTGGCGATCTCCTTGTTCGCCGCGCGGTTCTTGTTGACGTCGAACGTCTTGCGCTGGACCGCCTTGAGTCGGTCGTCGAGAGCCTGGGAGAACTTGCGCTCCATCGCCTCGACCCGACGCTGGAAGCGCATCCGCTCCTGCGGCGTGACCTTGCTGCTGACCTTGACGTCCTGCACGTACGACTGCTTGGCCACGTCCGTGTCGAGCAGCGTGGCCGGCTTCACGTCGAGCGAGAACTTCTCGGACATCCGCTCGGTCCACTTGGACTCGTAGAGGGGGATCGTCTGGAGGTTGTCGGTCTGCTCGGTGCGCAGCGCCCGGCCCTCGACACCGCCGTAGCCGATGTCACCCATCATGTCGGCGAGCACCTTGTCCGAGGGGATCCAGAGCTTGGCGCCACGCAGCGGACCCTCGGGCCCGAAGAAGTCCTTGCTGGTCTTGGTCACCGGGTCGTAGTTCTCCGGCTTCATCTGCCACTCGATGACCTGCTCGGCAGACCAGCGGGTGCGCTCGCCGGTGGCCTTGTCGACACCCTCGACCCAGTGCTTCAGCTTCATCAGCTTGTACGCCGCGTTGTAGAACGTGACGTCGATCGGCTTGCCCTGGCTGATCTTCGTGTCCATGAGGATGTTCGTCTTGAGCGCGATCATCCGGGCGAAGTCGGTGCCCTTGTTCTCCCGCTCGATCTTGTCCACCTCGGCGAACGCGGGGCGGTCGAAGTCCTCGATGCCCATGAGGCCGAGCTTGCGGGTGTCGAGCGCTGCCTGCTGGCCGCGAGCGTTGAGCGCGCCGATGCCGTAGAAGAACGCACGCAGCAGGGAGCGGCCGGTATCGCCGGCCGAGTCGTAGACGGTGCCCTCGTGCCACACGCTGTTCGCGTGCTCCGCGCTGGACGGCTGGCTGTCGGGGTTCACGAACTTCATCGTGACCTCGACGGCGGCCAGCATCTTCGACAGCTCCTCCTCCGCCGCGTCCGGGTACATCTCCCGCAGGGCGAGCTGGATCTCGGCGGCCAGCCGGTCGATGTTGACCTCGCGGAAGTCGGTGCCGCCCTTCTCGCCCTCGGCCGGCAGCCACAGGCGGGCCACGTTCGGGCGCTTCATCAGGTCGACCGGCGTGGTGGCGGAGCCGTAGGTGAACGACAGCTCCGAGGCGAAGCGGTTGTTCATCTGGGCCAGCGGCCGCTGGAAGGTACGCCCGTCGTCGCGGGTGACCGTGACGTCGTGGAAGCGCCCGGTGTTCATCCAGTCGAGGTCGCGGGCGGTCAGCTTGACCGTGGAGTCCGCCGTGGTCTTCGTGGTCTGCCGCTGCGTGGCCTCCATCGCCGCGCCCCAGCGCTGGCTGATGAGCCCGTGCATGGAGATCGCGGGCTTGGCGGAGGCACCGGTGAGGAGCTCCCACGACTCGATGCTCTGGATCGGGACCTCGGCGGTCCACGTCCCGAGGCTGCCCTCGCGCATGATGTTGTTGACGACCGTGTCCGTGACGTCGTCCGCGGTGAACTGCGCCTGCAGCATCCCGCCCTCGACGGCCAGCCGGCGGGCGGCCGCGACGATGCCGGAGCTGTCCTTGTCGGAGAGGAAGTCGAACAGGTACGAGAACGAGCTGTCCCAGTACTTCCGCGTGTCCAGGCCCTTCACGCCGGGCTTGAGCGCAGCCGGGTACGGCGGGGGCGGGTTGCTCGCCGGGCCCACCGTCAGGACCCGCTGGATCTCGACGGAGATGATGACCGAGGCGAGGGTCTCCCAGTCCTTGTCCGGCAGCTTGAGCGGGTCGGCGATGCGGTTCTGGGGCGTCTCACCCATGTGGTTCTTGATCGCCTGGACGGTCATCAGCGCCGGGCCGGCCGCCTGCATGATCTCGCCGCGCTCGTAGACGTACTGCATGAGGTGCTCCTGCTGAGCGTGCTTCTCAGCAGCAGACGCCTCCGGGTCGTAGGTGTACTCGTTGACGATCGCATCCGTGATGTTCAGGTCGAACATCTGCTTGATGCGCTTCTCCTCGAGCTCGCGGGTCCGCTCCTCGCGCTCCGCCCTCTCGATGAGCTCGTCGACCTCGGTGCGGCTGCGCTTGGGGTCGCGCGCCATCTCGTAGAGACGGTCGATGCGCGTGGAGATCGGGGCCACGATCTGGTCGACGATGATGTCCTGCAGCTTCGCCATGTCCCCGGCGATGTACTTGGGGTCGATGCCCCGCGCCTTGGCGATCGCGTCGACCTTCGCGGCCTTGGACAGCTTGGCGAACGCGAGGTGGACCGGGTCGGGCTCGCCAGGCCTGGTCTGCGTACGACCGACGGTCTGCATCACGGCGGCCATGTCCATGTACGCCTGGACCGTCATCGACTGGATCTCCTCGAAGTCCGCCGTGTGGTCCAGCGCGGTGGTGCGCGCGATGACCAGCTCGGTGACCTTCTGCTCCAGCTGGTGCTTCTCGGTGTCGCGGAGCTCCGCCTCCATCTTGGCGATGAACTGCATCGACTCCGTCAGCTTCGGGTTCCTGCCCTCGATGTTGAACAGGTCCTTGACCGTGCGGCCGGACAGCACCTCCTCGAGGGTGGTGCCCATGAGGAACTTGCGACGGGCCGCGCCGTCGGTGTCGAGCTCGACCACGGTGTCGAACAGCGCCGCCCGCATCAGGTTGTGGTTCTTCGGGTCGGTCATCAGCGGCAGCATCGCCTCGACCGAGTTCAGCTCCCACGAGACGATGGCGCCGTGGCGGTCCATCAGGCGGCCGCCGTCGCGCAGCAGCATGTGCGGGGCGTCGGCGACGGCGTCCTCGTTGTGCGTCGTCAGGTAGCCGAGCACCCGCTCGCCCGGGGTCAGGAAGCCGATGGCGTTGTCCATCTGCTCGAGCACCGCGTTGGCTGCCATCTGGTCAGCGATCGCGCCCTTGGCGTGCGCCGGCGCGTACATGCCGAACACCAGGTGTGCCGTGTGCTGCAGCATGGCGCGGGGCCCGTTGACCATCCGCCGCTTCGCGCTGTTCTTGAGCAGCTCGACGAACTGCTCGTACTTCTCCTTGTCCCCGTTGCGGGTCGCAGCCAGCAGGTCCTGGTTGCCCGGGTCCTTCAGGTGCTTGTGCCAGCGCTCGATCGCACGCGCGGTCTGCACGTCCGACTTGCTGCGCTCGGCCGCCTTGTCGGTGTCCTTGATGAGCCGGTGCGCCGCGGCCTTCAGGTCGTTGACGTTCTCCATCAGCGTCGGCATGGAGAGCTGCGAGGACCAGCCGCCACCGACCTTGTCCGGGTCGAACTCCGCGACGTCGTCCACCCACGGCAGGATCGGCGCACCCTCGAGTGCCAGCCCCGGCTCGGTGCGCACCCACCGCATGAACGTCTCGAGATCCTGCGCCTCGTTCAGCTTGGTGAGGAACTGGTGCATGGCGTACGGCTCGTAGTCGGCCGTCTCGCCGGAGGAGCGTGACGCCAGGCGGAACATCACCCGGTGCATCCGGTACTGCAGGCTGTCGAACGCGATCTTCTTCTCCTCGACCCCGTCGCCGTTGGCGAAGTCGATGTCGAGGGTCCGCTTCTTCGCGTACCAGGAGTCGAGGAGGAAGTTCCGGTAGTAGGACATCTCCGCCTGCTCGGCGGACTCCTGGATCCACACCTCGTAGAACCACTTGGCGAAGACGACCGTGCCGTCCGGGTTCTGCCGCTTCATCACCCAGGGCATCGTCTCCTTGGGGATCGCCTTCATCAGGGCAGCGCCGAACTGCGGGTTCTCGTTGGCGAGACGGCTGACGTCCTCCGCCGTGTAGGGCCCGGTCTTCGGCATGAGCCGACGGAGCAGGGCGCCCACCGCGTGGTACGCCTCGTGGATCGCCTCGCTGTGCTTCGTGTTGCGGTCGGCGTCACGCCCGGTGGCCTTGCCCTTGTCCTTGCCGGTGCGGTTCATCGAGAGGCTGGAGTCGGCCGCGGAGAACACGCTGTCGACGAGGGACTTGTACGTGTTGACCGAGCGGGCCTCGAGCTCGGCGGAGCCGAACGGGATCGTGAACCCGGGCTCCGCGTCCGCGTACACGCCGCTGCGCGCCTGGTGCTTGGCGGCCGAGCGCTCCTCCGGGGACAGGGCCCGCAGCTCGCGGTAGTACTGGCCGACGGTGCGGTTGACGCCGAGCTCCACCGCGTCCGCACCGACGAGGTCGAAGAGCCTGGTGCTCTCGAAGATCTTGACGAACGCCATCTCCGCGCTGCCACGAGCGTGGCCCTGCTTCGCCGGCTTCGTCAGCTGCGACAGGGAGGCGAACGTCGAGCGCAGGTTCGGGTCCTGCTCCCACACCGCGCTGTGCTGCCGCTTGAACTTCTCGAGGCTGAGGTACAGCAGGTGCTGCCCCAGCGTCACCTGCTCGCCGGTGTAGTACAGGTGGCGCTCGCCGTTCTCGTCCTCCTTGTAGCGCATCTGGCCGACGCCGACGTTCGCCATCAGCGCCATGTCGCCGAGCTCGGACAGGCCCAGACGGTCCAGCTCGGTCGGGTCGGACGCGCTCTGCTCGAGCCACGCCAGCACCTGCCCGATGATCTGGTCGCTCGGGGACTTCCGCTCCAGACGCTGGTCGATCTTGCCCTGGCTGAGCCGCTCGTAGTGCTGGACGAGCTCCTGGTACCGGATGTCACCGGCGTCCTTGGCCCAGCCGGCGAACTTGGCGGTCGTCTCCCACAGCGTGTAGTGCAGCTTCTGGAACATCCGGAACATGTTCGAGCCGGGGAGCTCCTGCATCGAAGTGTGGCCCGGGGTCGCGCCGGAGACCGGGGTGCGGGCGCTGACGTCGGCCACGGCCTGCGACGGGGCGACCACCTGGAACGAGTCGTCCGGCACGCCCTTGTTCGGGGTGTGCTCGGCGTACCAGGACTGGAACTGCTGCATGTGCTTGGTGACCATGTTGGCCATCCAGTACATCTCGTTGCTCAGCTTCGGCTGGCCCGGCGCCCAGTACCGGCCGCGGCCGATCTCCTGCAGGGCGCCGCCGGCGCGCCGGCTCATCGTCTCGAGCACCGCCTCGCGCACGTCCCCGCCGGTGGCGAGCGCCTCGTTCACCTTCTCGGTGACGTCCGCGATCACGTCGACGCCGATCGGCTTCATGCCGGTGGCGTCGTTGTGGTACCGGTTGATGAGCTCGGCCTCGATCGCCATGGAGATCTGCCGCGCGGCCTGCCGCATCGGGGTGTTGGAGGAGTCCCACGCCTGCATCGCCCGGACGGTGATGGCCCGCTCGAACTTCGTGGAGTCGATCTCCGGCATGGCGCCGGCGCCGAGGACGTTCGCCCCGGAGCGGATGTTCCGGTAGTCCGCCTCGTCGAGGATGACCTGCTGCAGCTCCCGCATCTTGTCGCCGTCGTAGTCGCCGCGGATCGCCTTGAGGATGATCTGGCTGACGCCGTACACCCCGTCGGCCTTCCGGTACGAGAAGACCTTGTGGACCTGCGGCAGCATCACCTGCCAGGAGCCGGTCGAGTCCGCCGGGTCGCGGGTTGCGAGCCGGCTCACGGCCTGGCTCATGGCGAAGACCTCGTCGGAGGTGAGCGTCACCGTCCGGAGCCTGCCGTCGACAGCGAGCTCGACCTGGTCCGTCGACATGTCGAACAGCGCCTCGAGGTCCCGGTTCAGCCCGTCGATCATCTGCTCGGCCAGGTCCGGCCGGTTGTCGTCGAACTCCGCGTCGATCGCGTCGACGTAGAGCCTGAGAGTCTCCTCGAGCCGCCTGCTCTGCTCGACGACGGCGGAGAGCGTGTCGCGCTGGACCTCGAGCCGGGCCAGCTCCTTCGCCAGCTCCGCGTTCTGCGGGTCGGAGGAGACCGCGCCCTTGACCCGGGCGATCTCCTTGTTGACCTCGCTCAGCTGCTTCGCCCCGCCTCGGGTGCGGTCCTCCTGGTTCTGCAGGAGCTGGGTGTGGCTGGTCGCCAGCGCCTCGGGCCGGAAGGTGTACGACTCGTGCATGACGATCGGGGCGGCCTGGTCCGTGGCGACCGCGCCCTTGTCGAGCGCCAGCTCGTCCTCTGCCCGGACGTAGTCCTCCCACGCCGCCGCCTCGACCACGCCACCGACGATGCCCTCGACCCGGTCGCGCTCGATCTTCTCGTACGCCCCGTCCGTCAGGGCCTTGCTCACCGCGCCGGCGGCCTTGACGAGGGTGCGCTTCTGGAGGTGGTCCATCTCCTGCCACTGCTTGAAGGTGAGCTGCTCGCCGCCTGTCTGCTGCGCCCAGCCCATCCGGGCCACCTGGAACATCTGCAGGTCCTGGGACGGCCGGCCGAGCCGGGAGCCGAACGTCATACCCGCACCGGACACCGCACCGGCCAGACCCGAGCGGATCAGGTCCTCCGCGTTCACCGAGTGGTCCTGGCTCCACGGCTCGAGGAAGCCCTGCGCCACCTCCTCCTGCGCCTCACCGACCGCGTTCACGAGCACCGCGATCATCCCGCGCTGGCCCATCGCCAGGTCGGCCGCGGCCTGGTACAGCTGCTCGCTCGTGACCGCGCCGCCCTTGACCGCCGCGTCACGCCGTGCCAGCACCTTCGCCGTCAGCGCCTGAAGGCCCTCGCTCGGCGCCAGCATCGCCAGCGTCGCGCGGGCCTGCGTGCCCTCGAGGTTGGCGGCCCGGGCGATCAGGCCCCGCCGCTCCTTCCCGATGATCTCGCCGGTGTCCGACACCACGAACTTCAGGCCGGACTGGGTCTCGATCTGCGCCTTCCCCGACTTCAGCGCAGCCCGCTGCACGGAGTCGAGGTTGATGCGCTCCAGGAACCTGTCGCCGTTGAACGGCCGGGCCCACTTGCTCGGCTCCTGCCCGGTCTTCCGCGCCACCCGGTTGGCGAGCCGGTCCGTCTGCCGGCTCAGGCTGGACCACGCACCGAGCTGCACCACGTCGATGCCGACGTTGCCGATGCCCGCGAGCGCGTTGCCGAAGTCGAACTGCTCCTCCCAGCGGCCCGTCTCCGGGTTGAACTCCTCCCGGGTCCACACCGAGTTCTGCCGCAGCAGCGTGGAGTCCCACGCGCCCGGACCGCCCGGCAGGATCTCGAGCAAGCCGCTGCCGATCTGCGTCGACATCTGCGCCTGGTACGCGGACTTGCCGACCGGGGACGCCAGCTGCAGTGCCGAGTCACCGAGCATCGCCGCCAGGTCCGCGGCCTGCCAGCCGAGCCCTGCCTTCCGGTTGCCCTCCGCGTCCTCCGCGCGGAACCCGCCACCGAGGCTGCCGCCCGTCGGCCCGTTGTCGTACAGGTAGTCGTAGGAGCCCTGCACCATGTTCTGCAGCGGGTTCATCCCGATGCTCATGGTGTTCTCGGCAGCCATCGCCATCCAGCTCGAGATGCCGGCGCCCTCCTTGGTCGCCATCTCGTGCCGCTCCTGGCTCGCCGCGAGCTGGTACGCGAGGCTGTCGTTGTTCAGCCAGGCACCGAGCCCGCCGACGACCAGACCACCGGCACCGGCGAACAGCGCACCGACCGGGCCGCCGGCGACGAAGCCCGCACCGGCCGCCAGCGCCGCAGTGCCAAGCGCCCCGCCCGCGACGATCTTCCCCCGATCGGGATCCGTCTCGAGCTCCTCGCGGATCCCCGCCTCGTACGCCGCCGCCCGAGGCGCCGTCTCCGCGCGCTGGTTGTTCTCGCTGCGGAGCCGGTTGATCTCCTCGTCCCACGCCTTCTCGCGGTCGCTCTCCTCGTTCAGCTCCGCCTTCCGCGCGCCCGTCTCGAGGACGTAGTCCCCCATCATCACGTTCGCCGTGTGACGGTCGAAGTCCTCGTAGACGTTGCCGACCTTCTCGCCCTCGACGACGATGTCGCCGAACTCGAACTTCTTCCCCCGCCTGCCCGCGGCGTTGTCCCACGTGACGACACCCACCGCGTCGTCCTGGGCGAACATGTTGAAGACGTCGCCCTTCTCCAGCGCCCGGTTGTACTGGTCCTGGAAGGTCTGCTGGAACTGGGTGTCCCACCCGTTCTGCGTGCCGCTCTCCGTCACACCCGGGACAGCGCCGAGGTTCTGACCCGTGTACCACGAGCGGAAGTCGGTGCTCGGCATGCCCGTCTGGCTCTGGCGCTGCGCATCGGTGAACGAACCGCCGGCCTTGCCGAGGTACTCGTCGAACGCACTCGCCTGGTCGACCGCAGCCTTGGCCATCCCCTGTGGCCCACCGACGCTCGACGGCGCCTGCTTCGATCCGGCCAGGTAGTCATCGAACGCACTCACGTGGGCACCGTATCCGTCGCAGAAGAGTCTGTCAGCACGCAACGGTACCCGACCGGGATGGACCGAGCGAGAAGGTCGGCTCCAACTTCGGCAGGTGCAACCCGCCCGTGTCATGAGAAAACCGCAGTACCCAGAGGATCTTCTGGGGCGAGTGAGACATCTGGCGCGTCACGTGGCCTGTACCGAGCAGAACCGCACCATCGGGCTCAGGGCTCCTCCGGTGGTGCGGTTTCTCAACGGGGTCCAGGGGTGTCTCCTGGAATAACGGAAACTTTTGTGGGAGGTTCCTAAATAAACAATAGAAACAAGAGAAACAACAGATACCCCCCTATACTATATGTATGTATGTATGTAAGTAAGCTCATAACAGAATCATTAGGGACTGTTGTTGCATTTGTGACTAACGATTGTATTTTTGCATTGGTAACTCTACCAGAAAGGAAGCCCCATGGACTTCATGAACACCGGTGTCCTGCGTGGCATGGACCGTGCGCTCGAGATCTCGGCGATGGACGGGACCAACGCGGCCCAGGTTCAGCACCTGTTCACGCTCACCATGATCCACAGCAATGGTGACAAGAACGTGGCCTCAGCCATTGCGAACCTCCGCGATGTCTACAAGGACAACGCTGACCCCGAGAACAAGATGACGGACACGCAGAAGCTCAAGCTCGAGCAAGCTGCGGAACGTCGGCTCACTCGTGCAGAGGGCATCTCGGACCGCATCACCACGGTCTGACCACAGAGCTCTGTCCCACCTTCGGGTGGGATATCTCTTTTTTTTTCTCACTGTCTTGCCTTTGTTTCCATGTCACAACCTGTGCCGACTAACACAGAACTCAGCACAACTTCTAGTCGTGTGACGCTTGCGCTCAGGCTACTGAGCGACCAGCCTCATTTTCACGACGTCACAGGATGTGCCATGTTTCTTTGTGCAAGCAGTGAACCTCACACACCATCTGGCCAGGCGGCCTCAGCCACAGGCTCAAGGTCGGAGCAGAGCACCTCGCTCGCTCCTGCCTTGAGCCTGGCCAGCAGGAGCTCTGTCTCAACCGTACATGTGTACGACTGTAGCCATCGCAGCAGGTCAGGGACCTGCCCGTGTAGACACGTAGTCACCTGTAGTCACCCGGGGTGACTACGTGTTTCCGCAGGTCAGAGGCCGTGTAGACACGTAGACACCCATGTAGGCGCAAACCCCTACGTGCCCCTTCTTCCTCCTACCACTATAGGTATATCGAGAAGAAGGGTGACTACGTGTCTACACGTGCCCTGACCTGCGCAAACGTGTAGACACCCCAG
>Ga0316576_10000593_pt1 | contig 17313 bp, 18 predicted proteins | sample S0NA_FD_203075 | JGI IMG/M metagenome (GOLD analysis project Ga0316576, IMG submission 203075) | Rhizosphere microbial communities from salt marsh grasses in Alabama, United States - S0-2_050615r3r5 | ecosystem: Host-associated > Plants > Roots > Rhizosphere | place: USA: Alabama | collected... | reverse complement strand
ATCCCGTCGGGCCACAGGCGATAGTCGAGGACGTGGGTCGCCACGCTCAGCGGCCGCAGGAACGCCCAGCGCGCCTCGGGGTGCGCCCACCAGGGCAGGAAGCCGATGTCGCGCAGCGTGGCGCGGGCGCCCTCGCTGTCCGGGCAGAAGTTGAACAGCTCGAGGTAGATGTTGTCCGTGCCACCGAGGCCGGGGACGGGGACGCCGACCAGCCTCGCGCGCTGGACGACGTCGTCGACGCCCACGCCGCCGAGGCCGAGGCCCAGCGCCGGCGCCGCGAGGAGCAGGCCGAGGAGGGCGAGGGCCCAGGGCCCGCGGCGGCCAGAGAGGGAGACGACCAGCCTCCCGAGCACCCCGAGCCGCGCGTCTCGGAGGGGGGGGGCCGGGATCGCGGCCGGGGGGGACAGCCCCAGCCCGGTGCCGGGTCCTGCCGCCAGAGATGTCCCACGTCGTGACACGGCCGCGGCCTACCGGAAGGCGGAGGGGCTTCCCGCGCCCGTGGGCAAGGTCCAGGCGCTCAGCTCCAGACAGGAGAGGAACTGGTGCTGCTGCTCGACCAGCTCGAAGCCGTGGTGCCGCAGCCGCTCCTGCATCCCGTGGCCCAGGTACTCGTCGAAGTGCTCCTCCTCGATCAGCAACCGGCCGATCCAGCTGAAGAGGGCGGCCAGCACCCGGTTTTTGGGCTTCGAGTAGTCGCACATCACGAAGCGACCACCGCGTCCGAGCCAGCGCGCCGCGTCGGAGAAGACCTTCTCGCGGATCCACTTCGGCAGCTCGTGCAGGCCGAGGGAGATGACCACCGCGGAGAAGGCGCCCTGAGGGAAGCGCAAGGTCGAGACCTCGGCCTCGAGCAGGGTGACGTTCTTCACCCCGGCCCTGGCCAGCCGCCGCTCGTTGCGCGCCAGCATGTCGGGGGAGAGGTCGACGGCGATGACGTGGTCGAAGTGCTTGGCCAGCTCGACGGTGACGCCGCCGGTGCCGCAGCAGAGCTCGAGCACCGGCCCTTGCACCTCGCTCCTGGCCATGCGGGCGAGCTTGCGCCTCAGGGACTTGATCCGGCCCGCCGACGCGATCAGGCACTGCAGATCATACTGCGGCGCCAGGTGAGCGAACTCGGCGCGCTTGCGCTTCACCAGGGCCTCGTACTCGGACGGCCGCGGCACGAGGACGCCACCCATGCCCAGTCTGTTGTCCAGAACCAGCTCGGCCGAGCTGTCCAAGGCGAGCTCACCCATTGAATGCAGCATTGACTTCCTCCTGGGACGGATTCTGGATGCTGGCGACTCCCCCCCTCGCCTGCAGCAACCAGCGGGTTGCAATTAGCGCACCAGCGACTGTGCGAAGTTTTGATTGGAGAATTTGCCGCGAGGGTGATGACTGGGGCCCCGCGCCTGAGAGGGATCATCCCACCTCTGGCGGGGCAAGGGCGCGCGGGCGCCACGAGTCCTCCCCGGGTCCGGCCTCTGCTGACCGGTGGGCCCGCCGGCTGTTGGCTAGAGCCTGGGTTGGCCGTTCATCTGCAATGGGATGCTCTCTCCGGCGCTGCGTTTCAGCAGCTGCTTGATGCGGGCCAGGCCGTCCTTCGAGGGCTTTCCCCGGACCTGCCCCACCTTCTTCCCCCTGGCGTCCAGGACGGTCACGGCCACGCCGCCGGCGGGGAGCGCGAGGCGCTTGAAGACCTTGCCGTCGTAGTCGCAGAGCACGGGCAGTCGCGGGTTGGACTTGCGCAGCGCGCGCCGGACCAGCGCGTCGGGGATGAAGAAGGGCACCTCCTCCAGGTCGACCAGGCCGCGTGTCACCACACCCTTCACGCCGGCCTCGCGCAGGGCCTTGTGCCAGGCGGCGATGTCCCGGTCGCTCTTGCGCTGGTCGCCCGAGATCAGCAGCACCGGTTTCCTGTCCCGGAGCAGCGTCCGCGAGCTGTGCTGCCGCTCGTGCTGATCGTTGAGCGTGAATGTGGGGATCGCCCCGGCCGGGCGGGAGACCAGCCCGGCCAGCCCCGCCGCAAGCGCCAGCCACCTGTGTGATGGTCTGCTCAAGAGTCGATCCTCCCGCGGGCTACCAGTCGCATTTTCACGATTTATTACATCATTCTATGCTACAAGTAGCAAGTGTCACTTGTTATTTTTGGCCCGGTCGGTGACCATCTCGACGTGGACCCTTGCTGGAGGGTGGGGCGATGTGGAATCTGGCCAATGACCTGGTCTCGAAGCTCGGTGAAGGCTGCGAGCTGAGGCGTAGAGCAGATTTTTCCGACATCGAGACCATCCGCAGCCTGGAGGGGCGGGACGTGGGGAGCTTCCAGGCCTTCGGCGGCGGAAAGCTCGAGAAGGTCGCCATCGCGCGGCTCTCGTTCGCGCCGGGGGCCGAGTACAACTACGTCCACTTCATGCCGCTGCCCTGCTATCGGATCCCCGACTACGTCTGCGAGGGAATGAGCATGGCGGAGGGCACGAGCTTCAGCCTCGACCTCTACCCGCCGGTGGACCTGGTGACCGAGCCGGAGCACTTCGCCGAGTACCGTGAGCGGCTGGAGCTGACCTACCGCGCGGCGACGGCGCGCTTCACCTGGAAGCCGTCGGAGATCGCCTGGGCCCGAGCCGCTGCCTCGCCGTACTTCTTCATGGCGTCGGCACCTGCCGAGCAGAAGCCCGCCGTCCTGGAGCTGGCGATGGCTTACTTCGACGCCTGGCTCGACATCTACCGGCAGGCCGAGCGGGTCGGCCCGGAGGTCGAGCGCGCGATGCGCCGCCGGCGCGAGCACTGGACCGAAGGTCTGCTGACATCGGACCCCAACGTGGGGAGGGTGGCGCAGATCCTCGGCGAGGAGCTCACCTCGCGGCTCGCTCAGGCGATGCTGGCCTGAAGAGCTCGCCGCGGGCAAATGCGGTGAAGAGAGCCCATCCCTTCAGGGGTTAACAACAGCATCATTCTCTGCCTCTGCCATTGACTGTCCAACGGCCACTCGTTGTAGGAACGGGCCAAGGCGCCTCCTGCCGATGGGCGCGGCCCTCATGTCGTGGATCCCCAAGGCGAACGCGAAGTACTTCAGCAGTGCGAAGGCGTTGTAGTTGAACGGCCGAAGACCCCAGGCGAGCTTGTCAAGCATCCAGGGCGTCACCAGCGGATTCGTTCTGACATCTGCCGGCTTGCCAACTGCCTGGAACGCCAGCTCCGCCATCTGGCGATACGATAGCGTCTCGCACCCACCGACTTCTCGTACTTGGTTGCGCAACGATCGATCCTGGATCACTCGTACGACCTCCTCCCCAAGGTCGCTCGCGCACAACGGGTTGACCAGATCGGTGCCGTCGCCGAACAGTCGCACGATCCCTCTGCTCTTCGCCCCTTCGAAGAACATCTTCATGTCGTTGAAGCACGCAGTCGGCTCGAAGATGTTGTAGTCAAGCCCTGAGTTGACAATCGCATGCGAAACGCGGTTCCTCGCATCGGCAAGCGGTGTTGCCCGCGCGGCCCTCTCGGCGTGGAGCACAGACACGAATACGAAATGCTCAACCCCTGAGGCCTTGGCCTCTTCCAGGATGTTCAGGTTCGCCTGGTAGTCGACCTCCCAGAGGGTTGGTCTTCGTGTGAAGGAGTGTATACCGATGGACGAGAATACGGTGTCGACGCCGTCGCACAGGCCCTTCAGGGTGGCTGGACGCGTGGCCTGCCCGATGAACACGTCGTCGTACCACGCCGGGTCTGCGAGGCGAGCGGCGTCGCGCGCCAGGGCGCGGACCCAGAACCCCGCCTCGTGGAGGGCCCGGGCCACCCCACCGCCTATGTAACCGGTGGCGCCTGCCACCAGGACCCTCGTGCGGCCATCGCCCATGATGTCTCCTTGTCTGTCCGAGGGGTTGACCATCGCGTCAGGCCTGCTTGCCGCGCCGGTACTGCTGCTCGCAGCGGTTGACCAGCTCGACGCTGACGACATTGACCCCGTCCTTGACGGCCTCCTTCTCGATGGTGCGCCGGATCATCCCGCGGATGAAGAACGGCGCCTCGAGCACCTTCTCCTGGGCGTCCGCGCTCCAGCTCACGCCGAGCTTTTTGTTGATCCAGCTGCCGGGCGGCGGCTCGGCGGCTGCCTGGATGTTCAGCGCGGGGGTGCCGCCGAACTCCGCCTCGGCCAGCACGTCGGTCATGGCCTGGCCAAAGGACTTGGCGAAGATCCGGAAGCCCGGGTTGTTCCTGTAGAGCACCTCCTTGAGCCGCAGGACGGCGTCGCCACGCGCCTTCGACGAGGGTCCGTTGCCGAGGCGCTCGGCCGGCTCGATGTACGCCGTGCGCCAGAGCCGGACGGTTGCCTTCACCGTGGCGAGGAAGCGCTCGGGGTCCAGCGGCTTGAACGCGCAGTGCAGCAGGTGCGGCGAGGTGACCGGGCGCAGCCACTCGACGATGGAGTCCGGGAGGTTCAACGCCGCCCGCTGCGTGTCGGACAGCTCGCCAAACGGGGCCATGTTCGTCGCCTCCGAGGCCGGCGCGAGGTCGAGGATCGCCAGCATCCGCTCGGGCGGCGATCCGCCCAGGTGCAGCAGGAAGGACGGGATGTCGTACTCCACCCGCGGGTAGCCGAAGATCAGCAGCCCGCGGTGGTCCCGCTTCAGCGTGTACCGGGTCACCGTCACCCGGTCGAGCTTCTCGCCCTCGTAGACCCGGGAGCGGCATGCGACGCGCGTCTCGCCGGTTTGCCGGCAGCCGCCGTACTCGGTGAAGTCGCTCTGGCCGATGCAGCCCTGCATTTCGACGAGGAACGCCTCTTCGAAGCGGTCCCAGATCCTCTCGGTCGTGCTCTTTGTCACGTCGATCTCCTGTGTCGGCGCGCTCGGCCCGCCGCCGTTCATCAGTCCTTGCGGCGGTGCCGGATCCGCGCGTCGATGCTGTCGAAGAAGTCCGACGGCATCTTGAAGAAGGTCAGGCCGATCATGGCGTAGGTGTTGTCGACGATGATCATGTCCTGGTACTCGAAGTAGGCCGACAGGCCCACGTAGCGGCTGAAGAGCGCCGAGGCCATCAGGCGCGTGGAGAGCAAGTTGTGGCTCACGTTGTAGTAGACGCACCCCTGCAGGCGCAGGAAGTAGAACAGGTCGAGCCCGAAGCTCGCGCCGGCGACGTGGGACGTGTACTCGGTGACGTTCTCCTTGTCGAACATCACCGGGATGTCGTAGACGCGGTAGCCGTCCAGCTGCCGGTAGACCTCGGCCCGTCCGGAGCGGGTGTGCGCGTGGGCGTTCAGGTGCTCGTACATGAGCTGGTAGAACGGCTGGACGTACCAGTGCTGGATCGGGATCTTCAGCTTGACCCCGATCTCGGGGAAGACCTGGACGTTCTGGGTGTCGACGGCGAACTGGTCGAAGTGGGCGTAGCCGACGGTCGGCGTCCCGTCGGAGAGCGCGCTGTCCATCGAGTAGGTGAAGTCGTCGAGCTCGGAGTCGGTGCCGACGTAGGCGAAGCCGAAGCCGAGGAACGGCTCGACGAAGGTGCCGGTGGGGATGGTCGTGCTCGCGATCACGATGTTGCCCCACATCCGCGTGTTGTTGACGTCGGGGAAGTAGTAGAGGATGTCGCAGAGGCTCCAGCGCCGATAGAAGGCGTTGACCATCATCCCGGTGCCCCAGCCGCTGCCGGACATGGTCATGGTGCGCTCGATGTAGTCGTCCTTGGAGGGCACCTTGACGTCGATGGTCGTGGTGTTGTCCAGCCAGCCGAGCAGCGGGGTGGCCATCACGGCCCAGTCGGGGGGCCTGATCGGCGGCGGCGCCGCGGAGATCGTCGGCGCGGCGCTGCTCGGCGGCGCGGCTCCGCGGCCCGCGCGCGCGGGGCTGCCGGCGGAGGCGATGCACGCCGCGACCAGACACGCCACCAGGGTGCCCGGGCGGATCACGACGCACCTCCGGGGCCGGCGTACCAGCAGCCGGTCTCGTCCTCCGGACAGCCGTCGGGCTTGTTGGCGCGGATGCAGACGTTCCTGCACTCGGCCGGGAACCGGTCGCGCAGCCGGGTGGCCGTGCAGGTCGGCAGCCGGGCGTTGTCGGCGAGGTTCAGAAAACCCCCGACGCGCTCGAGCGCGGGCCAGTCCGACAGGCTGGTCAGGGCGTCGTTGTCGAACACGCCGAGGAAGCCGCCGATGTGCTCGAGGTTGTCGAGCCCGCCGAGCGTCGTTAGCCGGTGGTTGTGCTCGATCCAGAGGGATTCTTCGATCACGAGCAGGCCGGGCAGGTCGGCGCTCGCGAGGCGCGGGTTGCCCTGGCCTGGCTCTCCGATGGTGAGGCTGCCTCCGACGTAGAGCAGCCCGTCGAGCCCCTCGAGCTTCTCCAGCGCGGGGTTCGAGCGGATGATCAGGTCCCCGCTCACGCAGCGCAGGCTCTCGAGCCCGCACAGGGAGGTCAGGTCGGAGCCCTCGATGGTCAGCGAGCCCTCGAGACTCGTGTAGCCCCTCAGGCCCTGCAAGCGGGTCGGGCCGTCGATCACGTAGCCGCCGGTGGAGACGGCGTCTCCACACTGACCCACGTCGAAGCCGGACTCCAGCTCGCCCCCGACGCAGTAGGTGATCTGCTCCACCTGATCGCCGCACGCCGGCGGCAACAGGCCGAGCGCCGCCAGGCACGTGAGCTGCCTCCATCGGATCGCCATCGCCACCACTCCCACGTCACCGGAGCCAGTGCGGCCCCGTCGTTGCACCCTCGGTCCTACTCCTCGACCGCCAGCGTCAACGTGATGTCGTCCAGGTTCACCGGCCCGGCGCCGAACATCATCTTGTCCTGGGTGCGGGCGATGTAGTCCACTCCGGCCTCCGGTATCCAGGATCCCCCCCCTTGCATGTAGAGCACGAAGTAGAGGTAGTACTCGGCCGGCTTCTTGAGGCAGTCGTGCACCTCGAACGGGAGCGGATGGGTGGCGCTGATCTCCGGATCGTCGATCAGGTCGGCCATGTAGTCCGGGGGCCCGGTCACCGGCAGCGTCTCGTAGAACCCGACGGCGAGCTGGCGGGGGGTGGACGTGAGGCTTGTGGGTACGTGGAGCAGCGCGCAGACGCTTCCGCCCTCGGTGCACTTGGGCGGGCCGTCAGGGGTGCCGGGGTCCGACTCTCCGCCGCACCCACAGATCAGGACAGCCGCCGCTGCCAACAGGCCGAGCTTCGACTTTTCGAACATGTTCCTCCACCTCCTGTCTTATTTCAGCTCGTAGAGCCGAAGGTCCCCGAAGGTCGTGTGGGCCGACTCTGCTCCGCATGCCGCGGCCGCATACAGCTTGCCGGCGAAACCGAAGATGTTCGGCACGCTCACCGCGTTGAAGCCGAACCCGTGAGCGGTCACGAGCTGCCATCTCTCGCCGTCGGCGCTGCGCCAGGTGTAGGCGCTCTTGTCCGCGAGCTGCTTCTCCAGCTGGATCAGGGCGACATCCGCGACCCAGAGGTATCCCTCGACCGTGAACAGCCGGGCGGCGATCTGGCTCTCGTCGCCCCACCCGGTGTCGAACCGTCCACCGGAGCCGACCTCCACCCTCCAGCTCTTCGCGGTGTCGGCGGGATCGGACGTCGAGTAGAGCTCGAGGCCCGAGAACCCCAGCGTCCCGATCCACAGCCGGCCCTTGAAGTCGGCCATGGAGACCACCTGCTGGCTGTCGCCCCCGAACCCCGCCTCGTCGAACCCCGTGTGATCGGCGTCCACCGAGTCGTCGACGAGGAAGCGGGGGGCGCCGTCTCCCACCACGAAGAGGCGCGCCCCGTAGCCCTCGGTGCCGGTAGTGCCGGCGTAGAGCAGCGGCTTGCCGGTCACGCTCGAGACGTGCAGCGCGGAGATCGAGGAGCTGATCGGGACTCCGTTCTTGTGCTTGCCAAAGAACGAGCGCGGCACCACGACCTCGAAGGTCTTCCCGTCCTTGGTGGCGTACAGCTCGCCGCCGTGGGCGTAGTTCAGGCCGGTCGCCACGTAGAGCTTGCCGTCGTGGACGGCCAGGGATGTGATCGCCTTGTTCCAGGGCTGGCCGAAGCCGCTCTCGTCCGGCCCGACCCGCAGGCGAAAGACCTTGCCGGCGGCGATCTCCTCGCAGGTCGTGTCCTCGTCCTGCTGGGCGATCTCGTCCCGCTGCACGACCAGCGTGTCGTCGGTGTTGTCGACGACGAGCAGGACGGTCGGCTCGTGGACCGCGATGGTCGTCTGGATGTCGTCGAGGACGGCGCCCGCGAGGGAGCCGGGGGTGAAGCCGGCGCTGGCGAAGGTGAACCTGGCGGTGGTGTCGCCGTCGTTCGCCGCGCAGCCGGAGACCGAGGTCAACACGAGCTCGCGGTCCGCGTCCGCGACGTTGGACACCACCGGCCGCCAGGCCGCGCCGTCGTACGCCCAGAGCTCGGCGGCCGTGGAGCCCCGCTTGGCGCCCTGCAGGCCCGAGGACACGGCGACCCAGAGCTCGTTCTGGAACACGACCATGTCCCCGAGCAGGCCGTTGAGCATCCGGTTGCCGTAGAAGCCGTTGGTCTCGCCGCCGGGGAAGGGCACCTGCTCCAGGGTGCCGTCCGGGAGCATCCTCCACACCTCGACGCCTGCCTCCTCGTTGCGGACCAGCAGGTACCGCGACCCCCGAAACTCCGCGGAGGCCGTGACCGAGGCGTTGTCCTCCCCGTCCAGACCGTGCATCGCCACGGGCTCGCTGAGGACCCGGGGGAGGCCGTGCTTGCCCGGGCCCACGATGCGGCTGGGCTTGATCGTCGTCCGGACGCGCCCGTCGCCGTCGGCTCCCAGGTCGGCGGGCACCGTGGATCCCTCGAGCAGGTAGCGGCTCGCGAAGGCGACGATGTAGCGCGCCGCCGTGGCACGCGCTTCCCGGCTCGATACCTCGGGTTGCAGGTCCTTCGAGAGCTGGAGATCGACGTCGGGGTCGACGTAGTCCGTCATCTGGAAGTGGTTCGCCCCCACCACGTCGATCCGGTAGAGCGGCCGGTCGATGATCCGCGTGATCGTGGCGTCCACCTTCTCGGGGGTGGCGAGCCCGTCCCGCGTGCCGTTGAGGACCAGCCACGGCGACTCCACGGCGGCCATGGGGGCGTCGTCACCGGCGTCTCCCTGGTTGTGGTAACCGATCAACACCAGCCCCCGCAGCGCCCGCGGGGTCTCGTCGCCGGGCGCGCAGAAGCCCGGCGGGCAGGCGGCGACGTCGGTCAGCCCGACCTGGGGTACGCAGCCGGCGGAGTGGCCGGCGAGGATCAGCCGCGAGACGTCGATGCGCCGGTACAGCGCGGAGCCCTTGTCGTCGCGCAGCTCCTCCAGCGCCGCGAGGGTCGTCAGCGTGTCCTTGCTGGTGGTGAAGTCGCCCTCCGGCTGCACCACAAACGTGGCAACCCCGTGGCTGGCCAGGCTCGCGCCGAGCCACCGGTACCGCTCCTTGACCACGAAGGCCCCGGGCAGCATGACGACGATCGGCGCGTCATCGCCCGCTGGCAGGTAGCTGTCGAAGGTGGTGCGGTCTCCCTCGGCGTCGACCCAGGAGATCTCGGTCTGGCTGTACGCGTCATTTCCCAGCGGCAGGTAGGACAGGTCCGCGTCGGGTTCGGTGTCGTACCAGGGGCCGCTGTCTCCACATCCCACCAGCAACCCGGCCAGCACCGCAACACGCCACACGGTCATCTGCACCTCCATCCGGCAACAGGGGAGGACCGCCGGTTATGGGCTCGTGTATGGGCTCGGGCACGAGGTGTCCGTGGTGCACAGGCCGTAGACGAGGCTGCTGCCCGGGCCCTTGCACGGGGTGCACTGCTGCGTGGCGCAGTCCTCGTTGTAGTTGCACAGCTCCTGGCTCTGGCCCGCGCACGCGGCGGCGCTGCACGTGGCGCCGGACGGAAAGCCCACGCAGCAGTGCTGGCCGCCAGGGCAGTCCTCGGGACCGTCGCAGGCGGCCGGCGCCGCCAGACCGATGCAGCCGCTGGCGGGCTTGCACGACATGCCGAACATGCTCACGCAGCAGACCTCGCCCTTGGACGGATAGCAGGTCACCTTGCCGCAGGCGACCTCGTCCGGGTCCGGGTCCGAGGTGATGCGCGGGTCGCGGACGCGTGCGTCCGTGCCCTGGTCCTGCTGGAGGCCGACGTCCGCGCCTGGTGTTGCCGAGTCGGTCCCCGGCGTGCTCGTGTCTCCCCCCCCGGTGCCCGAGTCTGGCTGCGGCGCGGCGAGGTCCGCCTTCGCGGTGCCCACGTCCTTGGCCGCGTCGCCACCCTCGCCGCACCCGCTGGCGAGTATGGCGACGGCGAGCCACGTCACACATCCGAGCTTGCTCATGATCGCTCCTTGCGCCGGCCGGGCCGGCACGGTGTTGCTTGAAGGGTCGCCTCAGCGCCCATAGACGTACACCACGTCGTCCTCGAACCCCGAGAACACCAGCTCGTTGCTGCCGTCGCCGTCGAGGTCGGCGACGATGGCCCCCGACGCCTGCCCCAGCGAGTCCTCGATGACGTGTGTCTCGAACGCGCCGGGCGCGGTCTGCTCGAGCCAGAACGTGCGCTGGTCCCCGTCGCCCGCCAGCGCGATGTCGACGTCCCCGTCCCCGTCGATGTCACCGGCGCCGAACAGCCCTGGGGCGGCCATGTAGGCCAGGCCGACGGTTGGCCGGGACTTGATCCCCTTCGAGATCTGCTTGTGGGGCCAGGGCTGCTTCGGATCGCCCGGGACGTCGAACACCAGCACGACCGACTCCGGGCCCGGATCGCTGCCCGTGCTGTTGGTGTGGTTGGTCCCCACGTAGCGCGACACCCCGTCGCCGTAAAGGTCGGGCACCACCTCGAGCATCACCGCGCGGCCGTGATCGGTGTCGATCTTGTGCCGGGTCCACGCCCCGGCCGGGGTGCCCGCGCTCGGCTCCGCCGTCCGCTCGAACCAGACGAAGCTCGCCTTCTCACCCTCCTCGAAGACCACGAAGTACTCCGCCGAGACCACGTCCAGGTCGCCGTCGCCGTCGACGTCGACCACCCGCGGCAGGCTGCCCCCGCCCTTTCCGATGACACGCGGCTGGTCGCCGACGTGGGCGGGCAGGTTGGCATCGCCCTTGAACCACACCGTCTGGGCGTCGCTGGTCTTCTCGCCGCAGGTGACGAGGTCCTGGACCCCGTCGCCGTCGAAGTCCTTCCAGACGGCGGTGTGGTAGAAGGCTGAGGACCCGAACGGGACGATGTCGTGCCGGACCCACGGGCCGCCCTGGTTCTCCATCCAGAGCAGCACGCCGCAGCTCTCCCCGGGCGTCCTGGCGTACTTGCAGGCGAAGAACCCGCCGGGGACCGTGACGTCGAGATCGCCGTCACCGTCGACGTCGGCGAGGGTCGGTCGGTTGGGGAAGTAGATCCCCATCTCGCGCGTGACGACGGGGACCTTCATCCAGCAGTCCAGCCCGTCGCCCTGCAGGTAGGCGTCCACCGTCCCGGGCTCGAGGATGACCTCGCTCGTCCTGGTGTCCACCAGGCCGAAGGAGGAGACGACGATGTCGGTGCGGCCGTCGTTGTTCAGGTCGCCGACGGCCACGAACGCCGCGCCGACCTCCCCCGCGTCCACCTCGAACCGTGTCCAGCTCTTGACCTGGGTCGACGGCGCGGGCGAGCTGCAGGCGACGACCGAGGGCCAGGGCTTCGAGGTCACGGGATCGTCGGAGCAGCCCGTCCAGGCCGTCGCGAGGATCGTCAGGATCATGGCCGTGCGGCCGGTCGAGGCGGAGCGCGCTGTCATGGGTCCGTCAGGGTGATGTCCACCGTGGTGGGCTCGGTCTCGCTGACATGTGTGGTGCTCGTCGGCGTCGACTTGATGTCCTCGGTGCCGGGCAGGGTGGGGCTCGCCGGCGGCCGATCGATGAACGCGAAGATGTAGTAGTCCCCGGGGTCGAGCCGCTCGAGCCGGTAGGCCTGGGGGTAGCTCGGCGACGGGATCATCACGTACATCTCCGGCGCCGAGAGCGTCGGCCACTCGAGGAAGGCCGCGACGCCCAGATCGCCCTGGACGGTGCCCGAGTAGGAGATCTCCCCGATCACGGTCCCGCCGAGGGCCTCCGGCTCGGAGCCGCCGCAGGCGGGCGTGGACAGCGCCGCCAGCCCGCCGAGGAGGAGCGCCGCTGTCAGGTGCCGTGGTCTCGCCGCCGCGCTGCTTGCAAGCATGGCCTACTCCTGCGTGTACTCGGCCATCCGCCCCGAGAAGCAGCTCGCGGTGGCCGCGTCGAGCCCCCGGGGGGCGTCGTCCATCGAGAAGGCGGCGCGCAGGTGGGCGGTCACGAAGTGGTCGATGACGGGCCAGCCCTCCTCGGCCGGGAGGTTGTTCTGGCCGCAGCCGTCCGTCCCGATGGTGACCAGCATGCTCGGGATCTGTACGCCGCTCTTCTGCGCGAGGCCGAAGAGCCCGCCGCTGTCTCGGCCGATGGTGCAGATGTCGGTGAACGCCAGGTGTCCGGCGCGGGCGATGACCGCGAAGCGCTTCGGGGTGGCCTTGCGCTCGTACTCCTTGCGGACCTGGTCGATGACGGCGACGTTGTCCTCCGCGCCCGCCATCATCAGGGAGGGCTTCCCCGGCGCGCTGCCCGACGCCACGGTGGCCAGGGTGAACCAGGCGTGGATCCGCGGATCGGGGGCGTCCACCAGGACCGCGCCTCCGCCCATGGAGTGGCCGGAGATGGCCACGTGATCGAAGTCCAGCCGGCCCTCCAGCCGCCCGCCCTTCAGCGCGTCCTCGCCCTTCAGCAGCTCCAGGGCGTCGAGCAGCGCCGCGGCGGAGTTGTCGCCCAGCTGCTGGTTGCCCAGCACCGCGGCGAGCCCGCGCTCCGGGTGCTCGGGGGCGACGACGACGAAGCCCCAGGTCGCGAGGTGCGTCATTAGAAAAGACGACTGGGACCGGTATCCCCCGAGGCCGTGGCTGAAGAGGACGACGGGGAAGCGGCCGGTGCTGGCGGGGACGTCGCGGTACGCGTCCGTGACGTGGAGCAGGGCCTTCTTGTCCGTGATCTCGTCGGCCACCTCTTGGGGCAGCCAGTCACGCAGGTCATAGACGTCCCTGGACAGGCCGGCCCCGGCGCCGGGGTCGGCCGGATACCAGACCTCGACCGGCACGCCCCCACGGGTCAGCGTCGTCACCCCGGCGACGTGGGGGCCGCTCGTGGCGAAGCGGGTCGCGACCGCGCAGGGGGGCTGTGACGTCTCCCCTCCACAGGCCAGCACCAGACAAAACCCCAAATAGCCCACAAGAAGAACGACACGTCCCATCCACCACCTCCGCCAGCCGCCTCAATAATAGAAAGTAGAAGGTTGCACCTTCGAATATCTACATTTGACCCGGGGGTGTCGTCAATGGAAAAATACACAGTGTTTTTAGCTTTGATTATGGGTGGATAGGCGAGTTACCCTCTTTGGATGCCAATCAAGATTCCCCACCTGATAGAGCCAGAGGTCTGGTCTCGCGCCGGATGGCTGGGCATGGCGTTCCTCAACCCGCGGCCCAACCCGCCGGGGCTCGGGTTCGTGTTTCAGGACGCGGGGGCCGGGTCGTCGATCTTCCAGCGCTGGCGGGAGCTGTTGGGCGAGCGTGACGTCGACGAGCTGATCCGGGTCTCCATCGTCGAGGGGGACATCCCGGGGCAGTCACCGGGCTACTCGGTCCACCTCTGCGTCGACCCCCAGGGCGTGATGGAGCGGCTCGAGCGCTCCGACGACGTGGAGGTCGACCTCGACATGCGGGCCCTCTCCGGCCACGCGGCCCGGCGGATGCAGACCACCAACACCGAGACGCTGCAGGTCTTCAAGGACCTGTACTACGAGCGCGAGCAGTACAGCCTCGTCGCCGTGGTCCGGGACGCGAGCGGCTTCGCCCCGCTGTACGAGACGCAGGTGCTCAAGAAACAGCTGCTGCTGCGCAGGGCGGACCAGATCACCGACCCGAAAGACCCCGACTCCCCCCTGCTGCACGCGAGGTAGGTCGAAGCGGATGGACGGGGGTCCGCGCCCGATCCCAAACGGAAACTGGAACAAATTCCAGGGTGTTTGCCCGACAAACCGCTGGTGCGGGGCCGCCTGCCTGCTACGTTAGTCCCCTTTCGGGTGAAGGAGAGCGGCATGCGTATCAGAAAGAACGACGTCCCGGTGAAGATCAACGTGCCCGGCGCCACCGCGCGCCAGAAGGTGGACTTCGGCGACGCGACCGGTTTCGGCAAGCTCGCGGGCGAGTACTTCTCGCTCGGGGCGGGGACCGACATCACGCCCCTGCTCAAGGGGCTGGAGGGCGACCTGTGCCAGTCACCGCACTGGGGCTACCTGCTCGAGGGCGAGGTCGTGGTGACCTACACGGACGGAACGTCCGAGAAGGTCGTGGAGGGTGACCTGTTCTACTGGCCCCCCGGTCACACGGTGAGGGTCGACAGGGACGCCGAGGTGATCCTGTTCAGTCCGCAGCACGAGCACGTGGAGGTCGTGGATCACCTCGCCCGACAGCTCGCCGGCTGAAAGCCCGCCCGCGGCCAGGGGGAGTTACTCGCCCCGCTTGTGGTGCGAGATGGCCACCATGGTGTTCGACGCCTTGAACACCGCGAAGGCGTCCTGGCCCAGCTTGAGCTCGAGGTCGTCGATGGCGCCGAGGGTGACGACGGACACGATCTCGATGCCGTCGGCCACCTCGATGACCACCTCGCCGTTGACGGCGCCCCTGGTGATCGACTTGACCTTGCCCTTGATGACGTTTCGCGCGCTGATCTTCACGGTGCTCTCCTTGGTCGCATCGCATCGTACGTAGGGCCGGACCGGGCGGTCAAGGCGTCCGGCGGCAGGACGATCTGTTCGTGGCCACGCGGTGGCGGATCCGCCTGCCAAGGCGTATTCTGGCACAAAGGCCAAGGAGGACCGGATGCGATACCTCACCTGTGTGCTGCTGTTGTTGCTCGTGCTGGGCGCCGCGGCCTGCAGCGACGATGGCGGCCCGCCGGGCGAGGGGGGCGTCAGCGACGGGCCGCTGGTCAGCGAGGGCTCGCTGCCCTGGCCGGACATGGCGGTGAAGAAGGACTCGAAGCCGTCCAACTGCACGCCGGGAGCCGCCGGCATGTGCGGCGACAACAAGCGGCTCTACTGCAGCAACGGGGTCTGCACCGACTGCCCGCCGAACTACGTGGACTGCGACCGGACCGGGGACTGCGAGTGCCTGGGTGCCTGCAGCGGCACCAAGTGCGTCAAGTGATCCTGTAAGCTACCCGCCGAAGACCCCCTGGGACGTGTAGCCGAGAAAGCGCCACCACGTCTCGCCGGCCGCCAGGGCCAACAGCCAGCTCAGAAAGAGCATGCTGACGCCGTACTTGAAGGTGTCGGTCAGGCTGTACTGGTCGGTGGAGTAGAGCAGCATCGCCGGCTTGCTGTTGAAGGGCAGCGCGTAGACGTGCTCGATGAGCATGGAGACCGGCATCGCGAGGCTGAGCACGGGGTAGCCGCTCCGCTTGGCCACGCCGATGGCGATCGGCACGAAGATCATCGCTCGCATGGTCTTTGACTGGAAGGCCAGGGCGCTGAACACCATTGCCCCGGTGAGCACGAGGTAGAGCAGCCAGAAGGGCGCGCCGCTCCCGATGCCCAGGCGCTCGAAGGCGGCGTTGACGCTGATGGCGGGCAGGTCGGTGACCTCCAGGCCCGCCCCCAGCGTGTAGGCTCCCGCCGAGAAGAGCAGCAGGTGCCAGGGGATGTCCACCTGGTTCCACTCGATGACGCCGACCCTTGGCATCAGCGCCGCGATGGCGCCGACGAACGCCACCGCCGTCGCGCTGATGCCGTGGTACCGGTCGGTGGCCCAGAGAGCCAGGATGGCGACGAAGATGACGACGGCCTTGACCGACCGGATGTCCATCCGCCCCAGGCCGGCCAGCTCGCTGCGCAGCGTCTCCAGGCCGCCGCTGATCCTGGGCACCCGTTCGTCCGGGCTGAGCCGGAAGAAGACCCGGGTCCCCAGGAACCAGGCGACGACGAGAAGAACCACCACCTGCGGGAAGGCGACCCGGAGCCAGTCCTGGTAGAAGATCCTCTGGCCCGTGGCGCCGATCATCAGGGACACGGCGACCAGGTTCGCGCCCGATCCGGTCATGAAGGCGCTGGCGCCGAGATTGTTGGCGAGGAGGTTAAGCAGCACCACGTTCCGCCCGAAGTTGTTCTTCTCCCTCCCCCCGCGCGCGCCGTAGACCGCGGCCACCACCATGAAGATCGGCAGGAGCAGCGCGGCCTTGGCAGTGGTGGCGGAGATGAACGCGCTCAGCACGACGTTGATGATGATGAAGCTCACGAAGATAGAGGTCGGCGAGCGTCCGAATCGGAGCAGGAACCAGAGGGCGAAGCGCTTGGCTACCCCGGTGGCGACCAGCGCGCTGGAGAGGATGAACGACAGAATGTTGAGCCACATGACGTTGTGGCCGAGCTGAGCGTAGGCAGTCTGCTCGGGCAGGACCTTGAGCAGCACCAGGGCGACGATCAGGATGAGCGATGTCAGGTAGCTCGGGATGGCCTCGGTGAGCCAGAGAATCAGGGCGGCGACGAACACCGCGAGCATGGCACGGTTGGCGTGGTGGAACGCCGTCGCGCCGACCTGGTCGTAGTGAGCGAGCGCCTTCTTGCCCAGGCCGGCGGGATCCACCCCTCTCAAGAAGGCGGCGTCCCAGCGCATGATCAGCGCGAAGGACAGCAGCGCGAGGGGAACGCCGATGGCCGCCAGGATGCGCTCGGCCCGGGACTTCTCCCGGGCGCGCATCGTCTCGACGCGGTAGTTGTCCATGTTCAGCGGATCGAAGTCGTGAGGCTCGCTCCGGTCCGCTGTGCTTGGCCTGCCCGTCATTCGAGGTCCTGTGGCTGGTGGAGGGCCGTCTCACCAGGTCCGGTAGGGGTGCTTCACCAGGTTGGAGTTGAAGTACCTCGGATCACCGGTCACCTCCTGGCCCGCCCAGGGCGGCGTCCGAAAGGCCTGATCGGCGCTGCGTAGCTCCACCTCGGCCACCACCAGCCCCTCGTTGTCGCCGAAGAACTCGTCGATCTCCCAGATCAGGCCTTCGTGCTCGACCTTGAAGCGGGTCTTCTCGATCAGCGGCCTCTCGCAGAGGGTGTCCAGCATCTGCCTGGCGTCGTCCGCCGGAATCTCGTACTCGTACTCGGCGCGGCTGGCCCCGACCGTGATCCCCTTGACGGTGAGGAAGCCGGTGTCGTCGATGGTCCGGACCCGGACCGTGCGCTCCTTTGCGCTGTTCAGGTAGCCCTGGCGGTAGCGGGTCCCCGTGGCTCCCCGTCGCCAGCTGTCGTCCCGGAGCAGAAACTTGCGTTCGATCTCGGTTCCCATGGTC
>Ga0316576_10000592_pt1 | contig 17313 bp, 14 predicted proteins | sample S0NA_FD_203075 | JGI IMG/M metagenome (GOLD analysis project Ga0316576, IMG submission 203075) | Rhizosphere microbial communities from salt marsh grasses in Alabama, United States - S0-2_050615r3r5 | ecosystem: Host-associated > Plants > Roots > Rhizosphere | place: USA: Alabama | collected... | reverse complement strand
GCGCAGCGCCTCGCGGTAGATCCGGTACACCGCCGCGCCGGCGGGTGAGGCGGAGCAGATGCCGCCCGCCGCCTGGCACTCGAGGACCGGACCGGAGGCGCCGCCGCCGCCGGCGCCGCCCTGGCACACGGCCTGGTAGTCGCTGCAGCAGTCACCGTAGCCCGCGCAGGCGTTGTCGCAGTAGCAGGCCCCGTCGCCCTTGCCGGCGCAGAGCGCCGCCCCCTGGCTGCTCTTGCAGCTCCCGGTCACGTCGGCCTTTCCCAGCGAGCCCCGCGGGCTGTCGAGGTTCACGTCCCCTGCTCCGCAGGAGCAGGTCATCGTCCCGAGCAACAGAGCCAGTGAAAGAGCGCATCCCCTGCCAGTCATCGCGTGGCCTCCTGTTTGACTCACTCTTCGATGGCAGGGCGCGTTGCTTCCTCCGTTTCTCGCCGAGAACCATTTTGTTGCCGGGTGCTTACAACAGTGGGCAGTTCTCCGGGCTCACTGGTAGCGCTCGCAGTTGGCGTCGGCGTCGCAGCACCCGACGATCTGCAACAAGGTGATCAGCTGGCCTGCCGGCGCACATCAATATAGCGACAGGTGTAACAACCCGACGCGCCCGGGGGTGCAGCGCGAGGAGGTCCCCATGCACGCACAGGCGCTGAAGCAGAACCCGGTGGACGAGCGGCTCGGCCGCTACCGACTGCTCTACCGGATCGCCTCGGGGGGGATGGCCGACTTGTTCCTCGCGCGCTCGGTCCAGGACCCCTCTGGCAGGCTCGTCGTGGTCAAGCGTATCCACGACCACCTGGCGGGCGATCCGGCCTTCCGAGCCATGCTGGTCAACGAGGCCCGCCTGTGCGCCAGGCTCTGCCATCCCAGCGTGGCCCAGGTGATCGAGCTTTGCTCGGTGGGCGACACGTTGTTCATCGTCATGGAGCACGTCGAGGGCGAGAGCCTCAAGGCGCTGGTCAAGCGGGTTCGCCTGTCCTTCGCCCAGAGCGCGCGGATCATCGCCGCCGCCGCGGCCGGGCTGCACCACGCTCACGAGCTGCGGGACGGGCAGGGGAGGCCGCTGGACGTCGTGCACCGGGACGTCTCACCCCACAACATCCTGGTCTCGTACGAGGGTGAGGTGAAGGTCGTTGACTTCGGCGTGGCCAAGGCCCGGTCCAACCTCGAGCCAACCGAGCGGGGCGTTATCAAGGGCAAGCTGGCCTACATGGCGCCCGAGCAGATCACGGCGGGCCGGGTGGACCGCCGCACCGACGTGTTCTCGCTGGGCGTCGTGCTCTACGAGATGACCACCAGCCGTCGGCTGTTCCGGGGCGCGAGCCCGGCGGAGACGGTCCACCGGATTCTGCACATGGAGATCCCCTGGCCGTCCCTGCTCGTGGACGACTATCCCCGGGAGCTCGAGCAGATCGTGATGACCGCGCTGCAGCGTGGCCCCGAGCGGCGGTTCCAGAGCGCGGGCGAGATGGAGGACGCGCTTGCCGGGCTCGTGCTGCGGTGGAACAGCAGGGTGACGGCTCACCGCGCCACGGCGCGCAGCCTGGGGCGGGTGATGAAGCTGGTCTTTGCCGAGCGGATCGCCCTGCGGCGAGAGCTGCTGGCGCGGAGCGAGGCAGGGACGCTCGTCGATGGGACCTGGAGCACCGGCTCCAGCCCGTCGCTGGGCCCCCTCGAGGGGACCGTCAACGAGCGTCCGATCGCCAGGACCCGGCGCCGGCGTCTCCACTGGTCCCTCCTTGTGCTCGCCGGCGCGCTGCTCGCGTTGCTCCTGGCCCTCGCCTTCACCTGGGTCGGACGAGCGGTCGGCTGAGCGCGCGACAGCGCGGCGCTAGCGCGCTCGTCCCTTCCGAGGCGCCTGCGCCAAGAAACTCGACCTGGTTTTCGGCGCTTCGAAACATCGCCGAGCTGGCATCGCGTGTGCACTTTCCTCCCGGAGCAAGCGTGGAGGACCCGTGGATCCCTATCACAAGCTGGGTCTGATCAAGCTCGCCGACTTCGGCGTGGAGCGTGGTCGGGGTCGGCTTGCGTCTGCCACGGTGCCGCTCGACGTCTCCTCCGGGGTACCGTGCCCCGTTTCCCGGCCCGCGCGGCCCGACAGAGCGCCGCGGCGGCGAAAGAGCACCTCGCCCAGGCCCGCGCAACAGCTCGCGCTGGTCCTCGGGTTGTTCCTGACCGCCGTGGCGGCCGGTGCCGCGTTCCGGATCGCCGCCGGCCCGGTGGAGTTCCCCGACGCTTCGACGAGGGCGGGCTTGCCGGTCGCCGATCTGACCCTCGAGTCCAGCTCCGTCGAGGTGACGCCGCCCGGGCTCAAGCCGATGCCCAAAGAGGATCTCGCGGCGCAGCCCCCGACGTCCCCGAAGACGCCAGCCGTCGCAACGACCACAGCGCCCCCTCGCCGGCCCGGCGCCCGCGGCCGGGTCAGGCGCCGGCGCGCCTCGCCCCGACCCGCCCCGGCGAGCGCGGCGCCGCCGGCGCAGACGACCCTGCAGCCGGATCTGGAGCCGCCACGCCCTGACGAGGTGCTGGACCCCTTTACGCTCAGAAGCGAAACGTCGCCGTGACCAGCGCCCCGCGCGGCTCGCCGCCGGCCGGCTTGCGCGGGGCGAGGGTGAAGTGCAGCACGACGCCCGTGGCGGAGATCGCCGCGAGGATCCCGGCGGAGACGTGGCCACCGACGACCGCCGAGCGGTACGTGTCGAAGTCGGGGTTGTTGGTGCGGAGCTTGTCCGCCTTCTGGTAGTACACAATGGCCACGATCTCGGCGACCGCGGCGAGGCCGCCCGCCACCGCCGCGGTGATCAGCCAGACCCTGGACCGCGGCCTGGCGTTCCCCGCCGGGGGCGGTGTCGGCTCGTGGACGACGGGCCCTGGCGTGGCCTTCCTCTGGAGTCGTCCGACAAGCCGGCGGGCCATGTCCGCCGCCCGCTGCACGTGCGCTGGAGCCTCGAGCCCGGCCTCTCTCCACTGCCGCAGGTGGTAGTCGTATCCGGCCAGCGCGCTCTTCGCGCTGGTCAGGGCGAGGGCCTCGTCGTGCAGCGCGATGTAGCTGCGGGCGAGCAGGAGGCCGAGCCCGGGCCACCGCGTGAGCTGGCGGGCCAGGGTGAGCCGCTCGATGGCCGCCGCGTGGGCGCCCTCGCGCTGGTTCGCGCGGGCCTTGGCGAGCAGATCGGCCTGCACCTGCAACCGGCCGATGTGCTCCCGGACCTCGGCCTGGTACCGGATCGGTCGGGACGGATCGTGGCTCTCCAGGTAACGCTGGTAGTACCGCAGGGCCTGCTCGGGGAAGTGCAGCAGGCGGTAGCACTGGGCGATGTTGAGGACCGTGCTTGGTCTTTGGGCGAGCTCCAGCGAGCGGAGGAACAGCGTCAGGGCCTCGTGCCGGCGACCGGCCGACAGCGCCTCGTTCCCGCGTACGAACAGATCCCGGGCCTCGTTCGCCCGGGCCTCGGGAGGCGCGGCGAGGACCAGCAGGGCCAGGCCGAGGGACAGACCGGTGCGCGTCACCACTCCGCCCCCTTGTCTCCGAGCGCCTTCTTCGTCGCCTTGGTCGCCGGCTTCGTCTTGGTCGCCGCCGTCGTCTTCGCGGCGGGGGGATCCGGCTCGGCTGGCTTGTGGCGCCGGTCCGTCGTGCTCCGTCGCTTCGTCTTGATCGGCCTCTTGCTGCGCCTTTTCACTCTGACCGTCGTCCTGGCTGTCCCGACCGGCAGGCGGGGCAGCGGCGCGGCATCGACGACCGGCGCGGCGTGATGCTGGCCGACGGTGAGCGCGGCGTCCGGGGTGAGCGCGTGGGCCGGGACCGGATCGGCGACCACCGGCGCCCCATCCGGCTCCACGGCGGCCAGCCCCAGGTCCAGCGGAGTGGGGCGGGGGAGCCCGGCGTCCAGCGGCGGCGCCGTCTCGCCGAAGCCGATGACCACGACGATGGTGGCGGCCACGGCGATCGACGCTCCGGAGAGACCGAGGTACGTCGCGAGGCGCCTGCTGTGCCTGCGCCTCGTCGCATCGGTGGGGATGGGCGTCGCGCGGGAGGGAGGCGGAACGGCCCGCGGACCGGCGGGCATGGGCGTCACGCCGACGGGGGGCGAGAGGGCCCGCTCCCGGGTCGCCTCGCGCTCCAGGGTGTCCTCGAGCCGGTCCAGGATCCGTGGGCGCGTGCGCGCCACCGTCTGCTGTCCCTCGAGGACGACAGGCACGCCGCCGGGAGTAGATCTCCGCCTGAACCGGGTCCTCTGCTGCTCCAGGGGAGGAACGGTCGCGTGCCCGACCTGCGGGTCCAGCTCGCCCGCGGGCGCGCCCGCCGGCGCCTGCTCGATCGGCGGCTCGAGCAGGTCCGCCAGCGCGTCGCCGGGCGGCCTACGGAGCGACACCGTGTCCAGCCCATCGTTCAGGGGCGTGCTGGCGTCCTCGAAAGGCGTGCTCGCGTCCTCGTCAAACTCGTCGTCCTGAAGATCGGCGGCCAGGATCGTTTCGGCGTAGGCCGCCTGATCCCTGGAGACCCGCCTCGTCTGATCCCCCGGCGACCTCGCCGGCTTGCCGTTCGACGGCGCCAGGCCGTCGTCGCTCCTGGTGGCGCCGAGCGGCGAGAGGGCGACGTCGCTCTCCGCCTGGGTCCCGCCCGGTGGCGGGAGGTCCTCGAGCTTGATCCGCGGCACGCTCTTGAGCTGCATCAACCCCGGGCCGAGCTCCGGGAACGTCGAGCCCATCCAGGTGGCCAGCGTACGCGAGCCGTAGCGCTGGCCGTGGCAGTACTGGTCGAGATCCTCCTGCATCTCCCCGGCGGACTGGTAGCGTTCGTCGGGGTGGCGCTGCAGGGAGCGGGCGCAGATCCGCGCGAGGTCCGGGTCCATCTGCCGGTTCCAGCCGGCGGGCTCGATGATCCCGTCGCACACGCGCCGGAGCGTGTCGGCGGTCACCGTCGCCCGGAACGGGTTCCGCCCGACGAGCATCTCGAAGAGCAGCGTGCCGGCGACGAAGATGTCGGAGCGGTGGTCGATGGACGCCTGGTTGACCTGTTCCGGTGACATGTAGCCGATGGCGCCCTTGATCGCCCCGACCTGGGTCTCGTGGATCCGCCGCGAAGCGCGAGCGATGCCGAAGTCGATGAGCTTGACCTCACCGTGGTGGGTCAGCATCACGTTGCCCGGGTTCAGGTCCCGGTGGACGATGTTCAACGGCCGCCCGTGAACGTCGGACAGGGTGTGGGCGTACTGGAGCGCCTCGCAGAGCCGGGCGGTGACGAAGGCGCCCATCGAGTGGGGTACCTCGAGGCTGCCCCGGTGCTCGGCAATCTTGTACAGGCTTATCCCGTGGACGTACTCCATGACGATGAAGTAGTAGCCCCCGTCCTTTCCGAACTCGAGCGTCTGCGCGATGTTGCTGTGACGGAGCTGGGCCGAGATCCGGGCCTCGTCGATGAACATGTCCTGGGCCGTCTGGTTGCCGAGGCGCTGGGGGAGCAGCCGCTTGATCGCGACGAACCGCTCCACTCCGGCCTCGGCCCGCATCCGGGCCAGAAAGACCTCTGACATCCCCCCAGCCCCGAGGGGCTTGAGGATCTCGTAGCGATCGATCTGCAAAGCTCGTAGGATTCTACCGTACAAACCAACTGCCGCCAATTCGGGCCGGTTCGTCGCCTGGGTGGGGTACAATGAGTGAATCGAGGGAGCGAAAGCGATGCCGCGGAGATACCCGAGTCCCGCCTTCCTGCTCCTCCTGAGCGGGCTGTGCGGGTGCGTGCGCGCCGGCTTCGCCGTGGACGTCTCGTCGGATTTGTCGCCGGGGGGCGACGTCGGCCACGTGGATCTGGAGAGCGGGGCCGACCTGACCGTCGATTCGACCGGCCTGCTCGACGGAGGAACGACGCTGATCTTCGACCGCGGGCTGCCCAGCGCGAACCTGAACAACGCGGCGGGCGCCAGCCGTTCCAACGTGCGCTGGGATCCCGGCGCGACGGAGATGACGGGAGACGACTTCACGCTGGCCGCGGGCCGGACCTACCAGGTCACCACCCTGCGGGTCTGGATCGCTCCGGGGTACGACAAGATGGATCCGCCGACCCTCGGCGACTGGTACGAGTCGATTGCGCTGTATGCGGGCAAGGCCGGCGGCTCGATCGCGGTCCTGTCCTCGAGCAGCTGGTCCACGGGCAGGGATCAGCCCGACGACCCGTCGATCCAGGTGAAGAAGGTCAGCTACCCGCAGAACCCCGGGTCGAAGTACCAGAACACCGTGGGCGACTTCTACCAGGTCTACGAGGTGGCGTTCACCGACCTCAAGTGGCAGGTCCCGGGCGGCACGAAGTTCTGGTTCGCCGTGCGCGGTGTTGGCCGGCCCAGCCCGTCCCCGCCCAGCTACTACCCCTGGATGAACCACGCCTCCAACGGCCCGCTGAGCGGATCGCCCCAGGATGGCGCCGACAGCTACTACCTCGTCTTCGACGCCAGCGGGAAGCTCGTGGAGTCCATCGACACCAGCACCAGCGGCTGGGACAAGTCGTCCAACATCAACGTCCAGATCGAGGGCTACTGATCGCCGTGGCGGTCGGAGGCCCGGGCCGCTGGTGACAACAGCCCTCATTGGCGCCGTTTGCCCCACAGTGTCCTTCATCTGTTCAATGGTCTATGAGAGGCGTCTGCTGGCACCTGGCTTGCTACGCACCGGGGCATGCGAACTCTGCTCATCGCCAGTCTCCTAATTGCGTGCGCCCCGGCGGAAGAGCTCGAGCTCTGCGACCAGGCCCGGCGCCACATCGAGAGCTGCACCCAGGGAGCGTTGACGCTGCACGTCTGCGACCCGGCCCAGGCCCAACAGCTCCTCGACACCAGCTGCGCGCAGCTCGATGCCCGGCGCGGGAGCCAGTCCTACCTGGGTCTGCTCTGCTCGCTGTTCCCGGACCTTTGCAGCTGGTTCCAGCCGCCTTCCCAGAGCCAGCCGACACCGGCGCCGCCTGTCCCGCCGGCGCCCGGGCCGACGCCCCCGGCGCCGGGCGCGTACCTCGTGCCGCCCACCGCGAGCTGCACCGCAGCGAGCACCTGCACCTCCCCGGGCCCCGACCCCGGCATCTACGCCGGCTACCGCAAGGACCACTACCTGCCGGCCTACGTCGAGCCCAACCCCGCGCCCACGAACGGCGGTCGGTTGCAGATCGCGACCGTCGCCACGACGTCGGGCGCGGTCAAGTCGGTGCGGATCGACGGCGTGGACCTGAAGAAGGCGCTCGAGGATCCCGGGCTCAAGAAAGACAAGAACCCGGTCGAGTGGTTCCATGTCTGGCCCGACCCGACCGTGGCGGGCCAGCCGCTGTGGGTCGCCTTCCACTCCCGGAGCGCGGTCTGGGACGGCAAGGCGAGCGGGCAGCTCGTGGTCGAGACCGACAAGGGCGTCGCCGCCAGCGGGACCTTCCCGGTGAGACAGACCACCGTGCCGCTGACCTACGTCACCACCACAGAGGATCTCTCCTCGCTGCTGATCCACGTGCGGAACAACGACAGCGCGCCGCGGACCCTCAACCGCCTGCTGGTCAACGGCCGCGACGTGACCCAGGCCGCCTGCGTGCCGAAAAAGACGATCCCGCCCGGGACCAGCGCGCTCTGGACCGTGGCGCTGTGCCAGAAGGCGAAGCCCGGCGATGCCTGGACCGTGGTGGCGACCTACCAGGACGCCCACCCGGCCGTCGGTGTCGGCCGCGTGATCCGCCCCTTCTTTCCTCTCGAGGCCTGGACCAGCAGCAACCAGTGCCCGTTCCCCGGCGGCAAGTCGGCCGACCTGCAGGCCTTCCGCGGCGCCGGCCTGGACACCTTCTTCCTCTCGACGGGGATGGCCAAGAGCTGCGGCACGGACGTGGTCACGCTGGTCGGGACCACGCTGCCTGCGACTCCGGATCTGTACGCCATGGGCAACGAGTGGACGGTCCCGTTCGCCTACCCGGACATGTCCCGGATGGCGGCGCTGATGACCGGCGACGAGTCGGACGGCGAGATCTACGGCAGCGACGGCAAGCCCCACGCCTGGACCAAGGCCAAGGCCTCCACCGAGCGCTGGGCGCAGTACCCGGCGGTGCCGACCTACAACGGCGCCAAGACCAACCGCAACGTGGGCACCTTCGCCGGCATCTCCGACATCCAGGGCATGGACTTCTACGTCGCCGCCTGCGCGCCCCACATCACCCAGGCCTTCACCAAGCTCGACATCACCAGCGCCTACGACTACCTGAGGAACGCCCGCGACAACCACATGCCCCTGCCGACCTGGCTCTACAGCCAGGGGCTGAACGACGGATGGAACACCACCGTGTTCGGCGGCACGGTCCACGTCCAGCCCGACCCGCAGGAGTTGCTGGTCCAGGGGATGAGCGTCGTCGCCGCCGGGGCCAAGGGGCTGATGTGGTTCCAGGTCGACGAGAAGGAGATCAAACACTCGCCGGCGCGCTGGCAGGCGATCTCTACCCTGAGCTGGATGGTCCGCGGCGTGCGGCGGCTGCTGCGCGAGGGCGACATCACCGGCATGGCGCGAACCTCGCCCGGCGCGCTGGTCGAGATGATCCGTGCTCCCCGGGCGCTGGTCGTGGCGTTGATCAACACCAGCGTGGCCAAGAAGGTCGACGACACCTGCAACGCGCTGAAGTACGTCTCGGAGCTCAGCGTGCCCCACTGGATCCTCGCGTCCCACAGCCCAACGGTGACGCTCACCGTGCCCGCCGACCTCGGCGTGGCTGACCTCTTCGAGGTGGTCGGTCGCCAGGTCGTGAGCCTGCCCTACGCGACCCAGGTCTCGGGCCGCGAGCTCGTGATCCAGGGGGTCCCGCTCGACAACCAGACCCCGGTGCGGCTGTTCGTGCTGGCGGAGAGCGGACAGGTCCGGGCCCAGGTGGCCAAGGATCTCGGCCCCTGATTCGGCGCGGTCAGCCGTTGCAGGTCACGGCGACCAGGGCGACGAGGAGCGGGGTCACGGCGATCACGGCGATCCAGGCCAGGACGGCGAGGGGGGCCCGGCGTCGCTGCGGCGGAAACCGCAGGCTCCCGGTCGGGACGTCGTGGAGCCCGGGGGGAACGGCGAACCACCACGGGGAGGGGACGTCCACCGGCTCGAGCGCGGCCTCGTAGAGCTCGAGCAGCTCGGTGGCGCTCCCGGGCCGCTCCTCCGGGTCCTTCGCGAGGCAGCGCTGCACCAGCTCGGCCACCGCCTCCGGTACGTCCGGCGCCCGCTCTTGCAGGGGAGGGAACGGATCGTGGACGTGGCTCAGGATCACCGCCGCGCGGTTCCCCGTGAAGGGCGGGCTGCCGCACAGCATGAGGTAGAGGATCACGCCGAGGCTGTAGAGGTCGGTGCGGGGCGAGGTCCGCCCGAGGTCGCCCATGGCCTGCTCGGGCGCCATGAAGCGCGCGGTGCCCATGGTCTGACCCACGGCCTCGAACGGGGCGCCGACGGGCTCGCGGAGCCATGCGATGCCGAGGTCCAGCAACCGGAGCCGCAGCGGCGTGCCGTCGAGAACGAAGATGTTGGAGGGCTTGAGGTCGCGGTGCACGACCCCGCAATCGTGGATCGCCTGGAGCCCGGCGCAGATCTGCCGCAGGTAGGGCAGCACCTGCGGCGGAGCCAGCGCGCCGGCAAAGCGCATCGCCTCCCCGAGCGTGTGCCCCCGCAGGCGCTCCATCACCTGGTACAGCGTGCCGTCCGCCAGCTGACCGAGCCCGTGCACCCGGATGACGTTGGGGTGGTCGATGCGTATCAGGAGGCGCGCCTCGGCCGCAAATCGCGCCCGTGCGTCCGCGTCCTGGGCCAGGTGGGGGGCGATGACCTTGATCGCCACCTGCCGACCCTGAAGGACGTGGCGCGCACCGTGCACCAGGGCCGTTCCGCCCGCGCCCAGAAGCTCGGTCAGCTCGTAGTCCCCCAGGCGTGGTAGCTCGCTTTCGGCCACTGTCGGCGCATCACCGTGCTCTGACACTAATGTGTGGAGTCGCGCTTCCAGATCACCGCGTCTGGCCGCCCCTTTGAGCGCTAGCGCATGCGCTACAGCCGAAGCGGCCGGCGGCGGCCCGGACTCCGTGATCCTGCGCCCTTGTCGTCGAGCGCTCCTGGCACGCATCGTGCTTTTCCCGATGAGCAAGACCAACACACACGGGAGAGAGCGAACATGACCACCTCGAAGAAGACGATCAAGCTGATCACCTCGACCCTGACCGCGCTGGCCCTCTGCCTCGCCGCTGGCTGCGGCGGGGTCGAGGAGCGCGATCCGCGTCCGCCTCAGCTGGTGGAGCTCGACACCGGCAAGGTGTTCGCCAAGTACGACGACACCCAGGACACCTACTGGGTGCTTGGCTACAAGACACAGATCCCGGCCGAGGTGATCCTGCCGATCGTGAACGGCCGAGTGGGCGTGGACACGGACATCCCGACCCTCGCCGACGATGAGCGGCCCCTCAAACGGCTGACCGAGTAGCGTCTCTCCCACCGCGGGGCGGGGTTCCGGTTAAACAATCCGCCACGACCTTCGCCTCCACCGGACCCCGCTCCGCGGTTCCCTTTTTCTTCACGGCCTGTGCGGATTGCCGTTTGCACGGATCGACGGCCAGCTGTCTTGGATGTGGTCGCTGGTCCCCGTCGCCGATGGTTCTCCTCTTCGAAGATCCTGGCAGTTGATCGCTGGCCCGTGACTTGCAGCTCGCCGCGCGGGGGCCGGACGGCGCCAAGGCCGTCCAGATCAACCGACCTGCCGTCCTGGAGCACCTTTCCAGGCGCGCTTCGAGAAGCGGAGAGATTCGATGAACACGACACGGACAGCGAAGAAGGTGCTCGGGCTCTGCCTCGGGATCTGCCTCATGGGTGGAGGACACGCGGCGGCCCAGGACGAGCAGCCCCGGGGCAAGCGCAAGTGGGAGATCGACCAGCAGGCGGTGGACCGGGCCTACGGCCAGCCCGCCGTCCCCGGCCAGGGGATCAACGGCCACTTCATGCGCAAGGTGCAGAACGGAGGCGAGTCGTGGCTCACGCCCGGGCTGCTCAGCGTAACCCGCAAGGGCAACCTGCGTCCGGATCTCAAGCCGGTGGGCAGCCAGGAGGCGATGAAGAGCAAGCGCGGCTGGAAGCTCAGCCCCGGGGACTTCAACATCTACGTCGAGACCAACCACAAGCAGGACACGGGGACGGTGGACCTCCAGACCATGAACCCGGAGACCTTCACCCAGATCGTCGCCAAGCGGCTGAGCTGGCACGCGGCCAAGGTCTACCGCGGCACCGACGGCAACATCTACACCATGAACAGCCCGCAGACCTACAACGGCGCCGGCTTCGGCCACGACGACTACTCCGGCGTGCTGGTCAAGGCCAAGCTGCCGGGCTACATCCCCAAGCCGGCCCGGGCCGCCTTCAAGAAGAACGCGGCCAACATCGCCGCGCTGATGAACATCGCCGAGTTCGAGAGCGCGGGTGGTTACGACGGCGGCCGCGCCCCGGTGCGCAACAACACGGTGCCCTACCTGCAGAAGGCGGTGGCCACCGGCATCCTCGCCGTGGCCGGCCCGACGCCGGAGATCCGCAGGCAGGCCGTGAGCTGGATGCGGAGCCCGGAGAACAGCCAGTACTGCGCCGAGCTGGTCCAGTCGGTGCTCAACGGCTCGCTGGTCGTTCCCCAGACCTTCGAGACCATGAGCCAGCTGACGGCCTTCAACGGCCAGCGGATCACCCGGGACGTCTGGAACAGCTACCAGAGCGCGATCCGCGATCACAACGCGGGGCGGCCCACGGCCTTCACCCAGCTCAACCGCAACGGCAAGGTCAAGCACCTCAAGCTCGCCACCGAGCAGGACCTGACGGTGGGCGGCCAGGCGCTCAAGCCCTACCTGTCCTACGCGCCCGCCCAGCTGCGCACCAAGCTCCAGCGGCAGGCCGCGCTGGAGCGGGCGGCCGGCGTGGACCTCGGCGCGGAGCTGCCGCTGCCCGCGCTGACCCCGGCCGACAACGTGGCCAACATGATCGGCAAGTGGGTGCCACGCTCGCGCGGCGCCGGCGTGGACCTGGCGATCAAGAGCCAGACCGGCAAGACGGTGCACCAGCTCGCCAGCGAGCGGGGCATCAAGGAGAACCAGGTGCGCGAGCAGTGGGCCGCGCCGCGGCAGCGCCGGGCGCTGGAGACCCTGGCGCCGACGATCATGTCCATGGCCGGGATCGCCCCCGGGAGCCCGCAGGGGCAGCAGCTCGGCCAGGCCCTGGAGCAGGTCAAGCAGATCGTCGGCCGGCCGCACAGGAGCTACCGCGAGTTCAAGAAGGCCCTGGCCCCGGCGATGCAGCAGCTACGCATCGCCACGGGCAAGGACGTCTCGATCCCGCCCAACACCTACTACGACACGGCGAAGACGCCGGCTGGCCTGAAGCTGAGGAAGGCGGCCGTGCTGGTGCACAGCAACCTGTGGAAGAAGACGCGCCAGCCGTTCTCCGGCACCTACCGTGGCCGGCGTTACATCAACGGCACCGACTACGGCGCGCCGAACATCGCCAACGGGCACACCCGCTAGCCCCCGGGCCCGTCCCGCCTCCTTGTGAGCCGCGCTGGAGCCGCGCTAGCGCATCCTCCGGGCTGGCCGCCGGTCCCCACCGCCAAGAACCTGATATTTCGTTGTTCGGCCTCTGGCGTGGGGTTTGCAGGAATCCGGATCACGAGCCCGCTAGAGGAGGAACCGATGCAACGAGCAATCCTGCTGGTCGTGCTGCTTGCAGGCTGCGAGCCGGGGGCGTCGACCAACACGCCGACCTCGTCCTACGTGTCCATGGATGCCGGCGTGCTGCCGCTGCCCGATCTGACCGTGGACAGCGCGGTGAGCCAGGACGGGCTGAGCTGCCCCAACAACTTCGGGCTCAGCTGCATCTGCCAGCCGGGGAGCACCCGGTCCTGCTACACCGGCCTCCCCTCGACGCGGGGCAAGGGGCAGTGCAAGGAGGGGACGGAGACCTGCGACGCGAGCGGCCTGAAGTGGAGCCGGGACTGCGTCGGCGAGGTGCTGCCCGTGACCGAGATCTGCGACGACAACCTCGACAACGACTGCGACGGCGAGGTGGACGAGGGCTGCGTGGTGACGGTCACGGTCAGCGGCGACTGCACCGTGGTGACCTGTCCGCCCAAGGCGCCGTACCCGGTGGGCTGCAACATCACCATGTCCGGCTCCGACTGCCGGGGCTGCGTGGCCAACGCCCTGGGCTCCAGCCAGGTCTACTTCAAGGAGGGCAACCAGTGCGGCAGCAGCGGCGTGACCGGGGAGCTCTACTGCTCCAACGTGTCCAAGGGCGGGCTGAACGCGACGAACTGCAACTTCAACAAGAAGGTCAAGAGCTACGTCACGGCCCCGGGCAGCTGCCCCTACGACAGCGGAAACGGCTGCAACCCGAGCTGCTCGGCGATCTTCTGCGACTCTCCCCAGCCGGTGCCGGGCAGCAGCCCGGCCTGCTACTGCGACGCCGCCTGCAAGAGCAACGGCGACTGCTGCCCCGACTACGACACCACCTGCTGACCGCCTCCGTCGAGCTCCCTCCAGAGCCCCGTTCTCCGTGCCCCGCGCCTGCGGGGCGTCCGCCTCTCCAGTGCCCGTCGCCCTCCAGCGCGATTCGGCGTAGCGCGGCGCTAGCGCATCCCCTGCGCGCGTCGCCGGCGCGCCGTCCCGTCTTGCTTTGATTCCAACGATCTGTGCGTGGCCCGACGCTTGCAAAACCGAGCCACATCAACCCCGGAGGCCCCATGCGAGCAGCAGCCCTGGCATTGACCTTCACCCTCCTCGCCTGCGGCGAAGGGTACGTGGACGAGTCGGCGGCCACCCCGGCCACGCCCGCCGCGCCGACAACGCCGACGGCGAGCACAACGCCGCCCTCCGGCGAGACCTGCGGGAACGGGCTGGACGACGACGGCAACGGCCAGGTGGACGAGGGCTGCAGCTGCACCCCGTCCACCGAGCAGGCCTGCTACCCCGGCGTGCCGACACAGAAGGGGATCGGGCAGTGCCAGGCGGGCAAGCAGCTCTGCCAGGCCTCGACGGAGGAGTTCTCCTCCTGGGGCGCCTGCACCGGCGCGGTGCTGCCTGGCACCGAGGACTGCGCGGACGGCGTCGACAACGACTGCAATGGCGTCGTGGACGACGGGCCGGGCTGCGCCTGCAAGCCGGGCGAGAGCCGGTCCTGCTACACGGGCCCCGCGGCAACGCGGTCCATAGGGCAGTGCAAGGACGGCGCGCAGACCTGCAACGCGAGCGGCACCGAGTGGACCACGGGCTGCGCCGGAGAGGTGCTGCCCGCGACCGAGGTCTGCCACGACCAGATCGACAACGACTGCGACGGTCAGGTGGACGAGGACTGCATCGTCACCGTCAACGTGGACATCGACGGGGACTGCGTCTGGGCCAGCTGCCCCTCCAGCGCCCCGTACCCGGTGGGCTGCAACATCAACATGGCGGGGGGCGACTGCCGTGGCTGCATCGCCAACGCGGCGGGTAGCAGCAAGGTCTACTTCCAGGAGGGCAACCAGTGTGGGGCCGGCAAGGTCACGGGCCAGCTGTTCTGCTCCAGCGTTCAGGCGAGCGGCCTCGACGCGAGCAACTGCATCATCAACAAGACCTACAAGTTCTACGAGGTCAGCCCGTCGGGCTGTCCGGCGATCGGCAGCGGCAGCGGCTGCTGAAGAGGAGACCCCGTGCGACGGATGATCTGGATCGCGATCCTTCTGCTGGCGACGCTGCTCGTGGGCTGCCCCGATGGCCTGCCGCCCCTGGAGCCCGGCCCCGAGGGGCCGCCCCTCTCCCACGACGGCGCCCCCGCTGACCTCGGTCCGCCGCCGGAGGACGGCTCGACCCTCGATGTCCCCGCGGACGCCGCGCCGTCCATCGATGCCCCGGTGCCGGCGGACGCGCAGCCGTCCTTTGCGTCCACAGTCTGGCCTCGTACGAACAAGGCGCACACCGATCCGACAGGGATCTGGTGTTGAAAAAGGAGACCACGATGAAGATCCGAATGCTGGCTTTCTTGATCACCACATCGAGCCTCCTGGCCGTCGGGTGCGCCGGCACCGGGGAGCAGGACCTGTGCTCGATGGCCGCCCGCCACCTCGAGCAGTGCTCGGGCATCACCCTGTCGCAGTCGGTGGCCGGCTGTGACACGGACAAGGCCGAGCGTCTGCTGGGCATCGACTGCGCGAGCCTGGCCGACGACGCGGCCCGCGGTCTGTTCTTCAACAGCTCCGGCGGCTTCGACGACCTCCTCGGCTCGGTGCTGGGAATGAACGACCTGTCGAGCGGGGGCTTCGGCGGGCAGGGGTCTTTTCCCAACCCGTCGTCCGGCTCGTCGTTCGGCTCGCCGTCCGGCTCGTCGTCCGGCTCGTCGTTCTCGGGGTCTCAGCCGCTGAAGTGCGGCATGCACGAGAGCCAGTGCTACTGCGTCTACGACAGCTTCAGCGGGCCCCAGCTGGCCGCGGCGAGCAACTGCCAGCAGTCCGGCCAGCAGCAGCCGCTGCAGTGCAAGATGCTGCCCGACGGCTGCTACTGCATCTACGACAACGTCAGCGGACCCAAGCTGGAGCCGAACACCAGCTGCGGGCTGCAGTCCGGCCAGCAGCAGACGTCCCAGAAGGCGCTGCTCTGCGGCTGGCAGAACAACGAGTGCTACTGCGTCTACGACTTCAGCGGGCCCAAGAAGGTCTCGGGCAGCGAGTGCGGGACCGCGCCCAACCAGGAGCCGCTGCAGTGCGCCATGCAGGGCAACCAGTGCTTCTGCATCATCGACGACTACAGCGGGCCCCAGGCCTCGCCGCCGAGCAAGTGCCAGTCCTCGTCGGGCAGCTCCGGCTCGCCCGGCAGCTCCGGCTCGAGCTCCCGGCCGCTGCAGTGCAAGATGCTCAAGGACGGCTGCTACTGCATCTACGACCTGAGCGGGATGATCACGAAGGCGGCGGCCAGCGAGTGCGGCCAGCTGTCGTGACGCGGGTGACGCCGATGGAAGCAGTGACCCGCGCCGCGCCGATGCTGTTCGCGCTCTCGAGCCTCGCGCTGGCGGCCTGCGCCGGCGCTGCGGATGACCTCTGCGCCCGCGCGGTCCAGCACCTGGCGCAGTGCACGGGCGTCGACGTGTCGACGCCCGGGACCTGTGACCCGGAGCGCGCCCGGCGCCTGCTCGGCGCCGACTGCGCCAGCCTCGCCGGAGCACGGAGCGCGTCCGGATTCGCGGACGACGGCTGGGGCGATCTGATGTCCTGGCTGGAGGGGGACCTGGGCGGTGAGAGCAACGGGACCGGCGATGACTGCCTGGGGCTGGGGTTCGACGACTTCTGTGGCGTCCTGGGGGAGCCGGACTGGGTCGGCCTGGGCGGCGGCCAGGCCGGGCTCTACGCGGTGGACGGCACCGGCTGCACCCCCTCGGGCTGCTACGCGGGGCTCCAGTCCCTCAACCCCTGGGCCCCGGCGCCCTCCGACGGACAGACCACCGTGATCCGCAGGTTCTTCGAGCGCCACGGCGGACCGGGGCGCTACTTCCCCGGCCCGCGCCTGGACGGGGGCGACTCATCTGCGATTCGCGACCAGGTCTGGCGACAAGCCTGCGATGACTACGTCGCCGGCAAGATCGGCCAGGCCGCCTTCGTGGGGGCGAGCCGCGGCGCGGTCATCGCCATCGACGCGGCCCGGAGGACGCAGACGGACGCGGGGTGCCGCGTGGGCGGCAGGCCGCTGCCCATCCTGGTCATCGGCGCGGTGGACGCCGTGGACACCTCCATCTGGCTCTTCGACAAGCGTCCCCCGTCCGGCGTGCCGACCTACCACCGGGTCAAGGCGCAGAAGTGGGAGAACATCTTCAGCACCGTCGACATCCCGGGTGCGGTGGTCTCCGTCGCCCCGGCGACCGACGCGCAGGGTAACAAGCTGGACCACATCGGAGTCATCTTTCACCCGAGCTCCCTCACCTGGCTGGAGTCCATCGCCGCGAAGCACGGGCTGAGCTTCAGCCAGTGGGCCTACCTTCCCGCCCCGGCCGCGCCCGTGGTTTGACTAGCGCAGCTCGTGGTACCAGATCGGCTCGAAGGTCGCGCCGTCCAGGGTGGCGATGGCGGCCTCGAAGGCCGCCGCGCCGTAGCTCACCGCCTTGCCGCTCGTCGCGCTCTGCCCCGGCCCGTAGCCCCCCTTGAAGACCTCGGACCACTTGCCCGCCGGATCGTGCACGACGTAGTCGGCGCCGCTCTCGGCGAGGATCACCAGCACGTGGCCGTAGGCCGTGAAGTAGCCGTGGACGATGACCGGCGTGCCCGCCGCCAGCAGGGACCGGACGTCCTGGACCGTGCCGTCCATGTGGGGCACC
>Ga0316576_10000591_pt1 | contig 17316 bp, 12 predicted proteins | sample S0NA_FD_203075 | JGI IMG/M metagenome (GOLD analysis project Ga0316576, IMG submission 203075) | Rhizosphere microbial communities from salt marsh grasses in Alabama, United States - S0-2_050615r3r5 | ecosystem: Host-associated > Plants > Roots > Rhizosphere | place: USA: Alabama | collected... | reverse complement strand
GACGCTGCGTCGGCTGGCGCTGACTGTGCAGGTAGAGCAGGGCACCTGTGCCATGATAGAGGGCCCGGGCACAGGGGCAATTTTTTAGCCTACGGGGCCTGGATGACCAGCAGGTAGTCGATGCAGGCCTTCGCGTAGTAGGTGAAAACGCCAACGATGCCGGAGGAGTTGGTCCAGTCGTTGACCTGGGCGGTGGTGCCCGAGAGCTGGCAGGAGAGGCTGTTTCCCTTGGCGGTCGCGCGCAGAAGGTAGGGCCCGGTGCTCGGCACCGATTGCTGGGCTGTGGTGGTCTTGGCCTGCCAGCCGGATGAGTCCCACTCTCCGATGAGCAGGTCGAAGTCCCAGAGGTCAATCACGCAATCGTAGCCGTTGGTGCTCGTCATCCGAAAGTCGATCCCCACAGCTGGCCCGTCGGTGGCGTTGGGGTCGACGCCGAGCACCGTGATTCGCGTCTCCACCAGGTAGTTGCTGGTGGGGAGGAACGACGCGTTGAGGCTCACGGCAAACCCGTCGGTGTAGTCGTTCTGGCACAGCGCGGTGCCGCTCGGGGTCCAGGTCCCACTGAGGTTCCCGTCGCTGAGCAGCTTGTTCGCCGTCTTGTAGTAGTAGACCACGTTGGCCGATGTCGGGAAGGGATCGACGGTGTTGGGCAGCGTGTCACCGTCGATGTCGCTGTCGCAGGCGTCTCCGTCGCCATCGTTGTCCATGTCGGCCTGGGTTGGGTTTGGCGTGGCCGGGCAGTTGTCCAGGCTGTCCGGGACCGTGTCGTTGTCCTGATCAGCGGGAGGGGGCGTGTCCGGCAGGGCCGCGTCCGGCGGCGCAGCATCGACGGTCCAGCTGTCAACAGCGCCGTCTCTGACGTTGACGGGGCTGTCGGCCAGCCCAAGGTCCAGGGAGACGTCGTTTCCAGGTTTCGCATCCGCCGGCCACAGATCGACATAGTCCGGGAGGCAGATCAGTTGGCTCGGATCGCACCGTGTCCCCGCTCCGCAGGGCTCCGCCGCCGAGCAGGGACGCCCGATGGGCTGGACAGTTGGGCGCGTGCACCCGACGAGGATCCAGGGGAGAAGCCAGATGACGCCTCGAACCACGAGACCGATTATACCACCTTGGTTCCTGGGGGAGTGTTCTCGCGGCCGCCCCCACACGGATGGATGGTGTCATCTCGACGGCTTAGCGAGAGCCAAGGTGGTCGAAGGTGGTGAGGTCAGCCCCACCCGCCCGAGCCGTGATCCAGCGAAATCGACGAAATGAGGGCGCGTGCGAGTTGTGCACGCAATATGCATCAGCCCCTGTCAACGACAAGCCAAACCGAGCTGCTCACGCTCACTCTGGAAGGAGAGACCCATGCTCGCGAAACTGACCCGGACCCTGCGTTACTGGTACATCCTCGCTCCCGTGCTGGCCGTGCCCCTGTTTCCCAACTGCCCCCTCTCACCGTTCGAGTAGGCGATCCGTTACCGGAGCGTCCACAGGGCGGGCGCTCCGGATCCTCCCTCTGATCCCGACAAGGAGGTGTCCCCATGGCCCGCTGGGTTCCTGCATCGCTGTGCCTGCTGGTCGCCGTAGAGGCCTGGGCCGCCCCGCCCCGCCTCGAGCTCCAGGCCGCCGCCAGACGGGAGGTGGCGTTGATGGCCGGTGCGGTGGTCTCCTGGCCGGTCCACCGTCTGCGGCCGGCGATGATCCGCGGCCTCGCCGAGGCGACCCGGGGATCCGACGACGAGTCCCGGGCCCGGAGCTTCCTGCAGGCCCACCCCGCCCTGTTCGGCGGGGAGGGCAGCAGCCTCGCGGTGCGTGACGTCCAGTCAACGGCCGACCGGCGGGTGGTCCGCTTCGACCAGCGCTATCACGGGCTGCCGGTCTTTGGAGCAGGCGTCTCCGTGGTCCTCGACCAGAGCGACCGGGTCCGCGCGGTGAGCTCGGAGATGGAGCCGCTGCGTCTGCCCTCGATCCAGCCCGGGATCTCGCAGGGGGCCGCGGTCGGCGCGGTCTGCGCGCGGCTGGATCGCGAGATCCCGACGTTGTTCAACGCGCGGCTGGGGATCCTCGCCGAGGGCACCCCGCGGCTGGTCTACCGCGTGGCGCTCCCCCCCACCGTGGATCCCGAGATCCGCTGGCACCTGGTCGACGCCCTGAGCGGCGAGTACGTCGGATGGCGACGGGCCGCCCCCGCGGGGGGGAGGTGACGTGATGCGCCGCGGGATCCCCCTCCTGACGGTATTGATCGCCCTCGTGGGCTGTGGCGCCGACGGGCCCGGTCAGCCCATGGCCAACGTCTTTCGGATCAACCCGGTCGAGGACAGCTCCACGATCCAGGTCCCCCTGCGCCACCTGACCGGCGCGGACGGCGCGCTGTCCGGCCGCTACGCCGACGTCTGGAACTGCGTTGACCGGCCGGGCCGCGCCATCTCGGTCAACCTGGGCGCCATGTCGATCAGCGGCAAGCTGTGCACCTTCGAGCGCACCGCGCTCCCCGACGCGGACGGGGACTACCTGCAGATCACGCCGCCCAAGGAGGACACCGGCGACAGCGCCTTCTCCGAGGTGATGATGTACCACCACATCACCGCGCTCCACGACCACTACCACGACAGCTACGGCATCACCCACATCGACAAGCCGATCCGGGCGATCGTCAACATCCAGGGCTACGTCGACCTGTTCAACAAGTGGATCGGGCTGCCCAACGCGAACTACATCCCGGTGGAGCACGCCGAGCTGCTCAGGCAGATCATCGGCATCGACATCCTCGACGGGGCCGAGGCCCTCGTCTTCGGCTACAACAACATCTCGCCCCAGATCGGGCAGGTGAACTTCTCTTTCGACGCGATGACGATCTACCACGAGTACACCCACTTCACGATGGGGGGCTCGCGCCTGCTGCAGCCCGCCGTCGATCGCTACGGGCCGGATTCGAGCCCCATCGCGCTCAACGAGGCCTTCGCGGACTACTTCCCCAGCTCGTACCTGGACACGCCCCTCGCCGGTGGCACCTACACCCTGGGCAAGCTCGCCCGGAACCTGGACAACAAGCGGCGCTGCCCCGACGACATGACGGGCGAGACCCACATCGACGGCGAGGTGGCGAGCGGCGCGTTCTGGGAGCTCCGCCGCCTGCTCGGCCGCACCGCTGCGGACCAGGTGCTCTGGGACGCGGCGCTGTCCTTCACGCTGACCACCTCCTTTGATCAGGCGGCCCGGGCGATCCTCGACGAGGTCAAGCGGACGGCGCCGGCGCAGGAGGCCGCGGCGCGCAAGATCTTCGAGCAGCGCGGCTTGCTGGGCTGCGATCGCCTGCGCGCGCACCAGGACTACGACAACAACGGGCCGATGGCCGCCTACTCGCCCATGGTCGAGGGGCGGGACGGCGCGCCGGCGATCTTCGCCGGCGCGAAGGAGGGGGTGCCGGGCTACGTCCAGTACCGACTGCACCTCGACGCCGACACTCGGGAGGTGAGCATCGAGTACACGCCGCTCGTCGGTTCGGCGGGCCAGGGCGCCGAGGCCCGGGGCGACGTCTCGCTGGCGATCCGCGCCGGGAGCGATCCGATCACCTACACCTACGACTCCGGCAAGCCGGTGTCCTCCGCGCACCTGGTGCTGAAGGGGCAGGCCGTGGGCGAGAAGGCCTATCGCCTCACGCTCTCGGGGCCCTGCCTCGTCCCGGGCGCAGACCTGGTGTTCCAGCTCATCAACAACGGCCGGGATCCGGCGACGATAACCTCGGTCAAGGTGACCCAGAGCCCGACGGTCACGAACCCCGTGGCGACCTTCCACACCTGCCAGTAGGAGACAAACGATGTTCTCTGCCAAGACCCCTGCGACGCTGCTGCTACTCGTGCTTCTCCCGGCGTGTGACGGATCCTTCGACGGTCCGGGGGGACCGGACCCGTCGCCGCCGCCGCCGCCCGTCTCCTACACCGATGGCGGATTGGCCGCCGACGGATGGGTCCCCCCTGCGTCCACGGACGTCGGCGTGGCCCCGGACTCCTCGCCGCCCCCGTCCTCCAGCTGCCCCGAGCTCGCCGGTTCCTGGACCGGCACGCTCGGCGGGCAGGTGATCGTGCTGGTGCCGTTCCAGGTCACCGGCTCCATCTCCATGACCCTGACGCAGGGGGGCCAGGCGGGGAGCTACACGATCCAGAACGGCCAGATGGTCGCCAGCGCGGTCGGGGTCAGCGGCGCCGACGCCACGGGCGCGATCTCTGGCGAGGTGACCTGCGGGGTGCTGGACGTCACCAACCAGCTCGAGCTCTACGGCGTGAAGGTCCAGGGCAAGGTGCAGTGCACCTTCGACAAGGCGGGCACGGGCTGCAGCGGCAACTGGAACGGGCAGTCCACCGACGGCGCCGCGACCGGCTCGGGGACGTTTCAGCTCAAACGGAAGTAGCGCGCGTCAGTGGGGGGCGCAGCCGGCGCTGGTCCGACGCTCCGGGCCGACAAAGGTGACCTGACGCATTCGCCTGTCGCCGATGTCCTGGGTCGCGCGCAGGCTGGCGTCGGCGAGGATCGCCTCCACCAGGTCCTCGAACGCCATGCCGGCATGGCGGGCGATCTTGGGCAGCAGGCTGTTCTCGGTCAGGCCCGGCCCCGTGTTCACCTCGAGGATGTACTCGTTGCCCAGGTCGCTGACGATCATGTTCACCCGGGTCGCGCCGCTGCACCCCAGGGCCTGGTGCGCCCGGACCGCCTGGGTCAGGATCCCACGGTGCCGCTCGGGCGAGAGCCGGGGAGGCAGGAAGTAGTCCGCGTGCCCCGGGCTGTACTTGGCCTGGTAGTCGAAGATCGGGCGATTGGGCACGACCTCGATCGCCCCGAGGGCCTTGCCGCCGAGGATGCCGACGTGGACCTCCTTGCCCGTGATGTAACGCTCGACCAGGATCGAGTCGTCGAAGCTGAACGCCTCCTCGCACGCCGCCTCCAGCTCCTCCATGTCGTTGGCGAGGGAGACGCCCACGCTGGATCCCTCGCGCGCGGGTTTGACCACCACCGGGAAGCCGAACGCCCCGTGGGTCTCCTCCAGGGTGACGAAGCTCTGGCGCTCCATGACGTAGTAGGGCGGCGTGGGCAGGTTGTGCAGGCGGAACAGCTCCTTGGCCTTGACCTTGTGCATCGAGAGCGAGCTCGCCAGCACGCCGCTGCCAGTGTAGGGAATACCGAGGATCTCGAGCAGGCCCTGGACGCAGCCGTCCTCGCCGTAGCGCCCGTGCAGGGCGTTGAAGACGAGGTCCACGTCGATCTGCCGGAGCAGCAGGTCCAGGTCGCGGTCGACGAAGACCCGGATCACGTCATAGCCGCGGCTCTTGAGCGCCTTGTAGACCGCCTCGCCGCTGTGCAGCGAGACCTCGCGCTCGGCGGAGAGCCCGCCCATCAGGACGCCGATTTTCTTGGTTCTCAACATGCAGCGCCTCCTGCGACTGCTCGCTGCAAATGCCATGCCCACAGGTAACGTCGCGGGAAACGGTGGGTTGCCCGTCGGGCTGGACGGTGGGACACGAGCAGTGTGTCCTCATCGACGCATACCCCAGAACCTCGAATAACTCAAGTTTTTGCGGGTGGCTTGCGCGCAGACCCCTGAAGGTACAGGATTAGCCGCGCCAAAGAGGGGCGGGGCGGAGAACTGGCTGGAGATCACAAATGGGCGAATGGACGCTGGAGAAAAACGGCTTTGCCCCGCGCAAGGGCCCGGTGCTGGTGGTGGTGATGGACGGGGTCGGGATCGGCAAGCTCAACGAGGGCAACGCGGTTCACCTGGCCCGCACGCCGACCCTTGACAGGATCTGGCAGCGCTGGCCCACGACCAAGCTCCAGGCACACGGCACCGCGGTGGGCCTGCCCTCGGACGGTGACATGGGCAACTCCGAGGTGGGCCACAACGCCCTGGGCGCCGGACGCGTCTACGCCCAGGGCGCCAAGCTGGTCAACCGCGCCATCGAGGACGGCACGCTGTTCGGCGGCCAGACCTGGCAGCGGATGGTCGCGAGCTGCAAGGAGCACGGGACGCCGATGCACCTCATCGGCCTGCTCTCGGACGGCAACGTGCACAGCCACATTGACCAGCTCTTCGCCCTGATCAGAGAGTGCGACCAACAAGGGGTCGAGCAGGTCTGCGTTCACCCCCTGCTGGACGGCCGCGACGTTCCGGAGACGTCGGCGCTCGAGTACATCGACGCGCTCGAGGAGCTGCTCGCCGGGATCAACAAGGGCGGCGATCGGCGTCGCTACCGCGTCGCCTCGGGCGGCGGACGCATGCTCGTCACCATGGACCGCTACGAGGCCAACTGGGCCGTGGTGGAGCGCGGCTGGAAGGCCCACGTTCTCGGTGAGGGGCGGAAGTTCAGGAGCGCGCGGGCGGCGATCGAGGGCTACCGCGAGGAGCAGCCCGGGATCATCGACCAGTTCATGCCGGAGTTCGTCGTCGCGGACGGGGAGGGCAGGCCGGTGGGGACCATCGAGGACGGCCACGCCGTGGTCTTCTTCAACTTCCGCGGGGATCGGGCGATCGAGATCAGCCGGGCCTTCGAGGACGACGACTTTCCGCACTTCGATCGGAAGCGGCGCCCGGAGGTGCTCTACGCCGGGATGATGCAGTACGACGGCGACCTGCTCATCCCCAAGGCGTTCCTCGTCTCGCCGCCCCACATCGAGAAGACCATGGGCGAGTATCTCGCGCGCAGCGGGATCTGCCAGCTCGCCTGCTCCGAGACCCAGAAGTACGGCCACGTCACCTACTTCTGGAACGGCAACCGGGGCGGAAAGTTCGACGACGAGACCGAGACCTACGTCGAGATCCGCTCGGACCTGGTCCCCTTCGAGCAGCGGCCCTGGATGAAGGCGGCGGAGATCACCGACGCGACGATCGAGCAGCTCCGAAGCGGCCGCTTCCCCTTCGCGCGGATCAACTACGCGAACGGCGACATGGTGGGGCACACCGGCAAGCTCACCGCGGCGATCCTCGCCGTCGAGGCCGTGGACCTCAGCCTGGGCCGGCTCCTCTCCGCCATGGAGCGCATGGGGGGGGTGACCATCGTCACCGCCGACCACGGCAACTCCGACGAGATGTTCGAGGTCGACAAGAAGAAGGGGGGGTTCAAGCTCGACGAGGCGGGGCGGCCGCGGCCGAAGACCGCCCACACCCTCAACCCGGTGCCCTGCACCATCGTGGATCCCGGCTTCAACGGGGAGTACGAGATCGATCCCTCGCTGGACAAGCCCGGGCTCTCCAGGGTGGCGGCGACGGCCCTCGCCCTGATGGGCTACCGGGCACCCGAGCACTTCGACCCGGCGCTGATCCGGCTCAGGTGATCGCCTGGGACGAGTGATGAGCCGCCGCCTGCGTGAAGGTCAGCGTCGGAGACTGGCCCGGGAGACGCGGCGGTTGCCGGTGGCCGCGGGCGGCGATCTCCGGGTCGCCGTGGCCTACCCCAACGAGTACCGGGTGGGTATGGCGAACCTGGGCTTCCACGTCGTCCTGGAGCAGCTCCTGCGCGCCGGCGTCCGCGTGGATCGGGTCTTCCTGCCGTCGGACAAGGAGGCGGTCGAGCACCGCCGGTCGCGGACACCCCTCTGCACCCTGGAGCAGGGGATCCCGCTCCGGGAGCTCGACCTGCTCCTCTTCTCCCTCTCCTTCGAGCCGGACTACGTCGGGCTGGTCTCGATGCTCGGGCTGGGCGGCGTCGAGGCTCTCGCCCGGCGCCGCGAGGGCGGCCCCCTGGTCGTCGCCGGGGGCATCGCGCCGACGCTGAACCCCGAGCCCATCGCCCCGTTCTGCGATCTGATCGGGATCGGCGAGGCCGAGGCCCTGCTCCCCGCGCTGCTCGAGCGCGCCCGGGACGGGGTCGAGGCCCTCGCCGGCGCGCCGGGCTGGTACCTTCCGGCGGGGGGGCCTCACCCGGTGCAGCGCCAACACGCGCCGCTGGAGCGGCCGGCCCTGCCGGTCGTGCTCTCGCCCACCTCGGCGTTCTCGTCCCACGTGGACGTGGAGATCAGCCGGGGTTGCCGCTGGCGCTGCCGCTTCTGCGCCGCCGGACACGTGGTCACGCCCTACCGCGAGCTCGGGCTGGACGCCCTGGAGGAGGCGATCGCATGGGGTGTGGCCCAGCGAGGGCGGGTCGGGCTCGTGGGCACCGACGTCAGCGATCACTCGGGGCTCGAGGCCATCGCGAACCGGATCTTCGCGCTCGGGGGCGAGCCGGCGCTGCCGTCGTTTCGGGTGGAGAGCGTCGCGCGGCGCTCGGGGGCGGCGGCGCGGCTCCTCGCCCGGCGCCCGCCACAGAGCCTGACCCTGGCCGTCGAGGCCTCGAGCGAGGGGCTGCGCTGCGCCCTGGGCAAGCGGCTGTCCCACGAGAAGCTGCTGCGGGCCGCCGCGCACGCCGCCGAGGTCGGCGTCCAGCGGCTCCGGATCTACCTGCTCGTCGGGATCCCGGGCGAGACCTGGTCCGAGATCGAGGGGATCGCCCCGCTGGTGCAGGAGATCGCCGGTGTGGGTCCACCAGGACGGCTGACCGTCTCGATCAACGCGCTGGTGCCCAAGCCGGGGACGCCGCTCCAGTGGGAGCCCGCGCCGTCGCGGGAGCACCTCCGACGGGCCAGGGCGCTCCTGCGGCGCGGTCTGCGGGGCGAGCGGGTCGAGCTCCAGTTCGAGTCCCCGGACTGGACCCGCTGGCAGTACCTGCTGAGCCAGGGCGGGCGCGAGGCGGCCGAGTGGGTCATTGTCGCCGCCGAGCATGGATGGCGGCGGGCGCTGGCCCGCGCCGAGGGGGACGCCCCCCTGCTCGGCGCCGGGCGGCAGCCGGGCGACCCGCTGCCCTGGGACCACGTCGAGCACGGGCCGCCCCGGGAGGCTCTGCTCCGCGAGCGTGAGCGCTGCCTCGCGAGGGAGTACGTGCCCCCGGACCGCGAATCAAGCTCCTAGAACATTTGCCATCCGGCGCCTGACGGGCAATGCTACGGGACCACTGACCTCAAGCCACGGAGGCAGACGTGCGACCACGACTGCTACCAGTGATCATCGGGCTCGTGCTGCTCCAGGGCCAGGCTCTGGCCCAGCGGGTCTATCGGGTGAAGATCGACTCGATCCCCACCGGCGCGGCGGTGTACCTGGAGGCCAAGGAGGCCGGCGTCCAGGGCTACACGCCGCACACCTTCAAGCTCAAGGCGGGCAGCTACACCTTCATGCTCGAGGCCGAGGGCTACCAGCCCTTCGCCCGCACGGTGAAGATCGCCAAGAACTCCACGTTCACCTTCACGCTGGTCAAGAACCCGAGCCCGGCGGTCCTCACGGTCAGCCCGGCCCCCGGCTCCAGCTCCACCGGCGCGGACGTGAAGATCAACGGCAAGGCCGTGGGCACGGTGCCGGTGAAGGTCAGCCTGCAGCCGGGGCGCTACCTGCTGGAGGTCACCCGCCCGGGCTACAAGACGTTCAACCAGTGGCTCGACGTGCAGGAGGGGGAGCGGCGCACCGTCGTGGTGGATCTGGCCGCGGCCGCGCCAGACACCGGGGGGATCCTCGTCTCCAGCAACATCAACGGCGCCCAGGTCTACGTCGACGGCAAGAAGCACCCCGACACGGTGCCGACGCTGGTCGAGAACCTCAAGCCCGGCAGGTACACCATCGAGCTCCGCGCCGAGGGGTACACGCCGGCGCAGCAGGAGGTGACGGTGGAGGCGGGCAAGAACGTCAAGATCACCGTCGACCTCGAGCCGGATGCGGCGGCGGTGGCCGCCTCCAGCGGGACGTTGATGATCCTCGCCAGCGAGAAGGAGGCCGAGATCCTGGTCGACGGCCAGCCCAAGGGGAGGGCGCCAGTCAAGGTCCAGGGGCTGGTGGAGGGGACGCACCTGGTCGAGGCGCGCAAGGCAGGCTTCGTCACCGCCGAGGAGCAGGTGCCGATCAAGAAGGGCGAGTTCAAGACGATCAAGCTCACGCTGAAGGAGAAGCCGCCGGCGCGCAAGACCGGCGCGATCCGTGTGGTCAGCCCGGTGCGCGGCGCGGAGGTGTTCATCGACGGGACGCTCGCCGGAAAGACGCCGATGCTCCGCCATCAGCTCGATCCGGGCCCGCACTTCGTCACCGTGCGCAAGTCGGGCTACGTCGAGCTCGTGCAGACCGTGGAGGTCAAGCCCGGCGACATCAGCGAGGTCAAGGCCGAGCTGCGCAAGGCGGATGAGGTCGCGACGGAGGCGCCCGCGTCCCGTCCGACCTCGCAGCCCGCCGCCGAGGAGGAGGTGAGCACCCTCGGACTATCCTCCTACGGCGCCCAGCTCGTGCCGCCGAGCTACTTCACCGGCGACCTGTCGCTGGGCTTCCCCCACATCTTCGAGGGGCGCCTCACCGCGGGGCTGTTCAAGAAGGGCAACATCGGCATGGACGGCGGCGTGGAGTTCCGGACCTACGGCGCGGTGAGCGAGATCGGCCTCCACACCAAGCTGCGGCTGTTCCAGCGCTCGGCTTTCTCCGCCGGCGCGCTGTTCGCCTTCGGCGGCGGCGGCGGCCCGGCCTCGCGCACCACGTTCTACGCGAACCTCGGCGTCGTCGCCTCCATGTGGTTCAAGAAGCTGGTCACCTTCTCGGCCCGGGCCTACTTCAACTTCTACTCCGACCGGCACTGCCCGGGGACCCAGGAGTCGGGCGAGCTCGACCCCCTCTGCCGCAGCCCGAAGAACGCCGGGGTCGACGACCTCGACGCCACGGACATGCGCGACCGCTTCAACGGCACCCGCTTCCTGCTCTCCGCGATCCTCGAGATCCCGGTGCACAAGCGCTTCAACCTCTTCTTCCTGCTGGAGGGCGCCCCGTTTCAGGGCAACCGCCGGGCCTACACCGACCCCTTCGCTGGGATCATGCCCGACGAGGACCCGGCCATCTACGGCCGCCTGGGCGGGACGTTCAAGTACTGACCTGGTCAGCCAGAGCCCTGCCACCGCTCTCGAGTTGGAGGCGCTCAGTCCTCGCCGAGGATCTGGTTCAGCAGCCGGCTCCCGGACGTGATCTCGAGGAACTCGGCGCCCATGCCGCGGACGCCGGTGTCCTCCTCCTGGCCCTTGCACCAGATCACCCGGGAGCGGGCGACGACGTCCTTGCGGCGGTCAGCGCCGAGGATCCGGACCGAGACCTCCTCGCCCTCCTGGAACGGAACGGGGCCGGGGACCGCCAGCCCGCCGCGGCTGATGTTGCGGATCTGGGTGTAGAGGGCGGACTTGGCCCCCATGATCCAGCAACGGACATTGGCCAGCGTGCGGCGCGAGCGCCGTCGTTCTCTCTTGGTCGCTCCTTCGGCAGACAACTCTGTCGGACCTGCCTCCCCCCTACTGTGGTTTTCCGAAGAATGTCGCCTGCTGGGGGACGACAACCTCGCCTCCGAGGGTCAGCCTCATCTTCCAGCTCCCCGGGGAGCTGGAGCTGCCAACGCTGTCCACTCGAAGGTCACCATCATTGTCTCTCAGCTCGACGATTCCTTCCAGTGTAAAGTCGGTGCCGGCGCCATCGAGGGCGAGGAACTCGGCGTCAAGACGCTGGGCCAGAGCGGCGAGGCCGAGGGGGCAGGCCTTGTTGAGGCAACCGGGCTTGAGCCGCGCGGCCTTGCAGGCCAGCGCATCGATCGCTTCGCAGCCCTGGGCGCTCCCCTGCTGGATCGTGTCCACGAGGTCGGCGACGAGGCCGGAGGAGGTCGGCGGCAAGCCCGCTGGGGTGATCACGATCTGGCCCAGGGCCTCGCGGGCCAGGAGCCCGTAGCGCAGGGAGAAGGAGTGCGGGGTCACTGCGAGCTGCCAGTCCCAGGGAGAGCTGGAGCTGGGGGCGACGGTGCAGCTCACGGGGTCCGCGAGCCACTTGGCCAGCCCAACGCCGGGAACCTGGAACGTCGCCCCGGGAGAGGCGGAGAAGGTCAGGGCGTCAAGGCTGTGCGAGCCGACGATGGCGCCGCCCACGCCCGGGGCGCCCAGGGTCAGCGTGCTGGCGAGGCCCAGCTTCCGCAGCTGCTCCGCTGCCACGACCTCCACGGTGCTCAGGGCGGTGACCCGGTTGTCGAGGGTCGTGCCGCCGAGATTCCTGAGCAGCTTCTCCAGCGACGACGTCCCCCGGTCGGTGGTCGCCCCACGGCACGGCCCGGAGAGGGACCCTCGCTCCTCGAGCAGGGCGAGCACCGCGGCGGAGGGCTTTTCGGCCACGCAGTCCAGCGGGTCGCCATCGTCCACCGCGTCGAGGATACAGTCCAGCACGAGCTGGACGGGATCGAGCGGACAGTCGACGAGGTCGGCCCACGGTCCGAGGGCCTGCTCCAGGGGCCGGTTGGTCTTGGGCAGCTTGAGCTGCGAGGTGAGGGCGAAGGCGCCCGACAGACGGGGCTGCAGGTCAGACAGGAGCAGAGTCACCGTCTGATGGCCAATCTCCTGGCACCCCGCGGTGGCGCAGGGTTTCAGCGCGCCCACCGGTAGCTCCACGCAGCCCGCCGCGCGGAGCTGGCCGTCCGGGTTCCCCGTGAACGGCCGCCGCGCCTCCACCGCGATGGTGTGGCTCACGTCCAGGGGAAGGGACTCGAAGTTGACCTCGGCGGCGACCTTCGCCGCGTCGCGCGTCCGGAGCCCGGGCGGGGGGTTGAATGGATCGACGGAGCTGCAGCCGATGTTCCCGTAGAGCCGATACACCACCTTGGTGAGCTGACTGGCCAGGTCCGCCGGCAATGTCCCCTGATACTGTCCGATGACGGTCAGCGCCCCGAACCCGGCGGCGCTGACCTCGACGTAGAAGGTCGCGTCCTTGGCTCCAGGCGCCGAGGCTCGGATCTGGAAGCGCGAGACCACGGCGCCCGCGTGCAGGCGCACCCGGGCGGTCCCCTCGGCGTCCGTCACCGCGGCGTCCGATGCCAGTGTCGAGCCGTGGGGGTCGCCGAAGATGGCGAAGCGGACCTGGGCCCCCTGGATCGGGCGCCGCGCGGCGTCGGCGTACTGGACCCGCAGATCCTGCTCCTCCCCCGGTCGGATCCCGACGTCCGGGCCGTCGAGCACCGTGAGGATCCCCCCGCCGGCGCCGAGGTCGGTGGCCGGGGACCCCCCGTCACATGCCGTGGCGAGCAAGGAGAGAGCGGCGGCCGTCGCGATCAGACGTGTCTGCATCGATCAACAAGCGGATAGTCGACAAGCCCCGGGCGGCCCGAGTCCGCCGGGGACCCCAAAAACTCAAGAGATCCTAGCATGTCAGCGCTCGGGCGGAAAGCGGCGTGGATGCCGCGGGTGCCTGATGTATCCTTCCTCCCCATGTCGAGCCCGTTTTGTCATCTGCACCTTCACAGCCAGTACAGCCTGCTGGATGGAGCGATCCGGCTCGCCGACCTGTTCCCCCGGCTGCACAGCTTCGGGATGAGCTCCGTGGCCCTCACCGACCACGGCAACATGTTCGGCGCCATCGACTTCTACCAGAAGGCGCGCAAGGCCGGGATCAAGCCGATCTTCGGCTGCGAGGTCTACATCACCGAGGACATGCAGGACCGGAGCAGCGGTCGGGACAGCCACCACTTGATCCTCCTCGCCCGGAACCTCGAGGGATACCGCAACCTGGCCTACATGGTGTCCAAGGCCTACCTGGAGGGCTTCTACTACACCCCCCGGATCGACAAGAAGCTGCTCGCCAGCCGCAGCGCGGGGCTGATCGGGCTCACCGCCTGTCTCGGCGGCGAGGTGCCCCAGACCATCATGACCCGCGGCACGAAGCAGGCCGCGGAGGTCGCCAAGCGCTACACCGAGATCTTCGAGCCCGGCGCCTTCTACCTCGAGCTCCAGCACAACGGGCTCGCCGAGCAGGATCAGGTCAACGAGGAGCTGATCAAGCTCTCGCGCAAGCTGAGCATCGGGCTGGTGGCGACCAACGACTGCCACTACCTCGAGCGCAAGGACGCTCGGGCCCACGACATCCTGATGTGCATCCAGACGGGCAAGATGGTCGATGACGAGAACCGGATGCGTCACGACACGGACGAGTTCTACCTCAAGTCCCCGGAAGAGATGGAGGTCGCCTTCGGCCACGTCCCCGACGCGCTGGAGAACGCCGCGGCCATCGGCGAGATGTGCAACGTCGAGCTCGACCTGTCCCAGACGTATCTGCCGCGCTACCAGGTGCCGGAGGGCCATGACCTCGACAGCTACGTGATGGACCAGGCGCGCAGGGGGCTGGAGCGGCGCTTCTCCGAGGCCGAGACGCTCGGCGCCACGCTCGACCGCGACGCCTACCGCGAGCGCCTGGAGGGCGAGCTCGCGGTGATCGTCCAGATGGGCTTCTCCGGCTACTTCCTCATCGTCTGGGACTTCATCAACCACGCCAAGGAGCAGGGGATCCCGGTCGGTCCGGGCCGCGGCAGCGGCGCCGGGTCGCTGGCGGCCTACGCGCTGCGTATCACGGACCTGGATCCGATCCCCTACAACCTGCTCTTCGAGCGCTTCCTCAACCCCGAGCGGGTGAGCATGCCGGACTTCGACGTCGACTTCTGCATGAACCGCCGGGACGAGGTGATCCGCTACGTCGCGGACAAGTACGGCCACGACAACGTCGGGCAGATCGCCACCTTCCACTCGCTCAAGGCCCGCGGCGTCGTGCGGGACGTGGCCCGGGTGATGGGCCTGTCCTACGCCGACGGCGACCGGGTGGCCAAGCTGATCCCCGAGCCGATCCAGGGCAAGCACGTCTCGATCCCCCAGGCCCTGCAGCAGGAGCCCCGCCTGCGCGAGCTCGCCGACTCGGACCCCAAGATCGCCGACCTGCTCGAGGTGGCGTCGGCGCTCGAGGGCCTGAACCGCCACGCGGGCATGCACGCCGCCGGCGTGGTGATCGGCGAGAAGCCGCTCTGGGAGTACGTGCCCTGCTTCAAGGGGCAGAACGACGAGATCGTGACCCAGTTCGCCAAGGACGAGGTCGAGAAGGCGGGGCTGGTCAAGTTCGACTTCCTCGGGCTCAAGACCCTGACGATCCTGGACACCGCGCGCCGCCTGATCGAGGAAGTCCGGGGTGGGGGGGCGGATCAAGACAACGAGTCGACCGGCGAGCCCTTCGACATCGGCGCGATCCCGCTGGACGACGTACCGACCTTCGAGATGATACAGGCGGGCAACACCACCGGCGTGTTCCAGCTCGAGTCGAGCGGCTTCAAGGACCTGCTCAAGCGGCTGAAGCCTGACCGCTTCGAGGACATCATCGCCGCGGTGGCGCTCTACCGCCCCGGACCTCTCGAGGGGGGCATGGTCGACGACTTCATCCTGCGCAAGCACGGGCAGAAGAAGGTGGAGTACCCCCACGAGTGGCTCGCCGACGTGCTCTCCGAGACCTACGGGGTCATCGTCTACCAGGAGCAGGTGATGCAGATGGCCCGCACGCTGGCGGGCTACAGCCTGGGACAGGCCGACATCCTGCGGCGCGCCATGGGCAAGAAGAAGCCGCAGGAGATGGCCAAGCAGAAGAAGATCTTCATCTCCGGCGCCGAGGAGAAGGGCATCGACCCGGTCACCGCCGAGCAGATCTTCAACCTGATGGAGGTCTTCGCCGGATACGGCTTCAACAAGTCGCACAGCGCGGCCTACGCCCTGATCTCGTACCAGACGGCCTACCTCAAGTGCCACTACCCCGAGGAGTTCATGGCCGCGGTGCTGACCTGCGACAAGGACAACACCGACAACCTGACGAAGTACATCGCCGAGACCCGGGCCATGGGCATCGAGGTGCTTCGCCCCGACGTGAACGAGTCGGACTCCCACTTCTCGGTGATCCGCGCCGGGGAGTCGGGGCGCAAGTACATCCGCTTCGGGCTCTCCGCCGTGCGCAACGTCGGCGAGGGGGCGGTGGAGGCGATGGTCGAGGTGCGCCAGGAGCAGCCGTTCAGCGGTCTGTTCGACTTCTGCGAGCGGGTCGACCCGAGGCGGGTGAACCGCAGGGTGATGGAGTTTCTGATCAAGAGCGGCGCCTTCGACGGCGTTACCGAGCCTCGCGGCATCTGCCGCGCCCGTCTGATGGCGGCCCTGGACGGCGCGCACGAGCGGGCGGTGGCGGCCCAGCGCGACCGCGAGGCGGGGCAGACCAGCCTGTTCGGCATGCTGGAGGCCGCCGGCGGCCCGGCGGCGGGCGCGGCGGTGGAGGATGACGAGCAGAAGTACCCCGACGTGCCCGACTGGGAGCCGCGCCAGCGCCTGGCCTTCGAGAAGGAGGCGCTTGGTTTCTACGTGAGCGGCCACCCGCTGGACCGCTACGAGGACGATCTGCGGCGCTACGCCGGGGCCAGCACGGCCAAGCTGGAGAGCCTGCCCGACCGCACCGAGGTGAGCATCGGCGGGATGGTCGCCGAGTACCGCGAGCGGCCGCTGAAGAACGGCAAGGGTCGCATGGCGATCTTCAACCTCGAGGACAAGGAGGGGAGCGTGGAGGTGGTGGTCTTCTCCCGCCCCTTCGAGGAGCACGAAGCGACGCTCAAGTCCGACGAGCCGCTGCTGATCCAGGGCGCCCTGCGCTTCGAGGGCGAGGGCGAGGGCCGCGTCCCGCGCCTGCAGCTGAAGAGCGCGGTCACCCTGCCAGCCCTGCGGCGACAGAAGACGCGGGAGATGCACCTGCACCTCGACGCCGACCGGGTCAAGGAGGAGCAGCTGGAGCAGCTCAGGCAGATCCTGCTGCGGCACGTGGGCGAGTGCCGGACCTACATCCACCTCTCGATCCCCAAGCGCTCGCAGACTCGGATGGTGCTCTCGGAGCGCTTCTCGGTCACTCCCACGGACGAGCTTCTGGTGCAGATCGAGCGGCTGTTCGGCGAGCGGGTGGCGGTGCTGCGCTAGAAGAGCGACGGGTCACTCGATCTTCACGTTCACCTGACCGCCGATGTTCTGCGAGTCGTGCACGTGGTAGACGTGGGCGCCGTCCTGGGTCAGGGTGACCTGTCCGCTGTTCACGCCGCTCGCCGCGTTGCCGTCCTCGGGGACGTAGACCCCGGTGGCGTCGGGCATCTCGAGGTAGCCGTAGGGCTCGAGGGTGGTGTCCGCCGCGGTGAGCGTGATCTGGAGCGCCTGTCCCTGTTTGCCCTGGACCGGCAGCTGGGCCTTGCCGCCGCCCGCCGGGACATCCACGGTCTTGTCCACGGCCACGGCGATGTCGACGGTGCAGGTCTTCGTCTCGGCGCCGCTTGTCACCGTGACGGTGGCGCTGACCTTGCCCACCAGGGGGTAGGTGCGGGTCGGGTTCTGCTCGGCGGCGCTGGACCCGTCGCCGAGGTCCCAGGCGTAGGCGTAGCCCCCCGCGCCGCCGCTGGCCTGGGCGCTGAGCCCCACCGCGAGGGGCGGGTTGCCGCTCTT